>Ga0315277_10007767_pt1 | contig 13868 bp, 8 predicted proteins | sample YL17G05_15_MG_FD_203695 | JGI IMG/M metagenome (GOLD analysis project Ga0315277, IMG submission 203695) | Sediment microbial communities from Yellowstone Lake, YNP, Wyoming, USA - YL17G05_15 | ecosystem: Environmental > Aquatic > Freshwater > Lake > Sediment | place: USA: Wyoming | collected... | reverse complement strand
TCGAGCCGTCTGGCGAAATGGTACCTCTACATCCCGCTCTTCGGACTGGCCCTGGCATTCGGAGTGTTCGCGGCCAACCTGCGCGCGAGATTCACCAAATCTCAGGGAGCTCTTACAAGCCTGATCGCACTGTGTTTAATGACGGCTCCCATTCTGTTCTCGTCCAGTGTCCAAACCCGCAGTTACATCGTGAATTCAGACTGCTCCTTTCAATCCGATGTACTGCAATCGTGTGTGGTGGACTTTCGCGCAGCACATCCTATGCTGCCTCGCGAGGTAACTCTCTTGGTGCTGCCGGCCTTCGAGAAGGATATTGCCGACCTCTTGTCCGCGCCGCCGGCCAACAAAGGGGAGATGTACCAGCTTTACTATCCCGGAACCCGTTTCCACATGCTTTACGCGCATAAAGGAGGCGGGCTGCCGGTTGACTTCGCGAGCAGATCCGACGTCCTGGTTCTGCAATACCTGGATGGCCATCTCTACGACGTCACCAGCTACTTCAAGAGTAACGGAAAGATGACCCTCTTTCTGCTTCCCACTTCGGAAGGGGATGGCGCGCCCTTGCTGAAAAAGGAGCCGGCAGGCGGCAGGGCTCTTTATGCGAGCCACGTGCAGATGATGCGCGGCGATGAAGGGGCCCGCCTGCCCGACGATTACTCCAGTCGACCTGATTTGTGGATCCTTCAATACATGAATGGTCACTTCGTCGACGTGACCGACTATTACAAGGGACGTAGGAGGGCTCCCGCCCGGCGTATTCTTCGAGACCTCGAGAGCGTCCGATATAGTGTGAGCCGCGATGAATACTACCCCAACTACGAGCGGTTCGATACACCTGCAGGGGCGCCCGTTTTCTTCCCAACTCCCGATAAGGAGATCTTTACCCAGATAGGCGGTTCCACCGCGATCATACCAATGCACATGATCCCCCCGGGGTCTTCCCTCGTCTTCGATATTTCTTGGATGTACAACAATGGCGATGGCGGTTGGGCGGAGATACGCCTACGGAGCGGTGGCAAAGAGGTGGTGCTTTACCACGAATATATGCAGCCGAACCCTCCGGGAAGGGGACTCCAGTGGAAAGAGGTCCGCGTCGATCTGCGGCCCTTCGCGAACCAGGAAGCGGAGCTAATCCTGGGGTGCTACAACGACAGAGGCAAGAACACTATATCCGACTGGTTGAACTGGCGGAACATCGTCATTGAGACGGAAAACCCGACCACCTCCATGACCCCCTGATCTAAAGCAGGCAGCGTGCAGCAGGCAGGAAAAGCGCGGGAGTTGCTTGTGCGTCCATCGACGCGCCACCGCCGATGAAAATGGGGACATTCCGGTTTTCCGGTGCTGGTCGCATCTTATGGAATGTCTCCCCCCCCGAGTTGGCCAGTCGGAATCGGGGAGCCAGGGGTGGAAAACCGGAATGTCCCCATTTTCAGGGGAGTTGCTCATGCACCGGAGGTGCGCCACTGCTCATGAAAACTGCTAACGGATGCAGGGATGTACTCCAACCCGCCGGCACGCTGCCCAATAACCAGGCGTTCAGAGCCGCGACCGCAGGGAGCGGGATCACGCAGCATGAGAGCCAGGCTTTTCTTCTATCAAGGTATTGCTGATCTGTGGTGGAAAGGGCCTCGAATCATGTTAAGGCACTCCGCTCGCTACGCTCGCGGCTCTGACATTTATCTAAAGGGCCTCAACCATCCAAAATGAGACATCCTCGGGCGATTTTCAAGGAAGATACAGAGTTTGATCCGCGGACTGACTGCTGCCCACTGCCTGCTCTAGACGCAGCACCTGACAGGGGATCAATCAGCTTCCTTCACCACCCTTAGCCAGCGGCCAAAGCACATGATGGGGAAGTACAGACGGTAGAGATGGTAACGCAGATAAAACACACGCGGAAAGCCGGTGCCGGTGAACCAGGGTTCGTCCCATGTTCCCGATTCGAGCTGCGTGTCGAGAAGCCACCGGATGCCGCGTACGACTGCGCTATCGTGCGGCCCGTAGATCGCCATCAAGGCCATCGTCCCCCAGGCGGTCTGCGATGCCGTCGAGGGCCCTTTGCCCTTGAGCGTGGGATCCTCGTATGTATCGGCAGACTCGCCGAACGACCCGTCTTCTTTCTGAACGCTCCTTAGCCAGGCGCCAGCCCTCTGGATCCAAGCCTGGCTCATGTCGACGCCCGCGGTCTTCAATCCGCAGACGACCTGCCATGTGCCATAGATGTAGTTCACTCCCCATCGGCCGAACCAGCAGCCTTCGGGTTCCTGCTCGAACTCGATGAAGCGTAGCGCTCTCTGCACCACAGGATGATCCGGGCGCATGCCGTAATGGCCGAGGAATTCGAGCGTGCGGCCGGTAATATCCGGACAGGAAGGATCCTGGATGGCATTGTGATCGGCAAAGGGAATGTACTCCAAGATAGGTCTGTTGATCGTGCGATCGAACGCAGCCCAGCCGCCATCTTCGTTTTGCATGGCGAGGATCCACTTGATTCCACGTTTGACCGAATCCTGGACTTCCTCGCATCCCGAACGCAGTAGCGCCATAGCGACCATCGCCGTGTCATCCACGTCCGGATAATAAGCATTATTGAATTCAAAGTACCATCCTGAGGGCTCGACATTTTGCGCAACGTTGGCCTTCCAATCGCCGTAATTCCGGCATTCTTTGGCGGCCATCCAACCGGAGGCCCGTCGCATCGGTTCGTGATCCTGATTCAAGCCGGATTCGGCAAGAGCATAGGTGGCAATGCCCGTGTCCCAAATGGACGAAAAGCAGGGCTGAACGCGAATGCAATCACCGTCTTCTATCATCAGCCGGTCGAGCTGTCGTTCGGCCTCCCTGATGTGAGGGTGTTCCATCCCGTAGCCGAGGCAGCGGAGGGCGATGATGATATATACCATCGGAGGGAAAATGGCACCCAGGCCGTCTGAAAAACTGGGCTCACTCCGGTTCAGAATCCACTGCTCAATGCGCTGCAGGGCACTGCGGCGCAGGGGTTTCAGATTCGTCTTCTCCCAGACCTTCAGGAGTTTGTCGATTGCCAGGAAAAGGTTCCTCCAACTCAGCAACTGTTTGTCGAACTCGGTGAGCGGCCGGTGCAGGTAATCGTGATTTGAGTACAGCTCCATGATTCCCTTCGGCGCCGGCAGTTGACGAACCGGCCTGTAACTGGAAACGACGGCCAGAGGCATGATCATCGTGCGAGACCATGCCGATACCTTGTCCAAGTGGAAATAGAACCATTTGGGCAGAAGAACCATTTCAGGCGGGATTGCGGGCACGGAGTCGTAGTGCATCTGGCCCAGCGCGGCGAGGAAGAACTTGGAATAAGTGTTGCACCGCTCCGCACCGCCGAGGCTCAGCACAAGCTCTCGTGCCTTCTTCATGTGTGGAACCTCGACATCGTCTCCCATCAGCTTGAGAGCAAAGTAACCTTTGACGGTGGCGCTCAGGTCGGGCTTGCCCCCCGGATACTGGATCCAGGCGCCATCGGATTGCCGCTGCTGCTTGCGCAGGTAGTTGGCGATCTTGGGCAAGCGCGGATCATCTTCCTGCTCTACGATAAACTTCAACAGGACGTACTCGCTTTGGAGGATCGAATCCCCTTCAAGCTCCGCACACCAATAGCCGGAAGCGTCCTGCAACGAGATCAGTTGCTCGGTAGCCTTTGAAAGAGCCTGTCGGGTTTTCAGCTGGAGCTCGGGGTCATTCCCCAAATAACCAGGCAACTCCACAGTAGGATTGAGGGTATTCATAATATTTTCCTGAAGCCGCGTCCCAGTTCTTTCCGGTCAATATTACAAACTATCAGCTTTTCCGTGGGGCCTTCAAGCGCTAATCACCAAGGAGGCACTCCTGGTAAATCTCCCGTGCTGCTGACGTGAAGACCCTTCGCGGGCGGGAAAGGATTTTTTGATCCGCAGATTTACGCAGATTCTACGCAGATGAAGGTGATTCATCTGCGTAGAATCTGCGTCATCTGCGGATGCTTCTTGGGTTGCGGCTATGCCGCGACAGGAAAATAGCAGGCAGTTGAATTTGTCGTCTGTGCACGGGCAGACCGTTTCGGCAGGCCGGTACCCGTGCGCTTTTCCCTCAGCTTCTCCGGATGTGGTCGTCATCACGCACGGCTTCCATATCCAGAATCAGGGGCGGGCAACCATGGAAGCGCGAGAGCGGCTGGCCGATGAAATGAACGGCAAAAGCCATCATGATGTCGAAGTTCGGCGGTCGATCCACTTCCTCGCCGCGCAATCGCCTGGCCACCCGCTCACTGGATTTCATGAAGCCCTCCTGAACATTGGATATCCTATCCTACTGCGGATCCTGGCAACACCATTCCGGATTTGTCGGAATAGAAGTTATGAGCTTGGCATAGATTGAACCGGTGGTTTCTGATAAAAAAGACAGTCTATCTCTAACAGCCAGCCGGAGGAGGGCGGTTTGGAAGGGGCATCGCTGTCGTCACAATTCAGATCCGATGGGGATCGAATCAAGCCCGCGCGCCTGGTTCTCCTGCTCGCCTTCAGTACCTACCTTTTCTTTTCGCTGGTCCACCTGTCGCTCCCCGGTCTCCAGTATGATGAAGTTTTGTTTACCAACGCTGCTCTTGGTGATGTCGACGGAACCTTCATCGAATGGAAGATTCAAGTTTTCAACAAGACTATCCCGCTGATGCTCATGAGGTACATCGGAGCATTGAAGGCCCTGATCTATGCCCCGATTTTCCGCTTCATCGGCATGAGTGCGGCCACCGTGCGTCTTCCCACCGTACTGCTGGGCCTGGTCAGCCTGACCTTGACCTACGTGCTTGTCCGAAGGATGCTGGGTGCGAAGACGGCTCTGGCCACCCTCGTGTTCCTGGCCGCCGACCCGTCGTTCATATTCAGCGGCAAACTGGACTGGGGGCCGGTCGCTTTGATGCTGGCACTCAAGGCCTCTTCGCTCTATCTTATGTGGCGATGGCTGGAGGAAGGGAAAAGAGGCTGTCTGCTCGCCGGCAGCTTCCTCCTGGGTTTGGGCGTCTATGACAAGATAGTCTTTGCCTGGACTGTCATCGGAGTGCTGATTGCGCTGCCGTGCTGTTTCTGGTCCAAGTTCAAGACCCGGATAGGCTGGCGCGAGATCGTTTTATCGATGGTCGCTTTCGCGATCGGCTGCTCACCCCTGATCGCCTTCAACCTGACGCACGGGATGCAGACATTTCACGGACACGGCATCACCATCGGACGCTGGGGTGAATCTCTCATTTATCGCTATAACCTGTTTTACAGCACCTTCGACGGGGGCGCAGTCTATGATGTCGTCAATCGTATGGATTTAGGGGATTATGCCGCACTCCCGCAAAAGGGCTCTGTGAAAGGGCTGGACGCTATTCTCTCCTTTTTGGCCGGTCTTCCTCTCCGGGGCACGTTGATGCCTCAGTTCTTTGTCCTGGCCCTGATAGGACTCCTGCTCCTTTGGCTTTGCGGGCGCCTGGCTTCTGCCCGAGTCATGTTGTTTTTTCTCATACAGTTCGCTACGACGGCGTTTTTCATCTACCTCAGCGATGATGCGACGGGCCCGCATCACACGATCATGGTTTATCCGGTCCCTCATATCGTTATTGCCAGCTGCCTCGTCGAACTGCTTCGACTCGGCGAAGCGCCTGGGTGGCTGCGAAGAGGCGCGCTTCGCTTCTCTTCCTGCCTATGCATCATCGCGCTGGTGGCCTCACAGGTGATCATTGACGCCCGCTACGCCTGGTCCTTTCAAGCAAAGGGAGGAACGGGTTCCTGGTCGGATGCGATCTATGGGCTGGCGGCCTATGCCAGGAGTCAGCCGGACAAAACCTTTTTGCTGATGGACTGGGGATTCAGCACTCAATTGCTGTTGCTTTCCGGCGCAAGAATCAGGAAAGAGGAGATCTTCGCTTCTATCGAGGATGCTTCGGGCGACGAAAAGCAGAATCGAATGCAGCCCTACCTCAGGATGCCAAACGCGGTCATGGTATTTCATGCACCGCCCTTTGAAACATTTCCGCTGCTCGAGTCTTTCCAGAAGGCCGCGCAGCAAAAGGGGATGATTGTCAATCCGGTAAAAACCTTTTTTCACCGAGACGGAACGCCCGTTTATCGGCTCATTGAGATATCGTATCCCGGATTGAATTCTTATCTTCAGAAAGGGACCATCTCTTATTTTCGCGAGGCGGAAGATTGGGACGAACGGGCAGGAGGAAATCTTGACCTGAAGCAAGGGGCCTCGCGCGGGAAGGCGCTGGGGGTTTACTGGGGAAAGCAGCAGACGGACTTCGCTCTCTATCGATTTTCTCTTCCGCGGCAGATCTCTGATGCCCATATCTACTTCCGATACGCGTTCGAGGGGTCATCATTCCAGCAATACCGCCTGTATCTTGACGGCAATCTTACGGCCACCTTTGACCTGGCGTACACGGGCGGTTTTGGGTATGCCGCGAGCGAGTGGAGACTGTATGGCCTGAGGTACGGTACCCTGGCCCCCGGAACCCATGAACTGAAGATCGCTCCCGCTGGAAGCGATCAGGTGGTCAACCTGGACTATTTTTGTATCTGCGAGGGAGAATTCTTGCTTGATTTTCCTCCTCCCGCGCGCTGAGAGTGGATCCGAGGCGGAATCGGATGAGCTTCACACATGGCTGCGTTGTCCCAATGCGCATTGAACTTGGCCGACAATATGATTATCCAATCCTGTTCGCCGCCTGCTTGAGACAGGAGATGCCAGGCGCGCTGGTTTCCTGTGCCTGTTGATCGGAGATCAACGATGCGAAAGGTTTATCCGTTCGTCTTCTTCGCCGCAATAATGATCCTGGTCTTCTGGAAACCCATCTTCCACAGCGAATTCACGCTGCTGGTGGGTTTCGACATGTGCGCCCAGACGTTTCCCTGGTTCAACGTCGCTGCACATTGGCTGAAAAAAGGCGTGTTCCTGCTTTGGGATCCCTATGTTTACAGCGGTAAAGCCAACTTGGGAGAACTCCAACCCGGCACGCTTTATCCGCTGAACTGGCTCTTCATGCTGATCCCGTCCAAAACGGGGGGTGTCAGCATGGATGGGATCCAGGCTCTCCTGATCCTGGACTACCTGCTGGCAAGCTTTTTCTCCTATCTGCTGGCTCGCTCTCTCGGCCTGTCCCCCTCTGCTGCCGCCGCCACAGGAATCATCTTCTCACTTGGCGGCTATATGGCTCATCTCGCTGCCTGGGTCAACATTTTCGGCGGCTTCATCTGGATGCCGCTGGTCTTCTTCCTTTATCGAAAGGCGCTTCTGGCCGCAGCAGTGCGCGCTCGATATCGCTGGCTCCTGTGGGCTGCGGCAGTCATGGCAATTTCCTTCCTCGCCGGCCACCACGCGCCCCCGATACATACGGGTTTGCTGCTGTTGTTCTTCACAGCATTTCAGCTGGTACGTCAATGGAGAATATCGGACTGGAAAGAGAGGGCATTTCCGTTGGTTGCGCTCGCGTGCGTGGGGGGAACCGCCGTTCTGCTGACTGCGGTGCAGTGGCTTCCATCGGGTGAATGGGCGCGCCTGGTGATGCGCTGGGTCGGCGCGGGTGAACCGGTCCGCTGGGGACAGAAGATTCCCTACTCGATTCTTGAGAGCACGGGCAACCTGAACCCCCAGGATCTCGTCTCGCTCCTGATTCCCTATCTCAGCACCAGCACAAACCTTTATATCGGCATTGCGGCGCTATTTCTCTGTCTTGTGGGTCTCGTGTTCGCGCGCCGGGGAGATTCCGCCTTCTTCCGAATCTCCTTCTTCCTTTATTTGCTCTTGAGTTTGGGCAGCTATTCCGTTCTTCACGGCTGGTTCAACACCCTGGTCCCCGGCGTCTGGTTCGCGCGGGAGGTCTACCTCTATCTTGTGCCTTTGCAGTTGTGTATTGCGCTGATGGCGGGTTGGGGCCTGAATACTCTGGTGGAGCACTTCACCGGCACGCGCGATGCTTTTTTCACGGCCTTCATCCGCCGCGCGGGCTGGACCATGGCCCTGCTCTTGCTCTGCACCGGGATCATGATGGTCGCCGCCCATATCTTCAAAGGCCTACCGTGGGAGCATGTTTATCTCCGAAGGGCCGCAAATCTGTCCGTTTATCTGGCAATCCTGGGTCTGGCTCTTTTTCTCCTCCAGAGCGGACGAATTCAGGTGCGTGCCTTTACCGTGCTCGTCATCGGCATGATCACGGTGGAGCTTGCCTCTCAACAGTCTGCGGATATGCGCCCGGTTCAGGCCTCAGCGGACAGCCAGGAGCCGGTCATGCGTAACTATTGGAAGATTCCCCCGGCGGCAGAATTTCTCCGGGCCCGGCGCCAGCAAGAAGTTTTTCGTGTGGATAATCCCTCGAAGGTGTTTCCGGAAAACTTCGGCGATTCGTGGCTGTTGGAAGAGACGATGGGGCATGGTGCAACCGCCCTGGTCGACTATTTGGACTTTCGGGGAACCGGTTGGGGGCCGGCATCCAACGCCTCCGCCCTGCTCAACGCCCGCTACTTCGTGAGCCGGATCGCGATTCCCGGAATGAAGAAGGTTTTCGGAGAGAACGATGGAATTTATGTGAATCCCCGCGCAGTGCCACGCGCATTTGCCGCTCCTCGCTATCGAAGTTTCGGCAAGAGGGAGGAGATTCTCTCCTGGATCCGCACGCCGGTTCTCGCTCCGGCGGAAACGGTTCTAGTGCGCCGCGAGGATTTGAAGGGACTGCCAGCGCAGTTCCTTCAGGATGCCCAGAACGAGGAAGATTCGATTTCGGTGCAGGTTCTCTCCTCCTGGATGGCTTCGGAGCGAGAGGCTCAGAGAACCAGGGACGAAGAAAAGCGGCAGATATTGAGCGTTTTTCATGCTCCCTGGGGCTGGAGCACGGGAGACGAACTCACCCTCCTCCTGCGCCCGGCAAATCCCGTTGAGCACTGCTATCTGGTATTCAATTATCTTCCGATAGACGCGCGGGCATCACGCCTGCGCTTGAGGCGGGAAGGGGCAGGACGTACGAACGAAATTGCGGCGGAACTGCCTGGTTTGTCCGAGGGAGAGGCGGCGACTGACACGCCTCGGCGGGCAGTCGTCGATCTGGGGGCTCTGAACGCCGAGGAGTACCATCTCTCTTTTGAAAAAACCGAAGAGTGCGGAGCAAACATTGATTCCGTGCGCATCGCAAGCTCCATGCCGAAGGCGGACCAGGTTGATGCCGGCAGTGTGCGCGTGACACAGTTCAAGCCCAACCGGATCCGGTTGCAGGCCGAGATGAAGCGTTCGGCCTTCGTCGTGGTCAGCGAGGTTTTCTATCCGGGCTGGGAGGCAATGGTGGATGGCCAGCCGGCTCCGCTTCTGGCTGGAGACTACATCCTGCGGGCCGTTCCGGTTCCGGCCGGAAAGCACGAAATCGTCCTGCGATTTCGGCCGCGATCGTTCATTTGGGGGCTCACCATCAGCCTGATCTCCCTCGCGGGCGTGATCGCCGGGCTGGCTTTTACCCGCGGCGGAGAATCGAAAGGCGCGCTCTAGTGAACCACGGAGTCGCGGAGCGCACAGGCCACCCTGCAGGAAAGAGTGTAAATTCTTGTTATTTTGCGCAGATTTCTGTCGCCCTCCAGAGCGCGTATGCGAGCGCCGAGGAAATCCGCACTGTCTGCCGCAAGATCGAGGAGATGGGATTCAGGGCGCACCCGATCCCTGGGGCGATGCGCACGGCAATCGGGATCACGGGCAACCAGGGTCCGGTGGAATCGGCCGCTCTCGAGGCCATGCCCGGTGTAGTGGCGTGTCTTCCCGTTTCGAAGCCCTACAAGCTGGTTGCGCGCGAGCTCAAGGAGGAGCGGACCATCGTCGATCCACGGGATACCCCCTGGATGGACACCAGAAGTTGTCCCCGAGAAATGCTTCGACAATAGCCAGCTGTACGCTTAGGCTTCCGCGTACTTAAAGGCTCGGTTTTCAGCGTCACTATGAACGAATAGCCAAGCCATTCGAGTGGAAATCCACACGTCGTGACCTGACAAAACTTCTACAAAAAATGCCGCTCGCTGCATGATGAGAAAGTGAGAAAGATTTCGTTATCGTATTTATGAACCAGGGTACTAAGGAGGGGCGCGATGCGTCGTGACACGTTGATGCGGGAGTTGTACGCGGAATTTCTGGGAACTTTCATTCTGATGATGTTCGGCGCCGGAGTGGTAGCCCAGTTTGTGCTGAGCCAAGGGAAGAACGGCAGCTATCTGGCCATCAACCTCGGGTGGGGATTGGGAGTGGCCATGGGGGTTTACGTGGCCGCCGGCCGCGCTGCGTCTCCGTGGTGTTAGTTTGTGAGGACTTTGTTAGCAAGGCGGACGTAGAGGTCGACGCCTTCGAGGAGCTGCTTCTTGGATATTCGCTCGTGGTCGGTGTGGGCATGCAGGATGGAACCGGGTCCCAAGAGGTAGGGTTGCCCCCAATGGGTGAGGAACGGCACGTCGCTGGTGAACGAAACTACCGTGGTGTCGAAGCCATCCACGACGTTCATCAGCACGATCGGAACCTCAAAGGCATAGCATATCTCTGCCCTTCCAGCCGCAATTGCCTCGAGCCGCGTCTTGATTCTTTCGAGCGGCACTACGGAGCGAAACATAATCTCGGCGCGGGCCCTGTCGGGAATGATGTTCGCCTTGGTCCCGCCTTCCAGGATTCCGATGTTGCACGTCGTCTCGCCCAGCAGCGGATCCGGATCAAATTTCATCTGCCGAACTTCTTCAAGCAAGTCCAGAAGCTTGAGAATGGCCGACTCCCCCATCTCTGGATACGCAGAGTGAGCAGCCTTACCCCGGGCAATGATCTCCGCCCGCAATGAGCCCTTGGAACCTATCGCCAGCTTGTTCTCCGTGGGCTCCCCGTCGACGAGGAACTTACTCCCGAGCGGGTTTTTATTTGCGTACAACGCACCGGCGCTGTTCCGTTCTTCTCCGACTACGAAGAGTAGACCAAACCGGGTCTCGCCCGCAGCTCGGAGCCGCTGGGCAGCCTCTACTTGCGCCGCCAGGATGCCCTTGGCATCACACGCGCCTCTGCCGTAGAGATATTGCTCATCCTCACGGAATGGGATGTATGGCGGCACCGTGTCGATGTGAGTCGAGAAGACAAGCTCTGGCTGTCCTGCCAGAGCCAGCACGTTGAACCGGCTGGGCGCCGCTTCTTGAAGAGTCACCCGGTAGTTTAGCTGCGCGAGGTAATCTTTAAGAAATAGTGCGACCTTCTTTTCGTTTTCCGTGATGGACTCGATTTCGATGAGACAACGCGTCAACTCGAATACGTGCATTTTCACCCTCTGCGTCTCAAGTGAACTCGACGCTTCAATTCCGCGGATTGCAGGCAGAATATCGGAAATACTCAGGCTCGGCAAATCCAATTGCGGATTGCGAATTGCGAATTGGAAAACACAATTGTAATTGGCTACGCATGCCCAAAGCGAAAGATAAAAACCCCAAGACCGCAGGATTTTGTTTGCTGCCCTGAGGAATTCGCAATCTACAATCCGCAATCCGCAATTATTGTTTGCCGGGGACTGAGGCCATGAAGGTCAGACTGTCGTTGCCGAATATCTCGGCCACAAGAACCGGAGCCGTCGCGCTGACCTTGACCGTGCCAGAGCTCATCCCCAGGGTGGACCTGATCCACTCATAGATCAAACCGACTTTGGTCTCACCGGGCTTTAGGTTTGGTATCGTGTGGGTTCCGACCGAAGATCCCGAGGTGTCGAGCGCTTCCATGGTCACATCACAGGCTCCACTTCCCGGATTGGAAATGCTCATCCCCGTCCAATAGCCCTGGGCCTGAGCTAGCTGGGAAAAGACATAAGACTTTGAGCCGCCGGACTCGAGAGGCAAAGCCGCCATAATCCTGTAATCTTCCGAGCGGATCCACACCGCGCGGCGGCCTTGAGAGGCGTTTGCCATCGCAAGACCCGTGTAAAGATCGCTGTTCGAAATCCAATAGGGAAGGTACTTGTGAATGGTGGAGCCCGAGGCATCGATTGAGATGGCGGCCGGATCGCTCGGGGCGCTGACGACTCCTTCCTGGCCGACGCTGCGGGCCATGACGTAGTAAGTCGCGCCGGACTTCAGAGCAAGATCCTTGAGCAGGACCTGGTGACGCAGACCCACCGCCTTGAAGTCGCTGACTTCTAATCCGCCAGGAGAGGTTCCAGCCGCAACCTCGAAGCCGGCCGCGGGAATGCTGCCGCGCTCGTGAATGGCAAGCGGCAAACCCACGGTATCAAAGAAGGTGGCAGGAGCGCTGACAGTAGGTGGCTCTGGGGGCTGAGGAAGAGCGAATTTGCTTTCGATGAGAGCCCAGAGCTCCGTTGTCCCCTGGTCGTAGGTCAAAGCCCAGATCCCTATTCCCTGCAGGTCGTTTTGAAAGACAAGATCGTACTTAAGCGAGAGGCTGGCTACATTGTCGTACCAGGCCTGATGCGGGGTCTGCGAGGTGTAGAAATACCACGGGGTCGAGGAGAAGTTGTCCCATCTCCTGCCGTAACTGGCGGCAGCGGCGCTTGCTGTTGAGTACGTCCGGGAGGTCGCCTGGGCAAGCGCTCTGGCATTCAAGGCATCGCTCTCGGAGGGCCAATCGCACCCATAGTAGGGCACCCCCACGATCAGCTTGCGGCTGCGCTGCGATCCCACTTTCAAGAGGTAGTCCGCGACAGTCCAACTTACGCTGTATTTTCCCCAGACCTCGCTGCCGGCCAGAGGAGACACCGGCCCAGGCGATGAGGATCCGGTCCAGTGATAGTCGTAAGCCATGATCATCAAAGCGTCGCAGGTGTCCGCCAGCGCCACATAGTCAAAGGCATTCGACCAATCGACCGCGGGAGTATCGATGGAAATGTGGGCTCCGGGCAGCGCATCGCGCAGAACCGCGGCGAGTTCCTTCATGAAAAGAACCAGATTGGCGCGCTGGCTGCCTGGCACACCCTCGAAATCGATGTTAACACCATCGGCGCCCCCAAGGACGACCTGCTCTTTCAAGTTTGAAATAAGGCTCTGCCGGGCTTGTGCGGAGGAGAGGAGACCCTGCAACTGGTTCGATGCAAATAGAGTGCAAACGAGGACAACGCGGACATTCGCCTGGTGGGCCATCTGGATAAGAGGAGAGTTGGGCCATCCGCGCAGGTTCACCAACTGCCCGGACCCATCAGCCTCCACCGAGAAGACGGCGATGTGAGTCAAGTCCTGAAACCTGATTTGTGAGAAGCCTGGGCCCCAATAGGGATAAAAGCCAAAAACGGTGCGGCTCGCATTCCGCGCAGCTGAAGGAGCCAGCGGCGAGAGGCCGCGCGGAGCCGGCGACGCCGGAACAACCAAGTCCCGGTGCGCCTCTGCCTCTGACTGGTGGATCGATTTCAGAGCGGGCTCCTGCGGGTAGGCCCATGAGGAAAAGGCCCAGACCAGCCATGAGGCTACGATATAGGGAAGACGGTGCGAACCCCTCATAACGAAACTCCCGCATCAGAATCTAGCGCACGCGCCGCGCATGACAAAGAGTTTTGCGCAATATGACACCACGGAGACACGGAGGCCACAGAGATCTCTGTGATCTTTGTGTCTCTGTACAACAAATAGGTAAAACTCTGCTGTTTTGACATAGTTTTTGAGCGGCCGTTTTTGCGGCCGTTGCCTCGTCAACAAGTATTCAGAGCCGCGGCCGGCAGGGAGCGGTGATGTGACACAATACTGTTCATCATCCCCACCTGCTTCGCGCGCGGCTCTGAACGATCCATCACGGGACCGCGCAGCCATTGTTGGAGATACATCCAGCTGAGGGCTGATAGCTGAAGGCTGACCGCTCAGCGCGGCCGGCTCGGGGGCTAAACCGCC
>Ga0315277_10007766_pt1 | contig 13869 bp, 13 predicted proteins | sample YL17G05_15_MG_FD_203695 | JGI IMG/M metagenome (GOLD analysis project Ga0315277, IMG submission 203695) | Sediment microbial communities from Yellowstone Lake, YNP, Wyoming, USA - YL17G05_15 | ecosystem: Environmental > Aquatic > Freshwater > Lake > Sediment | place: USA: Wyoming | collected... | reverse complement strand
GTAGAAACGGTCGCTGAAGGCAAAGAAAGTCCATGAGCCCGGATCCATCAACAGTTCTTTTGTGGCTTCAGCAATGCATATGGCTAGGGCTCTGCCGAGCTCGCCTCTGACTCTCATGCTGGCACTCACGTCAAAGAGGATGCCCCACGCGAAGCTTCTGCTCAAATACTCGTCTCGCATGAAAACGTCTGTTGCAGGCTTTCTGCTAGCAAGCATCTGGATGATTGCAGGGAGATCCAATTGCCCAAACTCTTTGCCTGGATCTTCGTCCAAAGAGTCCTGAGCCACTCTTAAGCTGTCTAGAAGCCTGCGACTTCCACCTGAAATGAGGGTTCTTGCATTCAAATACTGAGTGTAGTCCTCTTCTGGAAAACCAATAGATTTGAATTTGGTTTCTGCTGCGTATTCCTGAAGCTTCTCTAACATCCTCTTTTCCCGGTCTCTTTGCTGTAATTGCGTGTCGAAGGCCTGTGAAGCCTCCATATCTGATTCTTTCGTCCAACACGATTCCGTTGATCCTTCGGACGAGATTGTGCCGCCTAAGGCTATGAGGCATCTTCTGAATAGATCATGCATTTCCAGTTCCGACGGTAAATCCATTTGATAGAATACACTGCAGGGACCGATTTCTTCAGTGTGAGGCAGAGAAGGAACCTCTAAGACAGGACCGTTTGCCTCAAGAGTCTCGGCTATGTTGTTCGTCACCTCGTTGGAAAAATCCTCAAGCTTGATTGCCTCTCCCGAAAATGATGATAGCATCATCTGTTTGAGCAAGAAAAGCTTTGCAGCCAACAAATCAATTGTATTCTGCTCTTCCTGCTGAAGTGTCCCCTTCACAATTCCTATGTTAACCTTTGATAGCAAAGACGTCATCATTTGAGTTGCAGGATTGAAGATCCTTTCGATAGGCTTTATTTTCGCAAATGCAAGCGAATTCGCAAAAGCTAAATCGGGAAACCTGTCAGGGGCATGCTTGCCAATATAGGCACTGACATAGATGTCGTCAACTAGGGACTTCGCGAAAGCTTCAACATTACTACCTTTTGCGGTAGTATTTCTGTTATCATTGTTTATGGACGCAAACGTGTGCGCTGTGAGGTGAGAGATGCAAGCTCTAAACAGCCTTCCAACTTTGGCTTTGTCAGCAAAGCTCGCTAGGAATTGGTATCCTAAGAATAGTGTGTTTCCTTCTTCTGTGACATTGGGCATTGGCAGATTTATGTTGAATCTCGTTCCATTCCATGCGAGAGTTGGTCGGTGCAGCGTTGGATCTAACCGTATTCTTGTCTTCATGTAGTCTTTCTGGAAGGATACCATCCAAGCATACTCGAGAAGTCCCATGGAGACGGCTGCCTCTTGTAGTCATTATTTGGGTTTGGGGAAGATTGATTCGACGATTCTTCTGACGTCATCTTGCACCTCAATATTGTCACTGGTTACTGCAACAATGGTTTCATCTGCTGCATCATTTGGCGTATTGCCATCGTGAATCAGTGTCCCCCAGTTTATTAAATCCCCTAGGGACGGGCCATAGGGAATGTCGCCTGCTTTGTATTGTCTTCGCAGTTCTGCGCCGACTTTGACGACCTTGTAGGCTGTGTCTTCATCAACCCTAGCTCGTTTCATGAGCATTTTCACTTCGTTGGTTGAGATCTGCTCGCCTATGCTCGTATAATCGAAGTTGATCCATACGGCCATTCGCCTTCTCAAGGCAGCGTTCAGCGGTTTTGTTCCAGCGAATTCCGCCGAATAGGGGTTCATGCTGATGATCAAATACCCGAACGTGTGTCTTTCCACTACTTCATTGTCCTTCTCGTTAAGCACAAGGTGGCCACGTGTGTCAAGAACGGGGTTCAGTCTTGTGGCTACATCTTGCTTCATCATGTTGGCTTCGTCGAGATACATTATTCCTCCCAGTCTCAGCCATTTGGTTACTAGTCCGTCAATCCAGTTTTCTTTCCCTAAGCCGATAAATCGCCCGATAAGGTCGTATGAAGAAGTTTGTAGACCACAGTTTACTTCCCATACGGGCAGGCCGCAGAGTTCGGCTACAAGGTAGACTATGTGGGTCTTGCCAGTTCCGGATGGCCCTATCAAAGAGCATTGCTTAAAATAATAGAGTGCTCGAACTATTCGCTCTACATAGTGTTGGCCGCTGTCAATGAATTCGGGAGTGTTCTTCGGGATCAAGTCATCGAGGTGTGCAAAGCTGTAGTTGGGATGGAGGTCGTACCTTTGGATCTCATATTTGTTGTAGAGAGGAGACTGGGACATAGGGCGTTCTTTGCTCATGGCTACAGTTACTTTGAACTTCTCGCGTCGAATAGAGGAGATTTCCTTAACTCTGTTAGTCTCCTCTGTGTCCTTTAAGCCCTGGTGCCCATAACTCAAAAGAGTGCCGCCTCAACGATATTATAGGCGGCGGAACGAAATATAAATATTACGTATTACGACTAGCGACATCACCGGCTCCATGCAATAGTCCATTCTGCCTATCTAGTCTGTGTGTGTAGATACATGCAACATACAAGCACTTTTCTGAAGTGTGCGAATTAAACAAGTGGTGACACATATGAGCCAGGAAACTAGTGCCATTGAAGCAACAGTGCAATCTCCGCCGAAAGAGAAAACAAAACAAACCAAGACCGCACAGCTGCCGATTCAAGAGCTTCTTGACTCGCTGAAAAGCATACAGGATGACATTGGCCAGATTTGCGAGTTGACATCTGAAGAGAAAGTCTTGGTAACAGAATTCTTTGAATCGTTTCTGAAGCTCATGCAACCACTTGCTGCGACATTGCCGGTTTCCACGTCAACACTTCCGAAAGAGATCGGAGAGGTCGCTCAAGCATACGTTGATCCATTAGGGCATCTCATGCTTCTACATCAGGATGGACACGCTGAAATCGAGGACTTGCGCGAAGAAAAGCATCGAGATCTTATGATAGACATTATCAAGGACATAATGCCCAAATTCAAACAGCTTACCAACGTGCATAGGCAGAAAATCGAGGAACGAATGAAGTTTCTGTCATCAGTCACCAAAGAAATGCAAAAGATATCCAGAGCGCTGTCCGCAGCAACTTCTGCTGAATCTCAATGACGCAATTCTCCGGTTATCGCCTGAGAAGGTGCTATCAGAAAGACACTAACGCGAGTTTCTGCGTAGCATCTTCTAGGATGCTTCAGAAAAGCCAGGTTGTCCTTGAGGCCTCTGCGTTTGATTCTTCAACGGTCTTAACTTCAAGGATCAGACTAGTATGTAGCAAATATGATATACAAATTCTCTTATTGCAAGAAAGCCTCTATCCTTCAATCAAATCAGAAGAGCAATTGGCGAAGTCGGAGGTTTCGAGGCAGAGATGACAGCAAATGGATTCAATCTTCCACTGGAAAACTCTCAAATGGGGTGATATGGGATGGGAACGGAGATTCGGACATTTTATTCCCTAAAAGAGATGAACGACAATCTGGTCGAGCAGGTCGGCCAATACAAAGCTCTTGCTGAAGACTACAGCCAATGGCTCGGCTCCTTTCTGCGAAGTTGTGAGGACAATCACAAGGATGAAGATTGGTTCCAGAAATCGGTTGGATTACAGAAGAAACTGCCCGCCCAGGGGAAGAAGATGGAAACTGGGCAGCCCGCAAGAAGCGGAAAAGGAAAAGGCAAAAGGGCCGAATCTTCTTGTTGGATTCAATCTGCGGGGATTTTGATCTGTTCAAGTGAGCAAGGAGAAGCAGAGATTCTGTTTGAAGCGATTGAGAGCATCAACGAGAAAATCCGAGGTCTAGAGAAATTCAGGGCTGCTATTCAGCAACTTGAACGAAGCGGTCTTGGTAAGAACGTCAACTATATAGTCTACTTCAAGGATGATGTCCCTCAAAAAATAGTCTTATGTGCGAAGAGAGACATGCAAGTCACTGACAATTTCAGGTTTTCAGCTGACATTACTGTTCCAGGAGTATACCAGTAATGCAGACGCCCGTCAAAGGTGAATATTACGCTAACGTGGTGCAGAGTGACAATATAGCATGTTAAAAAGTTAAATACATAGCGGTTAAAGGAACTCAGGGGAATCAATTATCTGCCCAAAATATTCTGTTTCGGGCGTAATCGTCTCAATTCGCATAGATAGCCTGCAAGGCGAGAAAGTGGGTGAGACCAGCTCGTCTGAAGAGCTTTTCTTCGATGTTAATGCGAAGCTTGAGGAGCAAAAGAGAACTAGCGGGCAAGTTGTGCTTGCCTATAATCTTTCTATCACAACAAAACCTAGCGTGGCGAAGTACACGATTGCGGGAAAAATAACGCTTGAGGGCAACTTGCAGGATATAAATAAGAGGTTAGAAGTAAATCCGAAGACGAAGATTCCTCAGATACTTTTCACGGTCTATCAGCATATTTTTAGTTCCATTTATCTGCTTTCGTCAGTGTTAGACATGCCTTATCCGCCGCCGGATCTTCTTCATCCCATGCAAGAGAAAATTCAAATTATGCCGAAAAGTGTCGAAAATCAAGTGCCCCAGCCTCAGCAGGGAAAACCCACGGAATCTGAGCAAACCGCAAAAGAAGTCGAGACGCAAGAAAAGGTAGAAAGCACAGCCTGATTCAGCTAAGCCTCAGTTTGGTGTCTCGAGGTCCAAAGCAACGGCTCATTGCCCTTGATTTGAGCTTTCTTTCCTAAAGGCGACAAGAATAGTATGTGCATAGCATTACACACACAATTCTAAATGTGATCAAAGACTAATCACGTGAAAGGGTGCCAAGATGACAGCCTCTAGAAGCAAGCTTGAGCGGCTTAAGTCCTTGATTGAAGGGTTCTCCAGCGGTCTGCTAGTGGGGACAATCGTCATGGTTGGAGTACTTTTTCAATCACTCAGATTGCCTATTCAGAGAGAACTCTCAGCTGTGCTATTGGCAACACTCTGTTGCTCTATTGTTATACTAGCTTCTAGCATTCGCAAGGCACTTTCAAAAAAGGAAGAATAGCACATGGGAGAGGGAATCTGGATGCTATCAGCACATGTAACGCTCGCGAGTTCAGAAGAGAAGAAATCCTTCAGGAGTGTTTGTGGTTGAGAATTGCGTTTTTCGTTTGGGAGTATCCGCCAGCACTAGTCGGCGGTTTGGGAACCTATGCCGAGTACATAACACATGAATATGTTTCGATGGGCAACGACGTGACAGTTTTCACCCTAAACCCAGGCAACCTGAAGACCCGAGAAATCGTAAAAGGAGTCGAAGTTCACAGACCTCTCATAGCAGATGCCAGCAATGTTTTTCCAATGTTCGTCATTGACGACTTGAAGAAGTGGGGTACAAACATCCGCATGTTCAATGACATCTTCATTTACAATATTCTGAGTGCAACAAAATTCATAAACAGTATGGTGAAGAAGGAATGCGTTAACTATGACGTTGTTTGCGTGCATGACTGGTTGAGCAGCATATCCGGGATCATGGCTAAGAACGAAACAAGAGTCCCAGTGGCTTTTCACGTGCATAGCACTGAGTGGGGAAGAGCCGGAGGGCCAGGTTCAGAGGTTGTCTCACATCTTGAATGGGCAACATCCCAAAAAGTGGACAAGATCATCACAGTCAGTCATTCAATGCAAGAAGACTTAGCTAGGCATGGATGGCCAAAATCGAAGATAAGCGTGGTCTGGAACGGTGTGAATCCTGAAGAATACAATCGCAAGAACTGCAAGCCTGAAGATGTTGAGGCAGTACGGAACAGATATGGAATAAAGCCTGACGAGAAAATGGTGCTGTTTCTAGGCAGGCTCACATGGGTTAAGGGCGTGACGAGCTTGGTTCAAGCAATGCCAATGGTTCTGGAAGACCATCCAAAGACCAAATTGGTCATTCTGGGCAAGGGCGAACAGCAAAACGACATAGTTGAAACCGCGAATAGACTTGGCATACAGGACAAGATCATTTGCAGATTTGAGTTCGTGCCCGAAAGTGAACGAATTCTCCATTATGCAGCTTCAGATGTTTGTATCTTCCCGTCCACTTACGAGCCATTCGGGATAGTAAGCCTAGAGGCCATGTCAATGGAAAAACCGATAGTTGTCGGAGCACAAGGTGTAGTCGGCTTCAGAGAGCAAGTCATACCTTCAGGACCAGATCAAAATGGCCTCCACGTGAACGGTGCGAATCCAACCGACATTTCTTGGGGCATAAAAGAAACCTTATGCGATCCTGACAGAGCCAGAAAATGGGGACTGAATGGCAGGAAGAGAGTGCTGCAGTATTTCACGTGGAGAGAAGCTGCCAAACAGACCTTGGGAATATATGAGGCACTTCAGCATCCTCAGGAGCAAGCGGAATTCAGAGTCGTTGACTTGATGGAAAAACTGTCAAGGACTTGAGCAAATCCCAAAGCCGCATCTGCCACATTAGCATCATGATATCGAAACCTCGTATGCGCTCAGACTGCGCCATTTAATCGCATAATGCTGAAAGCATTAGCAAAGACTACACCTACGTATATCAACACCAAGGCTAGTGAAGCATAGTATATGATCCTAGGCTTCTTGCCGTAGGAAATGTAGAGTATTGCGGGTGCAAGGAAGGTCCAGAAGATCTTAATCGGGAATATTATACTGGGGAATTGCACGTAAAGCGGATTTGCTTCATGTTCAAAGAAGAACCATGTTTGCACCATGTCAATGCCATTCAGTACGGAGAAAAGGACTAGCCAGAGTCTGAAATAGTCAAGCCTCTGCGACATGGCAGTAGATCTCCAGTCCACTTCCCTCACCAATATACCCTATCAATTACCTCTGCATTAACCGTTCCGCTGCTCAGTTCAATACGATGCCTAAGTAATGCGAATCAGGTTTTGCATTTATGTTTGCTACTGCAGAGCAAATTCAAGAAACTGGGCGATTGCAAGCGACGAGATGTTGAGGCGCCGCCGATAGGACTTGAACCTATGACCGACTGGTTAACAGCCAGCCGCTCTACCGGGCTGAGCTACGGCGGCTCGTGTTTGATGCTAAGTTTTGAGTTTTGTGGTCGTATTTAAGTCTAGCCATTCAGAGTCAGATTGATTCCAGAATGTTTTGCTTTGTGTTTAGCTATGGATGCGAAGAGTCTGTAGAATGGTGTCAGTACCTTTCCTTGCCATCTTTCAGAAAAAGACAAATTGATCAAGTTGTAGAGCCAATAGTAATCATGCTCAAGACATTTTATCAGTAGCTCTCGATGGAGTTCTGTTACTTGCGTACCTTTGAACCAGTTTTCGTGTTTCATTCTGCCCATCGGTACGAAGAACAGCGGCACAATGAGGCTTCTGCAGTCCTTCAGGTCGTCTATCAGTTCCATGGTTCTTATGATGTCCTCTTCAGTTTCTTCAGGGCTTCCCACAATCAGCGTGCCCGCAGGCACCAGGTTGTTGTCATGCATTAGCCCCATTCCAGTGCGCACGATTTCCGGCCACTGTTCTGGCTTGAAGGGGTGAGCTTTTGCATGCATGATCTTTTCTACAAGCCTCGGTGAGCCGGTTTCGATGCCTATTTCAACTCCCCACCATGACTGTTTTTGCTTTATGGTCTCAGCGATTTTCGAGAAGAGTCTGGGGGCAGATGTGACGGCCGCGAGTGAACAATGGCTCCAAGTTATACCTTCACCCTTCTTCACAACCACTTCGTGAAGCTTCGTAAGCTTTTCGTCGTTTGGCAAAGTATTCTTGGACCCGTAGAGCATGACATCTTCTGCGTGAAGGACTACGCCCTTCATGCCGCCGGCTTTGTTAACGTCTATCTCTCGGCATATCTTCTCGATCGGATACCACCGTAGAGGTCTCACCGTTACGCTGCAGAATTGACAGCCTCGACAACATCCTCGACCGATTTCGACTAAGCCGTTAACCGAAGGGTTCACTATGTTAGGAATCTCGTCTAGCTTAGGGGTTTCTTCAATTCTAGTCTCATAATATTTCGGTAGAGGTTGACCGTCGATCGCAGCTCTAAAGATTTTTCCAGCAACATTTTCGGCTTCGCCGGAAAGTATGCAGTCTATCCCATGTTTCTCAACGAATTTAGGTCTATATTGGAATTGCCAGACGCCTGGACCGCCAACAATGATTTTTAGGCCACGTTTCTTGGCGGTTCTAACCTCTGGGCGGTTCAGCAGCGCGCGGAAGTGCTGTGCAAGAAACGGTTCTTTCTTGAGGATGAAGGCCAGCGTGCTTGAGGCTGGTCCTAGCCCGAATGGGTCCATGACGTGTATGCCTAGAACCTTTGCTTCAGCTACATGCCTCTTAAGATTATTCGGAGCGACAGTTCGGACTCTGAAGCCTATGCTTAGTAGCTGGGCTTCAATCTTCCTCAAACCGTATGGAGCTGCTGCTGGAATGTCCCTTTCTGTTTTGATAGGAGGAAAGAATAGCCACATGAACAGCTGGTCTGGAATGAAATTTGGAGGTGCGCATGTTCCGAATCCTAGGAACTCGTTGCGGTGGTAGTCACTCATTAGAGTGCTGTCAGCCGTTAGGACTATGTCGTCGCTCAATACAGGGGCCCTCCAAATGAAGCCATCACTGTTTTTTCTTAAAAGACTTGCCTTGACCAATGTCTCGTTTCTCGCGTTAACCTAGAAAAGTGTATATGCTGGATTTTTCAATTAGGTTGAAACACTATTGGAGAGTTAAGTCAGCTTGAAGAAGATCCTGGAAGTTAGGTGGCATGGTAGGGGCGGACAAGGTGCATGGACGGCAAGCGAACTCTTGGCGAGGGCCGCCATTGCTGAAGGGAAGTTCATTCAATCGTTTCCGGAGTTCGGGCCCGAAAGAATGGGTGCACCTGTGACTGCTTTCACAAGGATTAGCACCGAACCTATTCGCCTGCATTGCGCAGTTTATAACCCTGATGTTGTGGCTGTTTTAGATCCGACGTTGCTAAAGTCAGTTAACGTTGCTGATGGACTAGGAAAAGACGGCGGACACATTGTGGTCAACACAAAGGATGATCCAGCGGCAATTAGAAGGCAACTGGGCTCTAACGAAGGTAAACTCTGGACCGTGCCCGCCACGGAGATCTCTATAAGAATCTTAGGCATGCCCATAACTAATACGGCCATGCTTGGGGCCGTTGCTCGTGTGACAGGAATAGTTAGTCTGAAAACCGTTGAAACGATGGTTAAGGGAAGGTTCAGACCTGACGTGGCGGAGAAGAACTTCGCGGTTGTGAAGGAGGCTTATGGGGGGGTAAGATCGGAGTGAGTTCAAAAGAAAAGGGCTGGAAGGAAATCTCGCCGGCAGGTGTATGCTGGAAATCAAGCATGACATACCTAACTGGCGACTGGAAGACATACCATCCTGAAAGGGACTTGCAGAAGTGCACGAAATGCCTGTTATGCACAATTTTCTGTCCTGATGGAGCCATACATTGGAAGCCTGAAAAGGGGGATATTGAGTTTGACCTCAGCTTCTGCAAGGGTTGCGGAATATGCGCTAACGAGTGCCCCACGAAGGCTATTGTAATGAGGATTTAGGAGGAGTGTGTGAGAAATGAAAAGTGTTGTCAAACAGGAAATAATGGGTCTTAACGGCGACGAAGCTGTTGCCTTTGCGGCGAAGCAAGCAGATGTTGATGTTGTGGCAGCTTACCCTATCACGCCTCAAACCATAATCGTCGAAAAGTTCAGTGAGTACGTCGCTAACGGTGAAGTGAACACAGAATTTGTGTGCACAGAATCCGAGCACAGCGCTATGGCCGCATGTCTTGCCGCGGCTGCCGTGGGCGCTAGAACCTTTACGGCTTCAGCTTCTGCAGGTCTCGCGCTGATGCATGAAATGCTCTTTGTGACTTCAGGATGCCGGGCACCCGTGATTATGGCTATTGCGAACCGAGCTCTGTCGGCGCCGTTGAATATTCATGGCGATCATTCAGATGCGATGGCGCAGCGTGACAGTGGCTGGATACAAATCTACGCTGAGAATGCGCAGGAAGTCTACGATTCGATGTTTCAGGCGTTCAGAATTGGTGAGCATTTGGATGTTCAGTTGCCTGTTATGGTTGGGTTAGACGGCTTCACGCTCAGCCACACGCTTGAAAACGTGCAGGTTCTCGGGGACAATGTTGTCAAAAGGTTCGTTGGAACGCGCCAATTGCCAACTGTTCTCACACATGATGGCAGAACTGTCCCGTACAAGCTGGATCCAGCGAATCCGATGACAATGGGGCCAGTTGCCATGCCGAACTATTATTTTGAGTTTAAACGGCAACAAGAGGAAGCCATGAGAAACGCGTTAAGAATAATCACGCAAGTTCATGAAGAATACGGGAAGCTTAGTGGAAGATACTACGGCAATGGATTGATTGAAGAGTACCAGATTGACGATGCCGAAATAGCAATCGTTTGCATAGGTTCAACCGCAGGAACAGTGAAAACTGTCGTTGACGAGCTTAGGCTCAATGGCGTCAAAGCAGGTCTGCTTAGAATACGTACTTTCAGACCGTTTCCGGCAGAAGATATAGCCAAGGCTCTTGCTAAAGTGAAGGCCATTGCAGTTATGGATAGAAGTATGAGTTTCGGCGGAAACGGCGGAGCAGTCTACCAAGAGACCAGGCATGCCCTTTATGATTTTTCAACTCATCCTAGCATAGTCAACTACATTTATGGGCTCGGTGGAAGAGACACAAGCCCGCGCCAAATACGCAAGGTCTTCGAAGACTTGCAGAAGATAGTCCAAACTAAGCGGGTTGAAGAGAAGATCCGTTACATTGGAATAAGGGAGGGACAAGGAGGAAAAGATGAATGAGTTTTTCTGAAGGAAAATTCACTGCAAAAGACATCGCTGAGAAACCAGAGCTGTTCATGTCAGGACACAGAGCGTGCGCAGGATGTGCACCAGCAACCGTTCTAAGATTGATAATGAAGGCAACAAGAGGACCGACAATCGTGACAAACGCAACTGGATGTATGGAAGTATCCGCGACAATCTACCCCTACACGTCGTGGGCTGTGCCCTGGCTACACACGGCATTTGAGACTGCTGGAGCAAACGCGGCAGGAATAGAAACAGCACTGAAGATTCTGAGAAAGAAGGGAAGAATAAAGGATGAGCAAGTTGACGTCATTGCCTTAGCTGGAGACGGCGGAACATATGACATAGGCATTCAAGCTCTTTCTGGAGCTGTTGAAAGGGGTCACGATTTCTTGTACGTGCTTTACGACAACGAAGCCTACATGAATACCGGCATTCAGAGGAGCGGAGGCACACCTTACGGAGCATCTACAACTACCTCGCAGGCTGGCACTGCTGTTCCTGGAAAGCTGGAAAATAAGAAGCCTATAGCTGAGATTATGGTGGCTCATGACATGCCCTACGTTGCCACTGCTTCGCCGTACTATTGGAAGGATTTGATCATGAAGGCCAGAAAGGGAATTGAGGTCAATGGGCCTGCATTTCTCCACGTGTTTGCGCCTTGCCCACGAGGCTGGCGGAGCGATCAGGCAAAGTCAATAGAGCTTACAAAGTTGGCGGTTGAGACATGCATATTCCCGTTGTGGGAAGCAGTGAATGGCGAGTATCAGCTGTCCATTCCGAGCAAGGTCATTGCTCTGGCTCCGCAGAAAAAGAAGTCTGTGAGGGAATACTTGGAAGGGCAGGGAAGGTTTAGGCATCTATTTACTCCGAAATATGAGAAGATGCTTGATGAAATCCAACGCTTTACCGACGAGAAATGGAAGCGCTTGCTGAAGCGGTGCGGGATGACGCTGGCAGCATAGGTCCTGCAAGCCTTAAGCTTTATTTCAAGTATTTTTCTACTTCATTTTCTGCGTTGTCTGCCTTTATGAATATGGGCACGTTTTCCATGCCTGTGGCTATGTAGCTTGAAAGGAGCCATTCGCCTGGTGCGAATTCCAGGGTTTTTTCCAGTATGCCTTTGTCGATCATGAATGTTTCGCTGATTAAGTTGCGGTCGTATGGTCTGGGTAATGTGCCCACGAAGTATGTGTGCAGCTGTTGGAGTGCGTTTGTGTTTAGGTAGGCAACGCGTTGTGTGGCTATGCAGACGCCTAGGCCGTATTTTCTTCCTTGTCTGAGAAGTGTTTCCACTTGCGCTGAGCATTTTCCCTCTATGCCGCTTGGAGTGTTTGGCATGAACTCTTGAGCTTCGTCGAAGACGAGCAGAATGTAGGGCTTTACTTGGAACATTCGCTTTCGGCGTATGAGCAGGTCTTGTGTCAGGTCTATTGCCAAGTCTTTTATTGTGTATGGGTCTGAGATTGAAACGCACAGGAGGTTTGTTGTTTTGTCTTCTAGCAGTTCTCGGATTTTTTCGATCGTTAGGCCTCCTGTTTCTCTTTTTTCTTCTTTGTGGCTTTCTTTTATTGTGTCTAGGATTGAGCTTCTGGTGGTTGCCCAAGCGTAGAAGCCGCTTTTGTCGTGCACTTTGAACTGTTGGACTGTTTCTGTTGCGAGTTCATCTACGTAGTGGACAAAGTCTTCGCTTACTTTTTGGTTTTGGCTCAGGCCATGTTCTTCGGCGTATTGAAGTATGGCGTCGTGGATCTTGTCAATGGCGTTTAAATAGTGTGGTTTGTCGATGTTGCCTCCTCTTTGGCCGTCTAGTTCGTCTAGGAACTGGCTGTAGGTTGGAACTTGCTGTCTTGGCTTTGTGTAGTAGGCAAGCTTGTCCTGCTCCATTATGCATTGCAGTCCGTGCTTGGTTCTTTCGTCAGTCTCGTATTCTCTGGGTTTGACGACGGAATTGAAGAATTGTTGGAGTGAGTCGATTCGGTGTTCAAGGATTACTTTTGCTGAGACGTTTGGATTGGCTAGTAAGTCGAGTAGTAAGAAGACGTATTCGCAGCTTATGTCAAAAACAACGATTTTGGTGTTGTTGGTGTGCAATAGCAGTCGGCGAAGGATGTTTGACATCAGATTGCTTTTTCCGCCTCCGGTGAAGGCGAAGACTCCGAAGTGGTAGCGAACGAGCTTCTCGAAATCGACGTAGATTGGAATGGCTGTTTTGCTTGCTTCAAACATTTTGATCAGGCCAAGCCTTGGGTCTGCTTTGGCGTCTTCAACTGTTCTGGAAGTGTCTATGTGGAGTTGTTCGGCAATTTTCTGGTTGTACATGCGGTTTATCATTTCACTGTTCAAAATGAAGCATGAGCTTCCCACAATAGGATAAGAGAAGCCTTTTGCAAACTCGAATTCACGTTTTTTGTTCAGGATTAGGTCGTGGTTGATTGGGATGGCGTCTATTTGGATCATCATTGTTGATTTGTCATCCGTCTGCCAGTCGTCTTCTGACTGTTCGATGATTTCGAATTGCATTGGGTAGTAGCCGTGGTCTGATAGGCCCCTTAAGCCGAAGTGTTCGGGCCAGACGCGGCTCATCTCCATAAGTGTGTATCTCTCTGAAGCATGCTCTGGATGTTTGAAGTTTCTGACGGCTAGAAGCATTCCTTCCTCCAGGAGCCCCATCAAATCTCTTTGGTATTCGACTTTGACGCGGCACTGGTAGCGTGCGCTTGTGCCTGCTACTTTGGTTTCTTCTGCAGTTGCGAAGAATCGTGGGATGACTGCTGCAAGTCTTGCGTTGAATTTGCCTTCGAAGTTTGTGAAGCAGTTTTGGTTAAATTTGTTCTCTTCTTGTGGCTTCAATTGCGGCTCTCCTTTCTCTGAATGTGCTCATGTAGAATATGAATTGTCTTAATTTATGATTGTTGACTATCCAGGTTGCGGTTGTGTCTACGACGCATTTGAATTGGCTGTAGTTCCATTTTGCGATTTTGTCTGCTATGAAGAGTGGTTTGTTGTGGCCGAAGGCTTCGGGGATGCTGGATGGGGCCATGGCGGTTAGTATGTTCATTGTTAGGGTTTGCAGCCTATTTGGGGTGTTCTT
>Ga0315277_10007764_pt1 | contig 13871 bp, 12 predicted proteins | sample YL17G05_15_MG_FD_203695 | JGI IMG/M metagenome (GOLD analysis project Ga0315277, IMG submission 203695) | Sediment microbial communities from Yellowstone Lake, YNP, Wyoming, USA - YL17G05_15 | ecosystem: Environmental > Aquatic > Freshwater > Lake > Sediment | place: USA: Wyoming | collected... | reverse complement strand
GCAAGTTCATGGGCTGGATGCTTGCCTCCGGGTGGAGCACGCAGATCGTGCGCTCGCAGCTCATGGCGAAGCTGGGGCCGGAGGCCCTCAGCGAGCTGGAGCCTCCCTACCCGGAGAGCGGCCTGCTCACCGTGCCGCCAGGGACCGAGTATCGGCGGGGCGACGCCCAGCTACTCCAGGAGTATCAGGAGCTGGCGAAGGTGCTCACGCCCGGTGGTGGCAGCAACAACTGGGTGGTGGACGGCGAGAAGTCCGTTACCGGCAGGCCCCTGCTGGCCAACGACCCCCACCTGACGGCCCAGATGCCATCCATCTGGTACGAGGCCCACCTGTGCGGGGGCGCCATTGATGCCGTGGGCGCCAGCATCGCCGGGCTGCCCACCATCATCATCGGCCACAACCGCCGCATCGCCTGGGGCATCACCAACTCCATGACCGGCCAGCAGGACCTCTACGTCGAAGAGGTGAACCCGGAGAAGCCGGACCAGTACCGGTACAAGGGCCGCTGGCGCAAAGGCGAGCTGCTTCGGGAAGAGATAGCCGTGCGGAGGCAGGAGCCCATCGTTGAGGAGGTCCTGGTCACGACCCACGGCCCCGTCATCAGCCCTGCCATCGAAGGCGAGACCCGGGTGCTCTCCGTGCGCAGCGTGCCCGCCGAGTCCGTGAGCCTGATGAGGGCTGGGTATGGCTTGATGAAGGCCCAGGACTGGGATGAGTTCCGCGAGGCCCTCCGCGACTGGTCGGCGCCCGGCCAGAACTTCGTCTACGCTGATGTCGACGGCAACATCGGCTACCAGTTGGCGGCCCACATCCCCGTGCGGCGCCGGGGCCGCGGCCTGGTGCCTGTGCCTGGCTGGACAGACGAATACGACTGGACCGGCTTCATCCCCTTCGATGGGCTGCCCAGTGTCTTCAACCCCCCGACCCACTTCGTCGCCACTGCCAACAACCAGATCGTGGGCGACGACCACCCCCACCGCATCGATGGGGACTGGGCGGACGAGTACCGCATCGGCCGCATCGTGGAGATGCTGCGGGAGCGCGAGAAGCACGCCATCGCCGACTTCCAGCGCATGCACGGCGATGTTTACTCGATCCACGGCCGGGAGATAGCTGAGTTCATGGGCCGCCTCCAGCCCGTCGATGAGGAGTCGCGGCGGGCCCTGGACTACGTGCGTGCCTGGGACCACCATCTGACGCCGGACAGCGTGGCGGCGGCCATCGTCGAGGCGTTCTTCTACCACATGTACCGCAACACCTTCGCTCACAAGCTCGGCGACGCCCTGGGCCGCTACATGGGGGAGGGGGTGCACTACCTGGCGCCCGTCAGCGGCTACGGGCACCGGGTTGCCTCTCACCTGGTACGGCTGCTCCACCAGGCCCCGGCCGACTGGTTCCCGAGCCGCGATGGCCGGCGCGATACCTGGGAGGACGTGGGGCTGCGCAGCCTGCGTGAGGCCCTGGAGGAGCTGCGGTCCCGCCTGGGCCCTGACATGTCGCGCTGGCAGTGGGGGCGGCTGCACACGATCGGCTTCCCCCATGTGCTGGGCAGGGGGCCTTTGGCCCGGCTGCTCAGCCGCGGACCCTACCCGCTGGGCGGCGACCATAACACCGTGGCCCAGGCTGCCTATGACCCGGCGGCGCCTTACGCCGCCGGCCTCACCATCCCTTCCTACCGCCAGATCATCGACCTGAGCAACCTGGGCAACTCCCTCTCTGTGCACACCACGGGGCAGTCGGGCCAGCCGGGGAGTCGCCACTTCGCCGACATGATCGGGTTGTGGCGCCGTGTCGAGTACCACCCCATGCTGTTCGACCGAGAGGCTATTCTGGCCCAGAGCGAGGGCACCCTGACCCTGGAGCCTCGTAGAGAGGCGCCCTAAGCATCATGCCGGGCCGACGAGCTATCCTCACGGCTTCCGCCCCCGAAAACCACCGTCGGCGAGCGCAGGGCGGTGCTGACACCGAGATGCTGCTCCGTCGCTACCGGGAGGCTGTCCTGGCTGAGATGAAGGCGGTCCTCGCCGGCCGCCGCCTGCCCCTCTACGACATGATGCGTTACCACCTGGGTATTGCCGGCCCCAGGGGAGAGCCGGCAGCGGCACGGGCCGGGAAGATGCTGCGTCCAGCGCTCTGTCTCCTCTCCTGCGAGGCGGTGGGCGGTCAGCGACGACAGGCCTTGCCGGCGGCCGCCGCCATCGAGCTCATCCACAACTTCACCCTCATCCACGACGACATCGAGGACGCCAGCCATTCCCGCCACGGGCGCGATACCGTCTGGCGCGTCTGGGGCGAAGGCCAGGCGATCAACGCCGGCGACGGCATGTTCGCCCTGGCCCACCTGGCCCTCCACCGCCTCCTCGAAGCGGGGTTAGCCGCCCCCCAGGTGCTCGAGGCGGCCCGGCTCCTGGACGAGGCCTCGTTGGCTCTCTGCGAGGGCCAGAACCTGGACCTGGAGTTCGAGGAGCGCCCGGACGTTACCTGCGACGACTATCTGGCGATGGTCTCCGGCAAGACGGCGGCCCTCATGGGCGCGGCGACGGCAGTGGGTGCTCTGCTGGGCGGGGCGTCTGAGGATGCCGTGGGCGCCTTCAAAGAGTTCGGGCGCCGCCTGGGCCTGGCCTTCCAGATCCGAGACGACGTGCTCGGCATCTGGGGCGATGCCGCAGAGACGGGCAAGCCCGCCGGCGACGACATCGTGGCCCGCAAGAAGTCCTTCCCTGTCGTCTACGCCCTGGAACACGCCTCTGAGGATGACCGCCGTTCCCTGCGCAGCATCTACAGCGCCGGCACCGTCTCGCCGGAGGGCGTCGCAGAGGTGCTGGCGGTGCTGGAGCGTAGCGGCGCCCGCGCCGCCAGCGAGGAGGCCGCCGCCCGCCACGTGGGGGAGGCTCTGAGCCGCCTCCAAGGGCTGGACTTGGTGCCTGCTCGCCGGCGGGAGCTGGAGGCGCTGGCACTCTATCTGGTGTACCGTCGTCGCTAGGGGCAAGGGACAGCGCCGATGGCTTCATTCCGCGCGGTAGGATATCCTTGGCGGTAAGGCGGAGCCTTGCCGTTGCCTTGGAACAGGATGCTTGGGGGAGTTCGCCATGAAGAAGAAGACCGTCCGCGACATCGAAGTCAGCGGGAGGCGGGTCTTGGTGCGCGTTGACTACAACGTGCCTCTGGACCGCGAGGCGCGCCGTATCTTGGACGACAGCCGAATTCGCGCCACGCTACCCACGGTGAACTATCTGCGCGAGCAGCGGGCGCGCCTCATCCTTTGCTCGCATTTGGGGCGGCCTGACGGCAAGGTGGTGGACTCGCTGCGCCTGGCGCCGGTGGCCGCTCGCCTGGGCGAGCTGCTGGGGATTGAGGTCGCCACTGCCGACGACTGCGTCGGGCCCGCTGTGGAGGAGGAGGCCCGCTCCTTGAAGCCGGGCGAGGTGCTCCTCCTGGAGAACCTGCGCTTCCACCCGGAGGAGGAGAAGAACGACCCCAACTTCGCCCGGGCGCTGGCCTCCCTGGCCGAGGTGTACGTTAACGACGCCTTCGGCACCGCTCACCGGGCCCACGCCTCCACAGTCGGCGTCGCCGCCTACCTACCGGCAGTGGCAGGCTTCCTGATGGAGAAGGAGCTGGACTATCTGGGCCGGGCCGTCGGCAACCCGGAGCGGCCCTTCGCTGCCGTCATAGGCGGTGCCAAGGTGAGCACCAAGATGGGCGTCCTGCGCAACCTGCTTCACAGGGTCGATTGCCTCCTGTTGGGGGGTGGCATGGCCTCCACCTTCCTCAAGTGCCAGGGCTTCGCGGTAGGCGAGTCTCTGGTGGAGGACGACCAGTTGGACGCCGCCAGCGATATCCTGAGGGAAGCCGAGACCCGGGGCGTGCCCCTGCTCCTGCCCACGGACGTGGTGGTCGCCGACCGTTTTGCCGCCGACGCCCGGTGCCAGACGGTGCCGGTCGCCAACGTCCCCCATGGCTGGCGCATCATGGACATCGGTGCCGACACTCTGACCACTTTTCGCGACGCCCTGGAAGACTGCAAGACCGTGGTCTGGAACGGGCCCCTGGGTGTGGCCGAGTTCGCGCAGTTCTGCGAGGGCTCGCTGGGGCTGGCCCTGGCCATGGCCGAGCTGGACGCCACCACTATCGTCGGCGGCGGCGAGACGGTGGCCCTCATCGAGCAGGCAGGGCTCGTGGACCGCTTCAGCCACATCTCCACGGGTGGCGGCGCCTCCCTCGAGTTCCTGGAGGGGCGCGTGCTGCCCGGTGTAGCGGCCCTGCTCGACGCGAAATAGGCGTGCTGCGTGATAGAATGAGCCGATGGACCTTGACCTCGTCCGAGAGCTCGCCGTAACCAACGACTCCAAGATCGTTCTCTACGTCATCGACGGGCTGGGCGGGCTGCCCCACCCGGACACGGGCCGCAGCGAGCTGGAGGCGGCCGATACCCCTCACCTGGATCGCCTGGCCGCCGAGGGCATTTGCGGCCTCACCATACCGGTCGGACCTGGCATCACGCCCGGCAGCGGGCCCGGCCACCTCTCCCTCTTCGGCTACGACCCCTATCGCTACCAGGTGGGGCGCGGCGTTCTGGAGGCCCTGGGCATCGACTTCGACCTCCAGCCCCATGACGTGGCCGCCCGCGGCAACTTCTGCACCGTGGACGGGGCCGGCCGCGTCAGCGACCGTCGCGCCGGTCGCATCAGCACCGACACCTGCACTGAGCTCTGCGACCTGCTGCGTGAGATCAAGCTGCCCAACCTCGAGCTCTTCGTGGAGCCGGTGCGGGAGCACCGCTTCCTGCTGGTGCTGCGCGCTCCCGGCCTGGACGACCGCCTCTCGGAGACGGACCCCCAGCGGCTGGGAGTGGAGCCGCCCCCGGTGCAGGCCCTGGCGCCCGAGGCGGAGGGCACGGCGTCGTCCGCCAACAAGTTCATCGAAGAGGCAAGGCGCATCTTGGCGGACCACCACCCCGCCAACATGCTCCTCCTGCGCGGCTTCTCCAAGCACCCGGCCTTCCCCCACTTCGAGGATGTCTTTCGGATGCGAGCCGCCGCCGTGGCCGTGTACCCCATGTACCGGGGACTGGCCAAGTTGGTGGGCATGACTGTCCTCCCCACCGGAGTCACCCTGGAGGATGAGCTGGAGACACTGCAGAAGCACTGGGAGGAGTTCGACTTCTTCTTCCTCCACTACAAGCGGGCCGACGCCGCTGGCGAGGACGGCGACTTCGAGGCCAAGATGGCCGCCCTGGAGGCAGCGGACGCTATCATCCCCGCCCTACGGGAAATGCACTCGGATGTCCTCATGGTAGCCGGCGACCACTCGACGCCTTCCACGCTGGCCGCTCATAGCTGGCATCCAGTTCCCTTCGTCCTTCACTCGCGGTGGTGCCGACCCGACCGCACCGAGGAGTTTAACGAGGTGGCCTGTACGGCGGGCTCTTTGGGCGTTTTCCTGGCTACGGACGCAATGCCCCTGGCCATGGCCCACGCCCGCCGCCTGACCAAGTACGGAGCATAGATGTGAGAGTTCCCATTGTCGCTGGCAACTGGAAGATGAACACTACCACTGCCTCCTGTGCGGAGCTCTGCGACGGCGTCCGGCAGGGGGTGGACAGCATCTCGGGGGTGGAGAAGGTGGTCTGCCCACCCTTCCCCTTCCTCTTCATCGCCTGCGACAGGCTGAAGGGCAGCTCGGTGAAGGTGGGCGCCCAGAACATGCACTGGGCGGAGAAGGGCGCCTACACCGGCGAGGTGAGCCACCCTATGCTGGCCGGCGTCGTCGAGTACGTCATCATCGGCCACTCGGAGCGGCGGGCCTACTTCTGCGAGACCGATGAGACGGTGAACAAGAAGCTGGCCGCCGCCCTGGCCGCCGGCCTCAAGCCTATCTTCTGTGTCGGCGAGACGGAGTCGGAGCGCGAGGCCGGCCGCACCGAGGAGGTCCTGCTGCGCCAGGTGCGCACCGGGCTGGAGGGCATCCAGGTGCCACTGGGGTTCGCCATCGCCTACGAGCCGGTGTGGGCCATCGGCACCGGCAAGGCGGCGACAGGCCCCATGGCCAACGAGGCCATTGGCCTCATCCGGGCCGAGGTGGCCCGCCTGACCGGCGCCGCCGTCGCCGAGAGCGTGCGCATCCTCTACGGGGGCAGCGTCACCCCTGACAACATGACCGAGTTCGCCCGCCAGCCGGAGATAGACGGCGGCCTGGTGGGCGGTGCCTCCCTCAACGCTCAGTCCTTCATCAGCCTGGTCCGTCAGACAGCGGAGGCCACAGCAGCCAAGCGATGAGAAGGCTGGTCGCCGTCGTCGGGCCCACGGCGACGGGGAAGACCGACCTGGCCCTCCACCTCGCCCTCGCCTTCGAGGGAGAGATCATAGGAGCTGACTCCCGGCAGGTCTACCGTGGGATGGACCTCGGCACCGCCAAGCCGACGGCGGAGCAGCGGGCGTGGGTGCCGTACTGGCTGGTGGATGTGGTCGACCCGGATGAGGAGTTCGGGCTGGCCCGCTACCTGGACCTGGTGCAGGCCGCCCTGGACGACATCTGGTCGCGGGGACGGCTCCCTTTCCTGGTGGGCGGCACCGGTCAGTACGTCTGGGCCCTGCTGGAGGGCTGGCAGGTGCCCCGCGTGGGTCCGGACTGGGCCCTGCGACGGGAGCTGGAGGAGCGGGCCCATCGTGAGGGGCCCCAGGCCCTCCACGCCGAGGTGGCGGCCCTGGACCCGGAGGCGGCCCGCCGCCTGGACCCCAGGAACGTGCGCCGCGTCGTGCGGGCGCTGGAGGTCATGCGGCGCACCGGCCGGCCCCTTTCCGCCTGCCAGGCGCGCCGCCCGCCGGACTTCCCCTGGCTGGCCCTGGGGCTGGACCTGCCGTCAGAGGAGCTGTACCGTCGCATCGACGCCCGCGTGGACGCTATGATAGAGGCGGGCTTTGTCGAGGAGGTGCAGGGGCTGCTGGCCCGGGGTTACCGTCCCGACCTGCCGGCCATGTCCGGTATCGGCTATCGACAGGTCTGCCAGTATCTGGCGGGGGAGCTATCGCTGGCGGAGGCGGTGGCCCGCATCAAGACGGAGACGCACCGGCTGGCGCGCAAACAGCGCAACTGGTTCCGCCGCGACGACCGGCGCATCCACTGGATCGACGCCTCCACGGGTGACCCCTACGAGGAGGCGGCCCGCCTGGTAGAATCGGAGCTGAACTCAGGGAGGTAGTCACCCATGGACGTTGAGATCGGGACCTACAGTCGTGAGCTCCAGTCACTCCTGGCCCGCCATTGCGGCTGCCTGGACGGGCTCGATGAGGGCCAACTCAACTGGCGGCCGCCCGTCGGTGGGGCCAACAGCGCCTACGTGATCGCCAGCCACACTCTGGGCAACGTCCGTGCCTGGGTGCTGGGCATCGCCTGTGGCCAGCCCGTGAGGCGGGACCGGCCAGCCGAGTTCCGGGCCTCGGGCCGCGACGCGTCCGCGCTGGTCGCCGACGCGCAACGGCTGTCAAGCGAGATCGACGCGGCCCTGTCGGCGCTGTCACCTTCAGATCTGGAGCGGCGCCTCATTCCGCCGCAGTCCCTGTGGGGTGAGGGCGACCCGTACGAGATCTCGGTCCGAGAGGCCCTCATGCACGTCGTGGAGCATGCCTCTCTCCACCTGGGCCAGGTCCAGGTCACGCGCGACCTCGCCCTCGGGCGATCGTGAGATGAATTTCGCCAAGTGGCAGGGCACGGGCAACGACTTCGTCCTGCTGGAGCCGCAGGGCGAGGAGCCCGGCGCGGGCCCGTCTGGGCGCGACTGGCCGCGGCTCGCGCGTGCTCTCTGCGACCGCCACTTCGGCGTCGGCGCCGACGGTATCCTGCTGGTGCTGCCCTCCGACCGCGCCGACCTCCGCATGCGCATGTTCAACCCCGACGGCTCTGAGGCCGAGATGTGCGGCAACGGCATCCGCTGCTTCGTCCGCCACGCCGTCGAGCGGGGGCTGGTCCGCCCTCGGGACGGGCGCCTACGGGTTGAGACCGGCGCCGGTGTGCTGACGGCGGAGCTCCTGGATGAGCAAGGGCGAGAGGGCTGGGTGCGCGTCGGCATGGGCCGGCCGCGCTTCGCCGCCGCCGAGATACCGGTGCTGGCGGAGGTGGAGCCGCCGATCCGCAACCTCTCGCTGACTGTGGACGGCCAGATCGTGTCCGTCACCTGTGTCTCCATGGGCAACCCCCACGCCGTCCACTTCCACGCCCGGCCGGTGGCCAGCTATCCCCTGGAGCAGGTGGGCCCGAAGGTGGAGACGCATCCCCTTTTCCCCCAGCGGGTCAACTTCGAGGTGGCGCGGGTGCTGAACCGGGAGCTCATCGAGGCGCGCGTCTGGGAGCGGGGCGCTGGCGCTACCCTGGCCTGCGGCTCTGGCGCCAGCGCCGTCATGGTGGCCGCCCACCTCCACAGTCTGGTGGAGGACCGCGTCGAGGTGCGGCTACCGGGCGGGACCCTGCTCCTGGAGTGGGACGGCGAGGGCGAGGTGTGCCTGTCGGGCCCGGCGGAGCGGGCCTTCACGGGCGAGTGGCCCGACGAGCGGACGTAGAGGCGTTTCGTATGAAGGGCATGCGGCGCCTGGAGGCGCCAGCGGCGACGAGTCTCTTCCAGCGCATCCAGCGCAGCCCCCTGCGCAATCTGGACCCCCGCTTCACCAGCGAGGCGGACGTGGAACGACTCCAGAAAGAGCACCCCGAGCTGGTGGCGGCCGAGGAGAAGGGCGTCATGCTCCTCAAGCCCTGGGGCGACTGGCTCTGGCTCACGTACGGCTTCGCCGACCGGGATGCGTTGCGGCAGCGCTTTCAACCCCTGCTGGAGCGGCTGCTGAAGGGGCTGGACGCCGCCCGCCTGCCCGGCGGGCAGGCCCGCTGGCCGGGGGGCGTCTATCTCCGCTTCATCGACCATCCCAACCGGCCCTTCATCGAGCCGGTGCTCACGGGCTGCGCCTTCGAGCTCAGGCACGAGTGGATGGAGATGAACCTTTTCGAGCTGCCGGAGGTCGGCCAGCCCTCGCCGCAGGTGGCGCCGGGCTACCTCCTGCGGCCGGCGACGGAAGACGATCTGCCGGAGTACATCGAGCTGGACCGCCAGGCCTTCGGCGCTCCCCGGCCCATGAGCCTGGCGGCGGCCCGCGAGAAGCTGGCGAGCGTGTCCCTCTTCCAGGTGCTCGTCTCGGAGGACGACGGCCGGCTGGCCGGCTTTCTCAGCCTCCTGCGCTGGCCGCAGGCCACCGGCGCCGTCGATGACATCGCCGTGCGGACCGACCTCCAGCGCCGGGGCCTGGGCGAGGCGATGATGCGCTGGGCCCTGGCCTGGTTCCGCCAGGAGGGGATGCGCCGCGCCTGGCTGGACGTGCTGCTGGACAACGCCCCCGCCATCTCCCTCTACAAGAAGCTGGGCTTCACCCCCGGCGCCACCGGCCTCACCTACCGCCGCCCACTGGACAAGAAGGAGGTGCGGCGCATTCTGGGACGCCAGCGGGGCACCTACATCAAGTTCGGGGGCTGGCGGTAGAGCGGCGGGTCTCGAGGCCGTTTCGAAACCCTGTAGGCGAGGCTTTCCAGCCTCGCCGTCTCCGATCCGACCAGGCTAGAAAGCCTGGTCTACGAAGTTCCGCAACGCGGCCGACTTCGCGCCCCCATCGAAAAGCTTTCCCCTTTAGTGTAAGATGTCGTCGCTATGGAGCCGCGCATCCAGTACGCCAAGACCGCCGACGGCGTGAGCATCGCCTTCTGGACCCTGGAGGAAGGGCAACCCCTGGTGCAAATGCCAAATCTTCCGTTCAGTCATATCCAACTGGAATGGCAGGACCCTCGGTCGCGCGCCTCGTGTGAGCGGCTGGCGGAGAAGAGAAAGCTGGTCCGGTACGACGGCCGCGGGACCGGGCTGTCCGACCGGGAGGTGACCGACTTCTCGCTGGACACCCAAATGTTGGACCTGGAGGCGGTGGTCGACCGCCTGGGCTTGCAGGGGTTTGCTTTGTTCGCACCCGCGAACTCGGGGCCGGCTGCCATTGCGTACGCGGCCCAGCACCCGGAGCGAGTGTCGCACCTTGTTCTATGGTGCTCATGGGCGCGGGCGTCTGACTGGTCACACTCGCCACGGCTTAGGGCACTACGCGGACTTGTAAATAGAGACTGGGAGACATACACAGAGACTTACGCGCATGTCGTGGTCGGATGGTCAGCAGGCGCGGAGGCGCAGCAGGTCGCTGCGCTCATGCGGGAAAGCGTCACGCAGGCAGCGATGCAGGCGTGGGCAGAAGCGGTGCCTAGATTTGACGTTACGGATCTCCTGCCCCAGGTGAGGTCGCCGACCCTGGTGCTCCACCGCCGCCAGTACCACCTACTGGATGTGGAGGTCGCCAGGGGCCTTGCCTCCCGCATACCAGACGCCCGCCTGGTGCTCCTCGAGGGGGAGTCAGCAGCGCCGTGGGTAGGCGACGAGGAGGCGGTGGCGAGCGCCATCGACGAGTTCCTGGGCGAGGGCGAGCCGGCCCCAGCCGGAGCCCAGCCGATCGCGGCGGGCGGTCTCTGCACCATTCTCTTCACGGACGTGGAGGGGTCGACCGCGTTGACACAGCGGCTGGGGGACGCGAAGGCGCGCGAGGTGCTACGAAACCACGAGCGCATTGTGCGCGAGGCGCTGCGGGCGCACGGCGGCGCGGAAGTGAAGGCGATGGGGGACGGCTTCATGGTCTCCTTCTCATCGGCGACGCGGGCGCTGGAGTGTGCCATCGCCATGCAGCGGGCCTTCGCCGCGTGCAACGCCACGCCCCTTCGACAAGCTCAGGATGCGCATACTGAGCCTGTCGAAGTACGCATCCGCATCGGGCTGAACGCTGGGGAGCCGGTAGCGGAGGAGGAAGACCTTTTCGGGACGGCGGTGATCGTGGCGGCGCGGGTAGCGGCCCACGCCGAGGGCGGGGAGATCCTGGCGTCGGACGTGGTGCGGCAGTTGGTGGCGGGGAAGGGGTTCCTGTTCTCGGACCGGGGTGACGTGGCCTTGCGCGGTTTCGAGGACCCGGTGCGGCTGTATGAGGTGAGGTGGGAGGAGGGAGGCTGATGGAACAGCAGATCCGTTTCTGTAAGACTTCCGACGGTGTGCGCATTGCCTACGCCACCGTGGGCAAGGGGCCGCCGCTGGTGTTCGTCCCTGGCTGGATCAGTCACCTCGAACTCGACTGGCAGGCCCCACCAATGAGACGGTTCTGGGAGGCCTACGCCAGCCACTTCACATTGGTAAGGATGGACAAGCGCGGCACCGGCCTCTCCGACCGGAACGTTGGCGACTACTCCCTTGATGCTCGTGTCCGCGATATCGAGGCGGTCGTGGACTACCTGAAGCTGAGAAGGTTCGCTCTCTTCGGCATGTCGGAAGGTGGCCCTACCTGCATTGCCTACGCTGTTCGCCACCCACGTCGGGTGACGCGCATGGTGCTGTACGGCGCTTGGGCCCGTGGCGAGGGCATCGTAGGATCGGCGGATCTGCGCGACGGTGTTATGTCCGTCGTCAAGGCGGAATGGGGCCTCGGCTCCAAACTGCTGTCCGACCTTTTCCTCGGTCAAGACGCGCCCCCTGCGGCTGCTCAGTTCTTCGCCACCTACCAGCGCATGGGGGCGAACCCAGAAGACGCTCTGGCCATGGCGGACGCTCTCGTCGCCATCGATGTCAGGGAGCTTCTACCTGCCGTGAAGGTGGCCACACTTGTCGTCCACGCAAGAGACGACCGGGCCACCCCCATCGAGCTGGGCAGAGAGATAGCGGCTGGCATCCCCCATGCACGCTTCGTGTCGGTGCCAGGTCCGCACGTGTCGTGGTATGACGAGGGACTCACCCGAGAGCTTCTTCAGGTCGAGCTGTCGTTCCTACTGGAGGGAACGGAACCGAACCAAGTGGCTGTGGCGGGTGTCGACAAGGCAACTGGGGGCCTCGCCACCATCCTCTTCACCGACATGGAGGGTTCTACCACCCTCACCCAGCGGTTGGGCGACGCCAAAGCTCAAGAAGTGCTCCGCACCCACAACACAATCGTCCGCGATGCGCTGAAGGCACACGGGGGCAGCGAAATCAAGCACACCGGGGATGGGATTATGGCGTCATTCCCGTCGGCGAGTCGTGCTCTGGAATGTGCCATCGCCATCCAGCGTGCCGTGGCCGCCCAAGTAGAGGAGCATCCTGAGATGCCCCTCCGGGTGCGCATCGGCCTCAATGCAGGGGAGCCCGTTGTCGAGGACCAAGACCTGTTCGGCACTGCCGTACAGCTTGCCGCCCGCATATGCGCACATGCCGAGCCAGGCCAAATCGTGGTCCCCACAGTCGTCCGCGAACTCGCGGCGGGCAAGGGGTTTCTGCTAGCCGACCTGGGTGAGGCCGCCCTGCGCGGCTTCGAGGACCCGGTGCGGCTGTACGAGGTGCGGTGGGGGGAACCCGCATAGTGCAACTCGCCCACCGCATCGAGAAGCTGCCGCCCTACCTCTTCGTCGAGATCAGCCGCAAGATCGCGTGTCTCAGTGTAAGATATGACCGCCGGTACGCGGCGTGGACAGGCGCGGGGGTGTAGTGGAAAGGTAGGGTAAGCACGGTGGCGATAGAAATAGCTCCGCGAATCGTGGTGGACAAGGCCGTCAGATTCGGGAAGCCGGTGATAAAGGGCACACGCGTGGACGTGGCAACGGTGCTGGGCCACCTGTCGGCAGGAGACACGGTAGAGGATGTCATGCGCCAATACAACCTGACTCGCGAGGATGTCCTGGCAGCCCTCGCCTACGCGGCCGAGATAATAGCCAGCGAAGAGGTGGGAGCGGTTGACTAATGGCCCGCTTCTTTGTCGATGAGTCGCTTCCGACGCTGCTCGCCGAGGAACTCGTCAAGGTGGGCCATGAGGCGGTTCACGCTCACGAAGCCGGTCTGCAAGGAGCGCCTGATGAGAGATCTATCAGCGGGCAGATGCCATGGGCGCGATACTCTTGACGCGTGACCTAGGGTTCGCCGATGTGCGACACTTTCCGGGTGGGATCGGCATCGTAGTGGTGAGAATACGGGGCCGAATCCTGGTGCGAGAGCTGGTCAGACGAGTTCTGGATCTTCTCAGAGGGTTCTCTCGAGAGCTCGAGGAGCTTGAGGGAAAGGTCCTGATCCTGGAGCCCGGCCGTAGCAGGATGAGGAAGAAGCTCGAAGGGTGATGCCTCAGGTCACCCAGGCATACGGTCAAAGTCCCCATTTTCCGAGTCGTGTCCATGCCAGACGATAGAACGGCTCCCATCGCCTTCGCCCGCCGCATCGAAAAGCTTCCTCCCTACCTCTTCGTCGAGATCAGCCGCAAGATCGCCGAGAAGAGGGCGCAGGGGGTCGATGTCATCTCCTTCGGGATCGGCGACCCGGACATCCCGACGCCGCCGCATGTCATCGACGCCCTGGTCGCGGCCGCCCGCGACCCGGCCAGCCACCGCTACCCGGAGACCGAGGGCCTGCCCGAGTTCCGGCGCGCCGTCGCCGAGTGGTATGAGCGCCGCTTCGGCCTCTCCCTCGACCCGGAGCGGGAGGTCCTGAGCCTCATCGGCTCCAAGGACGGCATCGGGCACGTCGCCCTCTGCTTCATCGACCCCGGCGACGTGGCCCTGGTGCCGGACCCGGGCTACCCGGTGTACGCCGTCGGCACGCTCTTCGCCGGCGGCGAGCCCTACTACCTGCCCCTGCGCGAGGAGAACGGCTTCCTGCCCGACCTGGACGCCGTGCCGCCGGACGTGGCCCGGCGGGCGAGGCTGCTCTGGCTCAACTACCCCAACAACCCTAGCGGCGCCGTGGCCGACCTCGACTTCTTCGAGCGCGCGGTGGCCTTCGCCCGGCGCTATGACCTGGCCGT
>Ga0315277_10007761_pt1 | contig 13874 bp, 9 predicted proteins | sample YL17G05_15_MG_FD_203695 | JGI IMG/M metagenome (GOLD analysis project Ga0315277, IMG submission 203695) | Sediment microbial communities from Yellowstone Lake, YNP, Wyoming, USA - YL17G05_15 | ecosystem: Environmental > Aquatic > Freshwater > Lake > Sediment | place: USA: Wyoming | collected... | reverse complement strand
CGTGATGCTCGCGAGATCGAGCCGGAAGGTGCACGCGGTCTGGACGAGATGGCCTTGCTTCCGGTAGGTGATGTCGATGGTCGCGTTGATCTCCATGGACTCGTTCGACTGCAAGATCAAGGGCACGCCGTAGTACAGTATGGGGCCGTACAGCCGGGAACCCGGCGCCCACGGGGCGCCCTCCGCGACACCGAGCACGACGTCGTGCGTGATCTTCGAGAAGTTCTTCCACGCGCCGCTACCCATTCGAGCCTTGATCATCGCGGTTCCGAGCAATTTTTGCGAGGAGCTCTCCACGCCGACCTTGATAGAAAAATCACCAGCAGAGATAGGTGCCCACACGGGACTCGTGTAGTTGTATCCGCCTTCCGCGGGATTATCTGTATCATTCACGATGAAGAAATCGACCTCTCCAGCCAATGCCATGCGAACAAGGTTCACGATGACGCTATGAATGCCGGGATTTGTTTGATTATCGGGAAGATCGAAGTCGTACCATTTTGGTCCAGAATTCGGAAAAGCATAAGGCAAAGAGAAATTCAATGCCGACCAGTCTTCTTGCGTCACGATATTCGTTGATGTGGGCAATCCACGGACAATCTTGATATGAACATCATATAAATCACTGATGATGTGGCCAAAACTTTTGCCGAAGAACGAGAAGTTCGTTATCGTGGAATAATTCGCGATGTTGAAGGTCTGCGCCACGGTCTGCCCGTCCATCGATTTGTTTTCACGAGAGACTGAATTGTTCCACGGAATGATCACCGGCGGCACGGTCACCGGATTCAGTTTAACCGAGACCTTGCTGATGTTCGCCGCGGGAACGATGGGAATGTGGCTTATATTAGGCGGCGCAATGATCGGCACTGTTGAGTTAAAGCCTGCTTGAAAAAGCAGTGGCTGGTCTTGAATCGTGCCGTTGAACGTGTCCACAACGAGCAAATTGCTTCCTTGGCTGCCAAAGGTGATGGACGGGGCGAATGGCGAGCCGGCAGATGCGATGGGCACGTGTTGCCCGTCTCCATCGAGCACCGCAGCATCATTACCGGTCACGGCTGGATTGTCGTGAAAGAACGGCAAGAATTGGAACGATAACGCGTTGAAAAGCAGACTCATGATGATCGCGTAACCGAATACCTTCGTGATTCGCTGCGGGGGCGTCATGGACAACACGTGTTTGATGCGAGCTGATATGTCTATCATAATAAGAGATACAAGCCTTAAATTTGGTGGCGCTCGGGCTGGATTTCACGGCAGCTTGGTCACTCGAACGCGGGCGGTGAAGGCATCGTGATCCGCCTTCGAGAAGATGCCAGCCCCGTGCACGAGAATCTTGGCCGTGGCGCTCGCGATGGCTTCCGTGAGCACGGCTGCCGGTTGCTCGCCGTGCAGCATGGCGTGGATCATCCCCGCGAAATATGCGTCGCCAGCGCCGACCGTGTTCACAACCTTGATGCCGGATGGGTCTTGGATCTTACCATGGTAAGCCCCGGCCTTCATGACGTACAAGCCGCCTTCCGCGCCGAGCGTGATCGAGACGCATTCCATGCGGTCATCCAGCAATTTTCTCGCGTCGCGGGCGATCGAGCTCAAGTCCTCTGCAGAAAGCGGCCTGGTATCTTCTTTTTTCTCAGTGTCGTCGGGATGCCGTCCCAGCAAATAATCGAGCTCGATGTTGTTGATCTTCAAGACGCATAGCTTGTGTTGTTCCATAATCTTCTTTAATGGCATTCCCGAAACATCAATAAGGGTTTTGAACCCGAGATTGTCGCAATAATTGACCAGCCTTGCATAAGTGTCGTCGGGGAGGCCCGGCGGGAGGCTCCCGGAAAAAAGCACCCAGCAAGGATTGACCCGTGGAAGTGATTTAATCGTTTTTTCGATGGCCTGCACGTGTTTCTTCCCCGCCGTGAACCCTGCCTCGCGCAAGTGGGTGACCGTGCCTTCCAGCGGGTCAACGATGGTCGTGTTGTGGCGAGTTGCGCCATCCACGGGGACCAACGTTGCTGGGATCGAATTGCTCTGCAAGAACTTGCGATACGTGTCGATATCATCCTTGCCGATCAAGGCAATGACGGATGGATGCTCGTCCAGCGTGCGCAGCCCCAGTGCGACCGAGATTGCTTTGCCGACGGGAAAGACCTGCGTCGCCTTGATCTTGAACGTGCCGCCCACCTTGAAATGCTCGACCTCATGCACGTGGTCGATGGTGGGGTTGAGCAAGATGCAATAGATGCTAGTTGCGCCCTGTGCTTTGCCTTTTTTCGCCGTGATCTGCTTCCCTCAAAGATGCTTGTAGGCGATCAAAAGGAGCATGACGGCGAAGGCGATGATGGGTGGCAAGAAGATTGCCCACACCAGCGGGAGCATGCCGGACACGCCGGTCACGAGAAACGCGACCTCGATCACGACCCAGAAAAAGGCGCACAGCAAGAGCCAGCCTGCCCACTCGCGCTTGTCCATGGTTGCCACACGACGTTCCACGTTCACTATCTATCACACGATAAGTGGCATATCTTATTTTCTATCCTATGAGAAATAGGTGTAAACAACATTTAAGAAAAAAGAGTAGCAGATTTTTTAGCCTAAATTGAAGGGTCCTACGGCGACTATGAACGGCATCAGGAAATAGATGATCGAGCCTCCAAACCCGTGCAGGAGGCCCCACAACAGCAAGTTGTTGCCGCGCATGGTACGACCCGTGGTCTTGTCGTAGTATTCCGCGTCCCAGTACTTCGCCCAGAATTGCCCGGCGATGAACGTGAACAGCATGAGCGGCCAATCAACCGCGTGTATCACGCCGAAGATGCACGAGGTCCCGAACGCGACCATGTACCCTTTCGACCGCGGGAATACCTTCCTCCACAAGGTGAGGAAGATGCTCATGAACAGGAATTGCTGAACGGTTCCCCACGTGATGTACCTGCCGAACCATTCCATCAAAAACACGCCGAGATCGAAGTTATCGACCAAGGTTTGCACCTCGTAGTCCGAACCGAGGTGTGTAAACGGGTAGCCGTAGTTGATGGGCTGGCCATCCACGCCGGTCATCGGCAGAACGAAATCGAATACCAGTAAGACAACCCACACGAGCACGATGGTCATGGCGATTTGGATGACGATTTCCTTTTTCGGCGCCCCGAGATTGTCGAATTTCACGATGAAGGGGATCACGAAAAAGATCAAGACGACGGCGGCAATGCCAAAGAATAGCACGGTTACGCCAATCGCCGTGAGAAATTGGAGGGACAGCAAGTTTACGGCACTCGTGATCTGCGGGATCTTCGTGATCCAGAAGAAGCACGCCACCATCACGAGGCCGACCAAGGCTTTGTTGAAGGTGCACCAGAACGTGCTACCCTTGAATTGGTCCTTGGTTTTTCCCAGCGCTGCGATGAAGGCGATGATGGTCAAGACCGTGTCGAAGAGCACGATGCTCAGCGCGACGTCGTTCGGCGCTGTGATGAAGTAGTTGGAGAAGTTAATGATGACGCCTGCAGGCACCGTGGAAGCATTCTCGAACACGGCTCTCCAGTTCATCATGGACAGCTTAAGCTCGTTGAAGTTGAATACGGACGTGAGCATGAGGAACCAGTACAGCGTCCAGAGCACGAGGCTCCGCTTCTTCTTGAAGACCTCGCGGAAGTAATACTTGAACGAGCCCAGGCCACGCTCGTCGAACATGGCATAGCCGATGTTGTGCTTGGCCGTCGGGTAATGGTAGCGCCCGTCCTTCTTCGCATGGTAAATGGGCGAAAAGATGATGTACCAGATGGCGATGAGCCCGAGGAGCACGTAGGAGGTTATGTTCATCCACTCGATGTCCATGATCTCCCCGCCCCATTTCATAAACAGCCACATAGCGAGGATGGCACCCACGCAGAAGATACCGATTTCCGCGAGGGCAACCTTCCGCGTCTTGATCTTGTCGGCGATCATTCTCGCCTGCCGTCGCGCGGTGGGCTGGAATTCCCAGTTCTTTTCGACGGGCTTGGTGCGGCTCCAATGGCGGTTGAGCCGGCCGAGCACGAGCATGGATTCCATGACCGTGAGGCCGGACACCGCCATGAACGCGAGGAACACCGCGCCGGCGTACACGATGCCGTAGTAAGTGAACACGGCGAGGCGCGCCCGGAACATGGGCTGCTCGTCGTCGAAGTAATAGAGCCAGCTCTCACTGGAGGGCGAGGGCTTCATGAACGCGGTGAACTCGGTGGCCGATGACATGCCGAGGATCATGAGCGCGATGACCGACGCGATGACGCAGATTAGGAGCAAGTTCCTCGCCATGGGCATCTTGATCTTCCGGCCAGTTCCCTTCTCGGTGCCCTCGTACTTGGCGACCAGGATGGCGCCGAACACGTTGATCACGAGCCCGATGATCACGACCCCGGGGACGAGGCTCGTGATGGTCGATAGCGGGTACTCTCCCCGGTCGAAGATGATGTTGTTGAGGTAGGGGAGCATGCGCGGCGTGTCAAAAACCGAGCAAATCACCATGAAGTCGAGCAGCATGTAGATGAGCGCGAGGATCTTGTACTTGTCATCCTTGAGGAACGCTTTCCATCGCTTCTCTTGAACGAGGTAACAGCGATATTTCACTAACAACTCGGTAGATGAAAACGCGTGGTGCCGGAGCGGGGAAATCACGAACCGCCAGAACAGCACGAACCACTGGGCGCCGATGTAGAGGTATATGAACGGGAAGATGCCAAGATACACGGTACAGAAGAGGAACACCAAGCAGAACGCGAACACGGAGATGCCGATGATGAGCATGTCCATGGCTTTCTTCGCAGCTTTCACGTCCGCTTCCCACGATCTATCCTGGAAATACAGGCTGGAACGCTCGTTGATGGTGTCGACCTGGTAATCCTTGAGCCCGAAGTCGTCCTTCAATTCTTTTTCCAATTCTTTTTCTTGTTCTCTTACTTCCATGTTTCTCAACCTCCGTGCACTCCTGGGCCAACACTCATGCTCATCGGAATGAGCCAATCAACGAGGGTCCCGTTGAAGCCATGCGTCCAACCAAGGATAAAGAGGTTGCGACGCTCGCCCCACCACATCGCCCAGAATAAAGCGCCTGCAGCGGTCCCAATCATCAAAGCTACGTTATCCCAGTGGAACATCATGAATAATAGCGCCGTTAGCACCGCGTTTATATATTTATTTGGCTGGATCTTATACAAGAGCCAGCAGAAGTACCCGAGGAATAGCATCTCTTGTACCCAGCCCCAGAAAAAGTACCCCCCGATTCCGTAAAATACCGAGCCTATAAGGAAGTGATCCCTGAGATATACTGGATCTTGCGTCGGCCCCGATAGCCAGGACCAGTGCAACCGCGGATCCGTGAGAAACCATTGGCACAAGTAATTCCAGATAGGCAGCAAGATCGACCCGATGAGCACGATCTTGAGCAAGTCGGGGATGGACTTGTACAAGTCCCCAAGCCGGACGAAGATCGGGAAGCAACCCAGGTTCAACGCGAGGATCACGCCACCCAATACCCCAATGCCCACGCCGGCAACCTTCAGCACGTCGAACGGCGTCGTCGACAGGAACAATATCGCAACCTTGTCACCAGTGCGATTGAACACGTCGGCGATGCCGAGCACAAGGCATGCCAGGAATATTTCGAGCAAGATGCCGTAAATGCGTTTTTTACCACGTTCAGGATCCTTTGGGTCGTTGAACTTGAGGATCGACACTGCATACAGCAGCAAGATCGGCGCGATGACCATGTATATGACCGCGAACATGCCATTGATGGCGGCGTTGGTCACGTGGAGGAAACCGGCGAAAAGTTCGTACACCGCTTGCTCGTACATGCCGGCGCCGCAGCCCCACAAGGCAAAGATGCCGCTCAGCACCCACGCGAGGCGTTTCGCGGGCAAGACCTTCGCACGCTCTGCCTCGGGGAGCCTGTCCACCTTCTTGACCTTCCAGTTTTTCCAGAACTTCCTGTCGTTCTTGATGAAACTGAACCGCACCGAGAGTGGCCAAATAAGCATGTAGAAGAGGATCACTATCGCGATGACCACAGCAAGCGGAACAATCGCATCGTCTATCAATGCATTCGTGTCATCGAAAGCATCGGAAATGCTCTCGTAAGCCAATGCGGCGATGGCTCCAATGGTCACGATGATTAAAAAGATTGCCAAGCCGACGAGTTGCTTGATACGACCCTTATGTTCGAAACCTCGCTTGCCAAGCACCATGTTCTTGTGCAGTCGTGAAAGCTCCAGGATGTAAAACAGCGCCACGAGCAAGTAAGAAACTGCAAATGCCGTGATGACATTATACGGTTCCCCTCCGAATACATCTGCAACTACGCCGGTGCACCCGAGCAAGCAGACCGTGGAAACGAGGAGCAGCACGGTAAGATGCTTCGCAATGTCGAGGGTCTTCTTTCGCTCGATCTGATCGTCCGGTATCCCCTTGCTCTCGTATGCCCCGACCAGTTTCCAGTATTTTTGCCACGCACCGATGCCGCGATCCTCGGACAGCACCCAGGCGACGCCCTTTCCCTGGTACGTCGTGTCCCGCTCGAGCTTGTGGTGCACGATCGGGGAAAGGATCAGCGCCCAGATGACCTCGAACGCCATGATGCCGATACCGATGTTCCGCATGAGCAGGTTCGGCAGCACGTCTGCCCAGTAGAAATAAAAGCCCCAGAATGACACGAGGAAGAGCCCGAAGAAGAACGCGAGCTCGAACGCCGAAAACTTGGGGATGAACTGCTTCCGCTTTTCGATCTCGTTGTTCTTCACCCGCAGCGGCGCGTGCTCCCACGGCGTATCGTATTTTTCGAGGACATTGTGGTATGCCCCGTCGATGATCTTGCGGAAGCGAAGGTTCTGGTAGGTCGTGCAGCACAGCGGGAAGAGCCACCCGCCGAGCGCGGAAAGGATCATGCCGAGCGTCCAGAACAGGACATTGTAATTGATGAAGTATTCCGGCCCCGTGTCGAGCGGGTTTTCGGGATAGCGGATCGCGTACTCCTCCCAGCGATCCACGAAGAGTTGCAAGCTGCTCGCGTTGAGCACGGCGATCAAAATCGTCACGAACGTGCACGCCCCGATGATCCCGAGCGTCGCGGTCTTCTTGGCCGAACCTGACTTGCTCCTGGGCTTGGCCATGCCGATGAACAGCGCGAACACGACATTGACGACCAGCAGCGAGATCAGCGCGATCGGCACGACCGGTGATGGCAAAGACGCCGTGGACCACGGGTGTAGCCAGTAATACTGGTGCTCGGCGATCCACGACCATTGGGGAGCCTCTTGTATCGTGCAGATGAGATAGCCAACGCACCACATGTAGAAGAAGCCAGCCCATCGGTACCGCTCCTCTTTCAAGGCTTTTTTCAAGAACACGCCGGGGTGCTTGGGCTCGTCGTAGATCATGTCGTGGATATATGCCCGCACATCGCGCTTGCCCATCTTCTCGTAGGGATTGATGAAGAACGCCCAATACAGCAAGCACGCGGCGCTGGCATAGCCAAACCACTTGTAGATGAATTGGCAATAAAAGTAATAGTCTAAAGGATTGGGAAACGTTCCCCGTATCTTGTCATCGAGATTGTATCCCTCGAACGTGAAAAATTCAGCGAGCGAGACGAGCCGGGCACCACCGAAGAAGGGGATCATGGGGATCGTGAAGAACACGAGCAACGCGATTGCCAACAGTGCTATCTTGAACTTTATTTTCGCGCTCTCGCGGCCGAGGCGCTTCGCCAGCATACGCTCCTGATCGTAGGCGGTCCATATCTCTTGCCAGTATTGCTCGTCGATCGGGTTCATTATTTTTGCCATGGTCTTCCGGCCTCCCTCAATCGACGTAGATCTTGGCAATGTCGGCCTTGTATTTTTCGATGATGTCCTTGCGCTTCATTTTCAAGCTCGGCGTGAGCATGTTGTATTCGTTCCATTCATCTGCCACGAGTGCGTAACGCTTGATTTGCTCGTACTCGCTGAGGTTCTTCTGGGTCTCCTTGAGGATCTGGTTGTAGAATTCGATAACCTCCGGCATCTCGATGACCTTCTTGCGCCGGACAAGGACTTCTTGGAACTGCTCCTTGGACATGCCCTTGAACACCTTGAAGTCGTCGGGCTTGAACTTGGTGAGGTTATTCTTTTCGAGCCACTCGCCGAGGTACTCGAAGTTGGGCTCCACGATGGCGATGAGATACTTCATGTCGTCGCCGAGCACGCACACGTGGGAGACGTGTCGATCGAGGGTGACCGCATCCTCGACAATCACGGGCGAAACCTTCTTGCCGGTCCGCATCACGATGATTTGCTTCTTGCGGCCCGTGATCTTGAGGTCACCTTCCTCCGTGAACGTGCCGAGATCGCCCGTGTGGTACCAGCCATCCTTGTCGAAGGCATCGGCCGTTTCTTGCGGCTTGTTCCAGTAGCCCGGGAAGACTTGCGGTCCCTTGCAGATGATTTCCCCGTCGGCGTCGATCTTGACCTGGGTGTCGGCAATGACCTTTCCAACCGTGCCGACGTGGATCGAATCGATGCGGTTGACCGTGAGCACCGGCGACGTTTCCGTGAGCCCGTAACCTTCCATGATCTTGAACCCGGCCGCGAAGAAGAACTTGGCGAGCACGGGGTTCAGCGCAGCACCGCCCGAGAACATGAAGCGGAGCCGGCCGCCGAGGATGTCACGGATCTTTCCGAAGACGAGCTTGTCGACCAGCATGTTCTTCAACGCGAGGGAGACCGGCACGTCCCCACCTTTTTGCACCGTGGTCTGGTATTCCAAGCCCCAGTCGGTCGCGTGGTCGAAGATCTTTTTCTTGGTCTCGTTATCCGCGAGATCTGCCATGATGCGGTTGTACAACTTCTCGTAGATTCGCGGGACGCTCGTGATGAAGGTGGGCTTGATCTGGTCGAGATTTTCCACGACGGAATCCGTGTCGCGTGCATAGGCAACCGTGAAACCGATATAGGATGCGAGGAATTGGCTGACCTGCCGCTCGAGAACGTGGGACAGGGGCAAGAACGACAAGGTGACGTCTTCCTGCTTGATCGGAATAGCTTGAGATGTCTGCACCGCGTTGTAGGCCATGTTGTGGTGAGTGAGCAGTGCGCCTTTCGGAACTCCCGTGGTTCCCGACGTGTAGACAATCGTGGCGATGTCCTTCTCCTCCACGGAAAGATAGCGGGAGATGAAGGGATCGTTGGTCGTGGTAGCGATTTCATTATCGAGTTCATGCAGTTGCGCGAGGATTTCCGCGATTTTCGCTTCGTCCCGGCTTTTTGCGAGTATTTTTTTCTGCTTATATAATTTCACGAGGATCTCTTTCGCCACGGGTTGTGCAACGTTGGCGAAGGCCTCCCCCTTCGAGACGAGGTCATCGAGCCCGATAATCCCCTTTCCCTTTGCCTCGTCGGGAATTGGCTCGATCATGATGATGTATTTCAAGCCCGGGCAGTTGGGCTGGGCCCTCAATGCTTTCCTGAGATTGCTCTCGTCATCGACAACGAGCATGGTGCTTTTCGAATCGTTGATAATGTATTCGACCTGGGCTGCTGTGAGCGAAGGATAAATCGTGACCGTGGTGCCACCGGCGAACATGATGCCATAATCGATCAATCGCCATTCATAGCGCGTTTTGGACATGAGCGCGACGCGGCCTTGGCGTTCCAGGCCGAGTGCTTGGAATCCAAGAGAAAACAGCCTCGTGATTGCGAGCACCTCATCCCACGTGATGCCCACGTACTCGCCTCGTTTCAGATACCGCATGCAATCAAGCTCAGCATACTTGCGCGCCGAATCGAGCAAAAACCGGATGATGCTTGTCGTATCTTTCGTTATTGGTTTCATAATCATCAATGCACATCGATATTCATGTTCATCCTTGGATACTGATAGTCAAAGGGAACCCTTTTTAAAATAAAAGGCGATAGCCTCACTAGGAAATATCACGGGTCATAGTATAGACGAAAACCATATTGGTGGATACCAATGCAAAGACGAAAACTCCTTTTTGCGATCATCGCCGCGGGCATCTTTATCACTACGGTTTATTTGGTTATTACAGGATTTCTAGGTTTGGAAGCATCATACCCCGGACAATTTACTTTCAACATAAACATGAGTGATCTGACCGTCCAAGCAAACGGATTAGCCTGGACGCTCACCATTATTCTCGTTCTGTTCTATTGGGTTTCCGGATTCTACTTGATTATGGAAGCAAGGGTGTCGACTACCCCGGTACAGAAGACGTTTCATAACAGCTTGGCAGCATTATTCTTGTTGATCGGCCTTGCGCAAGGAATCGTCGTGTTTTATTCGATAACGAGTCGAGCCCCTTTTAATTTCGCAACGCTCGTCATTCCCGACATGGCGCCTTTCGGTCGTAGTGATGCGTTATTTGCGATCGCGATTGCCTGCTTGAGCACGGTCCCGATCATCCACAGCATAGAGAAACATATCAAGAACAGCAAGAAATTCCCAATCACGACCATCATCGTGATCGGATCGATAGCGGGTCTTGCCGGCATTATCTGTTCTTTCATACAAGCTGCCACTTGGCCGACGCCCCCGCTCGGGGATCCACCCGTGCCAGAGTGGTGGCAATACGTGGGGTACGCAACGATCGGGCTCCCAGGAATCGGGATAATCCTTGCAATCATCGCACTGCCTGTTATCTATTTCTCCCTTGCGGGTCAATCGTCGGGTGCGTTACGCAAGAACTCGCTAACGATCGCCATTGGATTCCTCATCACGTTCGTAATGGTATTGCTACACTTGCTCCGGGATATGTTATTGCAGGATATGCCGCTCAACTGGATGGTGTTCATCTTTGGAAACATCATCGGTGCCGCAATCTTGATGGCCGGATACATCCGCTCCACCTATTAACCTTTTTTTTATTTTTCCTCGACCAAGTTACGTGAAGGACTAGCAGCTGCCGTAACACCAGTTCGTTCAGTTAAAAAATAGGAGATGATTACATGATTGGCATGATGTCGAGTTTATCGATGGTAAAGATCGCCTTCTCGTTCATCGTGGGAACGAGCGCGTAAGCGGGCCGCGGGAGCTTGACCCAGTACATGACCTGCGTCTTGGCGACCTGGATCCCGCGCATGGTGAAGAGGATCCTCGACGAGAAGCTCTCCGCGAACCGGACATGCAAGGGATCCATTTCCTTCGTGAGCAAGTTCGTGGCCAGCAAGCAATCCTCGTCGACGAGGATTCCCTCGCGCTGCAAGTTCTGGAAAAAACCCGGCAAGGTGTCGTGGTTGTACTTGATAAAGATGGAATCGAGGGGCATGATCACCAGGTTGCCGCGCATGCCGGAAACCTTCCGCAAGGATTCGAGCGCGGGCCTTGCGACCCGAAATTCCTCGAGGATGTCATCTGACTGGGACGTGAGCATGTACTCGGGCATCCACTCGGGCGTCTTCGGCGACGGGAAAAAGCCTACTTTAAAGTATTTCCGGAGCAAATCCTCCCCGAAAGCGGTTTTCAAGGCTTTGAGAAACCTCCCCACGTTCATGTCTGCTGGTGGCATGTAAACAACGCTGATCTTGTTCAGCAGCGCGACGACGACGAAAATCACGTGCCATAAGATCAATACCTCGTTGCTATCTGAGGTAATTTCCGTGTATATTTTCTTCGCTTGAAAAAGGTTCACGAAAAACATCTGGCTTAGCTGATTTCTTACCATCAAATCATACATGGTCTTGACCTTTTGATCCGCCGAGAGTAGGGCGAGCCGGGGCTTCAAGTAAGGAATGGCTCGGAACCTCCCTTGATACAGCGTGAACAGGATCACTTGCTGGTCGATGACGATGTTCCTGAGCTTCTGCACTTCCATCGTGCGCAAGATGCGATCGGGAACCGTTTGAATGTCCCGGTACAATGTCACGATGCCATCAACGAGATAATCGGTCTGGGATTTCTGGCTCGTTTCGGCGATGATGAACAGCTTCAAGCTAAACTTCCTTGCATAGCTAATAAGGGTCTCGTAGACCAGGACATCCGTGGTCAGCGGTTCCCGTTTCTTGATGGCCGTGATCATCTTCTCGATGGAATCGATGACGACGATGATTTTCTGGTTCGGCTTGGCGTTGATATCCTTGATGATCTTTTCAAAGTCAAAAAAGATGTTCAAGAGCTTGTCCGTGTCGACATTGAGCAGTTTCAGCTTGTCCTCGGTCATTCCCAGGGTATCAAGGTCCTTGATCTTGGCCTGGCCCATTTTCTGGACGAACGCGGTGTATTGGGTTTTCAGATCCTGCAAGTTGGCGCGGGTCGAAACGAAGACCAAGGCTGCCCGGTCCAAGTTCTGCATGCAGACTTCCATGGCAAACGTACTTTTACCTGTCCCTGCATCGCCCTTGATGTTCATGGTATACCCAAACGGGAGATCCATGATTTTTGCTACAAAATCTGGAAGTATTATATCATACACGATGGGATTCTTGTCTACCATGTCGAATATACTTGCCAACGCACGCGAAATATCAACCAGCCTCGTCTCGATCCATTAATCGTTAGCGATAGGTCATATCGCAACCCCAAGTAATAATAGACTTTCGGATCACTCCGGCGATGTCATGCGGATAATACCCGGGGCTTTATAGTTCGGATCGATTTTGTGGTTCATTAAAGCGTGATATCTTGTTGAATGCGTGAAAACTATGAACACCAGTAAATGTGCGATCCTTGGAGCCCCCGCGGTTGGTAAAACCACGTTGCTCAAGCTCTTGGAAGGAAAAGACATCACGGGGCAATATATCCCGACGCAAGGTTTCGACCGGGGTGCCATCAAGATGGGCAAGAATTCGACGGCGGTCTGCTGGGATTTTGGAGGGCAGGCGGCGTTCTACGAGTTCTGGAAGCAGTACATCCTCGGTTCTGACGTCATCGTGGTCGTGACCGATTCGACGCCGGTCAACGTGCTCCAGACCAAGCAGCTGATCGAGTGGGCCAAGCGGCTCACGGAGGACGACGATTGCAACATCATCGCCGTCGCGAACAAGCAAGACATCCCGGGCGCCATGAGCGCTGAACGGGTCGCAAACTTGCTGGGCGTTCCCGCGTATCCCCTGGTGGCGACTGATCCCGACAACCAGGAAAAGATGTACGCAATTTTAAAACAATGCTTGAAAAGAAAGTGATGAACAATGGCAGGAAACATCAACGATGACGTGTCGAGCGTCATGAACATTGGCTTCGACATGATTGCTGGACCCATGGTCCGGTGGAAGAAGGAAATCGATGCAAAAACTGGCTTGAATCTTGATTACGATCAATTTGCCCTCGCGACCTACCTCGCGTTCAAGGGTGGCAATGGTGGAAGCCCCACGCCCCAAGCGATCGTCTACGACTCGTTCAGCGTGGTCGGGTTCCCCAAAGGCATGGACCTCATCTGCTTGTTCTTGAAGACCACGAAAGCGTTGGAAGATATGACCCGCTTGAAATCACTTGCTGAGAGCATATCGGCGCAGATGGAAAAAGACGAGGGCACGGATGGTGAAGCTGCAGGTGCAAGCACTGACGCTGAGGATGACAACGTGAAAGAAATCAAGCGCATCATCTGCAACATGCTTCGAAAAAACACGTTGCCTACGCCTGAAATCCGCAGCCATTTCAAGATCGCGAGCTCGGAGATTTGGGCCATCATGAGTGCCTTGGAGCACGATGGTCTCGTACGCCGTGCGGGAAAGGCAAAAGATGGTCGATCCGTCGTCTGGACACTCGCTTAAATAATCCCTCTTTTCTTTTCTCCCTCTTTTCTCTTATTCTTCGTGATCATCGATAATCTTGTTGCATAATTGATTTTTTTTAAGAGAATAAAAAATGAGAAGAAAATTTGGTATTTTGCTAATTAGATAACGGGAGGATAC
>Ga0315277_10007760_pt1 | contig 13874 bp, 9 predicted proteins | sample YL17G05_15_MG_FD_203695 | JGI IMG/M metagenome (GOLD analysis project Ga0315277, IMG submission 203695) | Sediment microbial communities from Yellowstone Lake, YNP, Wyoming, USA - YL17G05_15 | ecosystem: Environmental > Aquatic > Freshwater > Lake > Sediment | place: USA: Wyoming | collected... | reverse complement strand
AGTTGCGCTCACTGCCGTCATGCGCAAACTCATCGTCCTCATGAACCACGTCCTCAAAAACCCGACCTTTGCACCCGCTAATTAAATACCGTTGCTCCCCATCCGATGCAGAGAGGGGGTCGCTGTTCTGGTTCAACGCGCTGCTCATCGCCTCGAACGGCACTGACAGCCGCGTCGGCTCGCTCTCTTACTCGAAGCCCAACTCCAAGCCCTCGTGGAATACCACGCCAATCTGCTCAAGTCCGCCGTGACGGCCATTGTACCAAAGCAGCCACTTCCGCCCGTCGAAGATGGCGTAGGGCTTGTAGCAGGCGTCGTGGTCCCATTCATTTTCGCCGGGGCGAATGATCGGGTTGGCGGGGTGCCGCTGCCAGTTCGTGATGCCGTCACGTGAACGGGCCACCCCGATCTGCGCGTGCGGTTCATCGCGAAACCCGATGTAGAACATGAGGTGCCAGTCTCCCTGCTTCACGACCTGACAGGCGGTAACCTTGTGCTTTTCCCAAGGGCTCTGCGGATCGGGAACGAACACAGGATTCGCTTCGTGTTTGGACCACGTCAATCCATCGGGGCTGGTTGCGTAGCCAATGGCATTCGGTTCATTTTGTTCACCGCCGGAATACCACATGCGAAACAGTCTGCCCGTTTCATCCCAGAGCACGTGCGGACACATCACGGCGACCTTTTCCCACGGTTTTTCGGGCGAGAGAACCGGCTTGTCGCTCATGCGTTTCCAGGTCACGCCATCGCTGCTGGTGGCGTAGCCAATGCACGAATGGCCGCGCGCCTGGCCGGTGTACCAGAGGTGATACCTATCGGCGCGCTTCACGACCACGGGACGATTGATGTCATCCTCCCAGCCGGTTTCCTTCCGCGGTTCGAGGACGATTTGCGGCGGCTCGGTCCAATGGGTGCCGTCTTTGCTTTCCACGATGGCCAGGCTTCTCTTCGGCCGCCAGGAGAGCCACATGCGATACGTGGCGTCCTCTTTGAGCACCGCGACATCGAAGCAGGTGCCATACTTGCCGCCCATCACCGGATTGCCGGCGAACTTTTTCCAGCCCGCCGTGGTTTGCGCGCGCGGTTCATTGGCGGGAATTGGCGGAAGGGCCGCCGCCACTCGCTGAAGTGAATCTGCCGCGGCGATTTCCTTTCCATCGGCGAACACATGCAGTCCTTTGCCCCGGCCGTAGCGCACGCCGGTCTTGTCCCAAAGAATCGTCAGCCAGCGCTCGTGGTATCGAACCTGGTCGAGGCAGAAGTAATCCCACGACTCCGGCGCGAGCGGGTTGACTTCGATCGTGTCATCACCGCGCGGGCGCAATCCGACCAGCCCGCTAATCACCAGATCGCAGAACGTGGAGTGGTTGTAGTCCTTGCCGCGCTCGGGAATCTTGCTCCCGCGCTGGATCAGCAGCGTGCGCGAAATCCAGTCGCCCGTGAACGGATTCAAGTTCTCGTCAATCCACGGCACCACCTTGCCGTCTTCCCGGTTCCGCCGGTGGCTCAAGGCGTAATTCCGCAACACGGTGAAGTAGTCGCCCCGGCTCACGACGCTTTTCTCCTGGTCGTTGAGCAGATTGGCCAGCCCGACCAGCGTGACGGCGGTGGAATACGGCCAACTCGGCCCGTTCCACTGACACTCGTGCCCCGAGTAGGCAACTCTGAAGCCAGGATGCCGCTGCTCCGTGGTTGTCGGCCCGAACGGCGCGAAGAAACCCTTCGGATCCATGAGTTGTTTCCACGCGACCGCAAACCGTGCGTCCGGCAGGTTGAAATACCACGGTGTCAATCCATGCAACTCGCGCACCGCCACCAGGGACGCGTTGGTGCCGTGCGGCAGGACTTTGAAAAACTCCGCAGGCTCGTCCCACAGCTTTTCCTGCACGAGCTTCTTGATGCGTGCCGCCTCGCCGCGGAAGCGTTCCGCCACGTCCTTCCGTCCCGCCAAGTCCGCGATGCGCGCGATGGCGAGCGCGTCTCCGAACATGTAGCTGTTGATCGTCGCGCGGTAACCGGTGCCGCCAATGGACATCTCCATCCCGTCGCGGTCGTCAATCTGCCAAAAGAGGCCGTTCGCAGCGCGCTGCTTTTTCTCCCACGCCTCGAAGTTGGCCACCAGATCAGGCAGCAGGCTGGTGAGCAGCGAGGGATTCGGGTGGACGAGATGACGGGCAAACAACGCATCCGCGGCCCAGAAGCTGTAGCGCCGAGGCTCGCCTCCCTTGCGGAACCAGAACGTGGAATAGTCATCGAGATACTGCGGGTCGGCGATCCAGCGGCCTTCGTAAGAATGATGTCCCGCCGCGCAGGAGATCGTGTTGAACTTTCCCGCCCAAGACACGTCCGGCAGGAACTCGGTGACCACGAAACCCTCCGGCGTCTGGCGGAGATGTTTGCGATACGTCCACCAGCGAAAAAAGTAGGTCAGCTCGATCTCCTGGTCCGGACACTCGAACAGCGGCACGTTTCGTTGCATCCAATTCCACGCGCCCCCGTTCGGGACGTGCTGACGGTAGAGTTCCTCGTCATCGCGATTGAAGCCCTCGACGTAGTGCTGGAACGCAGAGGGCTTGAGCGCCAGCGAGTGGGGTACGGGCGCATCGGCAGAAACAGACGAGGCAAACACGAGCGCGGCAACGACACACCAGAGTTTCATGCGTCCAAATATGCCGGGAAGGAACGCTGTCACGCCAGACCTTTGCCGAGGCGATCCCCGCCAAATTGGAAAAGCTCATTCGGCTGAACAAGACCCGCGCCGACTTTGCGGAGAAGTTCGAGGAGCTGATCGAGAGTTACAACGCCGGCAGCCGGAACATCGAAGAATTGTTCGAGGAGTTGGTGAAGTTGAGCCGCAACCTGAGCGACGAACAGCAACGCCATGTCCGCGAGAGCATGACCGAGGAAGAACTGGTCAGCTTCGACATCCTCAACCGACTCAAGGCCGACCTGGCCGCCGCGAAGGAAAACCTGGCACAGCTTTTTGCGTGTTGGGAGGAGTTGGAGGCGATGAAGCCTGAGAACCGCTAGAGGTCGCCCGCCGCTCCACGTCTCTGAGGACGGCTTGCATGACGACGGTTGGTCCTTCAGACTGATCACGCACCGATGAGACGAAACACAAACCGGGCTTGGACTGCGGACAAGTTGCTGAATCTGGGAAAGAGCTATCAGGCCGCCGCCGTCTATGCCGCGGCTGCTGAATTGGACCTCTTTGAGGCGCTGGTTGGCGAACGGCTCACTGCTAACGAGCTGGCGCGGAAGCTTCGGTGTGATCCTCGCGGCAGCGTCATTCTCCTGGACGCGCTGGTTGCCCTGCGACTCGTGGCCAAACGGGCGGAGCGTTACTCCTTGCCTGCGGGGGCGAGCGTGTTCCTCACGTCGTGCGGATCAGAAAGCATTCTGGCAATGGCCCAGCACCAGGCGAACTGCATCCGCAACTGGGCGCAATTGGCCAGCGTCGTCAAGACCGGTCGCCCCGCCGAACGAATGCCCAGCGTGCGGGGAACAGCCGGTGATGCGGCGGCGTTCATTGGCGCCATGCACAACATTTCTGCGCCCAACGCCGGGCACGTCATCCGAGCTTTGCGACCCCTGCGGTTCACCCATTTGCTCGACATCGGCGGGGCATCCGGCACCTGGACGATGGCGTTTCTTCGCGCCTGTCCCTCGGCCCAAGCGACACTCTTTGACTTGCCGCACGTCATTCCGATGGCCCGGCATCGTCTGGCCGCGGCGGGACTGAGCCGGCGTGTCAGACTCGTGGCCGGTGATTTCATGAAAGATGCCCTGCCAGCCGGCGCGGACCTGGCCTGGGTGAGCGCCATCGTTCACCAGAATTCCCGCGCTCAGAACCGCGCTCTGTTTTCGAACGTGTTTCAGGCACTCGCCCCGGGCGGCCGCATTGCCATCCGCGATATCCTGGTGGAGACCAGCCGAACCCGCCCAGTGGCTGGCGCGTTGTTTGCCGTGAACATGCTGGTTGCTACCGCAGGCGGCGGCACGTTCACGTTCCACGAGTTGTGCGAGGACCTGATTGTCGCAGGTTTCACTCAGCCCACCGTGCGGCGACGGGACACAGCTATGAACTCGATTGTCGTGGCCCGGAAACCTGCGGAGGAATGAACACCCAGGCGCTGTGCCTGCCAGACTTTACGACCTGATCCCGCGCAACGAGCACGTCGGCAACGATGTGTTGCTCGGGCGCTTTCTCGAATACGTCGAGGGCAGGCGGCTCACGCTCTACCCGGCGCAGGAGGAGGCGATGCTGGAGTTGTTCGAGGAGAAGAACGTCATCCTGAACACGCCCACGGGCTCCGGCAAATCGCTGGTGGCGGCAGCGCTGCATTTCAAAGGCATCGCCCAGGGCCGGCGTTCGATCTACACCTGCCCGATCAAGGCCCTCGTGAACGAGAAGTGGCTGTCGCTGTGCCGCGAGTTTGGCCCGGACAATGTCGGCCTCAGCACGGGCGACGCCTCGGTGAACCGCGACGCACCGATCCTTTGCTGCACAGCGGAGATTCTGGCGAACGTCGCCTTGCGCGAAGGCGCAAACGCCGATGTGGATGACGTAATCATGGACGAGTTCCATTGGTACGCCGACCGCGATCGTGGCGTGGCGTGGCAGGTGCCGCTGCTCACTTTGCCGCAGGCGCGGTTTCTTCTGATGTCCGCGACGCTTGGCGACACGGAGTTTTTCGAGAAGGAGCTGACGCGGCTGAACGGGCGTCCGACGGTGACGGTGAAGTCTGTGGTCCGTCCGGTGCCGCTGGAGTTCAATTATTCCGAACTGCCGCTGGCCCAGGCGATCGAAGCGCTGGTGGCGCAAGGCAAGGCGCCGGTGTATGTCGTCCACTTCACGCAGGCCGAGGCGGCCCAGAGCGCGCAGGATTTCACGAGCATCAACGTCTGCACGCGCGAGGAAAAGAACGCCATCGCCAACACGCTGGAGGGGTTCAAGTTCACAAGCCCTTACGGCCCGGAGATTCGCAAGTGGCTCAAGCACGGCATCGGGTTGCACCACGCGGGCCTGTTGCCGAAGTACCGCGTGCTGATCGAGCAGCTCGCGCAGAAGGGCCTGCTGAAGATCATTTGCGGCACGGACACGCTTGGCGTGGGCATCAACGTGCCGATCCGCACGGTGCTGTTCACCCGGCTCTGCAAGTTCGACGGCCAGAAAACCGGCATCCTGAGCGCACGTGACTTTCATCAGATCAGCGGGCGCGCGGGTCGAAAGGGTTTCGACGACAAAGGTTGGGTGGTGGCGCAAGCGCCGGAGCATGTCGTCGAGAATCTCAAGCTCGAGGAGAAGGCGACGGAAAAAGGAAAGAAGTTTGTGAAGCGCAAGCCGCCGGAGCACAACTTCGTCAACTGGGACAAGAACACGTTCATGCGCCTGATGGCGTCCCCGCCGGAGCGCCTCATGTCGCGCTTCCAGGTGTCGCACGCGATGCTGCTGAACGTGCTCAGCCGTGAGGGCGACGGCTGCCTGGCGATGCAGCGCCTGATCCGCGATTGCCACGACACGCCCAAGCAGAAGAAGGAGCACACCAGGCGCGCGTGGCAGTTGTTCCGCTCGCTGGTCGAGCGGAAGATCATTGAGATTCTGCCGCCGGACGCGACGGGACGGAAACTTCGCGTCAACGTCGAGCTCCAGGACGATTTCTCGATGGACCAGACATTGTCGCTGTACCTGCTCGAAACGATTCCGCTCGTGAACCCCGAGCAACCGGATTACGCGCTGGTGCTGCTCACGCTGGTGGAATCCATTCTCGAGGACCCGGAGATCATCCTGCGCCGACAGCTCGACAAGGTGAAGGGAAAGGCCGTCGCCGCGATGAAGGCTGAAGGCATCGAATACGACGAGCGCATGGCCAGGCTGGAAGAGCTGGAATACCCGAAGCCCAATCGGGAGTTCATCTATTCCACGTTCAACGCCTTTGCCGACAAGCATCCGTGGGTCGGTCAGGAGAACATCCGGCCCAAATCCATCGCGCGCGAGATGTTCGAGTCGTTCCGCTCGTTCTCCGACTACATCCGCGACTACGAACTCCAGCGCTCGGAGGGTTTGCTCCTCCGCCACCTGAACGGCGTCTTCAAGGTGCTGGCTCAGACCGTGCCCGACGCCGCCAAGAACGAACAGGTCGGCGAGATGGAACTCTACCTCGCCAGCATGATCCGCCAGGTGGATTCCAGCCTGCTCGACGAATGGGAGAAGATGCGCGATCCGAGTTATCAACGGGCAGAGGCCAAGGAAATTCGTCCACCGGGCGCGGAGGAAGCCGAGCAGGACATCACGCGCGACGCGAAGGCGTTCACTGCCGCGATCCGCAACCGTGTTTTCACCTTCCTGCGCGGCTTGGTCATCGGCGACTTCGAACAGGCCATCGCCCACTTGGATTCACCGCAAGATCCCGATGGCCAGCCTTGGACCGCAGACCGTTTGCGCGCGGCGCTCGATGCTTACCACGCGGAGCACGAGCGAATATGCCTCGATCCGAACGCTCGCAACCTCCGCCACACTTACGTCATTCCGTCTGACGACAAGCGGACTTGGCGCGTGCAGCAAATGCTCGTGGACCCCGAGGAACACAACGACTGGGTGGCGGAGTTCGAGGTGGATTTGGCGGCATCGCGCACGGCGAAAGAGCCGGTGCTGCGGTTGCGGCGAATCAGCAGGTTGGTTTGACTCGAAGCGAGCCTTTTCGCCGCCACTGACAGAACTGAGGCTCGCGCCGAACCGGAGAACCCGAGGGCATTGAGGGCGGCCTTTTCGGAGTTTACGGGTGGGTTGGTTCGGTTCTTCCAACTCCACCTTGTTGCTCTCAATGCTCTCAGCCTTCCGCTTGGCACGAATGGCCCTTGCGGTTCGGCCGGTCAAGAACCCGCTGCGCACCTCGCGAGCAACGCACGTCTCCGGTGTTGCCTCTGCAACCGTTTGAAATACCATCCCGCGCGAGGTTCAGATGGCTCGGCGCACACCAACGCAGCGATTGTTTCTGAACACGCCCGGCAATGCCGCGGCCCTGCGCTTAAACTGCACCCACGTCCCTGCCTCATTGATTTCATGATCTGGATCGCCCCATCCGAAAAGGATACCGCCACCGAGACGCTGGGAAAACGCCTCTGGGACACCGCCGACCAGTTCCGCGCCAACTCCGGCCTCAAGGCCCAGGAATACTCCGGCCCGATCCTTGGCATCATCTTCCTCCGGTTCGCTGAAGTCCGCTTCACCGCCCAGCGCGCCAAGCTGGAGAAAGCCAGCGCCTCGGCCCGGCGTGGCTCGCGCGTGGATGAACCCGCCGCGTATCACGCCGAAGGCATCCTCTACCTCGCGCCCAACGCCCGGTTCGACTACCTGCTCAACCTCCCCGAGGCGGCGGACATCGGCGCGAAGGTCAACGACGCCATGCGCGACATCGAGAAGCACAACCCGCAGCTCGCCGACGTCCTGCCCAAGACCTACAACCTCTTCACCAGCACCCTCCTCAAGGAACTGCTCAAGAAAGTCTCCGAGATACCCGCCTCGCTGGACTACGACGCCTTCGGGCGCATCTACGAATACTTCCTCGGGGAGTTCGCCATGAGCGAGGGCCAGGGCGGCGGCGAATTTTACACCCCCAGCAGCATCGTCCGCCTCCTCACCGAAGTCATCGAGCCCTACCACGGGCGCATCCTCGAAACCTTGCGGTTGGCCAATTCGATGTGCGTCAATCGCGGAATGAGCCGGTTGAAATCATGTCGCGTCCGTGGGAAAAGGTGGCCGTGCGCCAGCACTTCGGGCGGCATGTTCGTCTCCTCGGCCCGATTCGTCTCGGAACACAAGGGGCAAGCTGCCGCTGGCAAATCTTCTCCCTCGCCCCTCGAAGGGGAGAGGGCCGGGGTGAGGGGTGAAAACTACTCCGGTGATCCGTCCAAGGAACTCTCCATCCACGGCGTCGAGAAGACCGACGAAACCGGACGCCTCTGCCGCCTGAACCTCGCCGTTCACGGCCTCGAAGGCGAAATCAAGTACGGCGGTACCGTCAACGCCGTGGACACCGCAGTGCGCGTGAGCGCACGTCGTCACTCCGAAGGTCAACCGCAGGACTTGCCTGAAAGGCAAGACCACGAGCGATTGAAAGACACGGTGGGAGCGAACCGCCGGTTTGCCTTCGGCCTGCCGCGCAGCGTCAAATACAACGGGCGCGCCCAAAAACAACTTCCTATCATTTCAGCCTTCATATTCGTTTCTCCCCTCAATTCCAGCGGTGTGCCTCGGATTCTTTAGTGAAATTTGACGCCCGCCAAATGAGCATTAGAGTAGTGCACTGTGACCCTTAGAAAAGTTTCCCTCACCACCCGCGCGCGTGGATTCTCCCTGGAAAACCGGCGGAAGGAAGTTGCAATCCCCGCGCCTTGAACCAAAACCGCCACGGGGCGCAGTGTCACCGGATGTTCATTTATGAAAAACTCTCTTGAGTCTCTTTGCTCGTCTCTTCGCCCTGCAGCAGGCATGCGTTTTGCCGCTTTTTGCTGGTGGGTGGCCGCTGCTTTGTTGACCACGCCTGAAAGCGTTTTCGCGGCGGGCGGTGACCTCGACGCCGTTTTTGGAGCCGGCGCGGGTCCCGGCGGGGTGTACGCGACCGTGTTGCAGCCGGACGGGAAGGTCATCATCAGTGGTTCTTTCAGCAGCTACAACGGCACCCCGCGCCACGACCTCGCCCGAGTGAATCCCGACGGTTCACTCGATCTGAGCTTTGATCCGCTCGCGGGCACGGATCGCGGCGTGAAAACCATCGCCTTGCAACTGGACGGCCGAATCCTCATCGGCGGCGGCTTTCACACTTTCAATGGCACCTCTCGCAGAGGTGTCGCGCGACTGAACGCTGACGGCTCGCTCGACCCCACGTTTAACCCCGGTACTGGAGTGGCGTTTGCCCAATTCCCGTTCGACGATGGCAGAGTGGATTCATTCGTTGTGCAGCCGGACGGCAAGATCATCATCTCCGGGGAGTTCCTTACCTACAACGGCACCAATCGGCACCGCATCGCACGGCTGAATTCCAACGGCTCCCTCGACGTTTCCTTTGATCCGGGCGCTGGGCCCGTGGACGTTAGCTTCGCGGAATCCGTTTGGACGATGGCCCTGCAGCCGGACGGCAAAATCATCATCTGTGGATCGTTCGATCACTATGGTGGCACTCCCGTCCGAGACCTGGCCCGCCTCAACCCTAACGGCTCGTTCGACCCCACGTTTGACCCCGGCACAGGCATCGGGCTGGGTGTGGCGATATACTCGGCCGCCCTGCAACCGGACGGCAAGATCATCATCGTGGGTCAATTCGGCAGTTACAACGGCACCGCGCGCAACCGCATCGCAAGGGTGAACCCTGACGGCTCGCTCGACTCGTCCTTTGATCCGGGGGCGGGCACTGGGGTCGACCACAGTTTGGTAGACAGGCTCGCCTTGCAGCCCGATGGCAAGGTCCTCATCGGCGGCTCCTTTACGAACTTCAACGGCATCGCTCGCGGGAACATCGCGCGCCTGAATCCTGACGGTGCGCTTGATGTCACCTTCGATACGGGAACAGGCACGGATGGTCAGGTGTATACGATAACCGTCCAACCGGACAGCCGAGTCATCATCGGCGGAGATTTCCAAAACTACAAAGGCACGGCTCGTAATGGCCTTGCCCGGTTACTGCCCGCGCCGGGGGCGATCTCGTTCTCTGCCGCCAGCTACAGCGTGGGTGAAGCTGCTGGCAATGCGACGATCACCCTCACGCGCACGGGCGGGACGGACACCAAGGTCGTGGCTAAAGTTCCCTTGGCCGACGTGACGACATCGCCGGCGGATTATCTTTTCGCGCCGGGCACTCTGGACCTTTCCTTCAACCCTGTGGGGGCCACGAATGGTATTGGCGCGAATATCGTAAAGACGACCGCACTGCAGCCCGACGGCAAGATCCTCCTCGGCGGCTGGTATTTTAATTACGGCGACAACTTTCGCGAGAGTGTTGTGCGCTTGAACGCCAACGGCTCGCTTGACCCCACCTTCGATCCGGGCGCGGTTTCGGGACAATCCGGCATTGGGGTGGTGCTGACGAGCGCACTGCAGGCGAATGGCAAAATTATCATCGGCGGCGACTTCCGCGGCTTCGATGGAACAACGCGCAACTACGTGGCTCGGCTGAACTCTGACGGCTCACTCGACACCACCTTTGATCCCGGAAACGTTGCGGTGCAGCCGGTGCGGGCAGTCGCGGTGCAGCCGGATGGCAAGATCATCGTCGGCGGAGACTACCTCACCCCCAACGGCGTGGATCGCAACACGATCGCACGGCTGAATGCCGACGGCTCACGCGATGTTTCCTTTGAGCCGGGCATCGTCGGTCTCGGCGCCGTGAAAACGATCATTGTGCAGCCGGACGGCAAGCTCCTCATCGGTGGAGAGTTCCAGCACTACGATGCCGTTTCCCGTAACTTCATCGCGCGGCTCAATCGCGACGGCACGCTCGACACGTCATTTAATCCGGGAACGGGTGGCAACAGCTCCGTCGAAGGCGCGGCTTTGCAAGCCGATGGCAAAATCCTCATCATTGGCGGCTTCAATCAGTTTAATGGGGAGCCGCATAACTTTTTTGTCCGGCTGAACTCCGATGGCTCACTGGACGCCTCATTCAATCCCGGGACGGGCCCGAACGACTATCCGGAGGGCGTGGTGTTGCAACCGGACGGCACGATCATCCTCACCGGAGGCTTCTCTGCCTATAACGGGGTCGAGCGCGAGGGCATCGCACGGTTGAACCCTGATGGCTCGCTCGACCCGGGGTTTGATATCGGTTATGGATCGAACACCAGTTTTGGGCCGATCGCGTTGCAGCCGGATGGCAGGATCCTTGTTGGCGGTTCCTTTGACATCATCAACGGCGTTATTCGCCGGGGCATCGCACGGATCGCCAACGGAGACCTCTTCGCCGCCTGGCCTGCCGGCGACGGAACCGACAAGACGGTCCAGCTTCCGATCGTGAACGACACCCTGCCGGAAGCGAATGAAACGCTGATTTTCAGCCTGATCCCACTCACAGGCGGCGCGACGCTGGGCGCGCACCCAACGGCCACGCTCACCATCATTGATAATGAAGCCAACACCGCGCCAGTGGCGGGTGGCCAGTCTGTGACCACCGCTGAAGACGCGCCCAAGGCGATCACGCTGACCGGCTCGGATGCCGAGGGTAATCCGCTCATCTTCAGCGTCACTGCCGGTCCCGCGCATGGCTCATTGTCGGGGGTCCCGCCGAACCTGACCTACAAGCCCGCCGGCAGCTACAACGGCCGGGACAGCTTCACCTTCAAGGTCAACGACGGGCAGGCGGACTCACCGAATGGAACCGTCTCGATCACAATAACGACGACATTCGCCATCTGGCAGCAAAAGCATTTCACTGCGCCAGAGCTGATCGCTCCCACCATCAGCGGCGAGGCCGCTGATCCGGATGCCGACGGCATAAATAACCTGCTCGAATACGCCTTGAATCTCGATCCGCGGCAGCCTTCGACCAGGAATCCATCAGTCACTGCACTCGATTTGACTTACTTCTCGATCATCTACACGAAGCGGATTGCAGAGACCGATCTGATCTTCACCGTCGAGCAGTCGCTCGATGGTATTACCTGGTTGGTCGCCGCGCCGACGAACGTGATTCTCGCCGACGATGGCGTCACGCAGACCATCAAAGCCCAGGTGGCTAGAAACGGCGCAGCGAAGTTGTTTCTACAACTCAGGGTCTCGCATTGAATAAAGCTCGCAGAGGTGCCCGCACACTCATTTCGGCCGCGCCGCCCGATAGAACTTCGCTGGGGCCGAAGCGGTCCCCGTCCAACACATCAAACCAACCGTTTGCGACGGCGGTGGGCGTCGCGAACAGACTCCAAGCCGATAGGATTGGTTAAGGCCAACACGTGATAAGCGCTGCCGGAAGTGCCGGGCAGGTCGCGCGGCGTTGGAGGGATTGAATCCGTCATTGCCGCCCGAGGTCATCACCGCCGCCGCGGATGAATTGACCCGTGACCGATCGGCCATGAGCCTGGAGGCGGCGAATCGCGAGGTGTATCTGCTGCTCAAGGAAGGCATCAAGGTGTCCGTGCCGGACCGCGAACGCGGCGGGCAGAAGACGGAGCGGGTGCGGGTGATTGATTGGGAGCATCCGGCGAATAATGATTTCCTGCTGGTCAGCCAGTTCAGCGTCACCGGTGCGCTCTACACCTGCCGGCCGGATTTGGTCGGCTTCGTCAACGGCCTGCCGCTGGTAGTCATCGAGTTGAAGAAGCCCGGCGTGCCCGCGCGCGCGGCGTTTGACGAGAACCTGACGCACTACAAGCAGCAAATCCCGGCGCTGTTCTGGTTCAACGCGCTGCTCATCGCCTCGAACGGCACGGACAGCCGCGTCGGCTCGCTCACGGCGGATTGGGAGCGGTTCACCACCGGGCAAGCGGTTCATGGCGCTCAGGATTTGGGCGAGGTTGGAGGTGCGTTCTGGGTCAGGCGCTGATTCGGCGGCACGGTGGCAGTCAGAGGCTCCGTTTCGCTGGCCAAGATGTATTCGACGGTTGACGCAAGCGTGTGCATATCCGTGTGCATCTGCCCCTGATTGACATACCACACCAAGCGGTCGAGGAAGCCTTGCGCGCGGGTCGGCGGTTTCGGCATCACCTGGTTCAAGCCCACGGCGCTCAGTGCGCCCGCGGCGAGCAGCGCGAAGAACAGAATGCTCAAGCGAGTTTTCCGGGAAAGGCGGCGGAAGAATCCACGACTTGGCCTTGTGTTCACAATTTCGTTTTGCACGTTTTCATTTTGCATGCTGTGTGTCTCTCTTCGTTTGCGTTGTCTTTTCTCAATTGTCGTTTTTGCCGACTCGTGCAGCATTCCCGGCTTGATCACACATAACGCCGTGCCTCGGCACTCCACGACGCGGCCTAGAGAACCACGACAATCCAAAATCCGTTCTTGGCGGGCTGGCGCATCTCAGTCTGAAGACTCAGCAGGTTCGCTTCGAGAGAGGTGACTTGCGTTTTGGCCGCAGTGCGGGCGTTCAGCCATTTGTGCAGCCATTGGGCGGGCTTTGGCCTTTCAAGCCCTTGCGCAACCTCTGGCTCGAACCGCTTCAGCCAGTTTCCGGTGTCGGCCGTTCCATAAGCGGTCATCTGTTTCAAGTTCATAACGATATTCTACCCTGGCGCCGCCACCATAACAGATGCAGTTGCTTGCATTGTTTAGGAGTACAGTTTGATCTGTTTTCAACTGTACTCCTCGATGAAGCGACCAACTGTAACTGGCAGCCTGCGCCTCGCTGGCTAAGCTACGGCCACCAGGCTGGGGGGCGGTTGTGGTGCAACGCGCCCGCCAGTGATCCGATCAATAGAAACCACCTATGATTGATGCAACCTCTCCCCTGTCAGAACCGGCGCACACCGGACATCTTTACGAACAGGTGGCCGGCCGGATCGCGCTTTTGATCGATCAAGGCACGTTGCGCCCCGGCGAGCGTATCCCGTCGGTACGCAAGCTGGTGCGCCAGCAGTCGGTGAGCATTTCCACGGTGCTGCAAGCCTACCAATTGCTGGAAAGCCGTGGGTTGATCGAGGCCCGTCCGCAGTCCGGTTTCTATGTCCGGGCGCGACGTTGGACGCCACCGCCTGAGCCGGAGATTCTTCATCCGCCCGCCCGTTCGAAGAAACTCACCGGGGCCAGTCTGGTGATGGAAGGCGTCGGCGCCTTGAGCCAACCTGGGCTAGAGCCTGTCATGCACTTTCCTCAAGCATTGTCTGTACAAAGTAAATACGTTTCGCCATTACGCTGGGGATGGCGAACGCACGAAAGGCCTATCCGAGCGATG
>Ga0315277_10007759_pt1 | contig 13874 bp, 13 predicted proteins | sample YL17G05_15_MG_FD_203695 | JGI IMG/M metagenome (GOLD analysis project Ga0315277, IMG submission 203695) | Sediment microbial communities from Yellowstone Lake, YNP, Wyoming, USA - YL17G05_15 | ecosystem: Environmental > Aquatic > Freshwater > Lake > Sediment | place: USA: Wyoming | collected... | reverse complement strand
CTTGGGTACTTAGTCTGCTGCGTGTAAGTGCCTCCAGACCGGAGGTGTGGGGGCATGACCCTAGTCCAATATCTTAAAACGACGGTGTCAGTCGCCTGGAGATTTCCGAAGGTCCAGGCCTGGCACGCGTAGGTTCGATGTTAGATATTTGTCGCGCCTACTGTCACCGCAAAGAGCTATGCTGGACTTGGAGGTGTTTGACCATGGCGTATTCCCATAGTCAACTGGAGACCTACGAGAACTGCCCTTTCAAGTACCGGCTACAATACAAGGAGCGCATCAGGTCCGGCCGCAAGAGTATCGAGGCGTTCATGGGCACTACAGTGCACGCCACACTGGAAAAGCTATACCGCGACCTCAGGATGTCGCGTTGCCCCGACATCGAGGAGCTTTTAGACTACTACCTGGACCGTTGGGATTCCACCTATGGAGATGGCATCTTCGTAGTCCGCAGAGAATACACACCGGAAGACTATCGGGCGACAGGCCTGCGCTGCGTGAGGGATTATCATCACCGCTACCATCCCTTCAAGGGAGGCTCCGCGGTATGGCTGGAGAGGAAGGTTACCATACCGGTGCGGGACCCCGAGGGAAGGCAGGTCGAGTTCTCCGGGGTGCTGGACCGCCTGGACAGCCTGGAGGATGGACGGTTCGAGATCCATGACTACAAGACCTCCAACACCCTGCCCACCCAGCAGGACCTGGAGCGGGACCGCCAGCTCAGCCTGTACCAGCTGGCGGTGGAGGAGGCCTTCCCGGACGCGCGCGAGGTCGACCTGGTCTGGCATTACCTGGTCTTCGACCGCGAGCTCCGCCTGCGTCGGGAGTGGAGTGACCTGGAGCGGATCGCGGCCGAGGCGGCAGTAGAGGTGCGGGCGATAGAGACCGCCGCGGACTTTCCTCCCCGCGAGAGCGTGCTTTGCGACTGGTGCGAGCTACAGGAGCACTGCCCCAAGAGAAAGCACCTGGTCATGGTGGCCGGGCTGCACGAGCGCGAGTTGGGTACCGAGCGTGGGATACAACTGGTGGACCAGTATGCCGAGTGGTCCGAGCGCAAGAAGGAAGCCGAAGAGCATATGGTTGAGCTAAAGGGGGAGATCCTGGATTTCGCTTCATTCCAGGGGGTGGACAACATCCAGGGTAGCTCGCGTGTCCTCAAGGTATCGCGCGGCAGGATACCCAAGCTTCCCCCGGTGGGAAGCGCCGAGCGGGAGGAGTTGGAGCGAACGCTGCGGGAGGGAGGGGCCTGGGATGAGGTGACCTACCTGGACACCCGCAAGCTGGCCTCGTTGCTCAAGGACGAGAACCTGGCGGAGGAGCTGCGCACCCGTCTGGAGTCGTTATTCACCTGGGAGGAGTCGTCGATGCTCCGTTTCCGCAATCGTTAGATGCCGGGATCAGCCCTCGAGGAAGGTGAGCACTTCCTCCGCCATTCTCTCCGGGAACATGATCTGAAAGCCGTGTCCGGCTCCTTCGATCTCCACCAACCGGCTATTGGGTATGGCGTCCGCCAGGATGCGTGAGTTCTCCGGCGGGATGAGCACGTCCTCGGTTCCGGTGATGATCAGCGTGGGGTGGCGCAGGTCCGCCAGACGGGAATAGCAGGACCACTTGGAAACACCCATTATCTGCCACACGAAACACTTTGGCTCGATGGGAGCAATGAGGCAGGCCTCGAGGACCTCTTCCATTTTCTGCGGGTTCTCATCTATGTAACGTTGCGGGAAGAGCAGGGGCATGGACAGCTTGGCGATGTCCTCGGGCGTGAGGCCATCCCTGGGCGTGTTGAGCAAGGCGTAGACCTCGGGGGTGGCTATCACCTGTTCGCGGCCGCCGCAGTTGGTGCACAGGAGCACCAGGCGCCTGACCCGCTCGGGGTATTCCAGGGCCAGTTCCTGGGCGATCATCCCGCCCATGGAGGCGCCCATAACGTGGGCTGACTCCCACCCCAGGTGGTCCATGAGCCCCACCGCGTCGGAGGCCATGAGCGGGATGGGATAGGGCCCCTCGGGCTTGCCGGACCTGCCGGCGCCGCGGTTATCGTAGGTAACGACGTGGAAACGCTCCGTCAGCGGCCGCAGGAACTCTTCTCCCCACCAGTCGGCGTTCGCGCTCAACCCCATGATGAGCAGCAATGGCTCGCCCTCGCCATATTCGCGGTAGTGGAGCTTGATGCCGTTTATCTCCGTTTCGTTCGTCTTCACTTTCATGGCACGACCTCACCTCTTTATAAGACCAACAAGGCTTTTCGCTGCCAGCGCCCCGCGCGGTGGAAGCTACGCAGACACCGGAGTCCTGCATGCCTTACTGCGTTCCGGTTCCCTGTGTCAATGACAGTCTAATCCTTGCGTGCATGAGCGACAATGCCTCCACGGGGCAAGGAAACAAGTCATCGGGGCAACTAAACACGAAGTGCGCATCAAGGACGGGATCCCATGGTACGCAGCAGGAAATAAGATAATCCGGCCAGGGCTATGGCGCCGCTTACCAGGTACATGGCGGTGTAGTTCCACAGGTCGGCCAGGGGGCCCAGGGCGATACCTCCCAGGCCGATGCCCACGTCAAAGACGGCCATGAAGATGCCCAGCGCGGCGCCCCGGTCGCTCGCCGGGGTGTGGTCCAGGAGGAGGGCGGATAGGGTGGTGGGCAGATAAGCGAAACCAAGAGCGTAGACGAAGGTACCCAGCATGAGTAGGGACAGGTTGCCGGCGAAGGAGACGATGGCCAGCCCCACCAGGGAGGTCACCGCCGAGGTGATGATCAGGGGACGGCGCGGCCAGCGGTCCGCCTTTCTTCCTACGCCTAACCGGAAAATGATGAGGGTGACCGCGAAGACGGTGAAGAAGAGCTCCCCCTGGCCGATGCCCTTGGCATCAGAGGAGAGGATGATGAAGGTCTGCAGTGTGCCGAAGGTGAGGGTGAAGCCCATGGTATTGACGAATATCGCCTTCTGGAGCGCGGTTACCTTGATGCGCGAGAGCTTGCCCTTCTCACCCCGCTTTTCACCGGCGCGTGTCTCCCGCACCGCCAGGGAGACGAACATCGCCAGGACCGCCAGGCATCCCGCCAGCATGTAGACGGGAGTGAATCCCCAGGCGCTCTCCATCGCTTTTGCGACGATGGGGGCGATGGCGATGGTCAGGTCCACTGACATGTAGAAGAGGGCTATGGCCTGCAGGCGCCGGGAGGAGGGAGCGAGGTCACCGATGACGGCGTAGGCGGCGGTGTGGAAAGCAGCCAGGCCGAGTCCGTTGAGGAAACGCACGAAGAAGAGGGGCAGCGCCGAGCTGAAGGCCGCGTAGAGGAACGTCGAGGCTCCCAGCATCAGGGTGCCTGAGATGAGCACGACCTTGCGGCCGCGCATATCCGCGACGCGACCGAAGAGGGGGCGCAGGAGAGCGGCCACGGTAGCCATGGCCATCAAGGCCCCGATGAGCGCATTGGAGTAACCCCTCTCCTCCAGGAAAACGGGGAGAATCGGCACGATTAGGTAGATGGAAAAATAAGCCAGGAAATTGCTCGTGCATATGGTCACGAAATCCCGCCTGAACAGCCTGTCGTCTACGTCCGTCTTTTCTTTCAAAGCCTTCTCCCACGGTCATCAGATCTTGCCATACGTATACGTGCCAGGCCACGGTTCATATTGCAGAAACGAAGCTTCCCCTGATACGAGATCGCCACGTCGTTTCGCTCCTCGCGACAAGCGTCCAGGTGCAGGCACCGTGCCGCCGAAGACGGCACCTCGGCTGCACTCGGCATAAACTTCGGCGCTTACGCGCTGCAACCAGTCGAGCGATGCCGGAAAAACCGAGCCTAAAATAAGGGATCCTAAGAGAAGTTCTCGGTGATGTAGACCTCGCCCTCGTCGGTCACGTATATACCGATGCCCTCGCGTGTGAAGGGGGTGAGTATGTTGTCACGGTGGCCCGGGCTGTCCATCCATCCCTGCACCGTAGACCGGGCCAGTTCGTCCGGGTCGTTGTACTGGTACTCGAAGATATCGTTGGTCTCCTGGTCATAGGCGTAGGACCTGACCACGTTGTTAAGGAATAGGTTTTCACCGCCTACGTAGACCTGGTTCCCGATACTGGTCTCCAGGCGGTAGCCGCTCTCCTCGTAGCGGTCGGCGAAATCATCGCCCTCGGGACTGACGTGGTCGAAGTAATCCCTGACTGCCATATCCTTACTGTGGGACAGGGCGATGTTCGCGAGCGTCGGGTCCCATTGCAGGGGATTGAGGCCGTTGTTCCTGCGCTCCTCGTTGATCAGGCCGTGGATGGTGGCGGCGAGGTTGGCCGCGTTGCTCCTGACCTCCTGTATCTTGCCCTGGAGTTCGCCTTGCAGGTCGGGAGCCTCTTCCCCGTTAGCGGTCTCGACGGGGGAAACGGTCGTTTCCATGCATCCTCCGGCCAGGAACACGGCCCAGATAACGATCAGGATCATCGCCGCCAGGGCGAGGTCTCTGCGGACCACCTTCATAAACGCTCACCTCCGGGCACATTTTATCAGATGGAGACGGATGTAAGTGGGCGCATCGCCAAGCGCGGCAGCGGTCTCAGTGGATATCGCCGATGAGGTCCACGCGGAAGAACTTGCGCCGCCCGTCGATGAGACAGATGGCGTCCAGGTATGCAACGCCGTTCCTCTCCACCATGCGGATGGGACGGACGGGGCGCACCCGCGTCCCCTTGCTGCCCCCCATGTAGGTGATGTGTACGACGGATGAAGAAGCCAGTGCCGGGAGCACCGCCGCCGTGCGCAGGAAGCGGTTGGCCGCATGCGAGCCGATAGAAAGAGGGCTTTGGATATAGAGGGCTCCGCCCGTGCATTCCATGAGTTCGCCGAAGGTGCGCATCTCCCGGGGACAGCCGGCGCGCAGAGCGGCCTCGATTATTCCCCGCACGGCCTGGGCGTCGGGCAGGGCGCGGTGCATGCGGTCCGCCGGCACCTGGAGGTAGCGCGCCAGGGTCTCAAGGCGATAGTTGTCCAGGTGGCGAAAAGCCCGGCGAGAGAGCGCCAGGCTGTCCAGAACCGGGTTGGCGGGCGCTGGCATGCCCAGGATGGTCAGTTCGAGGGAGAGCATGGCCACGTCGAAGCGGGCGTTGTGCGCCACCAGCACGCTCGAGTCGCAGAACTCCAGGAAGGCAGCTACGGCATCCTGCGGCGGCGGAGCCCCGTCGAGCATATTGTCTTCTATGCCGTGGACGGCCCGGGCTCCCGCCGATATGGGCTGGCCCGGCTGTACCAGGGTGGTGAACGTCTCCGGTTCGCCCCTGCTGCGAAAACGAACCGCACCTATCTCGAGAACCCTGCTGTAAGAGGAGAGCCCGGTGGTCTCCAGGTCAAAAGCGCAGAAGGTGACCTCGCCTATGTCTGTATCGGGATGCCAGCAAGTGGTCACGCTACGCCTTTCGTCTCATCTTATCCAGGGTGACAGTGATGCTTACATCATGACATAGGCATACGACACAAGGCATATCTCTGGGCTCGACCGCGGCGTGCGGCAGCTTGGGCACTTTCCAGGTCTGACCTTAGGTATACCCCAAGACGTGCGGCGGCTTGGCACGTTCCAGGTTTGACCCCAGCCGTGCCTTTGGCACTTTCCAGGTCTGGCCCAAGGTATACCCCAAGCTTGCCATCGCCGGAGGTATAATACAGGTGGCGCGGAGCCTGCAGGTAAAGGCCGCAGCCGGCTTGCAACGATGCAAGGGATCGTTGCTTGGCTGGCGAGGATCCATCCGCGCAGAGGCGGAAGGAGGGACTTAGATGAGGATCGCATTAGTGGGAGTTGGAGCCATGGGCACCATCATCGGCGCCCTGCTCACAAAGAACGGTGAGGACATCGTGCTCGTGGACGTCAACGAACCCCACATCAAGGCCCTGAACGAGAAGGGGGCGAAGATAGTCGGGCATATGGACCTCACCGTGCCGGTGAAGGCTATAATCCCCGGGGAGATGGAGGGCATCTACGACCTCATTATCTATCTCGTGAAGACCACTTACGACGACGTGGCATTGCCCGAGATCCTCCCCTTTCTCGGAACCGATAGCATGGTCATCACCCTGCAGAACGGCGTGCCGGAGGAGAGGGTGGCCGCAGTGGTGGGCAGGGAGAGGACCCTGGGCGGCGCCATCGGCTGGGGAGCGACTTTCCTGGCCCCCGGGGTCTCCGAGCTCACATACGAACCCGTTGATATGACCTACGACATCGGTGAGATGGATGGCTCGGTCACCGAGCGCGTCCAGGCGGTAAAAGCCGTCCTGGACAAGGCCGGGGAGGCGCATGTCTCCACCAACCTCGCGGGGACGCGCTGGGTCAAGCTGATGGTGAACGTGTCCATGAGCGGCTTGAGCACCGCCCTCGACTGCACCTATGGGGATATCCTGGATGACGACAAGGCTACGATCGCCGCCATCTCCATCAGCTTGGAGACCTTGCATACGGCCAAGGCCCTGGGCATCACCATGGAGCCCCTGAAGGGAGTGGACCCCAACATCATGGTGGATGTCGTCAAGCAGAGCGAGGAGAACGCCGTCAACGTCTTCCGCATGATATACGAGCGCTCCCGTGAACTGGTCGCGTCCATGCTCCAGGACCTGAGGAGGGGCATCCCCTGCGAGGTGAACACCCTCAACGGGTTCCTCTCCGATAGGTCGGCGGAGGCTGGCGTATCCACCCCGATCAACGACAAGGTGACGGAGATCATCCGGGGCATCCAGGACGGCAAGTACCCGCTGAGCTTCGACAACCTGGACATGATCGAGGTGCGGCCGCTGCAGGAGATCGTGTGAGCTCGAGAAAGGAAGCGCGATGACGGAAGAAATGAGCCCGGAAGAGATAAGGCAGAAGATATTCGCTCTGCTGAACAACTCGCCCTTCTATCTGCACCTGGGGATGGAGATAGTGGAGGCGGGGGAGGGGCGCGCCCGCCTGCGCCTGCCCGTGAAGGACGATCTGAAGAACCTCTATGGCATCCTGCACGGCGGGGTGATCGCGGCGCTCCTGGATTCATCGTGCTCCATAGCCGTGGGGACCCTGCTGGGGCCGGATGAGGCCGCCGTGACCCTGGACCAGCGCATCAACTATATCTCCAACGTCAAAGACGGCGTCCTCTACGGTGAGGGCAAAGCCCTGCACAAGGGGAGGTTCACCGGGGTGGGACAGGCCGAGGTAAGGGACGAGGAGGGCAACCTGGTGGCTGCCGGGATGACCACTTCGTTCATCATCCAGAGAGGCGTCAGTCAGGCCCGCGACGCCAAGGATCCAGTGGACGAGAGACTGAAGTGATGAGGAGTCCGGGCATCCGGAGAAACAAACGCCGGGGGAAAGCGGCAGAGCTTTCCCGGCGATGGCCTGCAGGCCTGCGATGACTTCGCTTTGAGCCGGCACGCGGGCGAACGCCAGTTCGTGGCATTCGAACAGATATGATGGGATCGAGATGGGGGCCCCGTTTCCAGGGCCCCCTGCCGCGTTCACCGGTCTCCGATCCCACTACAGGTAATACAGAGCTCACCATATCGAGCTGCCACGGCGCTGGGCGTTTTGGTCCCGGCAGTGCGGGCGGAATATGAACAGCGGTATATATGAGAATCGTATCCTTACGGTTATCATAGTTGATAACCGTAAGCCGCCTGCGAGACAAGGGGGTGCATGAGATGCGGGAGTTAACTGGCAAGGTGGTAGTGGTCACCGGCGCCGCCAGCGGCATCGGGAGGGAGATGGCCCTGGCCTTCGCCCGGCGGGGGGCGAGGCTGGCCGTCGCGGACATCGATGCCGATGGCCTGGAGAGGGTGCGTGGGGAGCTGGAGTCTCTCGGAACCACCGTTTATGCCCAAGTGGTGGATGTCTCCATAGCCGCGGACGTCGACGACCTCTGCAGCAACGTCTACAGGGAGATGGGACGGGTGGACATCCTCTGCAATAACGCCGGCGTCGCGGTGGGAGGGTGGATGGAGGACATGTCCCTCGATGACTGGAAGTGGGTGCTCGCGCCCAACCTCTGGGGAGTGATCTACGGATGCCATTACTTCTATCCCCGCATGATCGAGCAGGGCGGGGGAGGGCATATAGTGAACACGGCATCCGGGGCCGGCTTGCTGCCCCTGCCGGCCACTATCTCCTACAACACCAGTAAGTTCGCGGTGGTAGGTTTCTCCGAGACACTGCGCGCGGAAGCGGCCCTGCATGGCATCGGGGTCTCCGCCGTGTGCCCTGGTTTCGTCGCCACCAACGTTGTGCGCAACGCCAGGGTCGTCTCGGGGACGCAACGTTCCTCGCCCGAGGAACTGAAGCAGCGGTTCATGCGCTTCTTCGAGCGGCGCAACTACACCCCGGACCGGGTGGCGGCCGCGGTGGTGAAAGGGGTCGAACGCAATACGGGCGTGATCGTGGTGGGCCCGGAGACCCGGCTCGGCGACATCTCCATGCGCCTGAGCCGCGGCCTTATAGACATCGTGATGAGGTATGCTAACCGGTTGATGCGCAAGTATGTCTGATGGAGTGGAAGGTGGCGTGCATGGACCTCAACGGCAAGGTGGTGGCGGTAACCGGCGCGGCCAACGGCATCGGGAGGGAGATGGCCATGGCCTTCGCGCGGCACGGGGCCAGCCTGGCCCTGGCGGACATAGACGAGGGCGGCCTGCTCGCCGTGAAGAGAGAGCTGGAAGAAAGAGGCGTCGCGGTCTACGCCCGGGTGGTGGACGTTTCGCGGGCCGCGGACATGGAGAGTTTCTGCGATAACGTCTTCAGTGAGATGGGACGGGTGGACGTCCTCTGCAATAACGCCGGCGTTGCGGTGGGTGGCAATTTCGAGGACATGACCCTGGATGACCTGTGGTGGTTGGTAGGCGTGAACCTCTGGGGGGTCATCCACGGCTGCCACTTCTTCTACCCGCGCATGATCGCCCAGGGCGGCGGGCATATCGTGAACACGGCTTCGGCGGCCGGGCTGATACCCTTCCCATCTCTGGCGCTGTACAGCAGCACGAAGCACGGCGTGGTGGGGCTATCCGAGACGCTGCGGGCGGAGGCGGCACTGCATGGCATAGGGGTGACGGTGATCTGCCCCGGGGTCATCGCCACCGACATCGTGCAGCGGAGCAGGATCGTATCGGGGTCCAAGCGGTCCACCCCGGGTGATATGGCGGTGACGATGGACCGCATCCTGAAGACGCGCGGCTACGGCCCGGAGCGGGTGGCCGCCGCAGCAGTGCGCGCGGTGGAGAGGAACCGGGGGGTGGTAAGGGTGGCACCGGAAGCCTACGCCCTGGATTGGCTGCACCGGCTCAACCGCCGCGCTTTCTGCGCGATGATGATCCTGGGTGCGCGTGTGGCCCAAGCCGTGTTCTAAGCCAATGTGGCGCGAGTGATGGGCGGGAAACGGACGGAGAGAGAGGGATGCCATGGACTTCAAAGGTAAAGCAGTGGTGGTCACCGGTGCGGCCAGCGGCATTGGCAGGGAGATAGCCCTGGCCTTCGCCCGGCGGGGGGCGAGGTTGGCCGTGGCGGATATCGACGCAGTGAGGCTCCAGGGAGTAGGGGAAGAACTGGAAGGCATGGGAGCGGAGGTCCACGTCCACGTGGTGGACGTCTCCGTTGCGGAACAGGTCAGGAATTTGTGCGACGAGGTCTACCGCGAGATGGGACGGGTGGACGTCTTGTGTAACAACGCTGGCATCGGGATAGGAGGGCGCTTCGAGGACGTCACCCTGGAGGATTGGGAATGGATCGTCGGGGTCAACCTCTGGGGGGTCATCCACGGTTGCCATTATTTCTACCCGCGCATGATCGCGCAGGGCGGCGGCGGCCACATCGTGAACACGGCCTCCGGTGCGGGCCTCGCTCCCCTTCCCCTCATGACCGCCTATTGCTGCACGAAATATGCCGTTGTCGGCCTATCCGAGACCCTGCGGGCCGAGGCGGCCCTGCACGGCATCGGGGTCTCGGCGATCTGTCCGGGTATCGTGGATACCCCCATCACCCGGGCGACCAAGCTCTGCTCGGGGACGGACCGCTCCACGCCGCAGGAGTTGCAGGACAGGATCGTGCGCATCTACGCGCGCCGCGGCTATACCCCGGACCGGGTGGCGGCCGCGGTGGTGAAAGCGGTGGAGAAGAACAGGGGAGTGGTGCCGGTCTGCCCTGAGACCTATGCCGGGGACTGGCTGCACCGGGTAAGCCGGAAACTCAACGACATCAACCTCGCGCGATCGGTGAAGATGTTCCTGAAGTGGTTGTGAGGATCGTGGTTGGAAGATGGCCAAGAGCGCGGACCTCAATAATAAGGTAGTGGTGGTCACGGGGGCAGCCAGCGGCATCGGGCGGGAGGTCGCCCTCGCCTTCGCCCGGCGGGGAGCCCGTTTAGCGGTTGCGGACATCAACGAGGATGGATTGCGCTTGGTCGAGAAAGAGCTCGCGTCGCTGGGATGCGACTTCCTGGCACGCGTCTTGGACGTCTCCAGGGCGGATGATGTGAAGGATCTCTGCGACACCGTCTACCGCGAGATGGGCCGGACGGACGTCCTCTGCAACAACGCCGGCGTGGGACTGATGGGATGGCTTGAGGATATAACCCTGGAGGACTGGGAGTGGATCGTAGGGGTCAACCTCTGGGGGGTCATCCACGGTTGCCATTATTTCTACCCGCGCATGATCGCGCAGGGCGGCGGCGGCCACATCGTGAACACCTCCTCGGCTGCGGGGCTCGTGTACACGACCGGGGCGGCCCCTTATGTCAGCACGAAGTACGGTGTGGTGGGTTTCTCCGAGACCATGCGCGCGGAGGCCGCCCTGCACGGCATCGGGGTCTCCGTGCTCTGCCCCGGGTTCGTGGCCACCAACATCACCAAGACCATCCGGGTCGTCTCGGGGACGGAACGCTCCACGCCGGAGGAGCTAAAGGATATCATCGACCGCCTTTTCATCCGACGCAACTACACGCCGGACCGCGTCGCCGAGGCGGTGGTGAAGGGAGTATATAAGAACAAAGGCGTGATCATCGCTGGGCCTGAGGTATACGCGATCGACTTCGCACACAGGTTGAGCCGGAGGCTGTTTCATCTGGGTATCATGGCGGGTGTCCGGCTGCAGAAGAGGCTTTATTAGGGGAGATGGTCTGGCGATGACCCCCGATTGAAGGAGGATCATGGATTTCAGGGACAAAGTGGTCGTGGTCACCGGGGCGGCCAGCGGCATCGGGCGGGAGATCGCGCTGGCCTTCGCGGGGCGAGGGGCCAGGCTGGCGCTCGCGGACATCAGCGAGGAGGGCCTGCGCAAAGTCCGCGATGAACTGGAAGACCTTGGCAATCAGGTCTACGCGCAGGAGGTGGACGTGTCCATAGCGGTGGATGTGGGTGATTTCTGCGACAACGTCTACCGGGAGATGGGGCGGGTGGACATACTCTGCAACAACGCCGGGGTGGCGCTAGGCGGCGAACTCCAGGATATAAGCCTGGAAGACTGGGAGTGGATCGTCGGCGTCAACCTCTGGGGCGTCATCCACGGCTGCCACTATTTCTACCCGCGCATGATCGCGCAGGGTGGCGGGGGACAGATCGTCAACGTGGCATCAGGGCTGGGGCTCGTTCCTGCCCCCGGCTCCATCCCCTACGTGACCACCAAGCATGGCGTGGTCGGCCTCTCGGAGACTTTGCGTGCCGAGGCGGCGCTGCACGGCATCGGGGTCACCGCCGTCTGCCCGGGCTTCATCCTCACCGGCATCTACCGCGACGCAAGGCAGTGCACGCCACCGGTGAGCGGCACCCGCGAGGAGTCGGTCGCGGACACCGAGAGGCGGCTGGGGAAGCGCAAACACACTGCGGCCTCGGTGGCGGAGGCGACGGTCAGGGCTGTGGAGAAGAACAAGGGCGTCGCGCTTGTCTGTCCCGAGACCTACGCCAGCGATATCCTGCACCGGCTGAGCAGGAGGATATACGACTTACTCATGGCTCGCGCCGTGGTCATGGGCAAACGCGGCTCGAGGAACGCCACCTCCCATTGAGAAACCGGACCCGATCCGTAGCGACCGTTGACACATTAACTTAATAGTATTAAATTAATTCCCATAATCTATTCCGAGCGGCGGTATGTGAGCGATGAAAGGCGTGCCTATGCCGAGACCCGCCAGGAGCGTCCAGGAGATAGAAGCGGTAAGGGAGAACATCCTGCGCTGTGCCGCGGACATCATGGCGGAGGAGGGATATACCGGCCTCTCCATGTACAAGATCGGGGCCAGGATGGGCATGTCCGCCACCAACATCTACAACTATTTCCTCAACAAGGAGCATATCTTCCTGGAGATACACAACCAGGCGTTCAACCTGCTGTACGAATACCTGCGGGAGGCGGCGGCATCGCAGCAGGATGGATCGGAAAAAGTGAAGAAGCTCATCGAAGCCTACATCGAGTTCGGCGTCTGTAACAGGCGCTATTACGAGATCATGTTCTGCATACCGACCCCCAAGTTCAGCGATTACCAGGGGACTGCCGCGGAGGAGGTGGCCAGGGACGCCAAGCTCCATTCCATGCGGATCCTCGAGTTCGCCCTGCAGACGGCAAGGGAGTTCCTGTCCTCACGCGATGATGCCAGCTTGGAAGACGCAAGGCTTCTTACCCTGCAGGCCTGGGCCACCATGCACGGGCTCGTCTCCCTCTACAACAACCGTACCCTGGGCGAGGCGGACCCCGCCCCCCGGGAACTCATCCGGGACGTAGTCGCAAGGATCATCTCGTCCTGGAGCGAACAGCCCGGAGCGGAGAAGATAAGGGTCGAGATCGCGTTTGAGAACGAGGAGGAGGACCATGGCCTATAAAGGGCTTATCCCCGGGCGTTTTCCGACAGCGGAGTTGAAGCGTTCACGGGTCCTGGAGGTATCCCCCCACATCACCATGATCGAGGGGTATATCTCCGATAGCTTCTTCTTCAAACCACCTTCGTGCAACTGTTTCGTGCTGCGCGACGGCGACCTGGTGCTGCTGGTGGACACCGGCACCTACCCCTTCTACCGCAGCACCATCCTGGACGTCCTCGACAAGCACCGCAGGGACGGCGCGAAGCGCCTGGTGCTCATGCTCACCCAGGGGCACTTCGACCACGTGGCCAACAACGACGTCATCCTGGAGGCCGGGTACGGCGACGTGCGCTTCCTCCTCCCCGAGGTGGAGGTGCCGACCATCGACCTCTACCATCACTGGATGGGCGATTTTGGGGCCATGACGGAGTATTACGACCCCTATCGCGAATTCCCCATGGTCTTCCCGACCGCGGCAGTCAACGTCGCCAGCAGGATATCGACGCGGTTTGCCCGCTCCCTGGTCTCGCGCAACTGCAGGATGCTCTTCCGGGGTATAAACACCCTGGCGGACCGCGCTGAGATCCTGCTGCTTGACGAACGCGTGGAGTGGAGGTTCGGCGATGTATCTTTCAGGGGATGGGAGGTCGGCCGCTTCCTGGCGGTGCACGACGCCACCCACAGCCCGGGGCACCTCTCCTTCTACGACCCCGAGGACAAGGTCTTCCTCAGCGGGGACGCCACCCTGGAGATCAACCCCGCTTTTTTCGACAGCAGCCTGGAGACCTGCATCGAGATGATGGGTCTCTTCAAACGCTTCGCCGAGCTGGGCTACGTCGAGACGGCCACCGATGCCCATCGCAGCAGCATCTGGGCGGAGGAGCTGGCCATTTCCTTCGGTTACGACCCTATCCATCCCGTCCAGGCCGTGGATATGGCGCGGGGCGTGGAGGAGTGCACGAGCCTGTACGCGTTCTTCGAGGATTACTACAGCGCGCTCAAGCGGGAGGTGATGAGCGCGCTCTTCAGGCTCGGCGAGGCCACCGTGCCTGAGATGGTGGAGGAATTCGAGGCCTCGCAGGATC
>Ga0315277_10007758_pt1 | contig 13878 bp, 14 predicted proteins | sample YL17G05_15_MG_FD_203695 | JGI IMG/M metagenome (GOLD analysis project Ga0315277, IMG submission 203695) | Sediment microbial communities from Yellowstone Lake, YNP, Wyoming, USA - YL17G05_15 | ecosystem: Environmental > Aquatic > Freshwater > Lake > Sediment | place: USA: Wyoming | collected... | reverse complement strand
ATAAAACCTCCCCAGCGGGACATAAATAACAATCCCTCTGACCATCATATCTAAAATCCCTCTTGTCGAACGGCTCAGCCTGCTTGCCGGATGCCTGTGCGTATGAAGGCACAACCACTTTGATCTCCTGTTGATCTATCTTCTCCAACTCATCCAGATCACAATACCCGCTGTCCGCGCAGGCAACCTCACACTGGTGTTCCAACGTCCCATGAGCCTGCTCAATCTGATTGGCAAATTGGCGGCAATCCGTGTTCTCATTCACCACGTCACTGCTGACTATAAGCCCGTGCTTCCGGTCAACCACCACCTGAGCGTTATACCCCGCGTGGGAACCCTGCCTGCCCTGAAAATTCGTGCACTCCGCATCCGTGCCGTTCACCGACTTGCCGTCTCGGCTCTCAAGCTCCTCCATAATCGCCTTGACCTTCGCCTTCAACGCCGCGGCGTCCTTGAACTCTTCGTCCAGCTTAACCAGCGACGGCTGACCATCTTCCATCTCATCGACCGCATCACATTCCGAAAGTATCTGACCTATACGCTCGTCTATCCTCTCCAGATGCCTCTCACACCGCTGCTTGGTCCAGGTGTTGTTTATCGAAGCGTTGCCTCGAATCTTACTGCCAACCACATAAACGAAAGATTGTAGTGCGTCTCTCGCTCCAACTTCCGGGAACTGCGGATCCCGTAGGAGTAACCGTAGATCAGCAGCTCAAGCATAACCTTCGGGTCATATTCCGGACAGCCAACCTGCAAGCGAATCATCTGACTACGAAGTATTCCCCCACCCCACAAGCCGGATTCTTCGCTGCCGCTCAGAATGACAATTGGGGCGCTCAGAATGACAAAGTAACGTAAGGCGCTACGCGCCAAGGATTTATGGCTTTTATCATTGTCGAATCGGTCAGCTTGAGAACTTCAGCAGTTTTCGCGTCCCGTGTTTGCTGAAAAACCAACAGTAAACAATTTTTGTAAAAATTTAGACAAAGTTCTTGACTTCGGTTGTCCAATCGGTTAAAATACGCATTATGTTGGATAGTCATACAACAACATGCCCATCTTTGGCGCCGGCGGAGGCGATTATTGCGCCGATGGATTCGGCCCCCTTTGCGCCGCTTGCCGAGGCGGCAATAACCCCCAACATAAAGTTGGGGGCTTGCGGCGGCGCGACGTGCGAACGGGACCGATTGCGGAAGGGCGGCGGGCAAACCTCAAGTCCCGCAAGGGACGGCTTGCGCCGCCCCCACATTCATTGTGGGGGTTCTTGTGCCGGTGGCGGGCCGCCGAACGCGAAATGGAGTCGAATCGGCGTCGATATCCTCCGAGACAGGCTCGATATGCTGGAGGGCGACGACAGGGCCTTAATGGAAATGTATCTCGAGGCAGGATCGAGCTTTAGGCAGATAGCGCGCCTCGCCGGCGTCAACGAGGTAACGGTTGCCCGCAGAATCCGCTCGATGACAAGGCGGCTGGTGAACGGGCAGTATCTCAACTGTTTGCGGCACCGTGAGACCCTGACGGCAATGGAGCTTAAAGTCGCCAGAGATTATTACCTCAAGGCCCTGCCCATACGGAGAATATCCGTGAGGCGGGGCTGGACCTACTACCACACGCAGAGGACGGTTGCCAAGATTCGCAGGCTCCTCGGAGAAACCATCCAACCAACAGAGGGGGGCTAATAATGTTGAATAGAAAAATGAACAGTCTCAGTAGAATGACGCAATGCTACCATTCCGAGCGGAGGCCCTTAGGGCCGAAGTCGAGGAATCTATTCAAACAGCCTTCCATCTTACGCATCGGAATAGTTGGAGCCGCTACACGGGCTGTTGAAATAGACCCCTCGACTGCGCTCGGGGTGACAGGAGGGACGCGCGGGGTGAAAAGGCCTGCACTCGAGGCAAAAACTGTCAGTTTGAGTAATGATGTTTGAACGGGGGCGGCAATTATGGCGACATTCAGTGTCTCAAAGACCTTCACCTGGAACGGCACATTCACGGATAAGGTCGCACAGGTATGCAGGGTGTTCGGCCTGACGGAGGATTGGGTCAGGGACCGACGCGAAACCCATAGCTGCACGGTCGAGATCGAGCAGGGCGACATTGTCTGCATTACGGGTCGATCCGGGTCGGGCAAAAGCGTTCTGCTGCGGGAGCTGGAAAGCCTCATCCCGGCTGACGACCGCATCAACCTCAACCAGGTCGAGACGCCGAGCGACAGAACCGTCGTCGATTGCATCGCCGGCGACGCATACGGCACACTGCGGGCAGTCAGCATCGCCGGGCTCAACGACACTATGGCCGTGCTCAATCAGCCGAGCAATCTGAGCGAAGGCCAGAAGTGGCGATTTCGTTTGGCCGTGGCCGTATCAACAAGCAGAAAGTACGTCTTCGCGGATGAGTTCTGCTCCAATCTCTGTCGCATCGAAGCCGCGACGATCGCGCACAAGGTCTGGAAGCACGCCAAGAAGACGGGCACGACCTTCATCGTCGCCGCGAGCGCCAAGGACTTCCTTTGCGACCTTGTTCCCGACGTGATAATCAGCAAGGCGATGTATGAGCCGGCGGAGGTAACATACAAGGACAGCAGAAGGAAATGAAGATGAGAGACTGCTCAATCTGCAAGGAGATAGAGGTCGCGCCGGGTCGGCTGAGCGATTACAAGAAGCTGGCCTGCTACCATTACCGAGAAGCGCCGGGTATGAGCCTCGGGCCGTTCGCAGCGATCTACGCCCTGCGTTTGACCGGGCGATTGAAATGGCGGGCCGATACCGATTGCGCGGGCGTCATCGTCTATAAGATGCCCGATGCGAATATCGAGCTTCGCAGCGTTGCTACTGGTGGCCTCTTTGCCGGGCTTGATAGAGATACGCAGTTGGCCTTGGTCAACAGCAACATCCGCCGAATCGCCAGGGTTATCGTTGATCCGATGTTTCGAGGTCTCGGCCTGGCCGCACGCCTTGTCCGCGAGACGATGCCCCTGCTGAACGTGCCCATCATCGAGGCCCTGGCGGTGATGGGGCTGGTCAATCCGTTTTTCGAGAAGGCCGGGATGCAGAGCTACAAGGCGAACATGCCGATGCGCAGCATCCGCCTCATCGAGGTCCTCCGCAACGTCGGAATAGAGCAGCGCAGCCTGCTCAGTCCGCGCAAGGTCCACGACGCCATAGGTCGGCTGGATGAAGACGCCGGCAGATTCATCGAGCGGGAGATCGCCCTTTTCCTGCAGAGCTACGGAAGCCGGCGAAAAATGCCGCCGAGCCTCGAACGAACCAGGTACATCCTGAGCAAACTCGCCGACCGACCCGCATATTACGTATGGTTCAAACCCAATATGGAACTAAGGACTTAGCAGTGCAAGAAGGGCGTGTAGCTGATAGCGGATAGAAGAATCACTACACGCTGTACGCTAACCGCTAAACGCTCCCTCACGGTGGGGGCTTGTGGCAGACAGGAGCAACACACTATGGAGAACAAGATTCAACAAATCGCGGTGAGCAGGCTCGTCGCCCACCCGGATAATCCCAACAGGATGAGCGGCAGCACCTTTGCCAAGCTCGTCCGCAACATCGAGCGAACCGGGCGATACGAGCCGTTGATTGTCCGGCCTTACCGCAACTCGCCGCGGCGGAGCCTGGTGTCGAGGGCGTCCCGCCCTCGGTCCGCGGGCAAGTCCCACGGACTCCTTGCGGAGATGCCCGCGACACAGGGCCTGTTCCAGATTATCAACGGCCACCATCGCCTTGAAGCGATCAAAAAGCTCGGGTATAAGACGGCCTCGGTGATCGTCTGGGACGTGAACGATGAGCAGACGGATATTCTGCTGGCTACGCTCAATCGGCTCAGCGGCTCGGATGTCATCGCAAAGAAGATCGCACTGCTCAAGCGTCTGGCTGAGCGGATGAACGCCCGACAGCTCGGCAGGCTCCTGCCCCAGACGCCGGGCCAGATAAAGAAGCTCATCGACCTGAAGATGCCCAAGCTCCCCGCTCAATTATCCCCCAAGCAATCTGCAAATGTGATGGTCTTTTTCCTGAGCGACGAGCAGAAGAAGGTCGTTGAAGGAGCGCTGTCGCTCGGTATGCCGGAAGAGCCGGCGACAAAGGCTGAGGCACTGACGGCAATCGCCCGGCACTTCCTCGACACAACTGGGCAGGACAATACCTGCGATGAAGATCAAATATGCACAGCTTGAAAGCCGGGCTTTTTTGACCGACCTTTGGCCGGCTGTGGATGGTAGTGACGTACTTTGACAAGTTAATAGAGTTCTATTCGGGCTGTCAAGCGAAAAGCAGGTCAATCCCGCGTGATGAAATCCCAGACCTTTTTCAGGGTCGCCTCCGAGACGGTGGGCAGCTTGATCTCGCCCTTCTTCTTGAGAGGCAGGTCGATTGTATTGAAGGTCTGGGTATTCATCGAGAGCACCAGCTCGGCCTGATAGGGAATAACCGAGCCGGGGCGAATCCCTTTAAGGGCGCCCCACATTTGCCGATAATCGACCTTGACGGGCAGGGGCACATTTATCTTCGAGCCGGCAGGTATGACCGTATTCGGCTCGGAGACGCCTTTGACGAATTCCTTCTCGCCGCTGGTCAGGCTGTACGCCAGCCGCGTCACCGGCACGCCCACCGGATACGGATTCTTGACCTCCACATCAAACGTCAAGCCTAAGGCGCTGCCTGTAAATTCGTCGAAATGAACGCCCGTAAGTTCTGCCTTCGGTTTCAGAGAGCTCGGCAGAACGCTGCACCCGCAAGAGACGACGAGCAACATTGCGAAAAGACCGACGGCAACAATTCTCACATTCATTCACTATGCCCTCAACAAAGGCCCAATTTCATTTCTTTGCTCAGACCACAAGAACATACATCATCAGCGTCGATGAAGCAATCCCAAATCCGCAGGCTGCATGTCGTGTGCGTCTCACTTGTCGAAGTACTTGGCGACGTACTTCCGCAGCGGACAAGTGCATAGATAAGTGCTGCCGAAAGACATTCCAAACTCGCACAGGTTTCGCTTGTCCTCCAGGCACTCAATCACCTCGCCATCCACAAGCATCCGGATTCGGCTGAGCTTCTCGAATTCGCTCTTGTGGCAGGGAAAGTCGTGCGGGCAGTGCATCTTCACGACGATATCGTCGATTTTCTTCCTGTGTTCCTTAGCGATTAACATTTCACCGAGTCCTATAGAGCAAACCTGATTTGGCCAGACTATCCCCGATCCGAGAAGTTGCCCATTGTGGAAACTACGTCATTTTTGGACTTGCAGAAAATTTTTTACTCGACCCCGCTAATCGACGGGAAAAGACTCCCCCGCTCCGCCGAGCGGTTGCGTTAGTCCGCTTTCCGTGATGTCGCCTGCGCCGCCGGGCGCCAGGCTATTTCGCCTTCTTGCTCACCAAGCCGACGATGAAGAGCAGCACGACCGCCCCGACGAGGGCGACGGCGAGCCTTGCGATGAGCTTATCCGAGGCGGAAATCCCGATCAGGCCGAAGAGCCACCCGCCCAGAACAGCCCCCAGGACGCCGACAATGATATTGCCGAGCATCCCGAACCCGGCGCCCTTCATAATCTGGCCGGCCAGCCAGCCCGCCACCGCACCAATCAGTAGAAACCATACAAAGTCCATAAGCATAGCTCCTTTCAGGGCTTGTTATACCGCCAATAAGGGATTTGTCAAGAATTTTGCACTTTTTTGCACAAGTCGGCGGATTTTGCTTGAATCGCATCAGGCGATGCATTACTATCGGGCGTAGAATCGTGTTGCCGGCGGTCGGGCAACCGCCGGAAGAAAGGTGGCCGGATATGGGCGGCTTCGGTTCAGTCAAGGACGTGCTGGATTACGCGATAGCCAGAGAGCTCGAGGCGCATCAGCTTTATACTAAGCTCGCGCGCTCGGTGCAGAAGCCGGAAATGAAAAAAGTCCTCGAAGGCTTCGCAGAGGAGGAGCTGGAGCACAAGGCCAAGCTCGAAGCCGTCAAGGCAGGCAAAGCCGCGCTGGAGGAGGAAGAGATAGGCAGCCTCGGCATCGCCGACAAGCTCCGCGACATCAAGCCCCGCGAGAACATGACCTACCGCGAGATACTCACCTTTGCAATGAAGAAGGAGAAGATTTCTTACACCCTTTATTCAAACCTCGCATCGGCAGCGCAGACCCGCCAACTGCGCAACACCTTCCTCAAGCTCGCGCAGGAAGAGGCCGGCCACAAGCTCCGATTCGAAATCGAGTACGACCTGGAGACATTCTGACAGCCGCCCTTTGTCATTCCAGTCCTCATTGTCACCCCGAGCGTAGTCCCTTGTCATGCTGAGCGCAGCGAAGCATCTGGCCGCCCTGCGAACGAACCATCTGACTATGAGACACTCTCCCGCCGGATAAGCCAGATTCTTCGGCTCCGCCTCAGAATGACAAAAAGCTGGGGCGCTCAGAATGACAAAGGGGCGCTTCGCCGCCGTCTTCGCAGCAGAGGCAATCCGCCCAGGCCGAGCAGCAGAATCGTCGCCGGCTCCGGGACCAGAGTAACTGAAGAACGATCAAAGGTGTCAAACGAGCACTGTATCTGCCCAGCCAGTAAATCGCCGGTCAGATTACCCATAGGCACCAGGATACGGCCATAGCCCACGGGCACGCCGTCGATTTGAAAATTGCTTCCGTAGATGAAGACCTCGGCGTCCTCATAGGTCCTGAATCCCGGTCCGATGTCGCCGCCGGTGATGGTCAGCCGGCTGGAGCCGAAAAACCGCATCGCGTCGTCGCTGATGCGTCCGCCTGAGATCTCGCCCTGACTGTGGCCCCAGAGGATCAACGTGCCGTCTTCTATTTCGCCCCCTGTCATCTCAAATATGCTGTTCTGGAAAACGGTAATATCATCCGTCGATGCCCCTGCTACGAGCCGCACGACCGTCGGCTGGCCCGATGGACTATCATAGACGGCTATATCTTGATAAACGACCGTGCTGATTTCGTGCACCAGCCCATCATTGTACATTATGACCGCCCCAGCTTGACCGGCCAGTAATGCCGATACGATAATAATGCCGCATACTATTCTTTTCATAATCGCTCACCTCGCAGTCTGAGTTTACGCAATATTCCCGCCACGCCCAGGCCGAGCAGCAGAATCGTCCCCGGCTCGGGGATAAAGGTTATGTCGGCGCCGATGCCGTTTATGGAGAATGAGCTATTGAGCGTATCGCCGTTAGCTAAAATACCAGTAATGGTTCCCATTATTCCGTAATTCCTTGCAGAGTCGCCGTAGCCGACGGGCGTGCCGTTCACCGCAAAGTCGCTGCCGACAAGCGTTATCAGGCTGTCCCTGATTGCTGCGATCCGTCCGCCTATTGTCCCTCCGGAGATAGTCACCCGGCTGTCGTCCCATGCCTCCACGAAGAGTGCGATCTGGCCTGCGGAGATGGTCGCCTCGCTGTCGTCGAATGCCTGAAGCCAGGATTCCATAGAGCCGCCTGAGATTTCCAGCCGACTATCCTCTCTGGCGAATACCGGGCCGCCTATCTCGCCGCCGGCAATGGTCAGATCGCACCTGCCGTAAGCCCTGACCGTTGCTGCCACCCGGCCGCCCAGAATACTCACTTGGCTGTCTTCGTAGGCGTCTATCCACGCCTGCACCAAGCCGCCGGTAACCAGGTCCACCCTCGTTCCCGCTCCCGGCGTATCCTGATCGGCCCTGACTAAGTCATAGACCGTATAGTCGATGACGTGATGGCCGCCGTCGTTGAACGTCAAGACCGCCGCCGCGTCCTGAGAGCACGCCACCAACAGAATTGCTACTATGTGTATCTTCATCATCTTTCTGCCACTCTATCAGACCCCGACGGCGTTCTTGTCCTGCATCGGCAGGATGCGTACCGATAAACTACACCGTCATGGGGAAAGGCTCGAAGCGCCTTCCTCACAGCCGCTCCTCCAAGAGCTAATCCCAGGATAGACAATAGGAGGGAAAATGTCAAGCAAAAAGTCCCAAAAACTGGGGCAAAACATGTAGATCGAGGTCGCGTTTTTTTGCCGCATAGACGCCGGTTCTTTTACAGCGCAGTTTGCAACACTGTCTCATCGATCCTTGTTTCTGAGCGAGAAACGCCGAATATCGAGGCGGCGTCAATCGAGGGTAATCTGCGGCAGCTCGGTCGCGCCGCTGGCCCGCCAGTCCTCGAATCGATCCCGCATTCGCTGCATCGCCCCCTGCCTCTCTTCGTCGGACATGCTCTCCCAACGCTCTCTCATCCCCCGGAGTCTGGCCATCTCGGCCCGCCTGTCCTCTTCCGACATATTCCGCCATCTCTCCATCGCCAGGGCGAAGCCCTCCCTCAATCTGGCCTGCTCCTCCGGCGTGAGATTGAGGTCCGCCCACATCTGCTGCCATCTGCCGAAGCCCTGCCCCATCGCGCCTCCATCCTGCATCGGCTCGGGATCGGGCGCGAGAGCAGAGTCATCTTTTGCAGCCTGTTCAGTCTCAATCTCAGCCGGATCATTCGCCTCAGCTGCCGAGATAACGAATTCCTCCTCAGCAACCTCGCCCAATCCTTTGATCGGCTCGACTTCAACATTCTTTGCAGCCGCGGGCTTGCCCTGAGTCTGGGCCGAGGCTCGGTAATTAGCCTCGGCCCGCCAAATCCGAATCTTCTTTATCCCGAATCCCAGTCCAAGCGCCGCGACGAGCATCACAATAGTGCCCGCCGACCACGCCGCTCGACTTGCCCCTTCTTTTTTCACGGCAGTTCGAATTCCCCTTCGCTGAGCCAGTCATTAGCTATTGCGGAGAAATCGCCGAAGTCCACCCTGCAATTCTCGTCCACGTCGGCCCGCAAATTCAAGTTGCACTCCAGCGGACAGACCTGTATCTGGTCGATGTATATCATATCCGAGTCCGCGGGAACCATCGGCTGGCCCGAAGGCGTCCCGTCCCCGACGCGGATGCTGATCTCCTTCACCTGGCTCAAGTCCACGCCGTTGTCGCTGAATTCGCTCAGCTCAACGTTCCACTTCTGCCACGATTCGGTGAGAACGGCGTAGCTGTTGTAAGGATTGGGCGATTCGTAGAGATGCCCGGCGTTATCTTTAAGCCCCACGAACATCTTCTGCTCGTAGTTATTCTCGTTGCCGCGGAAATTCAAAGAGAGCACGGCAAGGCCGCCAATCGTCCAGTCCTGAGGCTCGGCAAGCGTATGCGTAAGCGTGGTCCTGTACGGGTCAAACTGATTCTGCCACTCGAACCGCATCGCCTTGTCGCCGGCGAACACGTTGATCGTTTCGAGATACGTGTAGTCCCATCCGGGAATATCATCGGGCCAGGCTACCTGTATATCCCAAACGGCATCGTAAGACTCGAAGTCGTCGATCATCAGGCATCCGTCAGGCGTCCCCGCCGTCGTAAAGGTGCCGACGATCCCCTCGATCGTGCCGCCCGAGCAAATCTGATCGACCCGCCACTGGTAGGTCTGCCCGAGCTCGAGGACGCCGGGGTCATAGCTCGTCCCCGCAGGCGTAAGCTTCCGCATCGCTCCTGCCTTGCCGAACCACAACTCGCGCGAAGTGGCATAGCTCGACTCCACCCATTCCAGGTCGGCGTCGATATCCACGTCCGTCGCGCCATACGCCGGGCTGAGGTAAACCGCCACCGGCCCCAACGGGCCATTGGAAGCCGACGATACGCTGTCAAACGTCGTATGGTAGCCCGCTGGGTCTGATCGTTCGTTCTGGGCGAATACCCCGCTGTATCCGTTTAAGAAAGGATCGTTGTGAGGGGGTCTCGGCGGCTGCGCCACATCCTCCCACAAATCGAGGGCATCGGTATCAATGAGAGTCGCGGTCTTGGCCACTAACGGCCCGCCCTCGTACTCATAAAGATACCCAGTGACATAGGCTGGATTCGAGCCGATAACGTCCAGCGCAGCATAGAAGCTCCCGCCGTTGCCCAAACCGGGGACCTCAACATCAAATCCCTGGGCCATCGCATTGTAGTTCCAGATGACCTTTTCAATATCAATCGTGAACTGCGGCGGCCAATCCTCCCAGTTCATTTGCATAATGTAGGCGCTGGCAATAATGCCGGGCACGCCTGATATCGAGCCGTTGTCGATAAAATAGCTGGCTCTGGCCCCCATCCCGTGATAGAACCTCGCCGCATCGCCGGCGACATTGACGACCGTTCCTATCCGCATGTCGGTGAACGCCTGGCCTGTGACAAAGCCAATGCCGAACGCCGAGCCATAGCTGCCTGTGTCTTCGTCAAATTTGGTGGACTCATTTATGCTGAGGTAATCGTTGTTGCCCGGGCCGTCTGTAATGACGTGTGTGAACGTCTTTGTCACGTCGGGGTAGCAGCCCCACGCCCATACCTGGTCGAAGGCGTTGCCGCCAAACGTTTCCAACCAGTCGGCCCGCGCCGCATTGCTCAGCAATGCGAGCAACACCACCGCTGCACAGATTCTTACTTGATGTGGAATTCTCTTTGACATGGTTTTTCTCCTTTCCAAAACGTCGTTTCGTTGAACACCATAGACCTCCTAAACCCGGAAGTGCTAACGGAACAAACATGCAAACTATCTCATTATACCAAACTCGTCCGATAAGTTGCAAGAAATTCTTCGGCGATTCTGTGAAATAAATCGCCTTCAGTCCCATAGTGAGCGCCACAAGAAATGCAAAAAAATTGGAAAAACAGTGGACATTCCAGGATCGATCCGGTAAAATAGTTATAAATAAGTCTCTGCTTGGATACCCCAGCCGAGTAGGCTGCAAACGAGCCGGGCGATGACAGTGTATGAGTCCACCAAGGCTGTCTTGATTTGGAGAGCCTACAGGGTGATGGTATGTAAGAACCCCGAGAGTCGAATCCATCCGCAAGGGAAACGTTCTCGGAAGCAAGTAAATAAGTAGTAGATGTCAATCTAAGGAGTCCCGCAAATGAGCAGCACCAGAAGTAGCACTTCAAGAGTCCTTGCAATTCTTGCCGTGATTTCTTGCCTGATGGCCATTGCCCAGGTAAGTTTCGCCGCGCCTGCGACTATCGCAATCAGCAAGTCGGGTGATACGGGCTTTCAGGCAAGCCTCGATCTTTCCGAGCCTGACCTTTCAGTTGTATCGACCAAGGCCGGAGAGTTTGTAGAGGCTGGCTGGCCCGGCGCGGGCAAGTCCGGCGGCATCGGCAAACCCGCTTTACCGGTGCTGCGACAGCTCTTCCTCGCTCCGCTCGGGGCGACTGTTGGCGTAGAGGTTGCCGAAGGCGAAACCGTAGTTTCTAATCTGAAAAATAAGTTGATGCCGGTCCAGCCTCCCATTGAGAAGCTGCCGGGGGCGATAGAGCGGGCCGTCTTCCAGCTCGATGCCAAAGAGTATGCCAAGAATCAGTATGGCTCTGAGGAGCGTGTTGTTGTTGAAGAACTCGGAATAGTCCGGGGACATAAATTGTTTCTTCTTGAGATGCGACCGGTCTCGTATAATCCCGTCGCCGGCAAGATCAAATTCTGGCCCAAGCTTTCCGCTGAAGTGAGTTTCAAAGGAGCCGGGATTGCTCCCAACGGCACAATATCGGCAATGCAGGGGCTTGACGAAATCGTGATCAATCCGGAAATGCTGCCCGGCGATGCGAAGGTTTCTGCGAACTATTTGATTGTCGTCGCCAACGCATTCGGAACTGCAATCGAGCCGTTCGCAACGGCGAAGCAGGCCCAGGGATACGCAATTACAACCTATCCTGTCAGCCCCGGCACCACCGCCGCGACAATCAAAACCTACATTCAAAGCCTCTGGGGCACCCAAAATGCCCCGGACTATATCCTCCTGGTCGGCGACACCGATACTATTCCCAGTTGGAAAGGCGGCGGTGAAGGCAGGCCGAGTACGGATTTGCCCTATACCTGTATGGATGCAGGCGACGACTGGTATCCTGATATCGCCATAGGACGTTTCCCCGTGCGGTCAACAACGCAACTGGCCGACGTCATAAATAAGACTCTGGCCTTCGAGAACGGCCTATACGCCGACGATGACTATGTGGCCAGGGCCGTCTTTATGGCCTCGCAGGATAACTATACTATCACTGAGGGAACTCATAACTGGGTGATTAACAACTATATGACGCCATACGAGATTGCCTCGGATAAGCTTTATTGCCACACCTACAGCGCCACCACCCAACAGGTCAGAGACGCCTTCAACAACGGCAGGCTCTACGGCGTCTATAGCGGCCACGGCAGCGAGTATAGCTGGGCCGACGGGCCGGTCTTCACTCAAACCGACGTCCGCAACCTCACAAACGCGGACCTGTATCCCTTCGTGTTCAGTTTCGCCTGCGTTACAGGCACATACACGCTCACGGAATGTTTCGCGGAAACCTGGCTCTTGACAGCAAATAAAGGCGCCGTGACGATTTACGCCTCCTCTGTAACCAGCTACTGGACCGAGGACGACCAGTTGGAAAGGTGCCTGTTCCAGGTCTTGTTTGACGACGGTATTCGAGAAATCGCCCCGTGCTGGAATGCCGCGCGGATGCGCTATCTGACCGCGATGGGTGCCGGGTCAACCACTCGGCGGTACTTCGAGATGTACAACCTCATGGGCGACCCAAGCGCGTATGTCCCGATGCCGCTGCCGCCAACAGGTTTGGAGGTCGCCCCCGAAACAAACCTCGAATCGAGCGGCCCGGTAGGCGGCCCATTCACGCCAGCCGGCGCAGTCTATACACTCCAGAATCTGAATGCTACGCCAATCGACTTTGGGATTACCGCCGACCAGCCGTGGGTGTCGATTGATACGCCCGTCGGCCATCTCGAAGGCCTTGCCACGCTCGATGTTAGCGTTTCAATCGACAGCGATGCAAGTACGCTGCCCTCCGGACTGCACGAAGCGACTGTCAGCTTCATAAATACCACCGACCACGACGGCGACACTACCCGCAGCGTTGTTTTGGAAGTCGGCTCGCCGACCGTCCAGTACTCCTGGAATATGGACGTAAATCCGGGCTGGAAAGCGAACGGACAGTGGGCATGGGGGCAGCCTACCGGCGGCGGCGGTGAGCGCGGCGGACCCGACCCGACCAGCGGTTATACAGGCAACAACGTCTATGGGTACAACCTTAGCGGCGACTACGCGAATAAATTGACGCAGACCCTCCTGGTTACTTCGCCGATTAATTGCTCGAACCTAAGAAGAGTGAGCCTGCGATTCCACAGATGGCTTGGCGTTGAGAAGAACCTCTATGACCGCGCGACCATCCAGGTCAGCAACGACAAGGTCAACTGGACGACATTATGGAAAAACGGCTCTTCGGATATTGCCGATACTGCCTGGGTCCTCCAGGAATTTGATATATCCGCGGTTGCAGACAACCGTCCACAGGTCTTTATAAAATGGACAATGGGCCCGACGAACGGCAGCAACAGGTTCTGCGGCTGGAATATCGACGATGTCGAAATCCTTGCTGTCGGCCCATAGACCGCAAAGAAATAAGCCGACCAAAAAAGCAGGTTCAGCACCGACCCTCGCTTAGGCAAAAGGTTTTAGTGCCCTTTCTGGCCCTGAGCGAAGGCCGGCGTGTGCCTGCGGTGCAAGCCGTCCCTTTGAACTGCAATCGACAGGGTGCGCAACAAAGTTGCACACGCGGGATTCTCACCGACGAGTTCGGCCCATTCGGCGTCCCTTGCCGAACCGGCAATAACCCCCAACGTGTCGAGGGCGTCCCGCCCTCGGTCCGCGGGCAAGTCCCACGGACTCCTTGTGGAGATGCCCGCGACACCTGACGGCGGCGGGGTGGCGTACAAACCGCAAGTCCCGCAAGGGACGGCTTGCGCCGCCCCCACATTCATTGTGGTGGTTCTTGCATCCACGGACGGGGGGCCGACATCCAAAACTCGAAATCCATAA
>Ga0315277_10007757_pt1 | contig 13878 bp, 8 predicted proteins | sample YL17G05_15_MG_FD_203695 | JGI IMG/M metagenome (GOLD analysis project Ga0315277, IMG submission 203695) | Sediment microbial communities from Yellowstone Lake, YNP, Wyoming, USA - YL17G05_15 | ecosystem: Environmental > Aquatic > Freshwater > Lake > Sediment | place: USA: Wyoming | collected... | reverse complement strand
CCTTCATCGCCCTGTCCAGCAGCAAAAAGGCTTTACCGTCGGTAGGTCTGGCTTTAGTAGTTGGCGAAGAGGAAGACAGCAGCGGCGCCAAAGCTTTGATTCAGGAATACGGCTTCCCCTGGGCGGTGATTGGCGAGCCTACCAGCCTGGTACCCTGCCTCGGCCATTACGGCTATCTGGAAGTGATGCTGCGTACCGAAGGAAAAAGAGCTCATTCCTCCATGCCTGAGTTGGGACACAATGCTATTTTGTCAATGTTAAAGCTTCTATTGCATATCACGGAGTATGCCGTGGCAGCGCCACATGGTCTGGTTTACAACATCAGAGAGCTTTCAGGCTTCCCCGGTGGCTTCGTCGTGCCCGACGCCTGTGAAGCCTGGCTCGACCTTCACCTGCCGCCCAACGCCAGGATAGACGTGCTCAAAACGGAGCTGGAACAATTAATAAAGTCAGCCGGTGGCAACATCAATGGCTTGAATGCCCGCCTCAAATTCGAGGAGACCTATGCTGGATACCGGATTTCCGAGGAGAGGCCGTTGATAACCAAATTGAAGGAAACGTATAAAAAAATGTCTCTCCCTTGGGAACCTCTGGACTTCAGGAGCCATTCCGACGGCAGCGTGCTCTGGGCTGCCGGAGTCGACCCCATCGTACTGGGCCCCGGGCGCTTGGAAGCGGCACACACACCGGAAGAATCGGTTTCGTTTCAGCAGGTGGTACAGGCCGCCCAGCTTTATCTAAACCTCGCCCTGACTCTATAAGCTGGGATTCTTGGTCAATTCCAATGTAGCCTTGACCCTTTAGGGTCAAGGTCACGAGGCTAAAGCCTCGTGTCTACATGTGCTTTTTCTGTCATCGCGAGCCCTTCCTACCGCTCATTCTGAGCTCGTCGAAGAATCTGAGTCCTTCGTTAATGTCATTCTGAGGGAGCACTTCGCTTCTTGTGTCATTCTGAGCGCAGCGAAGAATCTCAAGCCTCGGGTAGATTGGAGCATCTGCTCCAATCGTGCCTGGTCAATTCTGCATGTAGCCTTGACCCTTTAGGGTCAAGGTCACGAGGCTAAAGCCTCGTGGTTACACGTTTTTAGGACAGCCTTTCTCCTGAGGCTTCCTTGACAAATTACCAAAAAAGCGTATAATCGGTATACAAATTCACTGAGTTAATTAGCGAGGTGGGAGGGCAAAACCCTCCCACCTCTATTATATCGAAATGCACTCTGTAGGGATGGACATTTATGTCCGTCCGCCTCTTACCAGGAAAATATTCAAAAACCCAAATTAAAAACAGGAGACGATATTGATTACAACCTATAAAACCAAGCCGGCACAGAAACCAGGCTCACTAAATCAGGCATTGGCCACCGGCCGTATTTCGGGCGATGAGAGTCGGCGCTCTGCAAAGTTTAACGCGCTTAAAGCCGAGGCGCAGCGACGCAACACAAATCTGATCACAACGGTCGTGACATGTGCCGCCGTCTTGGTATTTGTAGCCGCTACCATACTGGCAGCAATATATGTCCCTCAAGTAGCCATATATGTACCTTTTATCGCCCTGGCGCTGGCCCTGGCTCTACAGAAATACACCGCCAGCTTCTTCTCCTTCTTTGTCATCACCTTCTCCAAAATATACGACATTGGAGATAGAATTCGCATCGGCAACGTAAAAGGCGACGTAAGGCACGTAGGACTGCTTCACACTACCCTTGAAGAGGTGGGGGAAGACGAGAAGTTGGGTGGTGAGCTGACCGGCAGACTGCTATACGTGCCCAACCTCATAATACTTGACCAGCCGGTATTGAACTACTCCAAGGATTACTCGACAGGCCTCGAGGCTATCTCCTCTGACTACATGTTTGATGAGGTACGCATCCCCCTGACGACCGACAGCAATGTAGAGAAGGCGAGTCAGCTTCTGGAGAGCATCTTGAAGAGCCAGGATGAGGTCTACGTGAAGCAGGCCGGCCAGGTCTTCCAGAACGGCTACCCCAGGTTTCTTGACGAAGCCATGAGCGGTCCCCGTGTGCTCATATTTGTCGAGCCGCAGCACATCTGGATTAAAGGAAAGTTCGTCGCCCCGCTGGAGAGCCGCAACGACCTGCGCAGCAGCATACTGCTCCAATTCATCAAGGAAGCCGCCGCCAGCTCCGATATCAAGCTGGCATAGGCCCTTACAGATAAACAACTTCTGATTGTTTGATGCTACGCCTTACTGTAAATTGCACAGAACGTCACAAAGTGCAATCCAGCAAGGCTTGACATTCCTGGCCGACGGTCATAGACTGGAACTTGCGGGGAGGGGGATTCATCATGAAGTGTCCGAGGTGTGGACACGAGAACCGGGAAGAAGCAGGGTTCTGCATAGAGTGTGCCCAGCCACTTGAGGTAGAGCCTTTGTGCTCTGAATGTGGGCATACTAATCCGATGGGCAGCAAGTTCTGCGAGCAGTGCGCCCACAGCTTAGCCGAACCAACTGCCGAAAAACCGTCGCAGCAATCACCTGCGCCCACCTCCTTTGCCGGCGGCCGCTATCAGGTCAAGAAGTTCCTTGGCGAGGGGGGCAAGAAGAAGGTCTACCTTGCCCACGACACTTTGCTCGACCGGGATGTGGCCTTTGCCCTGCTCAAGGTCGAAAAACTGGATGACACGGCCAGGACCCGCATCAAACGCGAAGCCCAGGCCATGGGACGGCTTGGTGATAACCCGCACATCATCACTGTCTTTGACCTCGGTGAGCACGAAGGGCAGCCCTACATAGTCCTCCCCCTCATGCCTGGGGGCGATGTGGAAGGACTTATTGAGAAGGCACCCGAGCACAGGCTTCCTATCGAGCAGACTATCGCCATCGCCAAATCTGTGTGCCTGGGTCTGGAATACGCTCACTCCAAGGGAATTGTGCACCGTGACCTGAAGCCTGGCAACGTGTGGTTGAGTGCTGATGGCACGGTGAAGATAGGTGACTTCGGTCTGGCACTGGCGGTGGACCTATCGCGCCTGACCCAGTCGGGGATGATGGTTGGCACGTTTAATTACATGCCGCCGGAGCAGGCGATGGGTGGTGAGGTGACAGCTAAGGCAGACCTTTACTCATTGGGGGCAATGCTCTACGAGATGGTGACGGGGCGGCCGCCCTTCGTGGGAGACGACGCCTACGGTATTATCGGTCAACAAATAAATACGCCACCGGTGTCACCCAGCTGGCACCGTCCTGAGATAACTCCAGCTCTGGAGGCCCTTATACTGCAGTTGCTTGAGAAAGACCCGCAGCGGCGTCCTGCCTCGGCTTCCCACGTATATCAAGTCCTAGAATCCATTGAGGCAGGGACCATTAGCCAAGCACCATCACGGGAAACGACGACTGTGGCTGGAAGTCCGCTTTACCGCCGGGTATTTGTCGGTCGTGAGGCAGAGCTGCGCCAGCTTCAGTCTGGCTTTGATGGCGCCATGTCAGGGCAAGGGTCACTGGTGATGGTTGTGGGAGAGCCGGGCATCGGCAAGACTGCCCTCTGCGAGCAGCTGTCCACCTATGTCACCCTGCGTGGTGGGAAGACCCTGGTGGGACACTGTTACGAAGAAGGGTCTTTGTCGCTGCCCTACCTGGCTTTCGTGGAGGCACTGCGGTCCTATGTCCTCACCCGTGGTGTCAGGGACTTGCGGAAGGAAATGGGCACCGGCGCCGCTGATATTGCACGCATTGTGTCCGAGATTAGGGAGAGGCTGAAGGTGAAGCTGCGGCCGCCGGGCAATCCTGAGGAGGAGCGCTATCGCCTGATGCAGGCTGTCACCGGCTTCCTGAGTAATGCCGCTACTGTCCAGCCGCTGCTGGTGATGCTGGAGGACCTGCACAATGCCGACAAGGGTACGCTGGAAATGCTTACCCATGTCTCCCGCAACCTCACCGGGACAAGGCTCTTCCTTGTTGGCACATACCGTGATATAGAGGTAGACCGGGCTCATCCTCTATCTACAGCCCTGGCCGAGCTGCGCCGTGTCTCCACGTATGGACGGGTAGTCCTTCGGGGTTTAAATGCCGACGAGGTCAGGCGAATGCTGGAGAACATCACCGGACAAGACGTCCCCTGGGGCCTTGCCGAGGCGGTTCACCGCCAGACGGAGGGGAACCCGCTGTTTGTTCAGGAGGTGGTGCGCTACCTGGCTGAGGAGGGACTGATTACCCGAGAACAGGGGCGCTGGCGGGCGACCAGGGACACGCCGCTGGAAATGAGCATACCAGAAGGATTGCGCGATGTCATCGGCAAGCGTCTGAGTCGCCTGAGCGCGGAGTGCAATCGCCTGCTGTCTGTTGCCGCCGTTATCGGTAGGGAGTTTCGGCTGAAGGTGTTAGAGCGGGTGGCCGGTGTAGCCGAGGATGAGCTTATCGCCGCCCTGGATGAAGCCAAGAGAGCTGCTGTGTTAGAGGAACGGTCCGCGGTGGCGGCAGCGGTGACTTACCGGTTCGGCCACGCCTTCTTCCGTCAGACCCTTTACGAGGAGATTATAGCGCCCCGGCGTATCAGGCTTCACCAGCAGGTAGCGAAGGCACTTGAGGAGCTTTATGCCAGCCGCCTCGAGGAACACGCCACCGAATTGGCCGAGCACTTCTCACACTCCTCCGACCCTTCTGACCTGGCCAGGGCGGTTAGCTATGGCGAGATGGCGGCACACCGGGCGATGTCCGTCTACGCCTATGGAGAAGCGGTACGACTGCTGGAGCAGACGCTCAAGGTACAGGAGGTGCTGGACCCGGAGGACAAGGCCAAGCGGTGTGACCTGCTCCTGGCTCTGGGTGACGCCTTAATCCTGGCCGGGGAAACTCGACGCGTTGTCGATATAGAGGCACCCCAGGCGCTGTCACTGGCTGAGGCTATCGCTGACAACACGCGGGCATCCCGGGCCTGCTTGCTGGCAATGAAGGGGCTGTTATTTTTTGGAACGGCAGCGTGGGTTTCTCCCGAGGCAGCATATTGGGCCGGTCGGGCCGACCGCTACGCGGAGCCCGATACGGTGGAGCGTGCCTGGGCGGATGCGATGCTGGGCCTTGTGAAGGGGTCTGGAGTTAGATCCACACCAGAATGGGTTGCTCTCAGCAGCCGAGCCCTTGACCTGGCCCGTCGTCTGAGAGATCCCGACACGTATTGGTTTGCAGCTGGGAACTGGCTCTTCGGCATGTTAGCGCCACAGCATGTTGAGGAGCGGCTGCGCCTGGCGGAGGAGCTGGCGGAGCAGTCCCGGGCCGGCGTAAGCGTGCAAATACTCGGCAGGGCATTGTGGACTATGGGGCATATGTTCCTGGAATGTGGTCAGCGCCGCCGCGCCGAAGAGACCATGGGAGAGATGCGAGCCCTGGCTGAGCGAAGCGGACAGGCGAAGTTGCTTATCCTGTCGATGCTGAATGACGCCGTTCTGGCCATCTGGGACGGGCGCCTGGAGGAGGCGGTGGCGATACGCCGCCGCATGTTGGCCCGCGCCCAGGAGCTGGGCATCCTTGAATTTGCATCCGAGGAGCAGGGCATCATTGAATTTGCGGCCATGTGGTCAGCTTGGGTCCTGCCTGCCCGGGTGCATCTCGGGAACGCTGGCCGAGCCTTGGAGGGCTACCTTCAGAATTCGAGAAACCTCCTCCAGAGCGTAGCTACTGATGGGCTAATTATGTTCTGCCTGGCGCACCTGGGCCGATATACTGAGGTGGCGGAGATGTTGGAACGGCTGGTCGTGGCACGCCCCGGCATTGGCTCGGCCGAGGACGAGACCGGAGCGTGGGAAGATATCACATCACTTGAAGCCGCGGTGCTGGCGGGACATCGCCAGGCGGCTGAGCTGCTTCTTCGCCGATTGGCTAGCAGCAGCATCCGCACGAGTGGCCTGTGGCTCACGACATGCGCGGGCCGCCATCTGGGTGCCGCCGCTATCCTCTTGGGCAGGCCCGATGAGGCTCGCTCCCACTACCAGGAGGCACTGAAGGCGGCCAGCGAGCTGAGATTCCGCCCTGAAGTCGCCCTCACCCGACTCCAGCTAGCCGAGCTGCTCCTGGAGCATTATCCGAAGGAGCGAGCTGAGGCACTGGAGCACCTTGACTTTGCCATCGCCGAGTTCCGAGACATGAAAATGCAGCCGTCATTGGAGCGCGCCCTACGACATAAGGAGATTCTCAAGGCATAAGCCCTTGTCTCAGAGTCATCGGGTAACAATCAGCCACAATGTTAGCTGCGTATCTGGATTTTTACACCTCAATGGTTCCGCTCACAGCCGGGAGAACGACATCAATCCCACTGCCACCCAGGTGCTCCGTGTAGAACTCGGGGTGTTCGCTGTGGACGGGGATAAGGACTTCGGGCTTTATACCGCGAGCTACCTCGAGCAGGTCCGGGCCACAGGCGTGGCCGGAGGCATGTAATCCCCTCTCCGCTTCGGGTATTTCCCAGTCGCCGTTCTTTTCTACAGGCAGACCAAAGCCCCTAAGTCCAAAGTGCTTGAGCCAGCTATGCAGGCGACGGAAGTCAATCTCCTGCTCTTCATCGTGGGGCTCGCTGGAGCTGAAAACATACAGACTGCCCGGCTTAGGACGAAGGCTGGGCAACTCGTTTATGTCAAAGAAGCTGAAACAGAGGATAAATTTGTCCTCTGCTGAACGTACATCTTCAGCCAGAATCATCTTGCTACCGTAATCCTGGCACAAGTTCTGCACCCACAGGTTGGGACTCTTGCTGGCAATGGTGTCCTGATATATGACGATGCTATCCTCCTGAGCGATATCAGGAATTTCCGGCTCAAGCAGACGCATGGTTTTTAACAAATAAGCGTCTCTGGGCAGTATAGCCAGCTTCCGGCCTGTGTCCCTGGCAACCTGCAAGAAGGTGAGCAAGCGGCTCACATCTCGAGGCGGGAAATCAGCGATAACTAAGCCGGTAGCGCCTTTTATTACCTTAAAACCATTTTCATACACTTCGCGCTCAGCCACATTCGTTTCGCGGGTCACATTGGTGCCCTCCAGAATAAGCGCCCTGGGATGCAATTTACCCGCTTCTTCAATGAACTTCCTGGTAGAGTCAGCTCGCTTGCCATGCAGGCGCAGGTCACCGCTGTAAATAATCCAGCCGGAGCTGGTCGAGATGCCCCAGGCGCAGGCACCCGGGATGGAATGGTCAACGGGAAAACAGCGCAGATTGAAGCTGCAGCCACTGTGGCTGTTCAGAGAACAGGAAATAAGTGGTTTTTGACCCGGAGATTTAAGCCAGAACTTAACAGCATCTTCGCTTAAAGCTTTTAGCTCTGCATCGGCAAGGCAAAACTGCCGCTGCTGCTTCTTATCAGTGGTAAGCAGCGCTTCCTGTTTCCAATTTGAGGGGCGCCCTGGTTCCTTATGGTCGAAATAACAAACCTGCTGGTCGAAGTCCGCTTTACCTGAATCCTGCACTGCCTTGGCAATAAAGGCGGTAGTTGCAGTGGAATAGACCGGGATATCCCCTCTGAGAAAAGCGATATGTCCTGAGTGGTCGAGATGGGCATGGGACAGCAGCATGCCGTCCAACTGCTCAAGTTTACGATAGGAAGGAGCATTTCGGAACTGCTCCCAGAGACCCGGCGTAACAAGGTCGTCACGATAAAGTCCCTCCAGCGGCGGCAGCAAGCCCATTGCCAGCGGGTCTAGCAAGCCGGCGCCGCCACGAGGCTTCAGGTATTCTTCATAGAATTTCTTGTGCCTTTTGTAGGGGAAGCCGAAGTCAAGGAACAGTCTCCGCTCACCATCTTCGAGAAGAATCTTGTTGCCGCCGATTTCGTTGATGCCGCCGTAGAAAGTAAGCTTTACCATGGACCGCTCCTACTACTGTTATCAGTCTAACGCAATGGCAGCTTAGAGGCAAGGAGGAGATTAAGAATGGGGTCGCCATGTCGCTAGCGCTCCTCGCGATGACAGTGCCAATAATCTGGCACAGGTTGTGCACCAACTAATGTAGCCACGACCCCTTTTAGGGTCGTGCCACGAGGCTAAAGCCTCGTGGCTACATGTGTCTAGGCCGGCTCTATTCTACAAGTTAAAAGTTAAAAACCAAAATGACGGATAAAAATGCAAAATTGACAGCTATTCTAAATTAGAGTAGGATAAACACTCGATGAAAAAAGAGTTGATGGATATTCTAGCCTGTCCGGTGTGCAAAAGCTCGCTTAAACTCAAAGTAACTGAAGAGAAAGAGGGCGAGGTGATTACCGGCTCTCTGTTCTGCAAAAAATGTAACCACAGCTACCCTATCACGGACAGCATACCCAACCTGCTGCCACCAAACCTGAAGAGCTAGCTATTCTGAGCTGTAAGTCACTCGGCTTTCGGGTGATTCCCAGACCTCAACGCTTGCTAATGACACTCCTCCGGAAAAGCGCCCTTTAAGCTCATCATAAATGGTTACCGCAATATTTTCCGAAGACGGATTGATTTTATCGAACGGCGGCACATCGTTTAGGGAGGTATGGTCGAACCGGGCCAAAACCTCACCCAGGTGACGCTTCAGTTCCACGAAATCATAAGCCAGTCCGATTTTATTGAGCTTTGCCGCCTTTAAGCTGACCACCACCTTGAATCGATGGCCATGCACATTCTCACACTTGCCGCCATAGTCTCTAAGATAATGGGCGGCATCGAAATGCCCTTCAACGGATACTTGATACATCTTGCCTCCTCATAATCTCCTCGGCTTCAGCCCACTGGCGAACACCGGTCACAGTTCCCAAATCATCAAGCAGTTCCTTGACAGTTTTCCTATTCTCAGGATGAACCAGGTCAGGGACGATTTCAGCCAGCGGCACCAGCATAAAAGCCCGCTCAGCCAGACGAGGATGGGGCACAGTCAATTCTTTGCTGCTGAGAATCTCGTCACCGTAGAAAAGTATGTCTATATCGATGAGCCTGGATGCATTGGGAAGGCCGGGCGTCCGGCCCAGTTTAATTTCGATTTCCTTAGCCAGCTGCAGAAGCCGCTTGGGGTTTAGCTCGGTAGAGATGCGGCATACGGCATTCAGGAAAAGCGGCTGCTCCTCGTAGCCAACAGGCTCTGTCTCATAAATAGAGGAGACTTGCTCAACCACCATATGTTTTGACAGTAACTCCAGGGCTTGAACCAGGTTCTGCTTTCTGTCGCCCAAGTTGGAGCCGAGACCAATATAGACAGTTACCATCTTCGACTCACCTGCCCCTTACTATAGCGTCGCTCATGCGGCAAACTCTCATCATCTCTTTAACGTCATGTACTCGAACCATATCAGCACCTCTGGCGATGCCGATGGTAATACTGGCTGCCGTCCCCTCCAGACGCTGTTCCGGTGGCAAATCCAGAACCAGCCCAATCATCGATTTACGCGAAGTGCCCAAAAGGATTGGTCTGCCCAGTACCTTAAGCTCGTCAAGCCGGCGCACCAGCTCGAGGTTCTGTTCCAGCTTTTTACCAAATCCAATGCCCGGGTCGATGATGATATTCTCCCAGGGCACACCGGCATCCAGCGCTAAGTCTATAGACCGTTTCAAATCAGAAAGGACTGCAGAGACGATATTGCGCTGAGGCTTATCCCTCTGATTGCTCATCAAGATTATGGGCAAGCCTTGTTCTGCTGCCAGCTTAGCCAATCTCGGCTCCTGCTTCAGTCCCCAGATATCGTTTAGCATCTCTGCCCCGGCGTACAGCGCCCGACGAGCCACCTCAAACTTGCAGGTATCAACACTCAGAGGCACCTTCACCTTGCCAGCCAGCCGCTCCAGCACCGGTATCACCCGCCGCAACTCCTCGTCAACTGTTATCGGAGCCGAATTTGGGCGGGTAGATTCACCGCCGACATCAAGTATGTCAACACCTTCAGCGACAAAGCGTTGCGCCTGGGCCACGGCAGCATCAATACTGGCCAGGCCATCACCGGAAAAGGAATCGGGAGAGACATTGATAATGCCCATAACATAGGTCCGCTCTCCCCAGCGAAAAGCGGTTTTTCCACAATGGGTGACACCCAGAGACGTACCACCCCTGGCCTTTCGCCAGGCTGCCAAGGAAGCCTTGCTCACACGGTCAGCCATCAGGTTTTTATTCTATCATGCTATGTGATTATACGCTATTCAATATTCGGCGAAATATGTTACAATGCTATCTGCCACCAATCGTACAGGGAAAGGTAAGATAATGGGAATCGAGGAGAAGATAACCGAATTAAACAAATTAAGAGAACAGTCTGTGGCTGCCGGTGGTGCCCAGCGCATTGAAGCGCAGCACAAGAAGGGCAAGCTTACCGCCAGGGAGCGCATTCAGCTGCTCTTCGACCCTGGCACCTTTGAAGAACTCGACCCGTTTGCCCTGCACCGCTGCACCGATTTCGGAGTTGAAGAGCAGCGAGTTCCCGGCGATGCCGTAGTCACCGGCTATGGCAAAGTCAATGGACGGACGACTTTCGTCTTTTCCCAGGATTTCACAGTTTTCGGCGGCTCGTTGTCAAAAGTGGCTTCGGAAAAAATCTGCAAAGTCATGGACCTGTCAGCTAAAAACGGCGCACCTATCATCGGCTTGCTGGATTCGGGTGGCGCCCGAATTCAGGAGGGAGTGGACAGCCTGGCAGGCTATGGTGACATCTTCATGCGCAACACCATTTATTCAGGCGTTATACCCCAAATTTCAGCGGTTATGGGACCATGCGCTGGTGGTGCTGTCTATTCACCAGCCATAACCGACTTCATCTTCATGGTAAAGAACACAGGCCAAATGTATATCACCGGACCAGCAGTGATTAAGGCAGTGACCGGCGAAGAGGTCAATCTGGAGGAACTGGGCGGCGCCATGACACACTCCACCAAGAGCGGCAACTGCCATTTCGTAGCCGGGGATGATAAGCAGTGTCTCGAGGCAGTGCGCCGGCTGCTAAGCTTTGTGCCCCAAAACAATCTGGATGACCCGCCGTTTATAGATATGGGTGATGACCCAAACCGGACGGATGAGGAACTTCTTCACCTTATACCTGATGACCCGAACAAAACCTATGACATGAAAAAAATCATACTCAAAATAATAGACAACGGCGATTTTATGGAGGTGCATGAGAATTTTGCCAAAAACCTCATCGTCGGCTTTGCCAGAATGGGTGGGCATAGCGTCGGTATAGTCGCCCAGCAACCGTCAGTGTATGCCGGCGTCATCGATGTCGATGCTGCAGACAAAGGCGCCAGGTTTGTCCGATTCTGCGACTGTTTCAACATTCCACTAATTACGCTCGTCGACGTGCCCGGATACATGCCGGGCAGCGACCAGGAATACAGGGGCATTATCAGACATGGCGCCAAGTTTCTCTATGCCTATGCTGAAGCTACCGTACCCAAAGTAAGCGTCATCACCCGCAAAGCTTACGGCGGCGCTTTTGTAGTTATGAGCAGCAAAAACCTGCGCGGCGATATCAATTACGCCTGGCCGACAGCCGAAATCGCGGTAATGGGGCCGGATGGCGCTGTGAACATCATTTTCAAAGACGCCATAGATAAGTCAGCAAAGCCGGAGGAGACTCGACAGAAACTGATTGCCGAATATCGAGATAAGTTCGCCAATCCTTATATCGCCGCCGGCAAGGGTTACATTGACGATGTCATCGACCCCAGAAACACGCGACCGAAATTGATAAAAGCCCTGGAAATGCTCAGTAACAAATCTGATACCAATCCGCCCAAGAAACACGGCAACATCCCCCTTTAGAAAATGGTGAAATGAACAAATCAGTGGTAGCCGCCATAGCAGTGGCGATTAATACGTATATGGAACAGGAGGAGCCAGCCAGGGCATTGCTTTCCAGAACAATGCCACCCCCTGAAATCAGTTCGTGGCGGCTTTTCGGACGCCAGGAATTGGTCAGGGCTAGAAGCCGATGGCAGGCTAGAAGAACTAATCGATAGAAGACTAAGTTAACAGTCAATTTGAGAGGAGACACAAGCATGAGCCCAACTAAGGGAAGCGGCAAAAACCCATTAAAAATTACCGACCTTACTCTGCGTGACGGACACCAATCCCTTTTTGCCACCAGGATGCGGACCGCCGATATGGAGCCCATTGCTCCGGAAATGAATAAAGTAGGATTCTGGTCTATGGAAGTCTGGGGCGGTGCCACCTTTGACGTCATGACACGGTTCCTGAATGAAGACCCCTGGGAAAGAATCCGCATCTTGAAAAAGCTGATGCCGGATACCAGATTACAAATGCTGCTGCGTGGTCAGAATTTAGTCGGCTATCGCAACTACGCCGATGATGTAGTCACCGCTTTTGTTCATCATGCTGCCGACTGCGGTATAGACGTTTTCCGCGTTTTCGATGCCGTTAATGATGAACGCAACTTCATAACCGCCTTTAAGGCCATCAAGGATAAAAAGAAGCACATACAAGGTTCCTTGAGCTACTCTCTAACAGAACCTAAACTGGGTGGCCCTGTATATAACATCGATTATTTTGTAAACAAGGCACTTGTCATTCAAGAGATGGGAGCAGACAGCCTGTGTATTAAGGACATGGCTGGACTTATCTCTCCAGATGATGCTTTTGAACTGGTCAAAGCTTTAAAACAGGCGCTGAAGATACCGGTCAACTTGCACAGCCACTTCACCAGCGGCATGGCCTATATGAGCTATTTTAGAGCCATTGAGGCTGGAGTTGATTTTATCGACACCTGCATCGCTCCCTTCGCTTTGCGTACCGCTCACCCGGCAGTAGAGCCGATTGTGGTCGCTCTTAGCGGCGGACCCAGAGATACAGGTCTCGACCTGCAGCGACTGCTCAAACTGGGAGAATACTTCGAGTCTATCGCCCCCAAATACCGGGACTTCTTTGACACCACAAAGATATCGGTTATCGACACCGGCGTGCTGTGGCATCAAATCCCCGGCGGCATGTTCAGCAACATGGTCGCCCAGCTAAGGGAAGCCAATGCCCTCGACCGCCTGAAAGAAGTTTATGCCGAGCTTCCCCGAACTCGAAAAGAGCTGGGCTATCCGCCTCTGGTAACTCCCACCAGCCAGATTGTAGGCGTTCAGGCGGTTCAAAACGTCCTGTTTGGCAGATACAAAATGATATCCAAAGAAGTCAAAGACTACGTCTACGGTCTGTATGGCAAGCCGCCCGCCCCGATTGACAAAGAGATACAAAAAATAGTGCTCAAAGGCTATGAACGAGGGGAGAAACCTATAACCTCGCGGCCGGCGGATATTCTCCAGCCGGAACTGGAAAAAGCTAAAGAAGCGACTAAAGATATTGCCAAGGACATCGGTGACGTTCTTGTTTATGCACTTTATCCTCAAACCGGTATGCGATTTCTGAAATGGAAATACGGCTTGGAGACGCCACCGCCGGAAACTAAGCCCAAGACTCTGGAAGACGTGAAGAGAGAAGATGAGCTTATAGCTAAAGCTAAGGCCGGCAAACTGGGGGAGAAGATGGAAATGAAAGCACCGGCCAAGGGTCCGGCTGCCAGGACGTTCAATGTCTTTGTCGGCGATGAATATTATAAGGTCGAGGTCGAGCCTACGGGTGGACCGGTTGCATTCGCTCCACCTCCAGTCTCTGCCTCACCACAACCTGCCACGGCACCACAACCTAAGGCAGAAACGCCTCCAGCACGAGCCGAGAAAAAAGAGGCTCCGGCACCCCCCAAGCCAGCAGCGGCTGCCGGCGAGACGCCGCTGCTGGCTCCGATACCGGGCACGATTGTCCGTTACCTGGTAAAAGAAGGCGATGAAGTCAAGGCAAACACGGGTGTAGTTATACTGGAAGCCATGAAGATGGAAAACGAAATTGTGGCTCCAGTCGCGGGTAAGATTAAATCCATTAATTTCAAGCCTGGTGACAAAGTAAGCGGCGGCGCTGTACTCGCCATAATCGGTTA
>Ga0315277_10007755_pt1 | contig 13882 bp, 8 predicted proteins | sample YL17G05_15_MG_FD_203695 | JGI IMG/M metagenome (GOLD analysis project Ga0315277, IMG submission 203695) | Sediment microbial communities from Yellowstone Lake, YNP, Wyoming, USA - YL17G05_15 | ecosystem: Environmental > Aquatic > Freshwater > Lake > Sediment | place: USA: Wyoming | collected... | reverse complement strand
TTCGCCGACAAGGACGGCGACATGGGCATAATCCAGGAGGAACAGGTGGGCTCGGAATGGGGCCGGGAGGTGAGCGTGAAGGCGCTGATCGCCCTGGGCGTCTTCGTGGTGATCATCCTCATCTTCATCACCTTGCGCCTGGAGTTCAAGATGGGCGTGGCGGCTATCATCGCCCTCGTCCACGACACCCTCATCACCGTGGGCATCTACTCCTTGACCGGACGGCAGGTGACCCCGGTGACGGTGATCGCCTTCCTGACCATCCTGGGATATTCCCTCTACGACACCATCGTGGTCTTTGACCGCGTGGAGGAGAACTCCAACCTCATGGCCCGCTCCGGGAAGATCTCCTACGCCGACATCGTCAACGAGAGCGTCAACCAGACCCTGATGCGCTCCATCGGTACCACCCTGACCACCCTGCTGCCCATCGCCACCATCCTCATCTTCGGGGGTGGGACCCTGAAGGACTTTGCCTTCGCCCTCTTCCTGGGGGTGTTCCTGGGCGCTTACTCCTCCGTCTTCCTGGCTTCCCCCATCATGGCCGTATGGAAGGAGAGGGAGCCGCGCTACGCCGCCGTGCGCGAGAAGGTGGAGGCCCGGGGCGCGCGCGACGCTATCCTCATCACCTCGCCCAAGCCTGCCGCAGCTACAGCCGGGGCCGGAAAGGCCAAGGCGGCCGCGCCGGTGGAAGAGAGCGACGTAGAGGCGGTGGAGGCGGCCCCCGGGGAGGCACAGGAAAAGCCCAAGCCCGCCGCAGCGAAGCGGGCTGCCAGGCCCGCTGCCTCAAGGCAGGCCGCGGCCGCATCGGCGCAGCGCAAGAAGACCACCACCAAGGGACCCGGCGGCGGCAAGAAGAAGAAGAAAAAAAAGAAAAAAAAGTAACCCCCAACGCTTAAGCAACTCCCACAACATCATTATGAGTACGTTCACTTCGTTTTGACGAGCCCTCCCGCAACGGCATTGACAGCACTCCTCAACTTTATGATGAGCATTCCCCAACGTCATGACGAGCCCACCCCAACGTCATTGCGAGGAGCCGCCTGCGGCGACGTGGCAACCTCTACCACACCGCCAGCATCTGCGGAATCTCTCGGGGAAGATGCACATGCTCTGCAACGTTTGATGACAACCAGTCCGACCTTTAACATTCCTGAGGAGCAATCCCCGAAAAACCGTTTCGTATGAGGCCCGTCTAGTCATCCTTACCGATAATATGGCAGTATCAAATATAGGAAAGGTTCGGGCACAGGCCGATGGTGGGAGGAGCCGCGTTGTCCCAGTCCATAGATTCGCTCATACAGAAGATAAGGTCCTATAACGGCAAGGGCGACACCAGGATCATCCGGGACGCCTACGAGTTCGCGCGCACCCACCATGCGGAGCAGTTGCGCCGCAGCGGCGAGGAGTTCATCCTCCACCCCCTGGGAGTGGCCCATATCCTGGCCGACATGCAGATGGACGAGACCACCCTGGCCGCCGCCCTCCTGCACGACGTGGTGGAGGATACCGAGATATCCCTGGACGAGGTGAAGCGCAAGTTCGGCCCCGAAGTGGCAGAGATAATCGACGGGGTTACCAAGCTGGACCGCATCTCCTTCGCCAATCGCGAGGAAGAGCAGGCCGAGAACTTCCGCAAGATGTTCGTGGCCATGGCCCGCGACATCCGCGTGGTCATCATCAAACTGGCGGACCGCCTGGACAACATGAAGACCATCGGCCACCTCTCCGAGGACAAACAGCGCGAGAAGGCCCGCGAGACCCTGGAGATATACGCCCCCCTCGCCCACCGTCTGGGCATCTCCCAGCTCAAGTGGCAGTTGGAGGACCTCTCTTTTGCCACCCTCTACCCCCTGCGTTTCCAGGAGATAGTGCAGATGGTCAACCAGCGCCGCCCGGAGCGCGAGGAGTATATCAAGCAGGTGGAGGAGGACCTGCAGGCCCAGCTCAAACAGTCCCACCTCAAGGCGGAGATCAGCGGGCGGGTCAAGCACTATTACGGCATCTACTCCAAGATGAAGGAGCAGGGCAAGCAGTTCGACGAGATCTACGACCTCTTCGCCGTGCGGGTGGTGGTCAGCTCCAAGGAGGACTGCTATACGGTGATGGGCATCGTCCACTCCTTATGGCAGCCGGTCCCGGGGCGCATCAAGGACTACATAGCCAAGCCCAGCTTCGGCATCTACCAGAGCCTGCACACCACGGTCATGGGTCCCCAGGGCAAGCCGTTGGAGATACAGATACGCACCCAGGACATGCACCGCACGGCGGAATACGGCATCGCCGCCCACTGGCGCTACAAGGAAGCCCAGCGCTCCCAGGACCGCATCCGCGAAAGGCTCGCCTGGATCAAGCGCATCGTGGAATGGCAACGCGACCTCGCCGACCCCCAGGAGTTCATGGAAAGCCTGAAGATAGACCTCTTCCAGGACGAGGTCTTCGTCTTCACCCCCAAGGGGGACGTCATCGACCTGCCGCGGGGGTCCACGCCCATCGACTTCGCTTACGGCATCCACACCGAGATCGGCCACCGCTGCGTGGGTGCAAAGGTCAACGACCGCCTGGTGCCCCTGGAGTACAAGCTGCGCAACGGGGACATCATCTCCATCATCACCTCCAACACGTCGCCCGGCCCATCCAAGGACTGGCTGAGCATAGTGCAGACGACCCGGGCCAAGAACAAGATCCGGCAGTGGTTCTCCAAGGAGAGGCGCATCGAGGACGCCCAGGAGGGCAAGGAGGTCCTGGTGAAGACCATGCGCAAATCCCGCCTGCCCATACAGAAGATCCTGGGCTCGAACCTGCTGGACGAGATCGCCCGGGAGGAGTACGGGTTCGTAGCCTTAGACGACCTCTACGCGAGCATCGGGGCGGGCAAGACCTCCGCCCAGCAGGTGGCCAACCACCTCAATGCACGCCTGGGGCCGGAGGAGGAACCACCCGAAGAGCAGCTCATCATACCGCGCCGCCGCCGGCGCCCCCTGGCCTACACCAAGGGGGTGAAGGTGGAGGAGGTGGACAACGTGTTGGTGCGCATCGCACATTGCTGCAACCCGGTGCCCTATGACGCCATCATCGGTTTCGTCACGCGTGGACGAGGGGTCTCCGTGCATCGCGCCGACTGCCCCAACGCCGCGCACATGCTGGGGCAGGACTACCGTCGCATAGATGTCAGCTGGGATACGGAGCAGCCCACCTCCTTCCAGATGGAGATATGCGTGGAGGCCATGGACCGGCCCCGACTGCTGCGCGACATCACCACCATCATGGGCGAGTATCACGTGAACATCATCTCCGCCACCATGAACATCAACCGTGAGAACGTGAACATGAGCCGCTTCGTGTTCGAGCTGGGGAATATCGCACACCTCGAGGACATCCTGCGCAACATCCGCAAGGTGGACTATGTGTACAACGCCTACCGGGTCGTGCCGGGGAGGATGACGTGGATCCCCTCCTTATGACGCGCCCCACCGCGATGCGAGGACGTCCATGAGGGCGCTGCTGCAGCGGGTGTCCGGCTGCAGGGTGAGCGTAGACGGCCGCGAGGTATCCCGCATCGGCCCCGGCCTTCTTGTGCTTCTGGGCGTCTCCGCCGCAGATGACGAGAGCGACGCCGATTTCATCGTCAACAAGGTCGTCAACCTGCGTATCTTCGACGACGCCGAGGGCAAGCTCAACCTCTCTTTGGCCGAGGTGGGAGGAGAGCTCATGGTCGTCTCCCAGTTCACCCTCTACGGCGATGCCCGCAAGGGCAGGCGCCCCAGCTACATTGCAGCGGCCCCGCCCGGGCGGGCGCAGGAGCTCTACGAGAGGGTATGCGATAAGTTCACGTCCACCGGTTTCCCTCCCGGCAAAGGGGTCTTCCAGGCCCACATGGCGGTGGAGCTGGTCAATGACGGCCCGGTGACCATCCTCCTGGAATCCCCGGCACCTGCGTGAACATGGTTTGCCTCAGCACCGGGACCATATTGCGCTCCCTCGCAACACGGGTGAGATAAGAGTCAACATGTAACCGGGCATGGATTTCCCCCCGCAACGGCGAAATAATGCATGAGAGCCTGGGGAAAAGAAAAGCCGGTTAAAGGCGCTTCTTCCCGGCTGTTTATAGAGATGGGTTTCGTTTAGGGGTTATAATGTCCACAATCTTGCAGGGAGTGGCAGGCAGATGTTGCTGGAAAGCCTGACCATCGGGATGCTGGCCACCGACTGCTATATCGTGGGGCTGGATAAACGTGCACGTTGAAGGGAGTGGCAGGCAGATGTTGCTGGAAAGCCTGACCATCGGGATGCTGGCCACCAACTGTTATATCGTGGCGCCGGATAAACGTGCGCCGGCGGTGGTCATCGACCCGGCAGGTGAGATAAAGTCCATCGTCTCCCGCTTGCACAAGGCGGAGCTGGAGTGCGTGGGCATCCTGTGCACCCACGGGCACGTGGACCACATGGCGGGCGCAGGCCCCTTGAGTGACGCGGTGGGGGCCCCGGTGTATATACACGAGGCCGACGCCGGGGCGCTGGCCAGCCCGCGCACCAAGCTCATAGGCCTGGCGGGAGGGGTGATGGCCACCCGCCCCCGGCAGGTGCGGTGGCTGGACGATGGAAACCGCGTCGAGGTGGGTGACTTCGCCCTGGAGGTGCTGCACACCCCCGGCCATACCCCCGGGGGGCTGAGCTTCTACCTCCCCGGGTACCTCTTCTGTGGGGACCTCATCTTCCAGGGCTCTATCGGGAGGACGGACCTGCGGGGAGGCTCGCTGCAGAGCCTGCTGCGCGCGGTGAAGGAGAAGGTCTGGGACCTGCCGGACGATACGATTATCCTGCCCGGGCACGGCCCGGAGACCACCCTGGGCGAGGAGAAGGCGCACAATCCTTTCCTGAAGGGATTGGACGCGTCTCGCGCGAGGTGGGATTGAGGAAAAAGACGGTAAGGTAGCAGCCATTGATATGCGCTACGAGATGAGATCGTAAGGGAAAGGAAACGCTCGTTGGAGGTCAAGGGCCCCAAGGGAACCATGGACATCCTGCCGCCGGACAGCGAAGGCTGGCGCCGGGTGGCGGAGAAGGGGACGGCCCTCTTCCGCACCTACGGCTATGGCGAGATCATCCTCCCGGTAATGGAGTACACGGAGGTGTTTGCGCGTGGCATCGGCCAGGGCACGGACATCGTCCAGAAGGAGATGTTCACCTTCACAGACAAGGGCGGCCGCAACCTCACCCTGCGCCCCGAGGCCACGGCGGGGGTGGCCCGCGCTTTCGTGCAGCACCACCTGGATGCCGCCGGTCTGCCGGTGAAGCTCTACTACCAGGGGCCCATGTTCCGCCACGAGCGTCCCCAGGCGGGGCGCTACCGCCAGTTCAGCCAGTTGGGGGTGGAGTTGATCGGCTCCCCTCACCCCAGCGCCGACGCCGAGGTCATCCTGGTATGCCGCGAGTTCTTCGCCCTGCTCGGCATCGAGATCGACCTGGTGCTGAACAGCGTGGGTGACGCTACGTGCCGTCCTGCCTACGTCGAGGCCCTCAGGGAATACCTCGAAAAGAGTAAGAAAACCCGGTGTGAGGACTGCGGGCGCCGTGCCGTGGAGAACCCCCTGCGGGTGTTGGACTGCAAGGTCGAGGGCTGCGCCGGGATCATAGCGGGAGCTCCCGGTCTGGAGGGTTTCCTGTGCGAGGCGTGCCGTGAGCACTACCAGGAGGTGGAAAAACTCCTCGTAGCAGCATCCGTATCCTTCCGCCGCGACGACCGCCTGGTGCGCGGGCTCGACTACTACACCCGCACGGTGTTCGAGTTCCAGGACCCGCAAGCGGGGGCGCAGAACGCTCTGGCTGCGGGCGGCAGGTACGACAACCTGGTCGAGGAACTGGGGGGAAAGCCCACGCCGGCGACGGGCTTCTCCATAGGGATGGAGCGGGTCATGCTGGCTGAACCGCGCCTGGAGGAGGGTGAGGACGCCGGGGTCTACGTTATGGCCATAGGGGATGCAGCCCGCGGCAAGGCTTTCGTAACGTCGTACAGGCTGAGGTGCGCGGGCATACGAACCGACCTCGACCACCTGTGCCGCAGCCCCAAGGCACAGATGCGCGAGGCGGACCGCGGCGGCTTCACCTTGAGCGTGATCATCGGCGAGGAGGAGATGGCTGCCGGTTGCTTCACCCTGCGGGACATGCGGGAAGGCACCCAGGAACGCGTAGAGGAAAGCGACCTGGCAGAGACGGTGAAAGGACGCCTGGAGCGGCGGTAGCCAAAGCCGGGCGGATGAGGGATGGGAGAGTATGGAAGGAAAGGACTGGAGTAAGCGGACCCGCTACTGCGGCACCCTGCGCCCCGATGACGTGGGGCGGGAGGTGACCCTCAATGGCTGGGTGCAGAGGCGCCGCGACCATGGCGGGGTAATCTTCATCGACCTGCGTGACGTCACCGGCCTGGTACAGGTGGTGTTCAACCCGGAGATCAACGGGGAAGCCCACGCGGCGGCCGGCGAGGTGCGCGGCGAGTACGTGCTCTCCTGCCGTGGCAAGGTGAGGCCGCGCCCCGAGGACTCCATAAATCCCAAGCTGGCCACCGGGGAGGTGGAGGTGATGGCGGAGGAGCTGTGCATCATCACAACCGCCCTCACCCCTCCCTTCGAGATACAGGAGGAAAGCGGGGTGGATGAGGCCCTGCGCCTGCGCTACCGCTACCTGGACATCAGGAGGCCGGACCTGCGCGACTCCCTCATCCTGCGCAGCCGGGTGACGGGGGAGGTGCGCAACTTCCTCGCGTCCCGGGGGTTCCTGGAGATAGAGACGCCCATACTCACCAAGAGCACCCCCGAAGGGGCACGCGATTTCGTGGTGCCCTCCCGCCTGCAGCCAGGCAAGTTTTACGCTCTGCCGCAATCGCCACAGCTGTTCAAGCAGCTGCTCATGGTGGCGGGGCTCGACCGCTACTACCAGATCGCGCGCTGCTTCCGTGACGAGGACCTGCGTGCCGACCGCCAGCTCGAGTTCACCCAGATAGACCTGGAGATGTCCTTCGTGGAGCCGGAGGATATCATCTTTCTCATGGACGAGATGTTCGGCCGACTCTTCCGTGAGGTGGCGGGCAAGGAGCTCGCCGTCCCCTTCCCCCGCATGACCTGGCACGAGGCCATGGACCGCTACGGCACCGACCGGCCCGACACGCGTTACGGCATGGAGATACGGGACCTCTCCGCGGTCTTCGCGGAGAGCGGCTTCAAAGTCTTCCGCTCCGCCCTGGACGCAGGCGGCCGGGTGCGTGGCTTCAAGGTGGACGGCCTCGTCGCCCCTACCCGCCGTGAGCTGGACGGCATGGTGGAGGAGGCCCAGCGGCTGGGCGCCTCCGGCCTGGTGTGGATGGTGCGCGAGGGCGATGGCCTGAAGTCGCCGGTGATCAAGTTCCTCTCCGATGAGGAGAGAAGCGGCATCGTAAGGGATACGGGGCTGGAGGAGGGCGAGGTGCTGATCCTGGCCGCCGGCTCCGCCGAGATAGATCCCGTGCTGGCCGGCGTGAGGGAATTCTGCGCGCGCCGTTTCGCCCCCGCGCCCCGGGAGAGGTTCTCCTTCGTATGGGTGACCGATTTCCCCCTCTTCGACTGGGACGAGGACGAGAAAAGATACAAGAGCAACCACCACCCGTTCACCAGCCCGTCGCGACAGTGCCTTGGCTACCTGGAGGAGCGGCCGCTGGAGGTGACGTCCGACTCCTACGACATGGTGCTCAACGGCGTCGAGCTGGGAGGGGGGAGCATCCGTATCCACGACCCCGAGCTGCAGGACCGCGTCTTCCGCCTGCTGGGACTCTCGCAGGAGGAGGCGCGGGAGAAGTTCGGTTTCCTCCTGGAGGCATTCGAATACGGGCCCCCGCCCCACGGCGGCATCGCCTACGGGCTCGACCGTATCATCATGCTCATGGCCGGGAGGGACTCTATCCGGGACGTCATCGCCTTCCCCAAGACGCAGTCGGGGGCTGACCTCCTGAGCGGCGCCCCGGACGCCGTCTATCCCGACCAGCTCAAGGAGCTGCGCCTGAGAACCACGTAGCGGGTTTCAACCCCATTCCCCTGGATCTGGCTAGGAGGCGATTATTTTACGTTCTTCTCCCGGAAATGTGGGTAGAAGTGGGCTTATTGGGGTCAGGTCTCAAAGCTTGATTTTTTAATTATCAGGAAAGCGCTGGTCAAAACACTTGAAAATTCAAGTTTTAAGACCTGACCCAACCACGCATCTGCAGTCATCATTTCCCGCTACCCACACTTCTCGGAGAAGAACCTTATTTTACAGGCCCTTGTTGCTTTGCCACCACTTGGATGTTAATGGTAGGCGCTGCACCAAGAAGGCTGCTGCGACAGCAGGGGCAACGGCGGATATTCCTTTAGATCATGCGTGCCTGCAGCTAAGCGGTATACCGCGCCCGGCGTGCCTGGATAAGCTCGCATAGAGCGACCCCATAAGTCTGCTGCGGTCGTGTACGGTATGGTGCGCAACGACCCACAGGTCTTGACGTGGTCGCGTGGAAAGGCGCTTATAATAACGCTATGGCCGCGGCTCATGCGTGCCCGAAGAAGATCGATGATTTGCATTTTTTTCGACACGTCGATGCGTATAATAGATGGTGTTCTACGAGAGGGAGTCGTGATGGAGATAGCGATCGCAAGATATACGGGTTTTTGCCCCGGGGTAAAACGGGCGATAAAGATGGTCGAAGACACCCTGGGCGAAGCCGCCGGCAAGGTCTATACGCTCGGGCCCATCATCCACAACCCCCAGGTGGTGGGTGACCTGAGGGATAGAGGCCTGGAGATCCTGCCCGACGACCTCGACGAACTGCAGGATTACTACCTGGGCGGGAGCAACGTGGTGATAAGGTCACATGGCATCCCCCCGAAACTCACGGGGTTCCTGCTCGAGAAGGGGGCGAAGCTGGTGGACGCCACCTGCCCCACGGTGAAGAAGGCCCAGAGGGCGGCCATGCGGCTGGTGGGGGAGGGATACAAGCTGTTCATCATCGGCAACGCCGACCATCCGGAAGTGAAGGCCATCCTGGGACACATCAACGGCGAGGCGGTGGTCATCAAGGAATCCCACGAGCTCAAGGAGTGGTGGGAGGGCCGTACCCGCAAGGTGCGCAAGGTGGGGTTGATCGCCCAGACCACCGTGGACCTCTTCATGTTCCGCAGCCTGGTGGACGGGCTCATCAACGAGGTGCCCGAGCTCATCCGGGACTTACTGGAGATAAAGATCATCAACACCCTGTGCCGCAACACCCTGGCCCGCCAGACCGAGGCCTTCCAACTGGCCCTCTCATCCGACTACGTGCTCGTCCTGGGCGGCGGGAACAGCTCCAACACCGAGTTCCTGCGCAAGATATGCGAGACCGCCGGCACCCCCACCACCAAGATCGAGACCGCCGCAGAGCTGGACGTCTCCCTGCTCGAGGGAGTGAAGAGGCTGGCCATCCTGGGCGGTGCTTCCACGCCCAAGTCCATCGTGGAAGAGGCGCGGCGCAAGATCCTCTCCTGAAGGGCCGAAACGGCGCATAGCCGCAGCTTTCCGGCGGCACGCGATGCTGTAACGTCTAGGTAGGCGCTTCTGGGTTGAAAAAGGTTGAGAGACCACAGAATGTATACACTAAGGGGTCGAATTATGTTATAATTCTTCGCTGGATGAATCATATCGCAGCAACTTTGGACCAAGGAAGGGGGACCTGTTGGGGTCACCCCTTTTTTATGAAAGGAGACAGCAGATGACGCACCATGAAGCAGCAGAGGCCGACAAGAGGACTATCCTATATCCACCCGAGGAGCTGAGTAAGAACGCCTACATCAAGAGCATGGACGAGTATAAAGAGATGTATAAACGCTCTATCGAGGACGCTGATAACTTCTGGGCCGAGATGGCCGAGACCCTCGACTGGTACAAGAAGTGGGACAGCATATATGCATGGGACCCGCAGGAGTGCATCTGCACCTGGTTCGCGGGCGGCAAGATCAATGTCTCCTACAACTGCCTGGACCGGCACGTGAACGACGGCAAGGCGGACCGCGTAGCGATCATCTGGGAACCCGACGAGCCCGGCGAGGGCAAGACCTACACCTACGGACAGCTGCTGGATGAGGTGTGCAGGTTCGCCAACGTGCTCTTAAAGCACGGCGTGAAGAAGGGCGACCGCGTGTGCATCTACCTCCCCATGATCCCCGAACTCCCCATCGCCATGCTGGCCTGCGCCCGCATCGGCGCCGTCCACAGCGTGGTCTTCGGCGGCTTCTCCTCTGACGCCCTCAGGGACCGCATCCTGGACAGCGATTGCAAGACCCTGGTCTGCGCCGACGCCGGTTTCCGCAGCGGCAAGACCGTGCCGCTGAAGAAGAACGCCGATGCCACACTCGAGGAATGCCCGGGCATCACGAACGTTTTCGTGGTCAAGCACAGCGGCACCGACATGGACATGGTCGATGGCCGCGACCACTGGTGGCACGAGGAGACCGCTGCTTCGGACATCTCCTCCGCATGCCCGCCCGAGGAGATGGACTCCGAGGACCCGCTCTTCATCCTCTACACCAGCGGCAGCACCGGCAAGCCCAAGGGCGTGCTCCACACCACCGCCGGCTACCTGCTCCACACCGCCCTCTCGCTGAAATGGATCTTCGACATCCACGACGAGGACATCTGGTGGTGCACGGCGGATATAGGCTGGGTGACCGGGCACAGCTACATCGTATACGGCCCTCTGGCCAACGGCTTCACCGAGGTCATGTTCGAGGGCGTTCCCACCTATCCCGAGCCTGACCGTTTCTGGAAAGTGGTCGAGAAGCACAAGGTGACCGTCTTCTACACCGCGCCCACCGTGATCCGCTCGCTGATGAGGGAGGGGGAGGAGTGGACGAAGACCGCCGATCTCTCGTCCCTGCGGGTACTCGGCACGGTGGGCGAGCCCATCAATCCCGAAGTGTGGCTGTGGTACTACGACCATATCGGCGGCGGTCGCTGCCCCATTATGGACACCTGGTGGCAGACGGAGACCGGCGGCATCCTCATCACGCCCCTGGCGGGCGCCACGCCCATGAAGCCCGGCTCCGCGAGCTTCTCCTTCTTCGGGGTGGAACCGGTCATACTCAACCAGGAGGGCAAGGAAGTCGAGACCGGCGAGAGCGGTTTCCTGTGCATCCGCAAGCCCTGGCCGGGCATGATGCGCACCGTGTACGGCAACCACGAGCTCTTCGTCAACACCTATTGGACCATGTTCCCCGGCCTCTACGTGACCGGTGACGGCTGCCGCGTCGACGCCGACGGCTTCTACTGGCTGCAGGGCCGCATCGACGACGTGATCAACGTCTCCGGGCACCGCATTGGGACCGCCGAGGTGGAAAGCGCGCTGGTCAGCCATGAATACGTCTCGGAGGCGGCGGTGGTGGGCATGCCCCACGACATCAAGGGCCAGGGCATCTACGCCTACGTGACCCTCAAGGCGGAGTACGAAGGCCTTGACGAGGACGAGGTGCGCAAGGCGCTCGTGGCTCATACCCGCAAGGAAATCGGACCTATCGCGACGCCCGATGTGATCCATTTCACACCTTTGCTCCCCAAAACCCGCAGCGGCAAGATCATGCGCAGGATCCTGCGCAAGATCGCCGAGGGGACCTCGGATGCCCTGGGCGACACCAGCACCCTCGCAGACCCCTCCGTCGTGGATTCGCTCATCGAGGGCAACAAGGAACTGACGAACAAGTGATCGCAGTCATGTCATAGTACGGTAACAGCAAGGTAGGGAGTAAAAAGGAGAGTGAGAGATGGCAGATGACGTCAAACTAGCCAATCCGGCTGTGCTAGGGTTGACATGCTTCGGCATGACCACCGTCTTGTTGAACCTGCACAACGCGGGCCTCTTCAAGATGGACGCTCCCATCCTTGCGATGGGGCTGTTTCTGGGCGGCGCCGTCCAGATAATCGCGGGCGCCATGGAGTTCAAGAAGGGCAACAGCTTCGGCTTGACCGCCTTCAGCGCCTACGGCGCCTTCTGGCTGACACTTGTTTTCATCCTTCTCCTCAAGCCATATATAGGGGAGACGCTGGCGCTTCAGGTCGGCAACAAGGGACTCGCCTGGTACCTCTTCCTGTGGGGCGTTTTCACCACCTTCATGTTCATAGGCACCTTTAAGGTCAACCGGGTTCTGCAGGCAGTATTCGCCACCCTCATCGTGCTCTTCTTCCTCCTGGCCATCAGCTTCGGCTGGGCCAACGAGGGGCTCCTCAAGGTCGCCGGCGTCATCGGCATCGTATGTGGCTCCCTGGCCATATACCTCGCCATGGCCGAGCTATTGAACGAGATGTACGGCAAGACCGTCTTCCCCATCTGGCCCATGGGAGAAAGGGAGGCCTACAAGAGACCGGAGGATCTTTAGCGCCACAGACGCGTAGATATCGTTAACAAGCAGATACGAGCGGCAGGACCGGTAGACATCGTTCCGGCCGCTTCTTTTCTTACCCGTCTCATCGCCTGTTCGCCAACACTTCTCTCAAAAGGATCCAAGATATCATGGAGAGCGGTCAGTTCGTCACGCCTAGAAGGGCGACGAGCAGGAGGCTTCTTCACCTCTCTCCTGATAGAAGGAAGTACCGCCTCTCCATGGGCATACTATAATTAGTGTGATGTTGCACGCAGCTTACAGCTTGTCTGGAAAAGAACGTGCGTGCGAGGCCGTATTGCCGGTGGGTGCGGCGGCGGTCCAGGCAGCGAGTCCGCTTTAAAAGAAGGAGTTAAGGGATGGAGCGAATTCAGCGCATCATGGACGAGATGAAGGGTAAGTATCCAGACAAGTTCGTCCCGGAAAACAAGATCTATGAGAACATACGCAGGGGCGCCCATCTCTTCGTGGGTACCGGCTGCGGCGAGCCCCAGCACCTGGTGAACTCATTGGCCGAATACGTGGCGTCCCATCCCAAGGCGGTCTTCGACGCCGAGGTGTTCCATGTATGGACCCTGGGCGTAGCCCCGTACACGGACGAGAAGTTCCAGCGCAACTTCCGGCACAACTCCTTCTTTATCGGAGACAACACCAGGCAGGCGGTGAACCAGGGCCTGGCCGATTACACCCCCATCTTCCTGTCCCAGGTACCCGACCTCTTCCACCGTGACTTTATACTCATAGATGTAGCCTTGGTGCAGACCTCGCCCCCGGACCGCAACGGCTATATGAGCCTCGGCGTCAGCGTGGACATCACCAAGGCGGCGGTGGAGAAGGCCTCCCTGGTCATCTGCCAGGTGAACTCCTATATGCCCCGCGTGCACGGGGACACCTTTGTCCACATAGATGACGTGGATTTTTTACTCCACTACGACGAGCCGCTCCTCGAGTACAAGCCGGTGATATCCGATGAGCTTGCGGACCAGATCGGCAAGTACGTGGCACGCCTCATCGAGGACGGCGATACCATCCAGGTGGGATACGGGAGCATCCCCAACGCCATCCTGGTTAACCTGGAGGATAAGAAACACCTGGGAGTGCATACCGAGCTGGTGAGCGACGGCATAGTGAACCTGATCAAGAAGGGGGTCATCGACAACAGCATGAAATCCCTGGACCGCGGGAAGACGGTGGCGACCTTCTGCATGGGGATCGCAGAGACCTATGAATTCATGGATGACAACCCGAGCATAGACTTCAGGACCATCGATTACACGAATAATCCCCTCATCATCGCCCAGCAGAGGAACATGACCGCTATCAACAGCGCGCTGGAGATCGACCTCACCGGCCAGGCATCCGCGGAATCCCTGGGCAAGGTGTTCTACAGCGGCATCGGCGGTCAGGCGGACTTCATGCGCGGCGCCGTGTTGGCGCCGGGAGGCAAGACCATACTCGCCCTCCCCTCCACCGCCGAG
>Ga0315277_10007753_pt1 | contig 13883 bp, 16 predicted proteins | sample YL17G05_15_MG_FD_203695 | JGI IMG/M metagenome (GOLD analysis project Ga0315277, IMG submission 203695) | Sediment microbial communities from Yellowstone Lake, YNP, Wyoming, USA - YL17G05_15 | ecosystem: Environmental > Aquatic > Freshwater > Lake > Sediment | place: USA: Wyoming | collected... | reverse complement strand
ACCTGGCCCCCGCACCGCCCCCTGATGATGTGCCATATACCCCACGGATTTACCCGGTCTTCTCCACTTTGGTATCCTGTCCGAGTTCCGCCTCCAGCCGTTTTGCCCGTTTTGCAAGCACCTCCAAAAGTTTCTCCTCTTCCACCGCATGCCGCTCGTCCGGCGTGAGGCTCTCCGGGATCCACGCGGGTCTTGGCAGGTCCCTGAAATAATTCCGGATCGCACGGCGCAGGGCACCGACGGCAAGGATGCCGCAGTGGGATTTTACGATGGGGAGCGTCCCGAGTTCGTCCGAGATGTTCTTCCAGCCGATCTGCCAGGCCTGTTCAAGCGTTTTGCCCTTGGCCATGACGGTCATGATGCTTGAGGCCGCGATATTTGCAGCGCAGCCGTAACTCTCAAACATCGCTTCGGTGATCGTCTGGGTCGCCCCGTCGATCCGTAAATAGACGGCAATCATGTCGCCGCAGGCAAGGCTCCCGGCAAGTGCTTCGGCATCCGGGTTCTCCATCTTTCCAAGGTTTTTCGGGTTCCGGAAGAGTTCCAGCACCTTCGGGTTGTAGGCTAGGGGAATTCGACTTGACATGGTGTTATCCTCCTTTTTTGAACGGGCTGATGGACCGGATTCGTTTCACCGCTTCCCCAAAGCACGGGATCACGTAGTCGATCTCCTCCTGCGTGTGGAACGGCGTGGTCTTCATCAGGATGCTCCCGTGGGCCTCCTCGTACTTCCGGTGGATTGCAAGGAGGACGTGGCTTGGCTCCAGCACCCGGCTTGTACAGGCGCTCCCGCTCGAGACGTACACGCCTTTTAAGCTCATTTCCACGGTCAATGCCTCCCCCTCGCAGTTCAGGAAGCTGATGTTGACGTTGTCCGGTGAACGTTTCGGCCCGGCCGGGCCGTTGAGCAGGGTCTCATCGATCGTATCAGTAATGCCCGTGATGAGCCGGTCCCTCAACCGGGCCATGCGGCCGGTATACTCGTCAAAGTGTTCCTGCATGAGCGATGCGGCAGTTGCAAAGCCCGCGATTGCCGGGATGTTCTCGATCCCTGCCCAGAGCTTCTGGGTGCTGAGCTGCCCGTGGATCACGGGCCGAAGCTCGACGCCTTCCCGGATATACAGGGCGCCGGCACCTTTGGGCCCGTACACCTTGTGGCTGGAGAATGACGCAAGGTCAGCACCTGTTGCATTCAGATCGAGCGGGATTTTGCAGAACGCATCGCAGGCATCGAGGTGCACTTTTATCTCCGCATCCCGATCCTTCACGAGATCGACGATGGCCCGGATGTCCTGCATGACCCCGATCTCGTGGTTGACGGGAGCGATACTGACCAGCAGCGTCTCGTTGTCCAGCTGGCCGGAAAGTGCGTCCTGGCTGACGAAACCGTCGCGGTCCACCGGGATTTTAATGACCCGGAACCCCGCCTGGGCCAGCTGTTCGGCCGGGAAAACCACGCTTAAGTGCTCGATTGCGGAGATGATGATCTTCTTTTTTTTCTTTGCTGCCTGTGCAAGCCCGGTGATGGCGAGGTTGTTTGCTTCCGTGCCGCTGTGGGTATAGGCAATCTCGTCCGGCTTGCAGTGCATTGATCCGGCAAGGATGAGGGTGGATGTGTAGAGTGTTTCGTAGGCTTCCCAGCCTTTCCGGTGGGTGATGGACGGGTGGCCCTTCCCGCCGCCCATGTAGGCAGCCTGCATGGCTTCAAGCGCCTGCGGAAATATCATCCCGGAGTTCTCTGAGTCAAGGTAGACCTCCCGTTCCGGGACGCCGTGCGATTCAAGGAGCGCCGCAACGTCCCGTGACATATCGCTGAATTTCATCCGGATACCCTGACATAGATCTCGTAGACATCATTGCTCTTTTCCGTTGCCAGCAGGGTATGCCCGACACTCAGTGCCCATTCCTTCACATCGGACGGGGCGGCAGGATCGGTCGCAAGCAGTTTCACCACCTGGCCGGGCTGCGCCTTTGCTACGGTATCGGCAAGAGCCATGAGCGGCCCCGGGCATGACGTGAACTTCGCGTCCACCGTGATATCGGCGTTCAGACCGGACACCTCCTCAGGAGATGAAGAGCGAAACGTCGGACCCCTTCGCTTTTGCAAGGAACGTTGCCGCCCCGGCAATACTGTCAACAAAACTCTCGAGGTCCTCCTGCCTGAAACCGAACATGCCGAGCGTGGTCGAACAGGCATAGATTTTGATCCGCCCGGTGGCCAGTCCCTGTTCAAGCACGGTCTTCCAGCCGGGCATCGATCCGGAGGCAAGGGCTTGTGCCATTTTTCCTTCATAGGCCTTGTAATCGATGCTGACGCCGGAGGGCTCATACCCTTTCTTTAAGGCAAGCAGTCCCCAGAAAGTAAAGAACATCGCGGCGTCCCACCCGGAGATTGCCGCGGTGGTCGCAAGCGTGACAGCGGGAAACAGCTTGTCCATCTTTTCCGATGCTACGATAATAGCAATTTTTGACATGTAGTATACCTCTACCCGGTGCGGGTATAATGGGGACTGACCATGAAAGATGATATAGTTATTGCCGACATCAAAAGGGGATGCCACGCACGTGGCAGGGCAACGAATGGTATCAGGCCCAAAGCAGGATCCGATTTTTCCGGATACACCGTTTTTTACACCCCTGTCATCACGTCCTCCCCGGTTCACGCAGTATTCCTGACTCCGGTGCGATGGTGGCAGGAGCGAGCCATAAGGCGAGGTGAAGAAGATCGGAGATCTTCGACTTGTCGAGGTCAACAGAACGAGACAGAAGAAGATCGGAGATCTTCGACTTGTCGAGGTCAACAGAACGAGACAGAAGAAGATCGGAGATCTTCGACATGTCGAGGTCAACAGAACGAGACAGAAGAAGATCGGAGATCTTCGACTTGTCGAGGTCAACAGAACGAGACAGAAGAAGATCGGAGATCTTCGACGCAGGTCCCCGGCCGCAGGCGAAATGATGCGGGGTGCAGGACGGATGTTAATTTTGATCAATGAAAGCTGTCACCTTTCGGTCTCATGGATGGTGTAATCCGGTCTGACCTTTTTTTATCTCCCGTTCACGGAGCTCGTTCCTCCGTATCTTTCCCGAATAGGTCTTGGGGAGGGAATCAATAAATTCAATCACCCGCGGGTACTTGTAAGGGGCGGTCGCCTTTTTGACATGCTCCTGCAGGTCGGCTACGAGCTGACCGGACGGCAAAAAGCCGGGCTTTAGTACAACGAATGCTTTTACAATCTGTCCCCTGATCGGATCGGGAGATCCTACGACTGCTGCCTCAGCAACTGCCGGGTGCTCTAATAGCGCGCTCTCGACCTCGAACGGTCCGATGCGGTATCCCGATGCCTTGATGACATCGTCATCGCGGCCGATGAACCAGAAGTTGCCGTCTTCGTCGATTGCGGCCTTGTCGTCTGTATAGTACCAGCCTCGTACAAAGGACTCCCTGTTTGCCGCCTCGTTCCCGATATATCCCGAGAACAACCCGACCGGCCTGGGATCGACAGAGATCGCGATCCTTCCTTCACGGTTGACCCCCACAGGTCTGCCATCCTTGTCGTGGAGCTCGATGCGCCAGCCCGGGGCCGGTTTTCCCATGGATCCGGGCGGGCATTCGCGGCCCGGGAATGCGCCGATACAGAGCACGGTCTCCGTCTGGCCGTATCCCTCGTATATCAAAAGGCCTGTCTTCTCTTTCCAGACCCGGATCACCTCGGGGTTCAGGGGCTCGCCTGCGCTCACGGAGTGGCGGAGCCGAGAGAGGTTGTACTGTGTAAGATCCAGAAGGATCAGCATCCGGTAGATTGTGGGCGGGCAGCAGAACGTCGTGATCGCGTACTTCTCAAGGAGCGGGGGTATCTCTGCAGGATCGAATTTTCCCCGGATATCATAGATAAAGACCGCCGCCCCTGCGATCCACTGGCCGAACAGGTTCCCCCACGCACTCTTAGCCCACCCGGTATCAGAGATGGTGAAGTGGAGATCGGAAGCTCGTAAGTCCTGCCAGAGCTGTGCCGTCACGATATGGCCAAGCGGGTAGCTGTGGTCGTGAAGCACCATCTTAGGGTTGCCGGTCGTGCCGGAGGTGAAGAAGATAACGAGAGGGTCTGAAGATTTTGTCATCACCCGGACCGGGAAGTCCCCTGCCGCAGTCGGGTGCGATGAACGGGACGCAAGCTCCCGGGGATAGCTGATCCAGCCCGGTATTTCCCCGCCAACAACCATGCATTTGGTTTTAAACGACCCCTCCCTGACCGCCTCCTGTACCTTATATGCATTCTCAAGGTCTGTGATGACCAGCACAAACCCGCCAATCCTGAGACGGTAGGAGATGTCATGGGGCGTAAGCATCGTGGGCGCAGGAGTGTAGACCGCACCGAGTTTGATCAGGGCGACAATAAGGATCCACCATTCCGGGATCCTTGGGAGCATGATGAATACACGGTCGCCTTTGGTGATCCCGCAGTCATCCAGGAGACGTGCCGTCCGGTCGGATTCGATCTTCATATCCCTGAAGCTGTACTGTCTCTGCTCCCCCTGCTGGTTCACCCAGAGCATGGCTGGCTTGTCCGGCTCTTTTGCCGCCCATGCATCGACTACATCGTATCCGAAGTTGTAGAACTCGGGCACGTTAATGGAAAAGCTGCTGTACCGGTCCTTTAGCTTTGGATCAGGGGTGGTATCCGGAGGTCTGGCGGGCATATATTCCCGTATTGATGCCCGGATATACTTGAATGTTGCAGTATGGCGACAACGGGAACAGCCGGTGCCGTAATAAAGAAGATATCGGTTGATCAGCGATTGCCGATACGCTCCAGCCGGAAATGCTGTGATATTTACCAGGTTGCCTGCAATTCTGGTAGCCGGTAAGAATTCCGGCATTCAAACCGGTACGGTCGTTGGCACACAACCCTGTCAGAGGTGTTCCTTAATCCGCCCGAAAAAGCCGGTGTCTGTATCTCCAGAACCGCCGGAGAAGGCCTCCCTTAACAGCTGTTCCTGTTTTTTTGTCAATTTGTCAGGAATCTTCACTACAACTTTTACCAGCAGGTCTCCCCGGCTGTCTGAATTCAGGTACGGCATCCCCTGCTCCCTGAGCCGGAAAAGGGTATGGCTCTGGGTCCCGGGGGGGATTTTCAGGTGCGCCGTGCCCGTGATGGTGGGCACCTGCACCTCCCCGCCAAGAAGGGCGGTGCCAAGACCGATGACCGCTGAGCTGTAGAGATCCGCACCCCTGCGGTCGAACGTGCGGTCCGGCCTGATATGGATGACCGCATACAGGTCTCCGGGAGGTCCCTGGTTCTCGCCCGGTTCCCCTTCACCGGGTATCCGCAGGAACTGGCCGTCTTCCACACCACGGGGAACCGAGACCTCAATCTTCCGTGTCTTCTGCACCGTCCCTTTCCCTTTGCAGACCTGGCAGGGCTTGTCGATGATCTTTCCCTGTCCCCTGCAGGCCGGGCAGACAGCGATATTCACCATCTGGCGGCTGCCGCTCCTCTGCACGCTGCGGATCTCCCCGGTCCCCTTGCATGTCGGGCAGTCCCGGACAGAACCCGGCTCTGCTCCCGTGCCATGGCAGGTCCCGCAGGCGAAATGATGAGGCACACCGACCGTGTTTTTCGTGCCATAAAATGCATCGGCAAGGGAGATCTCGATCTCGTACCTGAGATCCGCGCCGCTGCGCTGCCGGGCCCGCGGGGAAACGCCGGAAAATGCATCGAAAATGTCCCCAAGCCCGAAGTCCCTGAACAGGTCATCATAACTGGGCGGTTTATACCCGGCAGAGTCACCGGGCCGGAATTCCGCGTGACCGACCTGATCGTACTGCGATTTTTTCTGGGGATCGCCTAAGACCTGGTAGGCCTCGTTGATCTCCTTGAATTTCTCCTCGGCCTCCTTGCTCCCCTTGTTGAGATCCGGATGGTACTTCCGTGCAAGCTGCCGGAACGACTTCTTGATGTCATCCGGCGATGCATCTTTTTTCACGCCAAGGATCTCGTAATAGTCTTTCTCTGCCATCAGTAAGAAAAAGGATTATTTCTCATCCTTTACCTTGAAATCGGCATCGACGACCTTTTCCCCACCCGGGCCGGTCGTCTCCTGCCGGGGACCTTCACTTCCTGCAGGACCTGCCTGCTGCTGTGCCTGCTGCCGGGCAGCTTCCTGGTACACGGCAGACCCGGCCTCCCCCAGCACTTTCTGGAGTTTTTCCATCTCTGACTTGATCGCTGCGGTATCTTTTCCTTCCAGTGCTGCCTTTACCGCAACGATGGCCACGTTCACCCTGTCAAGGAGATCGGCACTTATTTTTCCGGCAAGATCGGATTTTGTCTTTTCCGCCGTATAGACCATGGAGTCCGCAGCATTGCGGACCTCGACCTCTTCTTTTCTTTTTTTGTCCTGTTCTTCAAACTGTTTTGCCTCATTCACCATCTTTTTGACATCGCTTTCTGCCAGTTTGGTCGAGGCCGTGATCGTCATCTTCTGCTCTTTACCGGTCCCGAGATCCTTTGCAGATACATTCAGGATCCCCGATGCATCGATATCAAACGTGACTTCGATCTGGGGGATACCCCGGGGTGCGGGAGGGATACCGATGAGGTTGAACTGCCCAAGGCTCACATTGTCTGCTGCCATGGGCCGTTCACCCTGAAGTACATGGACGGTTACAGAAGTCTGGAAGTCCGCAGCGGTGGAAAAGATCTGGCTCTTTTTTGTGGGGATCGTGGTGTTCCTTTCTATCAGCTGTGTCCTCACGCCACCGAGGGTCTCGATGCCCAGCGTCAGGGGCGTCACGTCCAGAAGCACCATGTCCGTGATCTCGCCGCCAAGAATTGCTCCCTGTATCGCGGCACCGATGGCGACACATTCCATCGGGTCGATCCCCCGTTCCACCTTCCTGCCAACATGGTCCTCGATAAATTTCTGGACAATGGGCATCCTTGTTGGTCCGCCGACAAGGATCACCTTCTGGATATCGTCCTTTGTCAGGCCGGCATCCTTCAGCGCCTGTTCAAACGGGTTGATGCAGCGCCGGATAATCGGTTCGACCAGCTGTTCGAGTTTTGCCCGGCTCAGTTTCATGGAGAGGTGTTTTGGGCCTGCATGCGTGGCAGAAACATAGGGCAGGTTGATCTCGGTCTCCAGCACGGTGGAAAGCTCGATCTTTGCTTTTTCCGCCGCCTCTTTGACCCGGTTGACTGCCATTTTGTCGTTTCTTATATCAATCCCTTCAAGTTTTTTGAACTCGGCTGCAATCCACTCGTAAATTGCGGTGTCCATGTCCGTGCCGCCGAGCTGGGTGTCCCCTGATGTTGCCAGCACGGTGAACGTCCCGCCGCCGAATTCCATGATCGTTACATCCAGCGTACCGCCACCAAGGTCAAAGACCAGGATCTTGTATTCCCCGCCCCGGTCAAGGCCATAGGCCATCGAAGCGGCTGTGGGTTCATTGACTAGCCGGACAACATCGAGGCCTGCGATTTTCCCGGCGTCCTTTGTTGCGGTCCTCTGGTTGTCATTGAAATAGGCAGGGACGGTGATGACGGCTTTTGTCACCGGCTCCCCGAGGAATGTTTCTGCATCCCTCTTTATCTTCTGGAGGAGAAATGCAGAGATCTGCTGGGGCGTGTATTCCTTGCCATACATCCGGTACACGTGACTGGTACCCATCTTTCGTTTTGCAGCCGTTACCGTGCCTTCCGGGTTGCTGACCGCCTGCCTTCGTGCCGGTTCCCCGACAAGGAGCTGGCCGTCGGCCGTGAACGCGATATACGACGGAAACATCTTCCCGGCGACGGTTGCACCTTCCGCAGACGGGATAATGGTCGGTTTGCCGCCGAGCATCACGGCACCTTCACTATTCGACGTCCCCAGATCAATTCCGATAATCTTCTCTTTACCCATTGTTCTCACCTTCATGTTCTCCAACGTTTTCTGCAATCACTACTTTCGATGGACGGATTACTTTCGATTTCAGCTGGTAACCTCTCCCGATGTCGTCAAGAATCGTGTCAGGTTCCTTGTTGCATGTCTCCTTGCACAGCACCTCATGGAAATTCGGATCGAATTTTTTTCCCACGCAATCGATGGGTTGCAGTCCATAACCAGCCAGGATTTTTAAGAGTTTTTTCTGGATCATACCGATCCCCTCCTTGTTTTTCTCCTGCTCAAGAGCCGGCAGCGCCCGTTCAAAATCGTCAAGGATGACAAGGAGGTTCTGGATCAGGTTCTCGTTGGCGAGCGAAATGATCGCTTCTTTTTCTTTTTGTGACCATTTCCGGAAATTGTCAAAATCAGCCTGGAGGTATTTCAGCCGGGATAACCGCTCCTCTGCAAGAAGAGTTTTTTTAACAAGTTCTGTTTTCAGCCGTTCAATCTCTTCTGTGAGTTGTTGTTCTTTTGACTGGACATCATCCGTATCCATTCAAAAATGCTTTCAATTTTTCTGGCATTTAAACTATGCCTTCCTTTCAATTTTTGCATGAACATTGTGGCAGTAGAGCCGTCGCCCTAAAAATGATACATTCCGTTCGCCCGAATCGCAATCTGCTGCCACGTCACTGGAGAAGGAACCTGGTACGGCAACCGGGTGCCGGAACAAATACGAAACATTCTGGTATCGCCATTGTGTGGCATCGTTTTTTTTATCGAGGGATCAGGGGTACGCCGGTCATTAACAGTGGTACCTGAAGAATCGTTGATTGGTTCAACATCCCCTGCCACCGCACATAAATTTTTTTAAAAGTTACACCGGTGTCAACCCAGAAGATGCATATTCCCCACGTGCACGCGGTTCAGGTGCTGCCGGGCTGCCGCAACGCATTCCTCGACCTGTGATCGCGGGGTGACCGGGAGATCCTTCATCAGGTAATCCGGGTGAAAGACCAGGAGTGAGTAGGGGATGTCATCGTCAATGGACGCGATGAAACCGGCAATCGCACCCACCTCCTCTGCGTCAATATAATACGGCACGAGAAGTGTGGTTGCCGTGAGCGTGTCAGCTCCCTGCGTGATCTCTGCAACGCGCCGGAAATTTTCAAGCGTCCGTTCATTTCCTGTCCCGCACAGTGCGAAGTGAAGGTTTTTGTGGAATGCCTTGAGATCAAATTTTACCGTCCCTCCTGTCTCCATGGACAGGCGTGCAGCAACCTCTGCCAGGCGCGGATTGCCTGCACCATTCCACTCCCAGCATATGTGCGTTGACCTGCCGCACTCATGCAGGATGCGCCGGGCAACCAGCAGCGCGAACGGGAACTGGGGTTCGGGCGAACCGCCAAAAAAACAGATGCACCGGACATGTCTGTCACATGCCCTGCTGACAAGCTCGTCTTCGGTGAGTTCCGGGGCCGTATGGATCATCTTGTGCGACGCGTTCTGGCAGAACAGGCAGTCAAAATTGCAGCCGTACAAAAATACGGCAAGGTTGTACCCCGGTTCATCCGATCCGGGGCAGAACCATGCGGCGCAGCAGTTTGTCGGGAGCGGGTCAAGGTACGCGTGTGCGAGCGCTCTGTGGGGCGGCACGAGCGGCTCCACCGTTCCTTTCCGGTTTTTCCGCAGTCCGCAGAAGCCAGAGTCCCCGTCACCCATCAGGCATTCGTTCGCACACAGCCGGCACTGCCGGCCGCCAAATGTTTTGGGCGGGGCTTTGGGAAGCCCGCAGGATTCCCGCACCGTTGCATGGAGCAGGACCAGACGTTCGGCACAATCGGTTGACCGCAGGCAGGACGCACAGGTCCCGATGCGTCCGGCAGCCGGGTTTTTCCCGCAGCGTGTGCAGGGGATCATCAGAACCAGCACCTTTGTGTCACCTGATGGTGTCGGCGGTTTCCCACCCGCGCTGCCTCAGGTTCGAGACAACATACGGGTACCGTTCCAGGTATTCTGTTTCGATACGCGTGCGGATCCCCATCTCTTCCATGCATGCAGCCAGCCGCCGGGCCCTCTCTGTTCCAAAGAGGTCTCCCATCACCGCAGGCCACGCGTCAACACCGGCACCGGTCAGCGTTTTCAGGGCGATCAGGGGGTATTCGAAAAACTCACGCCGTGCACCGCTTATCCGTTCAAACGACGGCCCGTCCCAGCCCTTGATGCTGATCCGGACGGCGATGTTAAGCCCGCCCAGCTGTCCTGCAAGGTCCGGCCGGGCACCAAGGACCAGGCCGTTTGTCTCGATGATGAACCTTCCTGCCGTTACAACCTGCAGCAGGTGATCAAACGAGGCAGTACCCAGGACCGGTTCTGCACCGCTTACCCTGAACAGGCTGATCGTTTTCCTGCGTGCAATCGACGTGAGTTTTTCCACCACGTCCCCGGCAGAGCAGAACTCCCCAAATTTTTCGGGAGACTCGTTGCGCCCGTAGTTCCAGCAATACGCACAGAGAAACGGGCACCCCACGGCATCAGCGGTCACGATGCCGCCATAGTGTCGCGATGCCCGGAACCGGTAGTACTTCCGCTTCCCCTCCTGCATCACGAGCGCTTCGGTCTCTGCCGCCCGCTCCATGGGATCAAACGGTACTGCCTGCATCATGTCCCGGCCCCAATCCCCTCTTTTTCCGGTCTGAACAGTTCCATCATCCGCTGCGCATTCTCAAGCATGGAATGATCGTTGTTAAAGAAAAGGTACACCTTCCCTGCACCGGCACTCCCGATCATGCCGGCTGTCTCTTCCAGTTCCTCCTGCGTATAATCGTGCCGGTACCAGTCCTTCCGCCCGTGCATCCTCATGTAGATGAGATCGTCAGAAAAGATCCTGTTCCTTGCATCCGGCGAATCAACTGATACGAGGGGCAGGCAGTCCTGCAGGTGCCTGCAGGCTGCGTCATCAGAGAGAAGGTCCCGGTTCCGGATCTCCAGCACGCATTTATCCAGAAGGGGAAGGCCATTGAAGAACCGGAGAAGCCGGTCACCATGTTTCATCAACGGCGGCGCCTGGAAGAGGTACCAGTCAACCGATGGGTCAAGCGGGGAGAAGAGGTCAAGAAATCTCTGATACACCCCACGGGCAGTCTCGTTGAACTTATGTTGGTGGGTAACGGACCGGTGGACTTTGATACACCAGTGCAGTTCCGCACCCTTTTTTGCCCAGCCTGCAACCTGGTTTTTATACGGGAAACGGTAGAAACCCGCGTTCAGTTCGACAGCATTCAGGCCGGAGTTTTTGATGTACCAGTCTAGGTTTTTGCCCCTGTTCCAGTCATACGACCACCCGCTTGTGCCGACAAATACGTCCATACTCAATCCGGTGAACCTGTGATGTGGTCAGGGTCCCGCACCGTGACCCTCAAACGGCTATCAGCAGGTCAGTAATTAATAATATCGTCCGCCTGCTGACAGGTCCTGACCTGAACAAACCGTACATGGAAACAAAAAGGCTGTATGAACCAGGGTGGAGCCACAAAAAACAGCACCGGCAGTGGGGATGGGGAACATTTAACTGGAAGAATTGCAATCCTCATCACAATGATGAGGATTGTGGCATGTGCACGAGGCAGGGTCCAGGGTGTCGGCTACCGGTACCATGTGACTGACTGCGCACGGGAGACCAGAGTATCCGGGTTCGTCAGAAATGTATCCGATGGTTCCGTCCTGATCGTTGCCGAGGGCAGCGATGATGCCGTTTCCGAATTTGTACGAATGGTGAGGGCAGAGGGTGACCCGCTCATCCGCGTTGATACCATGGAGATCACAACAAGCGAACCGACCGGTGAGTTTTCCGGGTTCGGGATACGCTGGTGAGCGGGCATGCAGACGTCGATTTGTTCGGGAGGCGATCAATCGTGGCATGGGCAGTGAGCACATGGGCACTCATCCTCATGGGGATCGCTGCCTGCATCATTGCCGCCGGGTTCATCGTGATCCCGCCCTCACCTGCCGGTCAGGAGAAAACGGCTACCCTGCCAGGCACCGGCCGCATCCCCCTCTCTCCACCAACGATAACCGGTATGGTATCGGTTGAGGAGGCCGTGGAAAACCGCCGCTCGGTCAGGGAGTATGCCACAACCCCGCTGGAACTTTCAGAAATTTCCCAGCTGCTCTGGGCTGCGCAGGGACAGACCGATCCGGCAGGGCTCCGCACCGCCCCATCGGCAGGCGCCCTCTACCCGCTTGAGATCTATATAGCCTGCGGGAACGTGACCGGGCTGCATGCCGGGGTGTACCATTACCTCCCGGAGTCCCATGCACTGGAACCGGTGATTGAGCGGGATGTACGGCAGGACCTTTACCACAGCGCCCTGCAGCAGCCGCCAGTCCGCGATGCAGCTGCCGTGATCATCATTGCTGCTGAGTACAACCGCACGACAAAGAAGTACGGTGAGCGGGGTATCCGCTATGTCCACATGGAAGCAGGTCATGCATCCGAGAATATCTACCTGCAGGCGTACGTGCTCGGGATCGGGACTGTGGCCATCGGGGCATTTGATGACAGCGGTGTAGCGTCTGTGATCGGGCTGCCCAAAAATCAGACACCACTGTATCTCATGCCGATCGGAAAGGTGAGCTCGCGGGCGTTCTGAGACTGTCCCGGGCATCACGCCAGTTTCATCCACACATCAATTTTCCCTGCAACAGAATAGTGAAAATTTTAAAATAGACACCATACGCATCTGATGGCATGAAGAACCAGCAACTGTCAGGATATAGTATGGCCGGTATAGGATTTGCGATGCTTCTGATCAATGCATTCAGCTATATTTTCAACTGGGACGTAAAATCCCCCGCGTTCAGCATACCAGGCCTGATTTTTGTTGGTATAGGTCTGAATGTCGCCCGAAAAGCTCCTGCGTAGGATTCAATGGGAGGGACAGATATTTGAGAACTTCAAAAAAAATTCCCCCACCGCCCGGATTTTTACATGAGCGCGGTGCCAAGTATCGCAGCATCAGGATACTGTGCTGAAGGACTTGCCCGGCCCCGCACTCACGTGGTCTTTATTCCGATGCCCTCGAACCAGCGGGAATCAAAATTCCCCGAGTAATCGTACGTGTACCCGATTTCCCTGAAAAAATCCTCAAACTCCTGCTGGGCACGGGAACTTTCCTTTGCAGTATTTTTTGTGCGGTAAAAATGCGCGGCATAGATAAAACTGACGCCATGATCCGGGAAATCTTCGCGCTGTATGGCATCGATCAGGGGATACTGTTCAAGAAATTCCTTCCACTCGGGATCGATACAGGTCTCTTTGATGATGAGGTCTCCGGGCGCCGGGAGAAGCGCGGCTGGCAGGGTTTTTTTGGGGGCAGATTTCTTTTTTCCATCGTATCCGGCTCGTTTTTTCCCTTTCGTAGATCGGTTCGCCTGGTGATGGTCTGCGGGGCCGGCTTTCTTCCCTGCCATAGTCTTACTGATCATGCCACACATATAAAAAATTTATTTTTCATTCTTTGCCATCCGGAAGCACCAGCCAGGCACCCTGACCTTCACCCGGTAAAAGAGGGGGGCATGCGGCATACGATACATCAGGGAGTTTCAGTATGAAATGCAATGCAGCACATCTCCCGAAAAAAAAACAGGTCCACCCGGGTATATCCCTTTATAGGATTTGGCTCCTACTTCTCCCTATATGCCGGTGAATTGTCATGGCTGCAATTGAAGTGGAAAACCTTGTCAAACAGTACGGGAAGCGGACCGCGCTTGACGGCGTCAGCTTTTCTGTTGAGGAAGGAGAGACATTCGGGTACCTCGGCCCGAACGGTGCGGGAAAGACCACGACGATCCGGATCCTCACGGGCATGACGCAGGCGACGTCGGGCACCGCACGCATCCTCTCCCATGACATCCGGACCGACACGATCCGGGCGAAACGGTACCTCGGCGTTGTCCCCGAGACCTCTAATGTATACGACGACCTTCCGGCATGGGACAACCTGATCTTC
>Ga0315277_10007751_pt1 | contig 13884 bp, 10 predicted proteins | sample YL17G05_15_MG_FD_203695 | JGI IMG/M metagenome (GOLD analysis project Ga0315277, IMG submission 203695) | Sediment microbial communities from Yellowstone Lake, YNP, Wyoming, USA - YL17G05_15 | ecosystem: Environmental > Aquatic > Freshwater > Lake > Sediment | place: USA: Wyoming | collected... | reverse complement strand
AAGGGCAGCGCGTGGGGGCGGAACGCTCGGTGCCGCCGAGGGTTCGAATGAGCTTGCCGGATTTGGCGTCCCAGAGGCGCAGGGCGCCTCCGCGGTTTCCGGAGATGACCTCGCGGCCGCCGGGGACGATCGCGACGGCGGTGACCCACTGCTCGTCGGCTTCGAGGGTGAAGACGGATTTGGCGGTGTCGACGTTCCAGATGCGAAGCGTCCAGTCGACGCTGCCGGTGGCGGCGAGGGCGTTGTCGCTGGAGATGGCGACGGAGCGGACGGCGGCCTGGTGGCCTTTGAAGACCTTGAGGGCCTTTTGCCTCCCGACGCTCCAGACGACGGCGAGGCGGTCGTCGGCGCCGGAGACGGCGAGTCCGCCGTCGGAGTTAAAGGCGACGGAGCGCACGGGGCCGCCGTGGCCTTTCATCTTGCCGGCGGCCTTGGCCTTGTCGGCGCGCCAGAGGCGAACCGTCGCGTCGACGCCACCTGAGATGAGGAGCTGCCCCTCGGGATCGGCGGCAACGGACGTGACGCCGCCGTCGTGGCCCTTGCACACGCCGCCGGGCTTGCCGCTGCCGAGTTCCCAAAAGCGTATCGTGCCATCCAGGCCGGCGCTAAAAGCGTAGCCGCCGCGCGGGTAAAACGTCACCGACGTGACCGCGTCAGTGTGGCCCGCGAAGACGCGGACGCACTTGCCCTTGGCGGTGTGCCAGAGGCGGACGGTCTTGTCGGCACCGCCGGAGACGGCAAAGGAACCGTCGACGCTCAAAGCGGCGGAATTCACCGGGCCGTCGTGGCCTTCGAGGCGCATCGTTTCGCGGCCGCTCTCGATGTCCCAGAAACGCACAGTGCCATCGTCGCCTGCCGTGACGGCGATCGTGCCGCCGGTGCTTACGGCGACGGAGTTTACCCGGCCTCTGTGGCCGGAAAAGACGGGGAAAACGTCGCCGGGCTTCCAGGCGGGTTCGGGCGGTTTGGCGGGCTCAGGCGCGTGAGGATGGCCGACGACTATGAAAGTGCTGCAGAAGGGGCAGGCGCCTTTCTTGCCCTCGGCGGTGTCGCCGACCTTGAAGGTCTTGCCGCAGCCCGGACAGGTAACCGTGATAGCCATGGACACCAATCTTCCCGCAAGCCACCCCCAGCCGGCGGGGTACCCCTTCCGTACAATTTATATCACATTACTGGGGGAAATTACAGCGAAATCCACTGGGTATTCGGGGATTCGGGGGCGCGGGGGGATCGGCAACCCGGCGTCAAGAACGGGGACAGGCCCTAACGGGAAAGGCGTGTGGCAGGACAGTTTCCGTTTTCGGCGGAGAGACGAGCCGGTTCTGCTCTACAGGGGATATGGGAAATCGGCGACAGGCACGCATTCGGAAAATCGGTGACAGGCACTCCGCGGCCAAGGGCCTTGCGTAAGAGCCTGTCAGCGATTTTCGTGTAACCGATTGTCCAAGCACACTGCGCTACTTCTGGGCAGCGATGCGGTCGAGGACCTTCTTCCACGAATTGGTGATGAGGAAACTCTCATTCATGTTTTCGACCATCCGGGCGAACTTCAGCATCGGGACGGCGAACGAGATAACGTCCTTTTCGACACATGGGCGCGCGGAGACGTCGAACATGCCGACGACGGGTCGGGGATGGGGGCTTGCGGCTTCGAGATACGGGTACTGGACGATTGTTCCGCAGCCGGCGGCGAAGGGCGCGACGACGCCGAACGGGTCGGTCTCGTCGAAATTGGCGAGGGTGAAGAGGCCGGATAGGACGTCGGGCGTCGCGAAGAAGATCACTATATCGGGATTGTCGGCGTCGGAGAGCGCGTCCCAGCGCTTGAAGACGGCGAACTTGGCGGGGGCCTTGAACTCGTGCATCTTCTTCATGGCCTCGCGGACGATCTCGGGAGATTTCTTGTAACGCTCGCCTTCGAGTTTGCCGGGGATGCCGTAGGAGAGGAAGTATTCGAACTGCGGGCCGACGGTCGCGGTGAAGCCCATGTAGCGCTTGCCGCCCGGGCAGGGGACGGTGGCCTTGTCGACGACAAGCGTGTCGCCCTCGCGGACGTCGCGCAACTGGTCGATGAGACAGTGGCGTCCGCCGGGCGCGGCGGCCTTTGCTCCGGCCGCGGCATCATCGGTGTAGTAGAGCGTGATGGGCAGCGCGGCGCCGTCGAAGTACCTGGGCCAGAGTTGGAGAAAGGCATCTTTTGTTTTCCTGTCCATGTCGCACCTCCGTTTTCGAACCGGCGTACATTATCTCTTGTGACATTGCGGCAGGCATCACAAATCCCCCGCCCTGCCCCACTTTGGACGGTCGGGGGAGTTTTTCGAGGATTCGAGCTCGTCGAGGACGCCGTGGCGATCGGCCCAGTCGCGGACGGCCCACGCGAGATGGCCGCTGCTTGTGTATCGGGGCCGTTCGCACCGGAGCAAGTCCTCGGCCATTTCGAGGGTTCCATGCCTTTCGAGGGCGAGGATGAGGAGGAGGCGGGTCCGCGGCGCGCCCGCGCGGATGTGATTCTTGTAGTTGCGGGCGACTTCGGAGATATCGGCGTGAACGAAGGCCTCAACGGCCTTACAAGCCTCTTCGGTGCCGATGGCCTCAAGCGCGATGGCGGCATCTTCGGTGAGCGACTCATCGCGGCTTGAGAGGATCGCGATAAGCGGCTTAACGGCGGCCGGCTCCCGCACTCTGCCGATCGCGCGAATGACCTCGCTCTTGGCCGAGGGGTCGGGATGGCGAAGGAGTTCCATGAGAAAGGAGGTGTCTCCGAGAAGTCCAAGCGCTTCGGCGAGCGCCGGGCGAACCTGGTCATCTTTCTCGTTCGCGAAAGCCCTGGCGAGCGGCGACACGGCCCGCTTATCGCCGATTCTGCCAAGTGAGTCGGCAGCGGCCCCTCGAACGTTGTTATCGGCATCGGAGAGAAGAACAACGAGTGAGTCAACGGCGTGTGGGTCTCCCAGAACGCCCAGGGCGTACGCCGCCGAGGATCTATCCGCCAGGTAGCCATGGTTCGTCACGGAAAGCAGGGGGTCAAGGGCGCGCGGATCTTTTGTGAGGCCGAGGGCCGAGGCGGCCGCCCATCGGGCATTGGCGTTCCCGCATTCGTCCAGTACTACAGCGAGAGGCATGACTGCGCGAGGGTCTCCTATCTGTCCCAGGGCCCAGGCAGAGGCGGCAATGACGTTGTTGGCATCGTCCTTGAGCGCCGCAATCAGGGGCAGGACGGCCCGTTGGTCTTTGATGACGCCAAGAGAGCGCGCGGCCGTGGCGCGCACAAGCGAGTCCTTATCTTTCAAGGCTCCGAGGAGTGGCTCGACGCCGCGCGCGTCTGCCAAAGTGCCGAGCGCGTCTGCAGCCGTGGCCCGAACGTCACGCGACTCGTCTTTGAGGAGCGAGACCAATGGTTCCAAGGCGCCGCTGCCGCCGATGGTGCCGAGCGCATCAATGGCCGACGACCGGACTTCGCCTTCAGGGTCAGAATGGGCAACGTCCGCCAAGGCATCCATTGCAGGTTCATACGCGAGTTCGCCGAGCATGGAAGCCGCGTCCTTGCGAACCTGCCAGTCGTCGTCGCCCAGCAGGCGGACGAGCGGCGGCCCGGCGACAGGGCCCATCCGCCACAGAACTCCTTCGCAGTCCCAAGGCTTCAGATATGGATCTCGGCTTACGTGGAACGGCACCCAGTTGGGGAGGTCAATGCCCCGCCGGTAAGGCTCCTTGAGAAGCGGTTCCACCGCGGCCGGGCCGGTCTTCAGAAGGGCGAGGTACGCTCCCTGGAAAGAGGGATCATCCGCAGAGTTGGCGCGGGCGACCAACTCCATAAGGCGCATTGTGACGCGGCGGGACTGCATCGCGGCGAGTTTGCGAGCGGCGGCGGCGCGGACGGAAATAGTCGGGTTTGACAGGTCGCGAATAAGGGAGTCAACGCGGGCAGTGAATACGGCGACGTACGACGCCACGGCCAAGAGCGCAACAAGAGGCGCGATGAAAAGGAGTCTCGAACGCCGCCTGGTCCACATCGCGTCCCCCGCTTTTAACGAACGCCCGGACAAGAGTCCGCTCAACCCTCGCGTCACGGGCGCGAGCCGCGCCGCCGGCATGGTCTTCAGGCGAGGCCCGCTTTTTTGAGATTATCTATGCTTATCCGCGCCGAGTCCATCGGGGGGCGCTTCCAACGATCCTGCTCGACGATAATCCACTTCGTGCCGACGTACTCGGCGGCCTTGTAGATACCGGGAAGGTCCATGTTGCCGTTTCCGACCTCGGTGAAAAACTGGTCGGCCGGGTCCATGTCCTTCAGGTGTATCTCGGGGACGCGCCCCTTGTATTTCCTGATGTAAGCGACGGGGTCCTCGCCGCCGCGCTTTATCCAGTAGGTGTCCATTTCGGCCTGAACGGTCTTGGGGTCGGTGCGCTCGAAGAGGATGTCGAGGGCGTATTTGCCGCCGAACTTCTTGAACTCGAGCATGTGGTTGTGGTAGGTGAACTGGACGCCTTTCGACTTTGCGGCCTCGGCGGCGGCTCTTATCTCGTCGACGGTCTTGTCCCAGTTCGTTTCGACGTCGCGGTCGCGGCTTGTCGAGACGTAAGGGGCACTCGTGGCCGCGACATAGTCATAGAGGCGGCTGTGGGGGTTCGAGATATCGGCGGTCGAACCGTGGATGCCGGGCACGGCAAGGCCGAGCGACGCGAGAAACGCGGCGAGCTGGGCCGGCTCCATGCCGCCGAAGTCGCCGCCGAGTTCGACGCCCTGGTAACCCATGGCGGCGAGGGCGATCATCGTGGCCTTGAAGTCTTTCTTCAGTTCTTCGCGAACGGTATAGACCTGGATCCCAAGGGGAAATTTCGCCATTCACGAGTCCTTTCATCAAGAGGGGACGGCCGTTATTCGTCGCGGCAATCGCCATCAGTGTAACAAGCCGGGCGCGGCAGCGACAGCCGCCAGCCGAGTAAGAAAGGCATACGCGCAGCGGGACACGGTTACTCGCCAAGGGCGGCGGCGAGAGGGCCGAGGGGCAGTGCAAATTCAAGCCAGTCCTGCTCCGTTGAAAACATGGAAAATCGGTGACAGGCACCCACCATAGGCGGGTGAACTGCGCGGCCAGGGGCCTTGCGTCAGAGCCTGTCACCGATTTTCTGCGCGGTTACGCCGGGCCTCTCGGCCTTCGTTACGTCTCCAGGGGCGCCTGCGCACGCAACGCCGGGTGTTTTCAACAGAGCAAGCCAGCCCCCGTTTTTCCTGCTTGCGGCGCTCCAAGTTTTCAACAGAGCAATAGTTTCCCGCTAACGTGATTACAGCGAGGGGCGCGGGAAATTCGGGGAAAGGGCCTTGGGCGATAGCGGCTCAGGGGAGGCCGGCATTTGCCCGCGCGTCGGGGGATTCCCCGGGGCGATACGGCAGCGCGACAGGGGCCGAACCGGCGAGCCTAACCGCGCGGCAGGCGGAGGATGTTCTCATCGGCGCCGACGATGATGAGGACGTCATTGGGGTCAATGACGTCGGTCGGATGCGGGACGTCGATGATCTTCTCCTGGTAGACGACCTTGCCGTCGGGGCCTTTGGCGGTCATGCGGCGCTTGATGGCAACGAGGTTGACTTCGTACTTGCGGCGGAGGTCGAGCTCGACGATTTGCTTTCCGTGAAAGATGCGAGGGGCCTCGAATTGGACGAGGCTGTGGCCTTCGGCCAGTTCGACGTAGTCGACGATGTTGGGGGCGACGAGGCGCTGGGCGAGGCGAAGGGCGGATTCCTCTTCCGGGTAGATGATCTCGTCGGCGCCGATGGCGCGGAGGATTTTGGCCTTGACGTCGCTTTCGGCGCGGCAGATGACGCGCTTGACGCCGAGTTTCTTGAGTGCTGCGACGACGAGGGCCTTGGCCTCGAACTCCTCGCCTATGCCAATGACGACGGCGTCCATCGTGTCAATGTCCTGTGCCTGGAGGGCCTTTTCGTCGGTCGCGTCGAGGCGCAGAGAGAGGGTGACGGACTCGCGAACCTCGTCGACCATGTCGCGGGAGCTGTCGATGGCGACGACCTCCACGCCGTTCTTGGCGAGAGTCCTCGCAAGCGTCTGTCCGAACCTGCCGAGCCCGATTACAGCGAACCTGGCCATGGATGCCCCCTAACCGACGGTTATGCGGGTCGACGGATATTCGAAGTTCACGGTGGCGCTTTTCTGGGCGACGGCGATAAGCATGGTGAGCGAGCCGATTCGCCCCGCCAGCATTGTAAGGATGATAACGAGCTTGCCGACGGGGGACAAGGCCGCCGAGAGCGAAAGCGGCGTCGCGCCGAGGTGCGTGCCGGCGGTGCCGGTGGAAAGGCCGACGGTACCGAAGGCGCTCATTTCCTCGAAGAGAAGCCTGTCAAACGCGATGCCCGGCTGGGTAACGGCAAGGAGAAGCACGCCCGCCATGAGAAGCACAATCGCCAGAAACACGACCGCCAGCGACTGGCGTATCGTCTGGAGAGGGATCGTGCGCCGGAACATCTCGACGTTGAGGCGGTTTTGCAGGGTGGCGCGAACCGTCGCGCAGATGACGGCGAAAGTGGAGGTCTTTATGCCGCCGCCCGTGCCGCCGGGCGAGGCGCCGATAAACATGAGCACCATGAGGAGCACGAGCGTCGTGAGCCGCACGAGGCCGATGTCGACGGCGTTAAAGCCCGCGGTTCGCGGCGTCACGCTCTGAAACCAGGAGGCGAGGACCCGCTCCCTGAGACCCATGCCGGAAAGGACTCCGGCCCACTCGAAGAAAGCAAAGAGCACCGCCCCCCAGAAAAGAAGCATCGCGGTCGTGTAAAGCACCACCTTGGAGTGGGTGCCGAGGTGAAGGGGCGCCTCGGCGCCGGGCCTGCCCTTCAGGCGCCAGCGCAGGAGAGTGGAGGGCTTTCGCAGGGCGTACCAGAGGCGGTACGCGCGGTTGGTGAGGCCGCGCCAGGCCCTCTCGGCGAGGTCGCTCTGCACGGTGAAGCCGAGGCCGCCGAAGATGATGAGGCCCGTAATCGCGCCGACGACGGGGATGGAGTTTCGGTATTCGACGAAGTTCGTCGCGAAGAGGGAAAAGCCGGCGTTGCAGTAAGCGCTTACGGCGTGAAAGACGCTCATGTACGCGCGCTGGCCGACGGAAAGGCCTGAGTGCCACGAGAAATAGAGGATAAGAGCGCCGAGGGCCTCGGTTCCAAAAGTGAGAAGGAAGATGTAAGCGACCATCCTGGGGAGTTTGCTCATCACTTCGTAGGAAAGCACGTCCTGCATGACGACGCGCTCCGAGATGGCCAGGCCCTTGCCGAGCACGAGGGAGGAGAACGCGACGAAGGTCATGAGGCCGAGGCCGCCGACCTGGATGAGAAGCATTATCACGACCTGGCCGAAGGTGCTGAAGTAGACGCCGATGTCCTTTACGGTAAGCCCGGTGACGCAGACGGCGCTTGCAGCGGTGAAGATCGAATCGATAACGGGGATGCGCCCCTCGCTGGCGCGGGCGGTGTCGCTCAAGGCGTGAGGCGAGGCGAGAAGCACCGCCCCGAGCGCTACGACGAGGGCGAAACTTCCGACGACCACGAGCGAAGGGGGAAACCTCGACGCGCTGAGGCGCCTCTGGTAGACGACGGCCTTGGCCACGAGCGTGAGGAGGATGTAAATCTGGCCGGTGAAGAGGTACACGCCCGTGAGGGTGCTGTCCCGGGAGCGAAGCCACTCGCCGACGGAGGTACTCTGGTAGACGTACTTTTCCGAGAAGAGCACGACGAGAAAAAGCGCCGTCAGGGTCGCGTCGAAGACGTTTTCCCGGACGTGTCGCGCCATGGATGGGGCCAAGAGCAGCCTGGCGAAGTTTTCGAAGAGGAAGAGCGCGACGACCAGAGCGTTCACCGAGAGGACCACGAGGCGGGGCCAGCCGACGAGAGTCGGGACCCAGCCGAGGTCCACCAAAAGCGTGAATACGGCCAGGACCGCAACGGCGAGTATCCCGCGGTCGATGAAGGCCAGGAGTTTCTGGCCCCTCACGATGGGACGGCCTTCGGTCATAGGGCGCTCTCCGAGACGCCGCGACGCGCGGCGGGACGAGCCTAATGCCTGCGCTTGAACTTCCTGCCGCGCGGACGCGCCTCGCCGGCCGGCGCGAGAACGTACGCGACGAGGCTCACGGGCACGGCAGCCACGAGCGGCCAGTCCTCTTTTACGCCGAGATAGAAGACGCCGATGAGGCCGTACAGAAGCGCAATCACCCACGTCGGGATGACGGCGTAAAGGCTGAACGAGCGGCCGGCGGCGATTATCGCGGCGGACGCAAATATGAGCGTCGGACACGGAAGTATCCCGAGGGGCGCAAACGCCGCCGCGCGCCAGGGGCCACCCATGAAATGCGGGTAGAAGAAGGCAAAGAGCGCGAAGGCCGACGCGAGGACGAGCCTGGGCGCCGACGGCGCAGGCCGCGGCGGCATGACGAGGGCTTCCCTGCCCCACAGGAGGCCCAGCGGAAACAGGACGAAGAAGGTCGGGATTATGGCGTGGTCCTGAAAACCAATCGCCATGACGCTGGCGGCGAGAAGCACCAGTCCCACGTAGCCGGCAAGGTAGGGAGCCTCGAGCCTTTTACGCCAGACAAAGTAGCCGACGAGGCCGAGGAGGAGGGCGCGGGCAAGGATCGAAAACGCCAGGCCTTCCTTCACTATCGCCTGAAGGTTCTTGAGTATCGTTTCGGCTGCGGGCATGGGATTCCCCGGGTACGTTATCTCGGCTTCCAGGTGGTGCCTTCGGGGCGGTCTTCGAGCTCGAGTCCGAGGCGCGACAGCCCTTCGCGGATGCGGTCGGCGGCGGCGAAGTTTCGGTCCTTTCGCATCTGGTTTCGGAGGTCGATGAGGAGCTGGATGAGCGCGGGCTCGAGCCCGCCGCGGCCCGCCGCCTCGCCAACGAGGTCCTTCGTGACGATGCCGAGGACCTCGCCGCCGAGGCGCTCGAACTGGGCGCTGGCCCTCTCCAGAAGCGCCCTGTCTGCGCCGCCCGCGGCGAGAAGCGCGTTTGCCCAGCGCGTCATGTCGGAGAGTACGGCGACGGCCTGCGGGGTGTTAAAGTCCTCGTCCATCGCCTCCTCGAAACGCGCGCGGAAACCGTCAAGCTCAGCAAGGACCGTGTCGCCGGCGGGAGCCTCTCGGCCCGAGGATGCGGCCCGGGGCGCTTCGAGCGCGAGCCGGAGAGCGGCGACGGTATTGTGAACGCGCGCGAGCCCCTTCTGGGCGGCCTCAATGGCGGCCTGGGAGAAATCGAGCGGGCTCCTGTAATGGCTCGTCAGGACGAAATACCGTATCGCGAGGGGATGGTGACGCTGGAAGGCCTCCTTGAGGGTGATGAAGTTGCCGAGCGACTTTCCCATCTTGACGCCGTCGACGGTGACCATGTTATTGTGAAGCCAGTAGCGGACGAAGGGCTTTCCGGTGGCGGCCTCGCTCTGGGCGATTTCGGACTCGTGATGGGGAAAGACGTTCTCGAGGCCGCCGCCGTGTATGTCGAGGGTGGCGCCGAGGTACCGCATGGACATGACGGAGCATTCGAGGTGCCAGCCCGGGTAGCCCCATCCCCACGGGGAGTTCCACCTGAGGACGTGGCCGCGCTCGGCCTTCTTCCAGAGCGCGAAGTCGGCAGGATGGCGCTTTTCGGGGTTCACCTCGACACGGGCGCCGGCCTCCAATTCCTCCGGCTTCTTGCCCGAGAGCTTTCCGTACGAGGGGGATTTCCTGACGTCGAAATAAACTGAGCCGCCGGCCTCGTAGGCGAAGCCCTTTTCGATGAGGGTCTTCACGAGTTCGATCTGCTCGGGGACGTGTCCGGAGGCGCGGGGGCTGATGTCCGGGCGCAGCACGTTCATGAGGTCCATGTCCTCAAAGTAGGACCTGGTATAGATTTCGGCCAATTCCATCGGGTCGATGCGCTCCCTGGCGGCGCGCAGTTCGATCTTGTCTTCGCCCTGGTCGGCATTGTCGGTGAGGTGGCCGACGTCGGTGATGTTCTGGACGTACCTGACCTTGTAGCCGATGTACCGGAGGTACCGGACGATGGCGTCGAAGGAGACGTAGGACTTGGCATGGCCTATATGAGGATGGTCGTAGACGGTGGGGCCGCAGACGTACATGCGGACAAAGCCCTCATCGAGAGGCTTGAAATCCTCTTTCTGGCGGGTAAGCGTGCTGAAGACCTTAAGTCCCACTCGGAGCCCCTTTTGCGCCGGACCGGGCCAAACTCGGCAAATGATACCATCGGCGGAGGCGGGTTGCAAGTTGGCACAGCGAACGCGCGAGAGGGCTTTCGGTTGATTTAGGCCCGGCGCCGGTGTAATATTCGCACACGGAGCGCGCGGGTCCGCGCGGCTGTCAAAGGAAGAGCCGCCGGGCGGGAGACGCGCGCCGCACGCGCGGCCGTCATTGGGGTGCTACGTGTCGATACTTTCGGCGGGTACGATAGGCGTGGCGGTGGACCTCCTGGGGAGGGCGGGGCGTTTTGCGCGCTTTTGCGGGCACGCGATTCTCGGGGTAATCTACGAGCCTCCCAAGCGCCGGGTCATAATGCCCCTTTTCCTGGAAATAGGGATCAGGTCGGTTGCGGTGGTGCTGGCGACCGGGGCGTTTGTCGGGATGGTGCTGGCGGTCCAGATATACAACCAGCTGCACAAGATGGGCGCGGAGGCTTCGTCGGGACCGATCATCAACCTTTCGATCGTGGCGGAACTCGGCCCGGTGCTCGCGGCGATAATCCTGGCGGGCCGCGTGGGCGGCGCGATGGCCGCGGAGCTCGGGACGATGAAAGTGACCGAGCAGATAGACGCGTTGAGGACGTTGGGGGAGGACCCGGTAACGTATCTTGTCACGCCAAGGTTTCTTGCGTGCCTGCTGCTGGTGCCGGTCCTGACGCTGTACAGCGACTCGATAGGCGTTTTAGGCGGATACCTGATGTCGGTGAAGTTTTACGGGATATCGGACCATTACTACTGGGCGCAGACGAAGGCGTACCTGGAGAAATGGGACATTTTCGTCGGGGTGATCAAATCGTTTTTCTTCGGGGGGACGATAGGGCTTATTTGCTGCTACAGGGGCTTTGAAGCGGAGCAGGGAGCGGCGGGCGTGGGACGGGCGACGACGGGCGCCTTCGTGTGGTCGTTCATTACGATACTGGTGAGCAACTTTTTCATGTCGCTTTTCCTGAACACGCTGTACGGTTTTATCTGGCTGTGAGAGGGCTCTGAGTGACGGCTTACGCGGAGATGAAAGCCGACCGGCCGGCGAGCGGCGACGTCCTCATACGGATGCAGGACGTGTGGAAGAACTTCGACGGCCTCGAGGTCCTGCGCGGGGTGACTCTGGCGGTCGAGCGCGGCGAGACGATCGTCATAATCGGGGAATCGGGCTGCGGCAAGTCGGTAACGTTGAAGCTCATTATCGGGATTCTGAAGCCGGACAGGGGGCGGGTGGTTTTCGACCACCTGGACATGTCGGGGATGTCGGACACGGACCTGGCGACGGTGAGCCGGCGGTTCGGGATGGTGTTCCAGGGGTCGGCGCTTTTCGACAGCCTCACGGTCAGGGAGAACGTCGCCTTCGGGCTGCAGCGCCACACCAACTACAGCGAGGAGAAGGCCAACCGCATCGTCACGGAGAAACTGAGGCTGGTGGGCCTGAGCGGCGTCGAGGACAAACTCCCCGGGGAACTCTCGGGCGGGATGAAGAAGCGCGTCGCAATCGCGCGGGCGACTGCGCTCGACCCGGAGGTGATGCTTTACGACGAGCCGACGACGGGCCTCGACCCGATCATGGCCGACGTCGTCAACGAACTGATACTGCGCGTCCAGAAAAACGAGCGCACGACCTCGGTCGTCGTCACGCACGACATGAAGAGCGCCTACAAGATAGGGACGCACATCGCGATGCTCTACCACGGCAGGATAATACAGGTCGGGACACCGGCGGAGATCCAGAACACCGCCAACCCGGTCGTCGCGCAGTTCATCCACGGCGAGGCGCGCGAGCGCATAGAGGAAAGCCTCACGTAAACGGGCGGGGCCGCCCTGACGGACGGCCCCGCAAGACTTCTGTTCCCGCGGCGCTACCGGATCGTCACCAGGGCAGTCTTTCCTTCACGCTTACGCAGGACGACGAAGGGACCGTCGCCTACCCTGTTCAGGGCGGCGGCGAAATCGCCGCCGGACTCGATCTTCATCTTATCGCCCTTGAAATCGACCTCGGAGATAACGTCGCCGGGCTCGATGTCGGCCCTGGCGGCGCGGCTTCCGTCGGCGACGTCGGTCACAACGACGCCCTTTTCACCCTGACCGTAGCCTATCTGCTGGGCGATATCGGGCGTGAGCGTCTGGACCGTCATTCCGATGTCGGTCGTAACGACGCCCTCCGGGCCCTGCGCCGACGTGAGGCGCTCGGGCTGCCTGGCGATCTCGATCGCGACGATTTGTTTCTCGGGCTTGTCGTCGACGATGCGCAGGACCGTAATATCGACCTTCGTGCCGGGCGCGGTGTCGGCAACGAGGCCGCGGAACTGCTGGACGTTCTTCAGGTCGGTGCTGCCGTATCTGGTGATGACGTCGCCGCGCTTCAGGCCCGCCTTTTCGGCCGGCTGGCCCGGCTCCACACTCGCCACGTAGGCGCCGACGGTATCCTTACCGAACTTGGCGGCGATGTCGCGGTCTTCCTTGGTGGGGAAACGGTTCCTGTCGGAGAGGTCGGCGATCCCGACGCCGATCCAGCCGCGAATGACCTCGCCGTGCTCGATGAGCTGGGCGGCGATTTTTCTGGCGAGGTTCGAGGGAATGGCGAAACCTATGCCCATGAACTGGGGGGCGCCGCTGGTGGCGATGGCGGCGTTGATCCCGATGAGTTTGCCGCTGATGTCGGTGAGCGGCCCGCCCGAGTTGCCGGGGTTGATGGCGGCGTCGGTCTGGATGAAGTCCTCGTAGCCGGTGATACCGCCCGGCGCGCCGATGATGCCGAGGTTGGCGCGATTGACGGCGGAGACGATTCCCTGGGTGACGGTGTACCTGAGGCCTTCAGGCTCGCCGAAGGCGAGCACTATATGGCCGGGTTTCAGGGCGTCGCTGTCGCCCCACTCGATCTGTCTGAGGCCCGTCGCCTTTATCTGGATTACCGCGAGGTCGGTCCTCGGGTCCGCGCCGACGAGCTTTGCCTCGTTGCGCTCGCCGTCCATGAGGGTAGCGCCGATCTCGGTGGCGCCTTCGACGACGTGGTTATTGGTGAGAATGTAGCCTTTTTCGGCGTCAATGACGACCCCTGAGCCTACGCCCATGGCCTTGGGCTGCTGCGGCGGCTGCTGCTGGGCGCCGCGGCGCCTCGGCTGCACGCCGGGGCCTTCCGGGGAGTTGAAGAACCGGCGCAATTCCGGCGGGATGGGCATGCCTGGACCGGGAAATTCCCAGTACTGGTACTGCGGCTCTTCGATGGGCTTGACGACGTCGACATTGACGACGGTGGGGTTGACCTTCGCGGCGATGGCGGCGAACTCGTCCTGAAGCTGGGCGGCGAGGCTTGATCCTTCGGCGGCGACAGCGGGCCGCGAGGCGCCTTCGACGCCGACGAGAACCGCGGCGCACACCGACAGCGCCGCTAACCACCCGTAAAAGGGATTCCTGGCGTTCACGTGAGAACCTCCTTTCCGAGAGTATTGCAGGCTCTGCCCGGGTCGTGGGGCGCGCGACACTTATTTTGAGGCCGAACCTCCGCGGCCGGCCTCAAGGGCCGTGAGCCTCGACTCCAGGGTTTCCACCCTCTTCTCCAGCCGGCGGTATTCCAGCGCGCTCACGTATCCGCCTTCGGAAAACGCCTGCATGTAATTGGGATACGTGAAATAAAACGCCGGGGCGGACGGCCCTTGA
>Ga0315277_10007748_pt1 | contig 13886 bp, 9 predicted proteins | sample YL17G05_15_MG_FD_203695 | JGI IMG/M metagenome (GOLD analysis project Ga0315277, IMG submission 203695) | Sediment microbial communities from Yellowstone Lake, YNP, Wyoming, USA - YL17G05_15 | ecosystem: Environmental > Aquatic > Freshwater > Lake > Sediment | place: USA: Wyoming | collected... | reverse complement strand
GGGAGTGGGTGGCTCACTACAACAAGGGTCGACCGCATTCGAGTCTCGGACCGGGGATCCCTGATTCCTCTGTGGTTTTGCCGGAGTCTTCGCCTTCCAGGCATTGCATTCCGCATGATCACCGAGTGATTGCCAGGCCTGTTCTGGGCGGACTGCATCACGAATATCGGCTTGAGAAAGTTGCAGCGTGAGGATCTAACTGAACTGGCAGAGGCGCCCGACATTTTTGCGGACCACAGTGGTCAAATCCTGAGATTCTCCGTCGCACTCACAGGCACATCTGCGGAGGCCCCATCTGCATTGCTAAGTCATGAAATTAGAACTCGAACCGGTTGATTAAGTCTGCAGGCTAGCCAAGAAAATGCCGACATGTGTTTCATGGGTTCGATGAGCGTCTCAAGGCAGTTTTTTTTGCTGCTCTTAATTCCATTTTTGCTAGTCAGTGCTTTGGCGCTCCGGCTGATCTTCCAATTCGCCCATTTCTCCGCGGAAGGTTCCAGATTGATTCAAAATCTCCAGAAGACCGTCGTGTTGAACCAGGATCTCCGCCGAGGCATCAGCGCCCAGATCAACGACCTCCACGGCCAATTCGAAAACCTCGATCAGCACTTCCCCCAGAAGTTCGGTGAGACAAACTACACCCTGGGCGAAACGCAGACGGAGTATCTAAAGCTCGACATCGGTGAGCAGGAACGACTGACCGTTGAGAGGATCAGAGCTCTCCAGTCTGAGCTGGGCGTGATGTCGACCCAGATTTTCGAGCGATTACGAATGGGAAATCGTCAGGAGGCGAGCCACCGCCTCCTCGTCGTGGAGCAGCTGGGGGAACGGATCGAAGAGAAACTCGCGGCGCTCAATGAATATCAGCTGGCCAAGATTCGCGGTGTGTCGGATCACCTGAACGAGTACGTGGCCGGAAGCTATCGTGTCATCTTTATCCTTTTTGCCAGTCTCGTATTGATCCAGGGGTTATTTGGCTTCCACCTCAAAAGGCGTGTTCTCCTCCCTCTGAATTCGATCCTCGAAGCCTCTGACCGCGTCCGTGAGCTTGGCGGAGAAATCGTTTGGAGCGTCATGCACCGGAATGCTCTCGAATCTGAGGACCAGGAAATGATCCGCTTGGCCCTTACGAGGATGAAGAGAGAGGGAGAGCCGAACCTTATTGTATTGTTCCAGCGTGTTCTAGCTGCGAACTGGATGGTCAGGGCCATCCACGAATCAGGGATCAGGTCCGATATCCTTGGTGGGGACAGCATTGCGCTGTCTGAGTTTATCCAGACAGACTCAGAGCTGAAAGAGGGGATGAGGATCTCGCAATTTTCCGAGCCCCAGTCTCAAAACAAGCGCTCCATCCAATTTGCCTGGAACTTCGAGGCGTTCGCCGGTCGAAGTCCGGATTATGCGGCGGCCTTTGCCTACGATGCTCTGTATCTTGTTCGCGATGCAGTCTTGCAGGGTGGATTCAGTCGCTCGGGAGTTAAATCCTACTTGGATCGCCTGATCAGGGAAGGAGTGCGAATCGAGGGGGTCGCGGGACCCTACACCCTCGGGACCGATCACGACGCTCGTCGCGCACTCTACGTGGCGGAAGTGCGCCATGGCAGCTTCCGCCTCCTTAAGGCGCTGCCAGTGAACTAGCGCAGGCTGTTCGAGAAGATGAGCAGACAACTTTCCGATAGGCGATGCTGGAGCAAACCTAGGAATGCACAAATGTGAATGGCACCCTCCTGCTGCAGAGCCCGCCCGATCCCCGCACAGGCCAAACCTCGATCGTTCTGGATCCGCTGGAGTGGATTCATCGGATTAGCACGCTTATGCCCGATCGGGGACAACATACTCAACGCTCGTATGGAGCCTATAGCAACCGGTCGAGAGTAACCGCCAGAGTGACGCAAGATTTCGCCGGTTGTGCCTGCCAAAAACCCTGTAGTGGCTGAAATCGTTGCTCTTGCGGCTTCGTGCTGCCACAGTCGTGAGCTATCGTGACGTGCTAATATCGCTGCTCGTCGGGCTCGCATCGACGTTAAGGACGCGAGCCTCGCTTCAGGTCGAGAGGCTCTCCGCCACCAACTGGCGGTTCTCCAAAGGACCAGGCGCAAACGACTCCCGGCCTTAAGGTCCTGCACAGGAATGTTCCAACGCCGGATTAACTCCCAGGACGAGCCGCCGGTGTTTAAAGATATTGCATCGAAGGAATCTGTGCCCCCGAATGGGTTGCGCCTTGAACCGGCCGCAAATCGAGGGAGATCCCCCAATTCCTGGTAAACCCTGTGATAGAATGCGGTATAACCAGGGTGCACTGGAGCTTCAGGAGTGTGCCACGATGAACAGATGGAAGGACTGGTGGGAACAAGGCATGAGGGATCTCAAACATGCCGAGCATGCACTCGAGGATGGCGACAATGAATGGGCTGCATTCGCCGCGCAGCAGTCCGCTGAAAAGGTCCTGAAGGCACTCATCATGCTCCGGGCTGGAGAACCCTGGGGGCACTCGATCACCGGATTGGCCGAGGCCCTCCCGAGGGATCTGCAGCTTCCGACGGAAATCCTGGAAGCTGCTAATCGGCTGGACAAACACTATATCCCGGCGCGCTACCCCAATGGCTTTTCAGAGGGGTACCCCGGCAAGCTGTATACGCGAGGTGAGGCGGAAGGAGCCATTCAGGATGCTCGGAGAATCATCGCATTCAGCCGGCGCAGTTTACCTGAATAGAGCGAGGCGCATCGAAGAACTTCGACGTGCCGCTCTTACCGCTCAAATGCGCATTCCTGCAATCCGGAGAATTATCCTCTTCGGTTCACTAGTTACCGGATCCGCCACACCTCGGTCGGATGCCGACATCCTGGTGGTACTTGAGGATAGCTCCCATGATCAGCCTCGCGACAGGGTGCCCGAAGTGCTGCGTGCTCTTTCACCACTTCCTTGTCCACTCGATCTTTTCGTGCTGACCTCGGCCGAGGTTGAACGCTATCAAGCGGAAGGATCCCCGCTCTTGCGCATCGCGGTGAGCGAGGGCATGGATCTCCTTTAAAATCGGTGACGGCGACCGAGAGTTTGTCTCGCCGAGGCGCGGGACGCATCGCACGTGGAAATGCCGTTGCGTGCGGTTCGGAGCACGCCTGGGATCTAGATGCCCAGGATGAAGGCCTATGTTATCCAGCCGGCAGGCGGACGAGCGAGCTATGACCTCGGAGATTGCGAAAAATCGATAGAGCTATCGGTCTCTGCAGGGCGCCTCGCCGATACGTCAAACAAGAATCGCCTTCACGTATTCAACACACTTCCTGACTTCTTTCGCGGCATCCGAATCGGGCGGCACATCATATTCAAGCTCGATATCGCAATGGATCGGCCATTTTTGCTTTTGAATCAGCTTGAGAACATCGGCAAGCGGCGTTTCTCCTTTGCCCCAGACCTGATTGGTATTGGCAGGCGTGCTTTTGGGTCCAGTCAAATCTTTGAGGTGCAGGCTTACGATCCGATCGTGCAGCCTTTCAATGATCCCGTTGGGATGCAATCCGGTGCATCCAAAATAGTGTCCCACATCGAAATTAAGCATGATGGCGGGGGAGTAGGCCAGGAATTTGTCAAAGCTAAAGCCCGGTTCAGCCGGTTGAGAATGTTGGTGAAAAATAGCATACATTTTATGCTTTTCGGCAAACGGGGCCAGGCGCTTGCAGGCATCACCGCCTATCTCATTGCAGACCCCCTTGGCGCCCAGTGCCCTGGCAGCATTGAACGAATAGTCAATCTCTTCATCGGTCCATGCGGCCGGTGAAAACTTGGCAATGTGTATGTTTATCCCTTCATCATTGAACAGCTTGCGGAGGTCTTCGTATTTTTTCATCGGCAAAGAGACACGCCATTTGCGCCGTGCCTCGGCAGCTTCGGCCGCGGCTTTTTTGTTGGCAGCTCTCTGCTCGTCGGTCTGTACCGTGCCGCGCGGCGGCCGGGCCGGGCCACTCGGAATCCCCGCATATTCTTCAGCGACATTGCCCATCAGCTCGATGGAGTTGATGCCTGCCTCAATGCAGTACTTAATGATGTCCTCAGGCGTGCTGGGCATGCTGCGCCAGCTATAAGTAATCGCTCCGATCTGAACGCCACTGAAGTTGGAGTTGGGCTTTTCAATAATCGCATTGATGGGGGAGGTTTTAACCGCATAATGCAGGGGCACCATCGAAAAAGCTGCGGTTGCCGTGCTAAAGAATTGCCGCCTGGATACCTTTCCTTCAGACTTGTTTCCCTCTTGCATAATATATTCCTTTTTTTAATGATCGGTTAAACTGTGCGAATGCAATATCTTATACAAATGGCTCCGCGGATGGGAAGGACGAGCCGCGTTTCCGATCGAGGTCCGCGCCAAGGCGTCCGCTCGTCTGCCCCCTCCCGGGTCCTCAGGTTCGTACTTGAGAGACTATGGTAAATTCCCGCGATTGATCCCGAGACCCATAATGGATCCGGACGAGCCATATTACTCCAGGACGAGCCGAAAAGTTGTAACGCTCGCACACCTCCGACATCCGGTCCAATAGCAGGGTGCCGCCAGCTCAGAAAAATGCCTATTCGTCTGCGTCGCGATCCGGTGCGGGAGTCCTTGGCTTCTGCGGGTCCGGGTGCTGCCATTAGAGAGAGAATCAAGGCGGTCAGACAAGTAAACATGAGTCTCCTTAGGAATTCGGTTCGTCAGATGCGCAGATAGATCTTGCGCCGGTACATCCAAAAAAGAATCAACCAGTAGGTCAGGAGCTGTACTGCCCCGCGTGTCAGAGGCTCGAGTCCGGCTCCGAAAATCTGGAACGGAGCTGCGCCCACGTGGATACGGAAAGCGTCGGCGATCTGGCGGCCGAAATAGTCTGCCAGGAAGTAGGCGGCAATCGAATTCATACCGATGACGATGAGAGGAAAAGCCCATTTCCTGTGTTGCTTGACCTCGATGATCCAGCAGAAGCCTGCGAGATAAAGGAAGCAGATGCCGCCGCTGAACAGCGTCCAGGCGGGCGTCCAGATGCGCTTGACGATCGGGCAGATGCCGGCATAGTGCAGCAGAATACTCGCTGCGAATCCCGCCGCAGCGGCGATGAGAAGCTTCTTGAAGGGAATACGCGGCGCTTCAGCGCGCAGCCAGCGGCCCGCGATCAGCCCGAGTATCATTGTTCCCAGCGTCGGGATGAAGCTGAGAGTCAGATACCCTCCGCCGTTGAAGACAAATGGCTTGGTTCGTGGAAAAACGTTGAGGAACCAGTGGTCAAAGGCGTTGCCCAGGTTCGCGTTCTTGTTCCAATGCGCGGCGAAGCCGGAGTAGTTGTGCGCCCAATCCGGCGGCACGCCCACAGCCTGGTAGTTGAAGCCGGGGCCCGGGAGCGGATATACGGCCCACGCGAGCCAATAGCCCGCCAGGACTACCCCGAGCGCCACCCACTGCCAGCGCGCCCGCACGAATCCGAGCAGAAACAGAAAGGTGTAGCCCAATCCGATCTGCGTAAGCGTATCTTCGAATGTGAAGTTTGTGATTGGGCCTCGCTGAGACCGCAGGAAAAGGCCGAGCCAAACGAGCAGCAAGGAGCGCCAGAGCGTGTGTGCCAACATCCTGCCAAAGGAGGAGCCCTTCGCCAGCCGGCTGGCGATCGAGTATGGCAGCGCCACGCCCACCAGGAACGAGAAGCCCGGTTGGATCGTGTCGTGCAGGGAGCAGCCGGCCCACTCCACGTGGCTCTGGTTGAACGCCAAAAACCCCCAGAACCAGTTGCCTTGAAATGCGCGCGCGACACTTGGCAACCGCAACACTTCGGCCATCATCAGCAGCATCACGAAGCCGCGGTATGCGTCTACCGCCGTGTTTCGCGCCGCCGCCACGGGCGCGCCGCCGGTTATCGGGGCAAGCGGGGTATTGCCGGTAATAGTCTGCATCCTTCACCCCCTGGTTCTAACTTCCAGCGATCTGAATAGGCGTTCTGCCAACTCCATATGTTGTTCAGAAAATGAAAGCCCGCGGGCCCGAACCTCTGGTTCGTGCCCGGGCCTTGCAGAGCAGGGCCCGCTCGTGAATGGCAGAATGATCAAGCGCTAGGTCCCCACTTCATGACTGCGGATCGTACACCTAAAAGGAACGTCCGGCACTGCAAAGAATGAACTTATTGTCAGGGTTGATCACCCATCCGCGTTTGCAGATAATGCTGCACAACACGGGTGTGGTGAAATACTTCCTATGCATGGAACTATCGTCGATCCGGCCGTGACGTAATCAGAACAGCCCGATTTTCACTGACCTCCGCTTTGCATCAGCATTCGCGCTCCCATGCGGTTTGGCGGGCGCGGTTCACCGGGTAGGGGAGGGAATGATGAGCGGCATCCTCATGCAGGAACAGGAACACCAGATCGACCTCGCGACGGCGCTCGGCGAGGATCCGCCGGACATGACGACGTGAGCGGCGAGACGCGTGCCGCGTGGATGAAGCCGGCGGCGCTCCGGTGGCTTGGACGATGAGCGGCTGAGCCGTTCTAGGCCGCCGGAGGCGCCGTCCGCATCGGTTCCGGAGGCGTCTCGACCGGCTCCAGCAGCACGCGCTCGTACTCGGCGATTACCTGCGCCCCCACCAGCAGTACGATCGCGGCGATTTCGGCGCTGACGAGCACCGCGATGGCCGTGGTGAACGAGCCGTAGACCTCCTGTATGTGCGAGATCGAGCCGTAGTACCACAACAGCAGGTGGCGCGTGATCTCCCAGAGGACCGTCGCCGTCACTCCGCCTATGAGCGCGTGCCGCCACGACATGCGCCCGACCGGCATCACGTGATAGAACGCGGTGAGCACCAGGATCTCGCCGGCGACGCCCATCAGGTATAGGAGATAGTTGGAGAGCAGGAGGTTGTGCGTGGCCAGCACCGCGAGCCTTCCCGACACGATCGTCATTATGAGCAGGCCGACGCCAAGCGACAGGATGAAGGTGTAGGGGAGCACCGCCGACACGATGAACCGCCGGCGACGGATCTTGACGCGATGGAAGAAGATCACCGACACGGCGTTCTCGAGCACGGCGAACGCCAACGCGCTCGAGAGGATCATGGTGACGGCCACCACGCCGCCGATCACACTGCGGTTGGCCAGCACGGTGCGCAGGTTGGCGACGAGCGCGACGCCGGCGCCAGGCGCAACGAACTCGAGATACTCGGTGAGCGTCGAGAGCAGGCGCGCCTGATCAATCACGTGCGACAGCACGATGAGCAGGAGGATGAGGAGCGGAATCAGCGAGAGCAGCGTGTAGTACGCGACGGCCCCGGCGAGCAGCAATCCCTGGTTCGCGTTGAAGCCCTTGAGCACTCGCAGCGCGAAGGTGCCCGGATGCTTCAGGATCTCCGCGGCCGGATGCTTGAGAAGTTCGGCTGATCGGAGAAGCACTCTGCGTTTTGGCATTGCTCAGTCGCTCGGCGGTTGTATCCGGATGTAGTCTCTGTGGCTCTCTCGTACGGCGCGACGCCCATGAGGCGCCGCGCCGCCACGCTACCCCTCCTTATAAGCGTTTCTATCCGGGAGCACAAGGATAAAGGGGGAAGGAAAGCCAGGAAATCCAAGGAGAACTCGGAAAGAAATCGTCCTCGGCACGGAAGATCCGGCAAGGGACCGGTCCCGATGGGAGAGATTGCTGGCGCCGGCGGCTGCTTCCCGGAACGGCGCATGGCAGGCCGGCAAGGGCCTGGCGATTCGCCTGGTTGCCGACGCCCGGGCCCGAATTCTCCGGATCGTCCTGACGGTGAAATCGCTCGAGCGTGCGAGGACTTTCCTCGAGGGGAAACACCTGCTGGGAGCGGTTTCGGCCGGGGAAATCACCATTGCTCCCCGAAGGATCCAGGGATTGGGCATTCGCCTGGAAGAGAAATGATTTTTTCTGCGGCTTCAGTGTGATACCCTCCCCCACACAATCGGGCGACTCCGGCCATTGACGCAAGCCCCACTTGTGATCCCGGCCTCCGCCCGCGAAAGTCATTTCGATCATAAATCAGGAGGACGCAGTGCGGACTGCTGGAACACATTTCAGTGCCGGATGGATCCATTACGCGGTGCGCTTGGCCATAGTACTGTGCCTCGTGCCTGTCTTCGCCGGATCGGCCGACCTCACCAAATATCACAACTATCAGGAACTAGCGGCCGCGCTGAGCGCGGCCGCCGCCGCTCATCCCGGTCTCGCCCGGCTCGAATCCATCGGGAAGACATCCGAGGGGCGCGACATCTGGGTGATCCAGATCGCAAATCCCGCCGGGACGCCTGTCGACCAGCGGCCTGCCCTGCTGATTGCGGCCAATTTCGAGGGTGACCATTTAATCGGAAGCGAGCTGGCATTGTATCTGGCGGACTACCTGCTCGGGGCTTACCCGGCCGAAGCTGCCGTCAAGCAGCGCCTGGACAACCACGTCATTTTCATCGTGCCACGTGTGAATCCGGACGGGGCCGAGCAGATGTTCGCCGCAGTCAAGACAGGCCGCCGCACCAATTCCACCGCGTTCGATGCCGACAACGACGGGCGCGTGGACGAGGATGGTCCCGAGGATCTGAACAAGGACGGCTTCATCACGGTGATGCGGGTCAAGGATCCCAAGGGACCATACATGATCAGCCCCGAGGACCCGCGGCTGATGAAGAAGGCCGATCCCTCCAAGGGCGAATCCGGCGGCTATGCGATCTATTGGGAAGGCACCGACAAGGACAATGACGGCTTTATCGCCGAAGACGGCGCCGGCGGCGCCGATATCAACCGCAACTTCATGCACCAGTACCCGTACTACCAGCCTGATGCCGGCCGTCACATGGTCAGCGAATCCGAGACGCGGGCGCTGCTGGAATACGTGCTGAAGCGCCGGAACATCGCGGCGATTCTCGCTTTCGGCGAGAGCGACAACCTGATTGTGGCGCCCAATCGGCGCGGCGAAGCGGGCCCGCCCAATCCGATCGACCTTCTCGACTTTGCCGGCCGCAGCATCGCAGACTCGCGCAAGACCGGCATCTTCCCGGAAATCCAGATGGGCTTTGGCCGGGGCATGCGCCCCTTCATGGGAGGGTCTGAAGGGGGACCCGGCGGTCCGGGAGGGCGAGGCGCGCAGACGCAGACGCCGACAAGCGCACGCGGCATGCGGGCGGTCACGCCTTCCACCACGGTCAATACGGCTGACCTCGAGTACTTCACCGCCATCAGCATCAAATACCGCGAGCTGACAGGGATTCGAAGCGCCGGTTACACCCGCACGCCCGCAGGCGCGTTCTTCGAATACGGATACTACCAGTACGGTGTGCCGTCGTTCTCGACGCCCGGCTGGGGCCTCCCGGGAGGCGGAAGACCTGCAGGCGCCGGCGCCCCCGGCGGCGAGACCGCGAGGCCCGCGGCCGACACACCACGGCCGACCGGCATGCGTGGCCGCGGATTTGGCGGGACCGGCGCAGCTGCGGCAGCCGACGCCGAAGGAAGTACACCTGAAGGCATCGATCTGCGGCTTCTTCAGTGGATGGACAGCGAAAAGATCGACGGCTTCGTCAACTGGACACCATTCACTCACCCGACCCTGGGCCAGGTCGAAATCGGCGGATTCAAGCCGTACGCGGCCACCAATCCGCCTGCCTCCAGGATTGCGGATCTTGGGGCCGGACATGCAAAGTTCGTGATGTATCTCACCTCGCTGTTCCCGAAGGTAAAGATCGCGAAGACCGAGGTCACCCCGCTTGGCGCGGGTCTGTATCGCATCAAAGCCGAGATCGAGAACACCGGCTTCCTTCCCACCGCACTGGCACTGGGAGTGACCGCCCGGGCCGTCAAGCCGATCATGGTTCAGCTGGGCGTGCCGCCGGAGACGATCATCACCGGAAACGAGAAGACCAATCACATCCCAGCCCTTGCCGGATCCGGCAACCGGCAAAGCTACCAGTGGGTCATCAAGGGGAAACCGGGATCGGCCGTCGACTTGAAAGTCGTCTCGCAGAAGAGCGGCACCGACACGGCGACGCTCACCCTGAAATAGTGGGCGCCGAGTAGGTCCCGGCCGCCGGACGGAACCTTATGGAGCTGTTCTCATTTTGAGCAGCCGAGCCCTTTAACCGAGATCGGCCGTGCAGGGCGCCGTCGGGCCGCCGGCGCCCACTTCGGAACTGGACGTTATTTTGGGAGAACTCATAATGAAATCATTTTTGAAATATGTCACTACCGCCGTTCTTTTGCTGGCGCTCACGATCTCCGTGGCGCCCGCCACCTCCGGCCAGGCCAAGCCGGCGCAGGGCACGAAACCTGCTGCGGCAGCCGCGGAGTCTGTTGCTCAGGCGGCAAAAGAACCGCCGACATCCGAGCGCGGTTACAAGGTCAGGCTGGACTTCAACCGCTGGCACGACGTCGCCGAGCTGCAGGCGGATATGCGCACGCTCGAGAAGGCTTATCCCAGATTTCTCAAATACATTTCGCTTGGGAAAAGCTACGACGGGCGGGATATCGCGGCCATGATCGTCAACAATCCCGATACCGGATCCGACACAAGCAAACCCGCGATGTACATCGAAGCCAACATCCACGGGAACGAGATCCAGGGCGGCGAGATCTGTATCTATACGATCTGGTACCTGATGGAAAACTACGGAAAGATCGACAAGATCACCCGCCTTGTCAACGAACGAACTTTTTATATCGTTCCGACGGTCAACCCGGACGGCCGCGACTATTTCATGCACGGAACCGGCCAGGGCGCCCGCAGCGGCCACCTGCCGGTCGATGACGACAATGACTACCAGTTCGACGAGGACGGGCCCGAGGATCTGAACGGCAACGGAGTCGTCGAGCAGATGCGCAAGTACGTCCCCGGCCAGGGCACTCATCGGAAGAATGCTGCGGATCCGCGCATCCTGGAACCGGTCAAGCCCGGAGAGAAGGGCGACTACGTCCTGCTCGGCATGGAGGGCATCGACCACGACGGCGACGGCCGTGTGGGAGAAGACCCCCCGGGCGGCTATGACCCGAATCGCAACTTCGCCTCCGACTGGCAGCCGAACTATGTCCAGAGCGGCGCGATGGACTACCCATTCCAGCTCCCGGAAGCAAAAGCCGTCAACGACTTCCTGATGGCGCATCCGAACATCGCCGGCCTGCAGACCTACCACAACAGCGGCGGCATGATCCTGCGCAGCCCGGGAGCCGAATCGGCCGGCGAGTACCCCGCCAGCGATGTCCGGGCTTACGATGAGATGGGGAGGATGGGAGAGCGCATGCTTCCCTTCTACCGCTACCTGGTGATCTGGAGCGGCCTGTACACGGTGCATGGCGGCACCACCGACTGGGGCAACGACGGCCTCGGCATCCTCTCGTTCTCGAACGAGCTGTGGAACGGGGGTCAGTACTTCACCAGCCCCGACCTCAAGGAGCAGCAAAAGGATCCCATCAGCCCGATCGCCCCGCGCGTGGCGAGCAATTTCTTCAACGACTACCTCGAATTCGGCGACGAGCTGATAGAATGGAAAGAGTTTGATCACCCGCAGTTCGGAAAGATCGAGATCGGGGGTGTAATGAAGAAGACCTTCGGCCGCGTGCCGCCGCGCTTCATGAACGAAGAGCTGTGCCACCGCAACATGGCGTTCACTCTCTACCAGGCCGACGAGATGCCCCGGATGCAGATGGGCGAGTCCAAGGTGGAGAAGCTGGGCGACGGCGTCTACAGGGTGTGGCTCGACCTGATCAACGACAAGGTCGCACCCACCATCCTTGCCAAGGCGGCCAACAACAACGTGGTCCGGCCCGACCTGCTGACGGTTGAGGGCAAGGGCATCGAAGTGCTTTCGGCGAGCTGGGTGCCGAACAAGTGGCGGCCCTCCGTGGCTCAGATCATCGACCAGAAGGATCTGAACCGGATCATGGTCCGCAGCGGAATCCCGGGCCACACGACCAAGACGGTTCAGTACCTGGTCAAGGGGAGCGGCAACCTCACCGTAAAATACGACAGCCTGAAAGGCGGCACCGTCCAGAAAACAATCACCCTTAATTAGAGGGGACAGTCACCCGTGTCCCCAAGCAAACGTGCCGGCCAATTCAATGACTTCCGGCACCGAGCAATTCAAGCCGAACCGTTGTGGAGGAAATCCATATGACTGTCATTGTCCGTCCTAAATCCGAATGCAAATACGACATCCTGTCCCTGGGCGAGGTGATGATCCGCCTGGATCCCGGTGACGGCCGGATCCACACCACACGTACATTCAGGGCCTGGGAGGGTGGAGGCGAATACAACGTGGCGCGCGGCCTGCGCCGCTGTTTCGGCATGCGCGCGGCGGTCGTGACTGCCATAGCGGATAATCCCGTCGGCCGCCTGCTCGAAGATCTCATGCTGCAGGGCGGCGTGAACCTGGAATATGTGAAATGGGTTCCGTACGACGGCATCGGCCGCAAGGTGCGGGTTGGGCTCAATTTCACCGAGCGCGGGTTCGGCGTGCGCGCGGCCGTGGGATGCTCCGATCGCGGGCACAGCGCGGCGTCCCAGCTGAAAAAAGGCGACATCGACTGGGAGAAAATATTCGGCAAAGACGGCGTTCGGTGGATGCACTGCGGCGGCATTTTTGCCGGTCTTTCCGAAACCACGCGCGATGTGATCATCGAAGCGGTGCAGGTGGCAAAAAAATATGGCACGGTTGTTTCCTATGACCTCAACTTCCGCACGTCGCTCTGGAAAGACATTGGCGGCACCGACAAGGCCAAGGAAGTGAATCGCGAAATCGCCAGATATGTGGATGTGATGATCGGCAACGAGGAGGATTTTACCGCTGCGCTGGGATTCCAAGTCGAAGGCCTCGATGAAGGCTGCTCAAAGCTGGATCCCTCAAATTTCAAGAAGATGATCCGGGAGGCAGTGAAGGAATATCCGAACTTCAAGGCGGTGGCGACCACGTTGCGCAACGCGAAGACGGCATCCGTCAACGACTGGGGAGCGGTGCTCTACATCAACGGCCAGTTCTATGATGCGATCCTCCGGGAAAACCTCGAGATATACGACCGGGTGGGCGGAGGCGACAGTTTTGCATCAGGACTGATTTACGGGCTCATGGAAGGCAGAAGTCCTGCCGAAGCCGTGAACTACGGCGCCGCACATGGCGCCCTGGCCATGACCACGCCGGGCGACACAACCACGGTAAACCAGAAGGATGTCGAAAAAGTAATGAAGGGCGGTACCGCGCGCGTTGACCGGTAAGACTGCGAGAGCACTCGTCCTCGTTCCGAGCGGAATGCAAAAAGGACACAAGTGGGCGCCGGCGGCCCGACGGCGCCCTGCAGGACCCGAATCTGTTGCAGAGGCTGGCTGCTCAAGAGGGGAACGCCGCCAAAGGTCGCGGCCGCCGGCCGGGACCTACTGGCGATAACACCAGGGCGTAACAAGTTTTTACGTATGGAGCCTACAGCAACCGGCCGAGAGTAACCGCCAGAGTGGCGCAAGATTTCGCCGGTCCCACAGCACAGCCCCCCAGGGCCGACGAGGACGCGGAGTTCACCAAAGATGCTCGCCGCACATGGGCGCGCCTGCTTGCCAAGATTTTTGAAGTAGACCCGATGCTGTGTTCCTGTGGCGCGGAGATGAAGATTGTCTCCGTTATTACTGATGGACGCGTGGTTGATCGAATCCTGCGGCATCTCGAGAGCGAGCGCTGCAAGGCCCGAGATCCCTTCGAACCGCGCGCGCCGCCCCGGCGCGCCGCACTTTCGCATTAATAGCCCGACCTCGCCCATGCGAGATGCAGCGGTTGCCTCGCATCCCGCCCGCTTGAGGTGTGCGTCCTTGCAGTTCCGGATTTTACCGGAGGACGCGATATTTCACTTCCTGGCCCGAGCAAGCGGGAGAGGCGGAGAATCGCAATGCACTCGGCCCCCTTAACGATG
>Ga0315277_10007744_pt1 | contig 13890 bp, 13 predicted proteins | sample YL17G05_15_MG_FD_203695 | JGI IMG/M metagenome (GOLD analysis project Ga0315277, IMG submission 203695) | Sediment microbial communities from Yellowstone Lake, YNP, Wyoming, USA - YL17G05_15 | ecosystem: Environmental > Aquatic > Freshwater > Lake > Sediment | place: USA: Wyoming | collected... | reverse complement strand
CTCTGCTGGACAACAGGAGCCGGAGGTTGTGTCCCTACTGGGGAGGAAGCTCTTCGCGACGCCGGCCGAGGGCGAGGAGCTGGCCAAGCTCCAGGCAAACCTTCAGGAAGCCGTCCGGGCCGTCGAAACCAATCCGGACAGTGTCGAAACAATCATCGGATACGGCCGGGCCTTGGCCGGGTTGTGGCGATACCATGAAGCCATCGAGGTCTATTCCAAGGGGATTAAGGCCCATCCTGACGAAGCCATGCTCTACCGCCACCGCGGGCACCGGTACATCTCTATCCGCGATTTTGACAAGGCGGCGTCCGATACGGCCAAGGCGGCGGCCCTCAACGACAAGGACTTCGACATCTGTTATCACCTGGGACTGGCCCATTATCTCCGGGGTGAATTCGATAAAGCCCGAGCCGCCTATGAGAGCTGCTTGAAGGTCGCGACCGACGACGATTCCAAGATCGCCGTTTCCAACTGGCTCCATGCCACGCTCCGCCGCCTCGGCCGACAGGAAGACGCGGCCAAAGTCCTCGGGGGGATCAGCGAGGGGATGAAGGTCGAAGAGAACACGTCTTACTTAAACCTTCTCCTTTTCTTTAAGGGTCTGAAAACTGAAGACGAAATTCTAAACTGGGCGGCGGATTCGGAGCTCGACGCTGCGACCGTCGGCTACGGCGTCGGCTGCTGGCACTTGTACAGCGGTCAGAAGGAGAAGGCCAGCGGCTTCTTTGAGAAGATCGTGACCGGACGTTACTGGCCGGCCTTCGGTTTCATCGCCGCGGAAGCCGAGCTGGCCCGGATGAAATAGGCACTTCGCTTGACATCCCTTCAGGTCACGTCTTATCATCCCGGACGACGGGGTGAGGGAAAATGGATGAGAGATACATCACCAGGCGCTGTTTTCTGAAATCTGTTGCGGCGGCCGCCGCGACCCCGGCCGTATTCCACATCGTCCCGCGTCATGTGCTGGGGAAAGGACAGGCTCCACCGAGCGAGAAGCTGAACATCGCGGGCATCGGAGTCGGGGGGATGGGGGGCGACAACCTGCGCGAGCTGGAAAGCGAGAACATCGTCGCACTTTGCGACGTTGACCTGGATTATGCGGCCGGGACTATCAAACGGTACCCCGGAGCCAAGGTCTTCACCGACTACCGCGTGATGCTGGAGAAGCAGAAAGACATTGACGCCGTCGTCATCGCTACACCCGACCACACCCACGCGGTCATCACCCTCGCCGCGATGAATGCAGGCAAGCACGTCTACACCCAGAAGCCGCTCACCCACGATGTCTGGGAGTCGCGGCGGCTCGCCTGGGCGGCACAGGAATCCAAAGTCACGACCCAGATGGGTATCCAAGGCCACTCGAGTGAAGGCATCCGGCTGGTCTGCGAATGGATCTGGGCCGGGCTCATCGGCGCGGTGCACGAAGTGGACGCCTGGTGCGACCTGTCCTATTACCCCTGGGGCCACGCCTACTGGAGCTCCAAATGGGGAGTGCGGCCAGAAGACACGCCGCCTGTGCCGGCCGGGCTCGACTGGGACCTCTGGATCGGTCCGGCGCCCTTCCGGCCTTATCATCCCGCCTATCACCCGCTCGTCTGGCGATGCTGGTGGGATTTCGGCGTCGGCATGATGGGCGACCGCGGAGCCCACACGCTCGACGCCGTGTTCTGGTCGTTGAATCTCGACGCGCCGGAGACCATCGAAGCCACGAGCTGCGGCCTCAACCCCGACACCCACCCCCTGTCAGCCATAGTCACCTATCATTTTCCAGCCCGGGGGGATCGGCCGCCGGTCAAACTGACCTGGTATGAAGGCACGCGCCCGCCGCGTCCAGAAGAGCTCGAGGATGGCCGCAATATGCCCGCCGAGGGAGGCGCCGTCTTCAAGGGCACGAAGGGGAAAATCATGTGCGGCGTCTACGGCGACGGGCCCCGTCTCATCCCCGAAAAGCTGATGCAGGAGGCCGCCCGACCGGAAAAAATGATCCAGCGAGTGGAAGGAACGCACGAACAGGATTGGGTCAGGGCCTGCAAAAGCGGAACAAAGGCCGGAGCGTGTTTTGAGTACTCGGGACCGCTGACCGAGATCTGTCTCTTGGGCAACGTCGCCAAGCGGCTGGATACGCGGATCGCCTGGGACGCCGCCAACCTCCGAGTGATAAATAATCCCGCGGCTGAGCCGCTCATCCGGCGCCCTTACCGCGAGGGCCGGGCGCTTTAGCCGGTAGGATAGGTATTAGGGTTTCAGGAGTCCGGCCAGCCTCTGGCAATTGCTGACGGCGTAGGCCTGGTAGTCGTTGTTGAAATAGACATAGCAATCTTCCGCTTTCACCGTTTTAATCGTCTCCGCCCACTGGGCGAGCTCCTCGTCGCCGTATTTATAGCGGTGTCCGCCGGTCAGGCCGTGAAACCGGAAATAGGCGACGGAGGAGGTCTCAACCGGGGACCCGGGTACCTGGGCTGAGGAGACACTGCAAGTTGTCACCCTATGAACCCGCAGTCGCTCCCACACCGATTCGTCATACCAGCTTTCATGACGGAACTCGATGACGTTATTGAATTCCAAGGAAAGCGTCGAGAGGAACTCCTCGAGGAGGTCCAGGTTGCGCGTGATTGAGGGCGGAAGCTGGAAGAGGAGGCACCCCAGCCTCTCCTGCAGAGAACCAGCCAAGATGTTGAAATAGTTGACCTCGCTCTTGACGTTGCGCAGTTTCTTGAGGTGAGTGATCTGCCGATTGGCCTTGAGGGTGAAGCTGAAGTGGGCGGGTGTCCGTTCCAGCCAGCCGCGGAGAGTCTCCGGCTTCGGGAAACGGTAGAACGTCATGTTGATCTCGACCGTGGCGAAATGGCGGGCGTAGAAGGGCAGCCAATCGGAGGAGGGAAGATCGGGCGGGTAAAACCGTCCCTTCCAGCCGGGATAGCTCCAGCCCGAGGTCCCGAGATGATAGGTCGCTGCCATCAGCGTCGAGCCTGATTCCCTTTCGGCATTATATCGCATTTGCAGTTGATAAGGCGAGGACGTCCCGGAATCTGAAAGCATCTGCTTTTTGTTGATGATTAGGATGTGCAATTTGGGGATGGAGAAGCGACCTCTCAGGTTCAGTCATGCCGAATTGTTTTTCGAGGGCACCTGGCCTTCATATGATAAAGGCGAAGGGTGTGGGTGAGGAAGTCCGTGGACGACTGAGCGGGCACGGTTTCTCGACTGAAAGGAGAGAAGAGCGAAGGAGGATGCGAAGCGACTTTCCTCGCTGGGGAAAGGAGCGGGCTGACGAATCCCATACCCGAGCCTTCTTCTACATTGCTTTTTTACCCCGGCTTTCGTAAGATTTGGCTTCTGGGGTCCCGGTTGCCCGAAGTCGCGCTAGAAAAAAGAACCACCCGGTTCGCTTTGCTCGGGACGATTACGCACGACGTGATCACCCAGGCCTCCGGACGCGTCCTTTCGGGCGAAGGCGGCATCCTCTACCAGGCCGCGGGTTTGTGCGGCTTGGGCCAGCATGTCACCCTTTACACTCGCGTCGGCAAGGACATCTTCCCCCGGGTCAAACCGGTGATCGACCGCTGGCCGACCTGCGATTCTTCGGGGATCCGCGTGGTGCCCGGACCCGGAAACAGCGTCTTTCTTCACTATCCCGAGAAAGGCGAGCGCGTCGAGGTCCTGGAATCGCACGTGCCGCCGCTTCGGCCGGATCGACTGCTCAGAGAGCTGCCGGGCATTGCCTTCCTCATCCTGGTCATCAACTCGGGCTTCGACATCGCCCTTCTTGATTGGCGCCGGCTTGTCCGCCGGGCGGAATGCCCCATCTGGTTCGACATCCACTCTCTGGCCTTGACGCTCGAGCTGCACACGGCCCGCCGCTACCGGCCGCTCCCTGAATGGCGGGACTGGGCTGAGGGAACGACCTATCTGCAGGCCAACCTTAAGGAGGTCGCTTCGATGCTCGGAGAGCCGGAGCGGCCGCCTTCCCGGGAACGTCTGGGCCGTTTCGGGGAGCTGGTTTTCGAATTGGGCATCCAAGCCGCTTTCATCACGCTCGGCGCGGAGGGAGTCCTGGTGTTGCTGCCCAAACGCACCAGGAAGGTCGGGTCGCCGGAGGCCAGGAGTGTTGTGGATACCACCGGCTGCGGTGATATCTTCTGCGCAGGCGCGGCGGCCCGGTTGGCTTCCGGCGCGGATCCCGTCGAGGCGGCCGCCTTTGGCGCCGAACTCGCTTCTGAAGCCGCCGGCGTTTCGGGAATCGAACCGACATACAATTTGGTCAGGAACCGCGTGTTTTGCGCCTGAGCTTACTTTACAGGCAAAATATTTGTGATAGAATACTGATTACCGTGCCCATGGCCGACCTCCGGAAGAGTCATCATTTCTCCGATTTCCTCAAACCCACTCAAGTCGTCTACGAGCTCCAGGCCAAAGAAAGAGTCCGGGCCATCGAGGAACTGCTCGACGTCCTGTTCAAGGAAAAACTCATCAAGAACAAGAAGCTCATCCTCACCCGGCTCGTGGACCGCGAGCAGCTGGAATCCACGGCCATCGGCGACCACGTGGCCCTGCCGCACGCCCGCGTGGACACGGGCGGCGAGATCGCCATCGCCGTGGGGAGGTCGGAGAAAGGCATCGACTTCGACTCCATCGACAAGAAGAAGGTCCACCTTATCATCCTGGTCGTCTGGAACCCCACCCTGCCGGGGCTTTTTAACCATCTCTTTGCCGGGCTGGCGCGTTTCCTGAGGAAGCCGGAATACCGGCAGCGGCTGTTCGAGGCAAAGAATAAGGGGGACCTCTTCAAGGTCCTTTCCGAGATCGAGCTGACCATGCCCCATGAGGACCGGATCATCAGCCGGGCCAGCCTGCTGGCCAAGCTCCAGGAGATCGAGCTCCGCAAAAAGAAGGCAACCAAAGACCAGCTCCGGGAGCTGCGCAAGCATGCTGAGTTGATCCGGGAGGAGCTCGACGAATCCCTGCTCACGCGTTTCGATAAGCTCATGGAAAGGTACGGTTTCGCCGTGGCCGAGGTCCTGGACGGGGCCTGTCAGGGCTGCAACATGAGGATCGCAACCAAGATGAACTCGGCCATCGAGGGCAGCAACGACATCTACATCTGCGAGAACTGCGGCAAGTTCCTGGTCTCGCCTCGCAAGAAAAAGAAATAGCTACCGGATCACTTCCCTGGCCAGGTTCACGGGCTTCAACAGCTTGTACACGGGATAGGTCTGCAGTTCGCGGCTCCACTGGGGAACGATGTAGCGGTCGAAGAAGTTCCAGACGAGCAGGCCGTCGTCGCTCTCCGGTTCGAGGAGGTAGGCGGCCAGACCGCCCAGCGGTTGGGCGGTCGGGATGATGAGCGTGCCCGCCGGGAATTCCTTCGTTTCCACCGCATATTCTCCCTTGACCTGGTTCAGGTGGTGCCCCTGATAAGCTCTTTCTTCCGATTTGAGCTCTTTGACCCGGAAAGCTTCGACCTCGAGAGTAGACGCAGTGTCGAGTTTTTCCACGACCAGGCCGTGCTGCCGGAGCTTGGCGAGGATCTCCGAATCCGGAACGCCGATAATGTAGGCAAAGGGGAACCGTACGCCTCTCTTTCCGACCCAGTCGGAATAGTAGGGGACGGTTTGGACATTCACCTTGTCGGTGGGATGGACCTCCGGCCTCTGGCCCTCGCCCCGGGGAATGACCTCGGTCTCGTAAGCGTGAACTGTGACCGGGTTCTTGAGAGGAAGGAGATCGTATTCGACAAAATAAGTCTCTTTATCGGACGGGTTGCTGCCTTTGAGAACGGCATTTCGATCGGCTTCTGAGACAAGCCTTTCGATCTCCTCGAGATGGACGGAGCAGTAATCCAAGATCGCCCGCAGGAAGTTGTAGTTGCCCAGGACCCGTGCCTTGAAATCGGCATAGACATAGTTTTCATCAAGGATGGAGAGGCGGTTGCGCAGGCCGATGTAGTTCGTGACATAGCGGGGCTGGGGCTCAAAGGTCTCCCAACCCTTTTCCGGGGCCTTGTAATCCCTGAATCCGCCGTAGCCCACGGCCGGGGTGGAGTACTTCTTTTCCAGGATGGCCTCGATCTCGGGCATCATCCTGTTTCTCTGGTAGGCGATGATCGCGGAGTCGCCGTTCGGGTTGAGCCCCCAGGAGTAGGTCACGACCTCTTGATGGTAGGCCCCATTGGTGGTATGGCAATCGACGAGGAGGAGCGGGTCCCAGCGCAGTAGGACGTTCTGGACGAGCCCCCTGAGCTCGGGGCTTTCGAGCTTTATGCTATCCCGGTTGAGGTCGAGGTTCTGGCCATTATGACGGACGCCGACCCCCTGCTCCGGTCCGCCCTGGTGTCTCCGGTTATCTGGGCTGATCCTCTCGTTCCCGTCGGCGTTGAAGATGGGGGCGATGAGCAGGATAAGCTTGTCGAGGTGAGGGAGCTCCGGCGCGAGGAGGATATCGCGGGCGAGCATGAGCGACGCCTCTTTGCCCTCCACCTCCCCGGCATGGATGTTGGCCTGGATATATATGATCCCCCTATTGTCATTCCGCGAGGAAAAAGGCAAAGCGGGGAGGGGCTTCCCGATCACGAGGAGAGGAATATCTCTTCCTTCCGCGCTAGTGGCCAGAGTTTCCACCCGTAGGTACGGGCTCAATCGCTGCAGGGTCCGGACAAAAGTCATGACGTCGGCAAAGCGCGATGTCGCCTTCCACTGGCTCTCCTCGGCTACCGTGAGGGGTTTTTCCTGAGCCGCATCCTGAGACAATAGGAAGCTGGGGGTCAAGACGAGTGCGACGCCAAGGGCACACAAAACGGTCATCTTTTTCATGGCATTCATCCTTTGATTCATCAGGGACAGAAGTCTATCGAATCGGTAACACCAAGTCAAAGCAAGGCACGAGTAACCATCCAGTAGGACGTATTTTAGTGCACGGCCATTCGGGAAGGGAAGAGCGACCTCGAAGGTTTAGCTTTCCCGAAGCGTTTTTCGAGGGAAGCCGCCTGGCGGCCGCGAGGACTGATCAATTCCGAACCGCCTCCAGGACTCTGTTTGAGGCTCATTAACCTCCCCTACCCCTCCTAGCGAATTAGGAGGGGTTTGAATAAGGTCGGCGTTTCGGGAAAAGGTCGGAGCGTCGACATTCCCGAATGGCTCGTGACCATAGCGAAGAAAAGATTGGGTTCCACCTTTTCCCGCGGTTATTAGTGGTATGATACGGGTATGATCAACTTCGGAGTCCGGCCGGAAAAGCAGGAGTCGCTTCGTCTGAAGATGGAGAAGTACGGCATCCGTGAGCAGGACATCCTCGAGAAGTTCATCCGCGGCGGCGGCCCAGGCGGCCAGAAGATCAACAAGGCTGCCAGCTGCGTCTATCTTAAGCACCGCCCCACCGGGATCGAGGTCAAATGCCAGGCTGAGCGCTCGCAGCTCCTCAACCGCTTCCTCGCCCGGAGGATCCTGACCGAAAAGATAGAACAGAAGGTCCGGGGTGAGCAGAGCGAGGTAATCCAGCGGGTCGAAAAGATCCGGAGGCAGAAGAGGAAGAGGTCAAAGCGGGCCAAGCAGAAGATGCTCGACGCCAAGAAAGCTCACGCCGAGGTTAAGCTGCTCCGGGCCTTCCGGCCCGATCGCGAGGAAATGTAACGGGTTGGGGAGGCGGGCCCGCGATTTTTCAGCCGGCCAGACGGACCAACGTGTGAAGCAAGACGTTGGCGCCTTTATCCAGGTCCTCCCAGCTGATCATCTCATTCGGCGCGTGGCTGACCCCATCCCGGCAGGGAATGAAAATCATCCCGGCCTCGGCAAGCCCGGAGACGATCTGGGCGTCATGACCGGCCCCGCTTGTTATCCGCATCGAGGCATAGCCGAGCCTACGGCACTCCTCCTCGATGGCCCCGATGATCCGGGCGGAGAGGGCCGCGGGAACCGTCTTGTCGATTATCCTGGAATGGAAGGAAACTCCCCGCGTCGAGGCGACATCCTCGGCTAGCGTTAGAAGCTCCCGGTCCAATGTCTCGAGAGTCTCGCCGGAGGCGCTCCGGACGTCGAGCGTGAAATCGACCTTGCCCGGAACAACGCTGAACGAACCGGGGTGGACCGTGACTTTCCCGATTGTGATCATGCTCCCGTAGTGCTGTGTGGCGACGAGCCGCGTTCCCTTGAGCGCAAAGTCGGCCGTCGCCAGGAAGGCATCCTGGCGGAGCTCGAGCGGCGTCGTCCCGCCGTGGTCGGCCTTGCCCACGAAGGAACATTGACGGTAGGTTTTCCCGGCGATGCGCTCGACGACCCCAATCGGGACATCCTCGGTCTCCAGCGTTGCCCCCTGCTCGATGTGGAGCTCAAGATAGGCCTCGAATTCGGGTCTTCCCTTGTGGGCGGCCAAAATGGTCTCTGGGCTAAACTCTGTTCCGGCCAGGATGTCCTTGAGCGGACGGCCGAAGGAAGTCACACCCTTTTCAACTTCATCCTTGTTCAGCCGGCCGACAAAAGCGCGGCTTCCCAGAAAATCGCCCACCAGGTTTCCCTCCTCGTCGGTGAAGGAGACAAGTTCCAGCGGTTTTGCCAGGGCGCGCCCTGTCTCCTTGACCTGGCGCAGGCATTCGAGCCCGGCCAAGACCCCCACGGCCCCATCGAAAGCGCCGCCGTTGATCACGGTATCGATATGGGAGCCGACGAGCACGGCCCGTCCGTCCCCGCCCAGGCGGCCAAAGGTATTGCCGGCTCCGTCCCGCCGGTAGCACAACTCCGCTTCGCAGATCCTCTCTTTGAGCCAGGCCTGGGCCTCGAAGTCGGCCTGGCTGAAGGACGGCCGGCTGATCCCGCCCCTGAGGTCCCGGCCGAACTTGGCCAGCGCTTCAATGTCCGCCCGAAGACGTTCCAGGTCGATCCGGATGTCCATTCATGTCCCCTGATGTCAGAGCAGCGCCTTCATCTCCGCCACGGCCTGGACGATTCCGACGACCGCGGCCCGGGCCACGATGGAGAAACCGATGCTGAGCTCGACGATCTCCGGGATGGCGACGATCTCGGCCACATTCCGGTAATCCAGCCCGTGCCCGGCGTGGACCTCTAAGCCCAGGCTGCGCCCGAGGACCGCCGCTGCGCGGACTTTATGGAAGGCCCTGTCTCTAGCTGCTGCGGGCTTCAGGTCGGCGAATTTTCCGGTGTTAATCTCGATGAGGTTGACACCGACTTCGGCGCAAGCCCTAATCTGGCCGGGGTCTGGATCGACGAAGATGCTGACCCGGATTTTGGCTTTTTGGAGCTTACGGATAAAAGGCCCCAGGTGGGCTCTGGCCGCACTGACGTTCAGTCCGCCCTCGGTCGTCAGCTCTTCGCGCCGCTCGGGAACCAGCGAAACAACATCGGGCTTGACCCGGATGGCGATCTTCTTCATTTCCTCGCTGGCCGCCATCTCCAGGTTGAGTTTGGTCTTGATGACCTCGCGCAGCAGCCGGAGGTCCCGCTCCTGGATGTGGCGCCGGTCGCCGCGCAGATGGATGACAATACCTTCGGCTCCGGCCTGCTCGGCTAGGAGCGCGACGAGCACGGGGTCCGGCTCGTTGCCCTTTCGCGCCTGACGCAGCGTCGCGAAGTGATCGACATTGACCGCCAGTCTCATGGCTTTCTCCTTGTCCAGACGTCTCACTCCCCTAGGCATCTGGCGATGACCGAGGTCAGCCGCCCGGCCAACTCTTCGATCCGTCCGAGGTCTTCGCCCTCGATCATCACCCTGGCCAAGGGCTCGGTGCCGGAGTAACGGACGTCCAGTCTTCCGGCGCCGGCGAGCGCCGCCCTGATCTCGTCTATCGTCTGGACGATTTCGGGGAACTGCTTAAAATCGAGCTTCTCCCGGACTCGGACATTGTGGAGGACCTGGGGGAACTCTTTGAGCCCTCCGGCCAATCCTGAGAACGAAACCTGGGCGGCCAGCATGGCCTCGAGCATCCGCAGGCTAGTCAGGATGCCGTCACCGGTCGGGCAGTCGTCCAGGAAGATCGTGTGGCCGGATTGTTCGCCGCCGAGGTTGGCCCCCATCTCCAGCATCTTCTCGAGCACGTATTTATCGCCCACTCTGGTCCGGACGAGCTCGATGCCGATGTCCCGCAGCCCCTTTTCCAGCCCCATGTTGCTCATGGTTGTGGCTACGACTGCGCCCGATTTGAGCCGGCCCCGGTCCTTCATGAAGCCCGCCTGGACGAACAGGGTGTGATCCCCGTTGAGGATTCTTCCCTTTTCGTCCACCCAGAGCGCCCGGTCGGCATCCCCGTCATAGGCGATCCCCAGGTCCGCCCGGGCCGCTACGACATGACGGGCGAGGTTGTGGGGATGGAGAGAGCCGCAGCGGCGGTTGATGTTCTTTCCGTCGGGGACATTGAAAATGGGGATCACCCGAAAACCCAGCCGGAAGAAAACCGTTGGGGCGATGACCGAGCTGGCGCCGTTGGAGCAGTCGAGGACAACCGTCAGGTCCTCGGGGATGCGGGCATTCCGCAGCTGGCCGATGAGGAAATCCTCATACTCGTCGGCCAGCTCGGCTCGGAGATGGACCGCCTTCCTCTTAGTCACACGTGCCGTTTTTCTCTTTCCCTCCAGGATGGCCTTTTCCAGCCGCAGTTCCCATTCATCAGAGATCTTGATCCCATCCGGGGAAAAGATCTTGATGCCGTTGTCCCGGTAGGGATTATGGGAGGCCGAGATCACGATCCCCGCGGAAAATCTGTGCTTCCGGGTCAGGAACGAAACGGCGGAGGTCGGGATGATCCCCGCCGAGACTGTCTCCCCGCCGCCCGCCTGGACTCCCGCGGCCAAGGCTTCTTCGATCCACGGGCCGGACTCCCGGGTATCGCGGCCGATAAGGACCCGAGGCTCTAGCCCTTCTTCCTCCAGGAGCTCGATGAGCGCCCGGCCGAGTACACGGATGGTGGGAGCATCGAGAGGATATTGGCCCGCAACGGACCTGACTCCATCAGTTCCGAAGAGTCTTTTCATCTCTTTCTTTTGGGTTCGGGCTTTCCTGGCGCCTTGATCTCTTCCAGGAAGATCCTCACTTTGACCCGGGACCGGGGCGAGGCCAGCCGCAGCTCCGGTTTGGGCAAGATAAGGTCGGCCTCGAGCTCAGTGGAGGCGGTGAGTTCGGAGATATCGATCGGGCTCGTCGAGACCTTCTCTTTCTCCCGGATCTTGCTCTCCGGTCCCTTGACCAGGACCCGAGGGGGTGTGATCTCGATCTTGGAAACGCCGTATCCCTCTTTGGCCTGGCCGATGATGGTGGGGACGATGTCGAGCAGGACCTCCTGCGTCCTCTCCAGCTTGAGCCGGACCTTGGTGGGAGATATGCGGACCACCGCGGCTCCTGGCGGAATGCTGATCATCGTCTCGTTGAGGGGGTATTCCTGCTGGAAGACGGAGGCCGTGCTGAGGTTAAGTTTAGCGAAGACATTGGCGGCACTGACCTCGTTGATCATCCTGTTGGGAGCACGGATGGTCACATCCACCGTCGAGCCGGGCTTCTCGACGAGCTCCATATCCGCCGGGATGTTGAGCGTCTCGAGGGGGATGGTCAGCGTTTTCTCGGATAGCGTCTTCTCCTCGGGAATGAGGGAAAGCCAGAGGATAAAGGCCAGGAGGAGTGAGAGGAGCTTGAGCTCCCAGTTGCGGACGAACAGGTTGCGGATGGTCTTGATCATCTTTGCTCGAGATAGCGCAGCAGCGCGTCTTTCAGTTGGTCCTTGTCCTGGACCTTGGCCAGCTGGCCTTTGGTCGCCAGCGAGATGACCCCCGTCTCTTCGGAGACCACGATGACGGCCGCGTCCGTTTCCTGCGACAGGCCCAGGGCGGCGAGATGCCGGGTCCGGGCCAGGAATTCCTCACCCAAATTGTGTGAGGCCGGGAGCGGCAGCAGGCAGCCAGCGGCCAGGACCTTGCTCCCCTTAAGGATAACGGCGCCGTCGTGAAGCGGCGAGTGGGGGAAGAAGATATTCACGAGCAGGTCCTTGGAAAGGAGGCCGTCCAGCCGCGTCCCCCGGTCAGCGAAAACCTTGAGCGAGATCTCCTTTTCCACCGCGATCAGGGCCCCGATCTTTTTCTGCGACAGGTAGTCCACGGCCAGGAAGAGGTCTTCGAGCTTCTCTTCGAGGGACCGGAGGGAAAATGGCCGGCGGAAGCTCCGCGAGCCGAGCCCCGTAAGGAACCGCCGGATCTCGCCCTGGAACAGAACGATGACGGCGATGATGAAGTAGGTCGTGAAAGTTTTTATAAGGCGGTGGGAGACGAGGAGCCGAGCCCACTTCGTGATCAGGTAGAAAAGACCGATGATGACGATGCCGATGGCCATCTGGTAGGCCCGGGTATCTTTGATCAAGCGCAAGAAAGAATAGAGGATAAAGGTGACGAGGAGGATGTCCAGGACATCTACGACGGTGATATGGGCCAGGACATCCAGGATATTAGTGAACATAGGGCTTACCCTGTCCCTCCACGGGAGGCCTGGAGGCCCCCTGGCTCAAGATGGCCTCGGCCACGGCGACGGCTCGCTTGATGGCCTGGAGGTCGTGGACGCGAAGAAGGGAGGCGCCGTGCAGTATGCTGACGACCGCGGCCGCGATCGTGCCCTCGAGCCTGTCCGGGGCTTCGAGCTTCAGGATCTTGCCGATGAACGATTTACGCGAGATGCCCACGAGCAGCGGCCGGTCGAGATCGGTCAGCCCCCCCAGGTTGTTGAGGAGAGCGAGGTTGTGCTCGAGCTTCTTCCCGAACCCGATCCCGGGGTCGAGGAGGATGCTCTCCCGCGGAACGCCGCAGGCTTCGGCGGCCTCCAGCCGCTCTTTCAAGAAAGCCCTGACTTCGCCGAGCACGTCGTCGTAGTGGGGGGCGATCTGCATCGTCCGGGGCGTGCCCTTCATGTGCATCAGGATGAGCCCCGCGCCGCTCCTGGCCGCAAGCGGCAGCATCCGGGGGTCAAAACGGCCGGCGCTGATATCGTTAATGATGTCGGCGCCGGCGGCCAGGGCGGCCTCGGCGACATCGGCCTTGGTCGTGTCGACCGAAATCAAAACGTCGTTTTTTTGTTTCAGGACCTCGACGACGGGTAGGATCCGCTTTTTTTCTTCCTTAGCGGGGATGGGGTTGGAGCCGGGTTTGGAGCTCTCCCCCCCGATATCGATGATATCCGCCCCCTCGGCGGCCAGGGCCAGCGCGCGCTCGATCGCCCGGGCGGGCTCGAAGTACAGACCTCCGTTGAAGAAGGAATCCGGGGTGACGTTGACGACGCCCACGAGCCAGGTTCTCTGGCCCAGCTCAAAGGTCTTGGCTCTAGCTCGGAATCTGTGTGTCTCTCCCAACGTTTATGCTTTCACCAAGTCCGGTTTGCCCGGCGGTTTGACCAGCTGGGGCTCACCAGCTTCCTCGATTTTCTCAGGCGCCGGGGATCCCGGTGCGGCCGGCTCCTTGCGGTCGGCCTCTTCCTTCGCCTGCGACGCTTTTATAACGCCGGTGATCTCTTCGATCTCGTCCGAGTCCAGAACTTCTTTCTCGAGCAGCGCCTTGGCGATCTCCATCAGCTTGTCCTTGTTATGCTCGAGAAGTTCCTGTGACCGGATGTAGCTCTTGCCGATGATCTTCTTGACTTGTTCGTCGATCAGTTCGGCGGTCCGCTCGCTGAAGTTCTTGTTCATGGCCAGGTCACGGCCCAGGAAGATGAGGTCGTCGCGCTCGCCATAGCTGAGCGGTCCCAGTTCGGACATTCCCCACTGGCAGACCATTTTGCGGGCGATCTCGGTGGACTTTTCGAAGTCATTGGCAGCGCCGGTTGTCGTCTGGCCGAGGAGCAGGGTTTCGGCCACCCGTCCGGCCATGAGCACCGAAAGCTGGGCCTCGAGGTATTCCTTGCTGTAGGTGTAGCGGTCGT
>Ga0315277_10007743_pt1 | contig 13890 bp, 11 predicted proteins | sample YL17G05_15_MG_FD_203695 | JGI IMG/M metagenome (GOLD analysis project Ga0315277, IMG submission 203695) | Sediment microbial communities from Yellowstone Lake, YNP, Wyoming, USA - YL17G05_15 | ecosystem: Environmental > Aquatic > Freshwater > Lake > Sediment | place: USA: Wyoming | collected... | reverse complement strand
TTTACTGATGCAGTATGGTCGCGCAAACAGCCGACGTGTGCTTGATGCCCAGAAGGACCTGTTTGATGCTCAAAACGCCGCCACCAAAGCCGTGGTAGCTTATACCAGTGCGACATTGAATTTATATAGCAACACCGAGGTGCTTCAGGTGCGGCCGGATGGAATGTGGGAGAAACGAGGGATGACAGATGAGGGACAATGGACGATGGGTGATGGGCGGTAATTTCTGACAGGAAGAAGGTCAACAATGCGGTATGTCATAAGATTATTGGTAATTTGTTTGATTTTGTTTTGCCTGAATTCTGCTTTTGGAACTCCTGTTATTCTCAATGAGTACAATGCCGTCGCGAACGACCAGTTTCTGGGCGGCGGAGATGAGCTGGCAGATTTGGACGGCGGCAAGGCAGGCGATATTTATTTTGGCCGCATCCTCGGTAACGGCGGAAACTGGTTTGAGCTTGTCGTAATTACCGACCATCTGGATATGCGTAAGTGGAAGCTCGAGATTTTTGAAAATGGCTCGCTGGACAAAACCTTAACGCTGAAAAACCATTCTATCTGGTCGGATTTACGCAGCGGAACGATTATCACTGTATCTGAAAATGTCCCCAGTGATATAAGTTATAATCCCGCAGCCGGCGATTGGTGGATAAATGTCCAGGCACGCAACGGCGCCGATGGACAGTATATTGAAGCTTCCAATTTTCCCGTCAGCAATGATAACTGGCAGCTTCGGATAAGAAACGCCGCCAGCGCCATTGTTGTTGACAATACTGGCGAGGGGGTTAGTCCGGCAGGCGGAATCAGCAGCACGGAAATATTCAAACTTAAAACGGACCCTAACGCTTCAATCACTCCGAACTGTCCGGACTATAAAGATGACGATAAGCTCAGCACATTCGGTGCACCTAACCGGTGGGGTATGCAGGACCTCACCCAGTTGCGTTCTGTTATTGTGGAGACAGGCACGATTTCTCTGTTATATCCCAACGGCCTGGAAACCCTAAAAGGCGGCACCATTGCCACTATTTTGTGGACCAGTCAGGGAACCGTCACAAGTGTGCTGGTTGAGTTCTCGCTCGATGATGGCTTCTCCTGGCAGGAGGTATATCCGCCAAACGTCGGCAATACCGGCAGCTACAACTGGCTTGTGCCGATGGTCGATTCTATCAAATGCCTGGTTCGTATCTCAAGTCGGGCAAATCCAGCCGTCTGGGATTCGAGTGACTTGCTGTTTAAGATATATCGCTGCACAATCGATGGCGACATCAGCGGCGACTGTGCCGTGAATCTGGTCGATTTAGCCATTCTGGCGTCATATTGGCTGGAGTGCGCCAACCCTTACGACCCAGCGTGCAATTAACTAAACCTGGCTGTCCCAAGTAATTCCGGACAAGGTATTTGTTTGGAAATCGCGTGTGGGATACCTTCTCCACATTTGCTCATCTCTTATAGCTGCTATTACTACCTTTGCATCGATGCAGGCATACGGGATTTTAGTGGATTTCCCCGTGTATTTCACTTATCCTGTTGTGACAGGTTCAATAAAAGCAAATAGCATTCAGGGTATATGGTTTAGTATTTAGCCCGCCGTTTTGCCGTCAGGCATCTTGACGACACGGCGGGTCGGATGAAAGCAAATGAGTTCAAAAAAAGGTCTTTATAGATTCTCCGACATTGAAAAGAAATGGCAGCGGTTTTGGGAGGGGCACAGAACATTTGCAGCAAAAGATTGTGACCCTTCCAGGCCCAAATACTATGTGCTGGATATGTTTCCCTACCCAAGCGCCCAGGGTCTGCACGTGGGCCACCCTGAAGGTTATACCGCAAGTGACATAATCGCTCGCTACAAGCGAATGAAGGGATTCAACGTCCTCCACCCTATGGGCTGGGACGCATTTGGCCTGCCGGCTGAGCAATATGCCGTCGAAACCGGCACGCACCCCGCCGAAACCACCCAAGAAAACATAGACAATATGCGTAAGCAAATCAAATCACTCGGCTTTAGCTACGACTGGGACCGAGAGGTCAATACCACCGACCCGAACTATTACAAGTGGACGCAGTGGATATTTCTTAAATTCTTCAATAGTTACTTCGACGAAGCCGAGCAGAAAGCCAAACCGATTGAGCAACTGCTTATCCCTGAGGGTTTAAGCGGGTCTGAAAAGCAACGGTTTATAGATGACCATCGACTGGCTTATGAAGCCGAAGTCCCTGTCAACTGGTGTCCTGCGCTCGGGACGGTCCTGGCAAATGAGGAAGTGATCGGCGGCGTCAGCGAGCGAGGCGGATATCCTGTAATCAGAAAACCGATGCGCCAGTGGATGCTGCGGATAACAAAATATGCCGAAAGATTACTTGAGGATTTGGCCGAGGTCGATTGGCCCGAATCAATAAAGAAACTCCAGACGGACTGGATTGGCAAAAGCATCGGTGCCGAAGTCGATTTTAAGGTCGATGGTTTCAATGAAACCATTCGCGTTTTTACTACCCGGCCGGATACGCTCTTTGGTGCTACCTATATGGTAATGGCTCCCGAACATCCGCTTGTTGATAAAATTACCAGCGATGAGTGTAGAGGGGCGGTTCAGAAATATCGTGAAGAGGCCTCGCGTAAAAGTGATTTGGACAGGACCGATTTATCTAAGGAAAAAACCGGCGTCTTTACAGGCGCTTACGCGATGAACCCGGTCAACGGCAAAAAAATCCCTATCTGGATAAGTGATTATGTCCTGATAAGCTACGGCACCGGTGCAATTATGGCCGTCCCCGCCCATGATGAGCGTGATTTTGAGTTCGCGAGGAAATTTGGCTTACCTGTGCGAGTTGTTGTTGCAGACGAAAGCGTTCTGAGTGCCCCTAAATTTACTCAACAAGCCATATACGAAAATTTTGGAAGTTCAGAATTCGCAGATTACTACCATGATGAGCATGGTGATCCAGACGCGCCAGACGCATACGCCAGATATTTCCCTCCGCCCAATTTTGATTCGTCATGGATCAAGCCAGTCGAAACAGATGGTAATGGGACCGCATTTTTGCGTCGCTACTCATGCCCACACGAGCCACTCCCTGCAAGGATTGATATTGATCTAGTTGTGGGTGATCTTAGTTCAGCCCGGGTTAAAGAAGGTGTCGCCGTTAACTCTGGCCGATTTAACGGCCTGCCAACGGTGGAGTTCAAAGAACAAATTACAAATTGGCTTGCAAAACGTGGATTAGGTAGAAAAGCTGTAAATTACAAGCTGCGTGACTGGCTTTTCAGCAGACAGCGTTACTGGGGCGAGCCGTTCCCAATTTTGCACACCGAAAATGGTCGCGTAATGGGGCTTCAAGAGCAAGACCTGCCTTTGAAGCTGCCGCAAGTTGAAGAATACACCCCTTCAGGGACGGGCGAATCGCCGTTAGCCAATATCGAGCAGTGGGTGGACGTGACCCTGCCCGACGGCTCAAAATCCAGACGCGAAACGAACACAATGCCTCAGTGGGCCGGCAGTTGCTGGTATTATCTTAGATACCTTGACCCCAATAATAATCTGCAGGGCTGGGAGCCGGAAAAGGAGAAATACTGGATGCCCGTTGACCTGTATATTGGCGGTGCTGAGCATGCGGTGCTCCATCTTTTGTATGCGCGATTCTGGCACAAATTTCTCTACGACTTAGGCTTGGTCAGCACAAAGGAGCCGTTTAAAAAGCTTGTCAATCAGGGGATGATTTTGGGCGAAGACGGCCAGAAAATGAGCAAGTCCCGCGGCAACGTAATCAATCCCGATAAGGTTATCGCAGATTATGGCGCCGATTCGATGCGGCTTTACGAAATGTTTATGGGGCCTCTGGAGTCAATAAAGCCCTGGAATATACAGGGCGTAGAAGGCGTGCACAGGTTCCTTCAAAAAGTATGGCGGACGGTAATCGACGAACAAACAGGTGAGCTTGCAGAGGAGGTTACCGACGGCCAGACCGATGAGGCGACGCTGCGGCTGCTGCACCAGACGATAAAAAAGGTCAGCGATGACATCGAGACCTTCGGCTTCAATACAGCAATAAGTGCGATGATGATTTTTACAAATCACCTCAGTAAACACCCTGTCAGGCCCAAATCGGTCATCGAAAAATTCGTTCTGATTCTTGCTCCGTTTGCACCTCATATTGCCGAAGAGCTCTGGGAAAAGCTGGGCCATACCGACACGCTGGCCTACCAGCCGTGGCCACAATACGACAAAGAGCTGGTCAAAGAAAAAGAAATCGAACTGGCTGTTCAGGTCAATGGCAAAATAAAAGGCAGGATTACCATTTCCGCCGATTTGCCTGAGGAGGATATAAAATTGCAAGCTATCGCTGCGGTAAGAACTGCTCTGGCTGGCAAAGAACCCAGAAGAGTTATCGTCGTAAAACCTCGCATAGTTAGTATTGTCACTTAGTCTGATACATCTATGTGTACCGAAATTGAAGCAAAACTAAAGGTCGATTCGCTGCAAAAGGTCGAGCGTAAGTTATCTGAACTCGGCGCCAGCTTTATAGTAGAGCGGTCGCAGACGGATTACCACTTCGATGATGCAATGGCAACCCTTGCTAAAACCGACAGGTGTCTGCGGTTGCGGTGCCAGAAGGAAGGCAAAAGCGAAAGATTCTTTTTGACTTACAAGGGTGCCAAAGAAAAAAGCAGATTCAAAAGAAGGCAGGAGATAGAAATCGAAATTAAAGACCCTGATTCGGTCCGGAAGCTGCTTTCGGCGCTGGGCTATGAAAAGGTATTGGTCGTTGAGAAAACCCGTCGAGCGTGGCGGCTCGGCGGCTGTGAAGTTGCTCTGGACCACCTGCCGCTATTAGGTGATTTTGTGGAAATAGAAGGGCCTGACGAAGAAAAAATCGCCGCCGTGCAGGGGGAATTAGGATTGTCTGGTTTGCCGCACATCCCCAAAGGTTACGCAGCTTTGACCAGAGCCAAACTCCGCGAGATTAGCAAAAACAATTATGAAACCGAATGATGGATATATTAGTTACATCGTAAATCCAAGGTCCGGTGCCACCGGCAGCAAGCTGACGGGGCGGCTGTTCCAGGAGCACCTCATCAAAAAAGGGTTCAAGGTCAGGGTCAGTCTCACTAATTCTTTAGACCATGCCTGCGAGCTGGCTACCGATGCAGCGGTCGATTATGACTGTGCGATGGTCGTTGTTGCCGGCGGCGATGGCACCATCAGGGAGGTTGCCCACGGCCTGGAAGGTGGTGACAAGCCGTTGCTGATAGTGCCCTGTGGAACGGAAAATTTGCTGGCAAATGAATTAGGTCTTGATGGGAAATTAAAAACGATAATAACAACATTTGAGGCAGGATACACCCGGGCCCTGGACCTGGGAAGTGCTAATGGCAAATGCTTTGCTTCCATAGCAGGCTTCGGGTTTGATGGTCAGGTGGTCAGGCGTGTTAGCGAGCAGCGAAAGGGGCACATAAGCCATTACGATTATTTCTGGCCAATATGGCGGACATTCTGGGGTTATAAATTTCCCACGATGGAAGTCCAAGTAGATGGCCAACAGATTTTTAATGGTTCCGGCTTGGTTTTTGTCGGAAATATCTCAAGATATGCCGTAGGGCTCCAGATATTGCACTTCGCTGACTTCGGCGATGGCCTGCTGGATGTATGTATTTATAAATGTGCGTCTCGGTTCCGTCTTGTCAAACATTCGATTATGACGGCTTTGAAACAGCATTTCCGCAGCAGCGACGTGATTTATTGCCAGGGCAAAATTGTCACCGTAAGCTCTAAAACCGATTGTATAATGACCCAGATTGACGGCGACCCAGGCCCGGCTTTGCCTGTTCAAATCAAGGTGATACCGCAGGCCGTAAATGTGTTGGTGCCGGAAGGCGCCAGGCCGGCAGGCATAAGGGCAAGAATTAAAAGGACATTGGGATAAATTTGTTACTGAAACTCAAAACTTAAACCCCCGAACATTTTGTCGGGGGCAAAACTGTGGAGAATCCACGAGGATATGAACAAAGGGAATTTCAAAATAGGTGATGTAGAAATTGGTCTGGGTGCACCTTTGTTTGTTATGGCGGGGCCTTGTGTTATCGAAAGTAAGGCCGGTTGCCTGAAGATTGCAAATCGGCTTGTTGATATTGGCCGCAAAGCTGATGTCGGAATAATTTTTAAGGCAAGCTTCGACAAAGCCAACCGCAGCAGCATATCCAGCTTTCGCGGCCCGGGTCTTAAAAAGGGTCTGGAGATTCTCGCAGCGGTTCGCCGGGAAACCGGCCTGCCCGTTATGACGGATGTTCACGAGCCGGCCCAGGCTGCCGTGGTCGGCGAAGTCGTCGATTGCCTCCAGGTTCCCGCCTTTCTGTGCAGACAGACTGATTTGCTCTGTGCCTGCGCGAGGATCGGCAAACCTATGAATGTTAAAAAAGGCCAGTTTCTCTCACCTTATGAAATGAAAAACGTCGTCGAGAAAATTCGTGCCTGCGGCAACGAAAAAATCACTCTTACCGAGCGAGGCACATTTTTCGGATATAATCGGCTCGTCAACGATATGACAGCCATCGAGATTATGAAGAAACTGGGTTTTCCGGTTGTGTTCGATGCAACGCATAGCACACAGCAGCCCGGCGGCCTTGGTTATGCAACTGCAGGCCGGCGGGAAATGGCCCCCATCCTCGCTAAAGCGGCGATTGCAGCCGGCGCTAACGGCCTTTTCATTGAAGTCCACCCTGAGCCGGAAAAGGCAAAATCCGATGCCGCCAGTATTATGCCGATTGGCTGGCTCGAAAATCTGCTAAAAGTTTGCAAAGAAATATTCCTGCTCGTACGCGGATAAAAAAGTGGCTCTGAATAAAAAATATCTGTATGGGCCTGTGCCTTCCCGCCGGCTGGGGCGAAGTTTAGGTATCGACATTGTGCCGCTAAAGCACTGCACCCTCGATTGCGTCTATTGCCAACTCGGCAGAACCACCCAAAAAACCATAGAACGCAGGGATTATGTCCCTGTCGAAGCGGTTCTGGCTGAGCTAAGAGACACCTTGAAGAAGGGCTTGAAAGCCGATTTTATTACTATTAGCGGCTCTGGTGAGCCGACCCTTAACTCCCGGCTTGGCGACCTTATAGATGGCATAAAAAAGATTACCGATATTCCCGTAGCCATTATGACCAATGGCACGCTGCTCTATAGAGAAGATGTGCGAGCGGACTGTGCAAAGGCCGACCTGGTAGTGCCGTCGCTGGATGCCGGCGATGAGGCAGCATTTCAGAAAGTGAACCGCCCGTACAGAGATATTAGTATTGAGAAGCTGGTCGATGGGTTGGTCACATTCAGGAAGGAATTCCCCGGCCGGATATGGCTCGAAGTGTTTCTTGTCGAGGGTTTGAATACTGATATTGCGGAAATCGACAAAATCAGGGGACTAATCAAGCGTATTTCTCCTGATAAAGTTCAGCTAAATACGGCGGTCCGGCCTACAGCCGACCCCGCCATAAAGAAAGTGGATGCCGAAAAGCTGGAAATTATTGCCCGTCAGATAGGCGATGGCTGCGAAGTTGTCGCCGACTTACCACCCCGCCATAGTGATAAACTTATGCACAGCACAGCCGAAGATATATTATCAATGTTGAAACGCAGGCCTTGCTCGCTGAACGATATATCCTCTGGTCTCGGTATCCCCCCCAACGAAGCATTAAAGCATATCACCGAACTTCAACATCGGGGATTGATTGATTCCGAGGAAAAAGACGGCAGGACCTTCTTCAAGGCAAGCTCCACGTAAGTGCCGCCCCCCTCTTACGGCCCGATAAATTTACCTTTAATTAGTAAAGACAGAATTCTTATTGGCCGATAAAAAACGGTAGGCATTTTCGCAAGTGGTGACTTTATTGCCCTTACGGAAAAAATGAAAAGAACAATGCGACAATTGGTTCTAAACAAGGGAAGGCAGAAGTTTATATTTCGTTACCAGGCCGGCCGTGAAAATGAACTCCTGGATGCTCTCATCGAACAGGCCGGGGATAAACGGACGGATTTCGACTGGTTTGATGCAGCGGTGCTGAGTTTCAAACTTGCGCAGTCGCTTATTGGCCAAGCAGACGAGCTCCTGGGCAAAAACGCAGGTCCATAGATTTATGTGAATTAGTGCCGACGGCACCCGCCGGTTTAAGTGAATGTAATTAACGTTCTTGAAGTCAAAAAAAGCTTTGCAGGTAGATTATGGAAGATAGCATGGTTATCCAGAAATTTTTAGATTATTTGAAATTTGAAAAGCGTTTTTCAGAACATACAGCCAAGTGCTATGGCGCCGACCTGGCTCAATTTGGTGAGTTTCTGATTGGCACCTCTGATAGTGGTGCGACAGGCACCGAGCCGATTTCGCTGGCCCACCAAGAGGGCCTGGCCACCGCTATAGCAACGCAGACCGATTCTAAAATTGATGAGCTGCTTTTGTCGGTGGATGTCAACGCCGTTCGAGCGTATCTGGCTTTCTTGAACGAGAGGCAGTACTCCAAATCAACCACAGCCCGCAAGCTGGCTACGCTGCGCAGCTTCTATAAGTTTCTTGTTAAAAGAAATCATATCAGCTCCAATCCTGCTGCGGCAGTTAGAACTCCCAAGCAGGACAAAAAACTCCCGCGTTTCCTCGAATACGACCAGGTAAAGAAGCTGATCGAGACTCCGCCGATGGATACCTGGCTGGGCGCAAGGGACAGGGCCATCCTCGAGACCCTCTACAGCACCGGCATGCGGGTCAGTGAGCTTGTCGCGCTAAATATGGACGATATAGACTTCTTAGGCGAGGTCGTCCATATCAGAGGCAAGGGCAAGAAAGAAAGGATTGCACCTATCGGCTCATCCGCTCTGCAGGTTATTCAGCACTACATTGAGTTCAGAAACAAACGAGCACAAAGCAATAGTAATTTTGACTCGAAGGTTCTGTTTGTCAATAAGCACGGCCGGCGCCTCAGCACCCGCAGCGTCCGCCGTAAGATGGATAAATATCTTAAAATGGCCGGCATGGACCCGGCAATCAGTCCGCACACCTTACGCCACAGCTTTGCGACACATATGCTCAACAACGGCGCAGATTTAAGAAGTGTTCAGGAATTGCTCGGTCATCAGTCGTTATCAACAACCCAGATTTACACACATCTTACAACAAGAAAGCTCAAAGAGGTCTATGAAAATGCTCACCCCAGAGGTAAAAGCGAAAAGGATGCACCGCAGAAGCTGCCGAGCGCGTAATTGACCCTAAATGTGCGTAAATGAGACAGGCCGACTTCGGTATTTAGCCCCCAGGTTTATACTTGGGGGTTGTCATTTTCAGCTAAATTATTTCATTGCCAAAAAACTTATTCAGGGTGCCTGTGCAGGTTTTTATTTCGTTAACCTGTCAACCAGCAAATCTTCAAAGGCGCTTAAATCCTTCCATTCGGTAGCGCAGTTAATCACTTTGGCTTTATCATCAATTCTCGTGAACCCATCATCAGTAACTTTGATGCCCAGCTTTTCCATCCCAACTAATTCCCTCGACATAGCTAAATAAATCGCCACCGTATCAAAAAGGGTTGTGCTGCTGCTATTGACCTTCTCATCAACACTTTTATTGATTTGCTCATCGGTCCAGTCCTTGTGCTCGTTCAAAACTCCCTGTCTATACCATACGCGATAGTTCTCCATCAGTGCTTTTGTCAACGGGCTGTCTCTCTTGAGCACTTTTTGGAACTTGCGGTCCTTCAGTTGAACTATACCGCAGGTGTCTAAAGGAGTAATTGTCATATTCCATTGGGCCGTAAAAACCTTTTGTGCCTCCTTCACAAAACGCTTGACATTATATTCAGCGCTGGGTTCCGGCCTCCCTTCGTATCCCCGCCGGATACTGCCGTGCATCCCGACAAATTCCGCCTTTTCAGCTATCTTTGGCTCGCGCTCTAACGCAGCAGCGATATTGGGAAGCGGGCCTGTGGCAATCACCTTTATCTGGCTGGGCGACTTCATTATAGTGTCAATCAATGCCTGCACTCCATCTTGATAAACTTTACCCGGATATTTTGATAGGTCATAATCCTTTGCCCATCCATCCTGCCTGTGACTGCCTTTGTGCTGTTGCACACCTATTCCAATCGGTATATCCGGTCTTCCTACGGTTTGCAGAAATTTAGCGACCGTTTTGGCCTTTGATTCAGTGTTGCCCACTTCAGTCGTGATAAGCTTAATATCGAACTCCGGCGACTGAACAAGTACAGCCAGTGCCCACGTATCGTCGATATCATCGCATATATCCGTATCAAAAATAACGGCTATTTTCCCTTTCCCTGCTGAGAATGGATTGCTGCTTGAAACACACGATATAGCTATCGCCGGAATCAACGCCAGAACCCCCAGAACCACAAACCACATTGATTTAATTGTTGGGCCAAAGCCCATACATTTTGCATTTCTAAAATCCTTTATTCCTATCATAGATTAGTCTCCTGACCTCAAAAGTCTTTATTTCCAAATCATTTGCAAATATAATGTAATTCTGGATTTCGTCAAAGCAAATCCGTTTTTGATAAGGACTCAGAGGTTCAAAAATGTATATCATACCGGCGGTTGACCTGCGAAATGGTAAATGTGTCCGGCTTATCCAGGGCAAGTACGACCGCCAGATAACCTACCACGATGACCCGGTAAAACAGGCCAAAGAGTTTATCTCCGCCGGCGCAGAATGGCTGCACATCGTTGACCTGGACGGCGCCAAACTCGGCAGACCTGTTAATACCAACACAATCTCAGCCATTGCAGCACTTCGACAATTAAAAATTGAAGTTGGCGGCGGATTGCGCGACGAGGCCTCCATAAAACAACTGTTAGACATCGGAGTCAAAAGGGTAATAATCGGCACGAAAGCCGTGAGCGACTTCGAGTGGTTTGGCCGGATGACCAAAAAGTTTAGCGGTAAAATCGTCCTCGGCCTCGATGCACGCGGCTCAAATGTCGCCACTCACGGCTGGACACAGAAAAGCCCTCGCAAACTTCTGGATTTTGCAGTTGAATCCGCCAGGCTGCCCATTGCGGCAATAATATACACCGACATCGCTAAAGACGGTATGATGACAGGACCAAACCTTAAAAGAACAAAAACGCTCATCGAGAGGGTCCAAGTCCCTGTCATCGCCTCAGGAGGCGTAAGCAAACTAAATGATATTAAAAAGCTTGCTAAGTTGGGGGCCGCAGCCGTAATAATCGGAAGAAGCTTATACGAAGGCACACTCAATCTTTCAGATGCAATCCACATAGCTGCTCTTTCCTGATATGCCGGCCAATATTGGCCGGTGCATTTTAAGCTCCGTTTCATCTGGTTTTATAGAAAACTCCGTATTGCCAGTCAAGATTGACTTCTTTGTTGACGATATTTTAATATGTCGGCTGTTTAACGTTCGGTCTGATAAGCACTATGCGCAAGCTATTTTCACATTTTGTCCTGACCATTATCGCTGTGGCTGCCATTGCTGCCGTGGTCACACTGCTTGTTTTCTATAAGCTCCAGCCCCGGATAGAAGATATATTGGCTGGCTACAACGATAAAACCCAATACAGCGGATTGACAATTAGCTATCCTCTCGATGGGACGCTCTTCCCTCCGGAAATCGTCCCTCCTACGTTTTGCTGGAAGGATGATAATAGCCAGTGCGACACCTGGCTTATCACAATGAAATTCCAGGATGACCAGGGACGCCTGAACTTCCTCACCCGTATCCCCAGTTGGACGCCTCAAACAAAACTATGGGAAGACATAAAAAAACGCTCTCTGGAAAAACAAGCACAGGTCACAATCCTTGGTCTCAATCACTCCGACCCGCGAAAAATCCTTTCCGGAGGACAAATCTCAATCAAAACATCAAAGGACCCTGTGGGCGCACCTCTGTTTTACCGCGAAGTGAACCTGCCCTTTGTTGATGCCGTCAAAGACCCATCTCGCATCCAGTGGCGTTTCGGGGCAATCTCTTCGCCACAGCAGCCGCCGATTATTCTGAAAAACTTACCAGTCTGCGGGAACTGTCACTCATTCTCCGCCAATGGCCAAATCCTCGCGATGGACGTCGATTATGCCAACAGCAAAGGCTCGTATGTCATTACACAAGTCGCAGAACAAATGGTCCTGGCTACCAGCAATATCATAACCTGGAATGATTACAGAAAAGAGGATGGAGAACAGACCTTCGGCCTGCTTTCCCAAATCTCTCCGGATGGCAGGTTCGTAGTAAGCACGGTGAAGGATGAATCTGTCTTTGTGCCGAGACCGGACATGGCCTTTTCGCAGCTCTTTTTCCCTATCAAAGGCATTCTCTGTATATACGACAGGCAGACAAATACCTTCCAAGCACTGCCCGGAGCGGATGACCCCCAATATGTTCAAAGTAACCCATCCTGGAGTCCCGATGGCCAGTACATCGTTTTTGCCAGAACCAAGGCATACAAGCTCAAGAACATTAGCGGCCCGCGTAAGATACTTTTGAGCGAGGAAGAATGCAAGGAATTCACCGAAGACGGAAAACCCTTCCTGTTCGACTTGTACACGATTCCATTTAACGACGGCAAAGGCGGCACACCCGAGCCGCTCGATGGTGCTTCCAACAATGGTATGAGCAACTTTTTCGCTAAATACTCTCCAGATGGCAAATGGATTGTGTTCTGCAAGGCGAAAAGTTATATGCTGCTCCAGCCCGACAGCGAACTTTACATCATACCCGCCCAGGGGGGCGAGGCCAGAAAACTACAATGCAACACTAACCGTATGAACTCCTGGCACAGCTGGTCGCCAAACAGCAAGTGGCTGGTATTTTCCTCTAAAGCCAACTCGGTCTATACGCAGCTTTTCCTTACGCACATTGACGAACAGGGAAATAGCACGCCTGCTGTTTTGTTGTCTCATTTTACTACCTCTGACCGGGCCGCCAACATACCGGAATTTATTAACACCAGACCCTCCGCAATTAAGAAAATCCGCGAACAGTTTTTAGACGATTATTCTTTTCTCAGAGCCGGTAACGAGTTCTTCAAGGCAGGTGACGCCGATAACGCTATACCTGCTTACAGAAAAGCATTGAAGTTAAATCCAAATAATGTAGATGCGCACCTCAAGCTCGGATTTCTTTTGTACAATGTCAAGGATATGTTTGATGAGGGTATGACGCATTATTACAAGGCCCTGCAGCTCGACCCGAACAATCCACGCATACATCACGACCTGGGTATGGCGATGCTGCACCAGAAAAAATTCGACCAGGCCATCAGCCATCTGACGGTGGCTCTACGGGGTATGCCGGATGGTATCAGTTTGCAGTACAACGCTGTGAACATGCACCACGCCCTGGGGTGGGCGTTTTTTCACAAAGGAAAGTTCGGCGAGGCATCATCTCACTTATCCGAAGCAGTACGCCTTGACCCGAATAACCCCAGAATTTGCTACGACCTTGCTTTGATGCAGGCAGCGCAGGGTAAAATCGACCAGGCACTTAAACACTACTCTAATGCCATCTCCCTCAAAGCCGGCATCGACACGTCGCCCACGCTGCATGACATCCTGGCAGCGAACTATGCAAAAGCGGGCCGATTCCGTGAAGCCATTTCGTCTGCACAGAAGGCCCTCACCCTCGCTCTCGCCGCCGGCGATAACCAGCTCGCACAGGAAATCCAGCAGCGAATAGAGCTCTACAAACAAGGCAGATGCCCGGATAATTTCGTAATAAAATCTGACTAAAAAACAGCGTTTAATATCTGACGCAGCCAGGCCCTTTTAAGAAAAACCCTGATTTGCAGTTAAGCTCGGTTATTCTGTCAACGATATAAAGATATTGTTTATTCTACCTGTATCGGATAGAGTGTTTGGGGCAAACCGCCAGAGAAAAAGTGAGAATT
>Ga0315277_10007742_pt1 | contig 13891 bp, 12 predicted proteins | sample YL17G05_15_MG_FD_203695 | JGI IMG/M metagenome (GOLD analysis project Ga0315277, IMG submission 203695) | Sediment microbial communities from Yellowstone Lake, YNP, Wyoming, USA - YL17G05_15 | ecosystem: Environmental > Aquatic > Freshwater > Lake > Sediment | place: USA: Wyoming | collected... | reverse complement strand
CTGCTCCGCTCGTTCCAGAAGCTCGTCGACGAGGGCCATACAGTCCTGGTCATCGAACACAACCTGGACGTCGTCAAGTGCGCCGACCACATCATCGACCTCGGCCCGGAGGGAGGCGACGGGGGCGGAAGGATCGTGACTCAGGGGACTCCGGAGGAAGTGGCAAAGTCGAAGCGATCGATCACGGCGCGGTTTCTGCGGGCCTGTCTCCGCTGAAGCCGAGGAAGCCGACCGGCATGCTCGACCGTGAGGTCACCGTCGAAAGATGGGCGTATCGTACAAGTCCAACTCTTGACGTTAGCGGTCGTTTTCAGGTCAGAGGAGCGGGTTTTTCTTGCCGGGAAAAATCCGCGTCTTTCTGAGGGATTCTCCCGAGCTTCCCCCGAGCCTCATTTGACTCCTCCTTTTCCCCTGTGCTATAAGCACAAGCGCAATCCGGTCGAGGAGGCGTCTTTCTCCATGCAACTCGCCAAGAACATCGGGTTTTACCTGGGCTTTGTCGCCGCTTCCGCGCTCTTTCTCGTCGTCGAACATTTCACCCACATCGAATTCTTCCTCCATGTCGCCGCCATCCCGCTCGAGGTCCTAGTGGCTGTTTTCATCGTCGAGAAGATGCTGGAGCGTCGGGAGACAAAAGAAAGACGCCGCCAGCTCATGTTCATCAAGAGCCACATGTTCCGGACCGATATGCGGGGCCTCTTCATCGCCAACTTCCACGGCCTTAAGAACCCGGCCATCACCATGAGTCAGATCAGGCAGGCTTCACTGGAAGACCTCCGCAAGATGCGCCGGGAGGCCGAGGCCATCGAATACCGCTCGCCAGAGGCGATAGAAGAGATCATCCGGGAATACGTCAAGGCCCAGCCCGTCTGGACGAGCTTCATGGAACGGGCCATCACCTACAACTTCGAGAACATCTTCCTGGACATGATCTACATCCTCCACTTCATCAACGACGTCAAGGCCTTCAAGGAGCGCTATCCCGACCGGCTCTTCATCCACGAGGCCGAGAGGAACGAGCGGCTGATGACCAAGGTGAGGAAGGTCCTGAACGACGGGATCCAGAAGTTCCTGGACTATGCCGTCGAGCTCAAGGAAAAGCAGCCCAAGGTTTTCGTCGACCTGATGACCGACTACGAGATCTCCGACCGGATGCATCTTCCCCGATCCTGAGGGGAGACCGGGCCCAGGAGGCCGCATGAGGACGAGATCAAAGCTTGCCATCGTCTTTATTCTTGTCACTTCGGTTGCGGCCCTCAGGGCGTCCGCTGTTCCCCATCAGGAAAAGGCCGGACCATTATCCGCCGATGCCCTTCAGTCTTTCGAGCGTTTCGTCGCCGAACGTATGGCCTACGACCGGATTCCCGGCCTTTCGGTCGGGCTCACCAAAGGCGATTTCACCTGGGCAAGGGGGTTTGGATGGGCCGATGTCGAAAACCAGTCCCCGGCCAAGCCGGAAAGCTCCTACCGCTTGGCGTCCGTAACCAAGACCATCACGGCCGTCGCCGTCCTCAAGCTTGTCGAAGAGGGGAAGATCGACCTCGACGCCGCGATCCAGGCCTATGTCCCCTACTTTCCGCGGAAGAAGTGGCCGGTGACGGTCCGGCAACTGTTGGGGCATATCGGCGGGATCAGCCACTACAAGAATGACGCCGTCGAAGGCCACATCAAGGAGGTCAAAAATACGCGCCAGGCTCTGGCCATCTTTCAGGATTTTGACCTCGTCGCCGAGCCGGGCACAAAGTACAACTACTCGAGCTACGGGTATAACCTCCTCGGCGCCGCGATCGAGGGAGCTTCGGGCCTGCCCTACGGCGAGTTTATCAGGACCCGCATCTTCGAACCGCTGGGCATGACCGATTCCTGCCTGGACGATCCGCTGGAAATCATCAGCAACCGCGTGCGCGGCTATCAGATCGTCAAGGGAGGGCTGAAGAACTCCGAATACGTCGATATCTCGAGCCGCTTCGCAGCCGGGGGGACGCGCTCCACGATCCTCGACCTCCTCAAATATGCCCGGGGGATTATGAAAGGCCAGATCCTGAAGGAGACGACCTGGCGGGAGATGTTCTCTCCTCTGTCGCTCCGTAACGGTGTTTTCACCTGGTATGGGCTGGGATGGGGGGTGCGGCCCTGGAACGGCCACTCCGCCGTCAGCCACAGCGGCGCGCAGCCCGAGACGCGAACCCAGCTACTCATCTTGCCGGCGGAAGATTTCGCCGTCGCCATTGCCTGCAACCTGGAGGGGGCAAACCTGATGCCCTATGTCCGGAGGCTGGCCGACCTGGTGCTGGATGAGGAAAGCGGCCTCGCGGCCTACGCGCCCGGCCGGGTGAAGCAATCCATCTACGAAGCGGTCTCCGAGGCGTTCGATTACGGTTTGAGTGCCTATCTCTGGACCGGCTCACCCCTTTCGAAGGACCGGGACGACCTCAGGGTCGCTTTTGACTACTTCAACGATAGCGTCGGCGAGAACAACCTCGGACGGGAGTATGAGAAGGCCAAGAAAAAGATCCTGGCGGGGATCCACCCCAGCTCTAAACAAGCGTTCACCAAAGTTGGCTCATACATGGCCTGGGCCCTCGAGGAAGAGCGCGGAAAAGAGGCGCTTCAACTCTATCACGGGCGAGGCCCGATCGCCTTCTTCAACGACTACATCCGGTTAAGCTCCGCTGGGTCTTCGCCGAAGAGACACCCCCGGTTCAGCGGAGAGTTCTGCCGCCTGATGGCGGAGTGGGAAAGCGACTGGGCCAAGACACATACAGAGGAGTTCCGGGAGTTGATCATTACGCCGGGTACGGATTTTGAGGCCCTGCTCCCAAAACTCAAAAAGGCTTTCGCCGGCGCTCCGATCTGCCCGGATATAAGTCCGGACCTCACGGCGGCCGCCGAGTATTTCCTGGAAAAAAGGGACGCTGAAAAGGCGGTGTCCGTTCTCGCTCTCGGCCGGGAGGTCTATTCGGCATCGCCGTTGCTTGCCGCCGCTCTCGGCTACGTTCAGATGTGGCGGGGAGATATCGCAGAGGGGGAGAAATTGTACCTCGAGGCCCGTGATCTCGACCCGGCCCACCCCGTGCTGAGGGCGGACCAGTTCATCATCTCTATGAGGCAATTGGCTGGGGCGGATAAGAATACAGAAGCTCAGGTCCTCGGGTTGACCGCAGTCGAGCTCAACCCCAAAGAGCCGAGCCTCTATACCGCCCTCGGCGAAGTAAGCATCTTGGCCGGGGAAAAGGGAAAGGCCGCCGGATACCTGAAAAAGGCGCTCCAGATCGATCCGAATTTCGAGGAGGCCAAGACCCGGCTCAAGTCCTTGGAGAAATAGGGAGGAACGCCATGGCCGAAGGAATAGGAGACCGTTTCCAGAGCGAAACGAAATATATGAGGGACAAGCTTCCGGCCGGATACCTGGATTGGCGGAAAAAACCGGGGCCCTACAAAGTCTATCCGGATACACCGAAGGTTAAACTCCCGGGACCGGAGAAATCCGGCGGCATGCCGGTCTGGGAGGCGGTCGGACGGAGGCGAAGCGTGCGGGATTTCCGGAGGTCTCCTATAAGCGCGGCGGACCTCTCGCAGCTCCTCTGGGCTTCCCAGGGAGTGACCAAAGTCATGGGGGAGTACGCGCTGCGCTCGGCTCCCTCGGCGGGAGCCCTGTACCCTATCGAGGCCTATATTTCCGTCCAGTTGGTCGAGGGGATCAAACCCGGGATCTATCATTACGGCGTCCGCGAGCACGAACTGGAGCTCCTGCGGCCGGGTGATTTCCGGGCAGCGGTGTCTGAAGCGGCCCTGGACCAGGGCTTCTTAGCCGAGGCGGCGGTCGTATTTGCTTGGACGGCTGTCTTTGCCCGTTCGAAGTGGAAGTACAAAGAACGGGCCTACCGTTATGTCTATCTGGACGCCGGGCACATCGCCCAGAATATGGCACTCGCGGCCGTGGCGTTGGGCCTCGGGTCGTGCCAGATTGCCGCGCTTTACGATGACGAGGTCAATGCCATACTGGGCGTTGACGGGAAGGAAGAAAGTATCGTCTACATGACCGCCCTCGGCCGGCCATAACAATGCGCCAAGAAACCGAAGAGATAATGACTTGGATCGGAGGAAATCACCCATGAAAAAAGTGATAGGAATTGGCTCGGCATTTCTGTTTCTTCTCGCCAACTCTTTGATGGCTTCCGGGCAAGAGCAGAAACCGGAGAAGCCCTGGCTGTTGACCAAAGACCAGGTTAATTCAATCGTCAACGCCGTGCGCGCTGGGAAAGACCTAACTCCCCCGGCCTGGCCCGAGGGGGCGAGAGTCGCCGTCGCGCTGTCGTTCGACTTCGATGCTGAAACCAATGCCCTCCGGGACGGTCAGTATTCCCCCGGCATTCTCTCCCAGGGAGAATATGCCGCTCGCACCGCTGTGCCGCGCATCTTGGCGCTCCTCGATAAGTACCGGATCCCCGCCTCCTTCTTCGTTCCGGGCGTAACGGCGCTCCTTCATCCCGCTGAAATCAAGGCGATTGTGGCCAAAGAGCGTCACGAGATCGGCCTCCACGGCTGGATCCACGAGCGCAATTCCCTTCTCACCGAAGACGACGAGCGAACATTGATGAAAAAGTCATTAGACACGCTTAAGCAGATGACCGGTAAGGCGCCGGTCGGCATCCGCACCCCATCCTGGGATTTCAGCGGCTCCACCCTTAAGCTCATCCGCGATCTCGGGCTTCTCTACGACAGCAGCCTGATGGCCGACGACCGTCCTTATGAAATTCTCGAAGCTGGAAAGCCGACAGGTGTGGTCGAGCTCCCGGTCGAATGGCTCCTCGACGATTATCCCTATTTCGGGTTCGAGCGTTATGCCGACGTCCGGCCGCACATCACACCGAACGAAGTGTTTGAGATCTGGGCGGCCGAGTTCGACAAGGCCCACGAGGAAGGAACGCTCTTCGTCCTGACCCTGCATCCTAAGTACATCGGCCACCGCAGCCGCATCCTGATGTTGGAGAAGCTCATCCAGCATATCCTTGCCCAAAAGAACGTCTGGTTCGCTACCCACGAAGCCATAGCCCGGTATGTGAAAAACCAGATGAAGTGAAAAAAAGGAAGGGAAGGAAATTACCGGCTACGATATTATCAATCCGGACGGTTTTTACGACGCCAGGGTTTGGATCGACGTCATTCTCACTGTTTTCGCCGGCGGCAAGACGTACCTGACCGATGAGGACGAGACGACCGGTCTGCGCCAGGTCAAGCGCTACCGGATTGTCTGGAAAGAGAATTAGGAAATCCTCCCTTCCTGATGATCATTCGTCCTCAACCAGATAGATTTCGTAGGAGGAATAATAGTCATCATCCTTCTTTATCATAGTGCGCGTGATGTAATAATTGTCATACCATTGAGTCTGCAACAGATTGGGAAATGGGATGAAGAAGCTTCCTTCATATTTCATTGAGGGGAGACTATAGGCGAGGATCTGGTTCTCTTTCCTTTCCCAGTTTCGGTTTCCCGTAATAATAAAAAGCCTGTCTCCCATCACCTTTATCCCCATCAAAGCGGGGGCATGAGGAGGAAGGTACAAGGTGTCTGTGAAACGCCCTTTTAGGCTCGGCTCTGTTTCACTCCCGACGTACTCATGCCAGAAGTCAAACTCTCCGCGCTCCACTTTAAAATCTTCGACCTTAACATCAACCAGATATTCCTTCCTGGCTTTGCCCTGAAAGTCGACGCTCTCGATCACGGGCTTTTCAATATCCGAGAAGAAATAGACAGTTTGTCTCTTCCAATCTGCGGAAAGCGTTCGCGTCATCCTCGAGAGATGATAATAATCAGTTATGCTTTCCCATTTGCCATTATTCTTTTTCCTCTCCTCTAATTTTACCCAGACCAGCGGCTTGGGCTTTTTCGCCCTGGCGAGAATCGAGAGGTTTTTGAAACCGGCGTCGCTGGTGACGATAAAGTATGTCATATCCTCATAATAGGCGGATGACTCGAGCGACGTGGCGACCCGGCCGTCATTCTCTTCCAAAGAGGTGAAGGAATGCCAGCCAAGCGTGTACTTGCTACCATATCCCTCGATCACGTTGGAGAGCTTGCAGATTGTTTCAATCTCCAAGGTTTCGGGATCGAGCGACTTCAGATAATTGTTTTCTTCAGTTAGAATCTTCCCGGAAGATGACAGCCAAACAGTATTGAAATTCCATGCTTTTATTTCATCCGGGCCTTCTCCGTGGATCAGCTTCCGTTCTTTGATCAGCTTCCCTGAGTAATCATATAGTTTGATTTGAGATTCCTTGTAGGACCTGTCCAGGAGCTCAGAGCAGATGAACCCTCGAGGCAGCGCTAGACACCAGCCGCCGTACAAATCGATTTGAAAGACTTTTTTAAACTTCAGGCCAGCGAACGTTTTCCCCTGTTCTACGTCCAGAGTCTGAATCTCTGCCCGCCGGCCGCAAGAAGAGATAGCGGAGATCAAGAGGAGGCATATCGCTCCACGAAGCGCAAGACTCTTTATCATCTCCAGATCACTTCTTGTCGCTCAAGCCCAGATCGGCCGACGGAAGGTCAATCAGTTTTCCCGGACCGTATAGCTAAAACGTTTCACGGATTTGAAGCTATCCTCGGTGGCGATAGCGTAGGCCTTACCTTTCTTGAAGCGCAGCATTTCCGACGGAATGGCAGCTTCGGTCTGGGCAATGTAGTGTCCATGGGCGTCGAAGACGTCCAGTACAGTGGACTGGTTTCCTAGACTATCCACGATCACAAAGAGCCAGCCATTGTCCGCGAGGGTGAAGTCCTGATAAGCGGGCTTGAACTTAGGGTAGCGGATGAGCCTGAGGGCTTTCTTTTTTGCGTTCTCAACTTGAGCAGGGAGAAACCGGAGAAACTCGGCCCTCTGGATGTTCTCAAATAGTTCTTTGTCTTTCGCCGTGACGGGGGCCGGGTCATAATCCTTGCGGATCATTCGCGCCAACTTCCCTTCGGGAGAATAGACCTTGAATTCGTACGCGTCTGTGAACCCAAAAAATATCTCGTCGTTTGGAGCCAAGAGATAATGAGGCGCGGGTTTGAAGGCCATATCGCTCATCGAGGCAGCCAAGGACTGGGCGATTGCATCCTCTTCCCGGCCGCCGGGCGCCTTCATTTCGTGGTTTTCTCGATGGAATACCTCCAGCGGCTGGAATTTATCATCATAGAGGCCCACGATGGTTGTCCATCGGCTACCGTCTTGCCCCTCCGCTTCTATTTCATCGACGGCCATTAAGAAATGTCCGCGGGAGCTAAAATATAAGCTGCTGGAAACGTTTGTCTGCGGAAATCCGATTTGCTTGAGATATCGTCCGTCGCGGCTGAAGAACGAAATCCTCTTCTGGGAGATATCGACAACATATAGATTTCCGTCCTTATCGAATTCTGGTTCCCAAACATTGATAAATTCCCCGGGCCCTTGACCTTCTCTCCCGATGGTCAGGAGAAATTTCCCATCAGGGCCGTACTTCTGGATTCGCTTGCGGTCCCAATCGGTAACAAAGATATTCCCCTCATCGTCCACATTGAAATAAACACGCTCGCCGAACATGTAATTCTCATCACCCTCGCGCACGCCGATCGTGAGATCTTCTTTAAATGTGAAGGTGCGTTCTTTTTTGTCGGGAGGTTGAGGGATCTTACCGTTGACGATGATCGGGACCTGACCGGCTTGCGGCCCGACGCCTTTTCCCGATGCCGCGATTACTGGAGCCGCCCAGACGAGAAAAACCGAGATGATCATGGCTCGAATATATCTGAGTCGCCTCAGGCTTCTCACTATGCTCCTCCTCCGTTGATCAATTAGAAAAACGGGGACGGTTCTCTTTATTTGGGCCTCCAAAAAATAGAACCGTCCCCATTTTCTCAATTTAGCTTCAATAAATCTGGATCCACTTTTCGGTGGTCAGGTCAACGCCCCAGAGCTGGTGGTTTTCGGAGTTTTCGACGATCGCGTATTTTCCCGCGCTCCAGATTCGGGCTGCGAAAGAGGTTGCGAAGGGGAGCCGGAAAGCCTTCTGTTCTGTCAAGTTCGCATCCAGGAGGCAGATAAAAGAGACCTCCCCTTCGAGTTTTCGCAAAATGAGCCGGTCATCCGACGCCCATTCCAGAGCCTGTGAGGGCCAACGGAGATCATAGCCGGTGAGTTTCTTGATCTGGATGATCTTTCTCTCGGCTGGGGAATAAACGCCGAGCATAGAATCAGCCGTCAAGAAGGCCAGTTTGTCTCCCGACTTATTCCAGCGGAATCCGCTCACCGAGTCCTCAGGATAAACCTGGCGTTTTTCAAGGGTTTCGGGATCGAGGACAGTCAAGATCTCTTTGGACATGGCTTCATCATATTGAATATAGGCAATTAGACCCGCCTCGGATGTCAGGATCTCTGGCGGCATGGAGGCAACGTACCACTTACGGATCTGGTCGGCGAGTGTCTCTACCTGTCCGGACTCTAAGTTCACCCGCAGGAGCCTGGCTCCGGCTCGCTGATCCTTTTCCCCGGGCTTGATATGCAGCGCGGCTAGCACAAACAACGACCGGCTGGATTCCCCGAAACCGATGATCAGGTAAGAAAAAGCGTCCGGAATTCCCAGGTCGTAGCCCTTCAAGCCTGAGCCATCACCGTTGATCACCCACAATTCCGGGTAGCTTGTATTGGGACCAAATTGCGCGATGAACGCCACTCTGTCGCCGCGAGGGGAAATGCGAATAGGATAGATGAAGCCCTTGTAAAAAGGCAATTCCTGGTTCTCCGTCCCAACGAGCGACCTTTCGTCCTTCCCGTTGCTGTTCATTATCCGCAGCTGGGCAAACCCGCGCCACTTTCCGCCATAGTGATACCTAACAAAGGCCAGCTTATCGCCGCCCAAGGACATTTGCCCCCACATAGAAGGATGCCTGGCAACCTTCTCCGTTTGCCCTTCGGCGGGGTCGAACTTATAAAAACCACTTTCCGTGGCGAAATAAAAGGCGTTATTGCGGACCTCGAGGTCGTAGATATAGCGTTCTCTGCGAAGCCTCCCGGTGCCGAGCGCAAAGAGCGCCACGAGAACGATAGACGACAGGATCAAAACCGCCGCGGATTTAGTGAAAACCCACGCCCGGCGCTTGGGTTGAGAGAAATCCGCGCGGCACAGTGTCAACAGAGACGCCAAGGCCAAACTCAAGGGGACAAGGATGCTGAAGAAGGAAATCAGGAAAAAGACGGATTCCATTCCCCGGCCATATAATAGGAAGCCCGCCCGAGTCACAGCCATCTGGATGACGATCCAGACCAGTGCCGCCAGGAAGGCGACGACATGTGTCTTTTCCGAAAGGATCGAGAGAGAAAAAGCCGTCGTGTAGAGCAGCAGGGGCAAGACATAGGCCAGGATTCCATAAGACATGTCTCCGACGAGCGGGAAGCTGAAAGTGTCAGCGGCCGATTTGAGCGCCGGATGGATTCGAGTTAAGACTGCGAAAAGGAGAATGACGACATACAAAACCGTGAGCAAAGAGAGATACTTGCTGATCCAGATTCTCCATTTCTTGACCGGCCGGGAAAAAAGATAGGCCCAGGCTCCGTCCTGGAATTCGGACGCAAACCCGCTGGCGCCCAGCAAAAGGGAGAAAACGGGGAGAAAGATGACCAGGATCGTGCTGGCCAGGATGTCGAGCGTCTCTTTGTCCTTGGAATATCCGGAGAAGGCCAGGGAAAAGAGCACCAGCCCCGCCAGGGCAAATAGAAACAGCCCGGATTTTTCTTTCCATTCCTTGACGATCATCCTTTTGAACATGCCCTCCTCCTCAGCCGGCGACGAAGCTCCGGAAAATTTCTTCAAGAGTCAGCGGCTCAATATCTAGCAGGGTAGGAGAAAACTCCTCTATTTTTTTCTTTTTGTCATCGGACCAGGGATAGACGATGACTTCCATCCGCTGGCCGTCCCGGTTTTCGAAAAGAATGCCGTCGATCCCCAGAGTCTGGGGAGGGTCCTTTTGGAAAGCCAGGCGCACGCGCCTGGTGGAGTTCTTGACGGCCTCATACTCTTCGTCCAGGATAAGCCGGCCGCGGTGCAAGATGAAGAGGTGATCGACAATCCGCTCGAGCTCATGGACGAGATGGGTCGAGAAAAAGATGGTGGTGCCCGAATCGGCCAGCTCGCGGATGATATCCTGTAGGAAATCGTGGCGCGTCGGAACATCGAGCCCGGAGGTGGGGTCGTCGAGGACGAGCAGCGCGGGCCTGGCCGCCAAGGCCACCGCCATCTCGAGCTTAAGCTTCGTACCGCGAGAGAGCGTTTTGATTTTGGCTCTTCTATCCAAAGAAAAGAGTTTGAGGAGATCCTCGGCCCGACGGCCGTCCCAGCGGCGGTAAAACGCGGCGTTGAAATCCAGGAGCTCCCCGACGCGCATCCCCCCGAAGAAAAAAGGGTCCTCGGGGATGTAGCCGACTTCCTCTTTATAGGCGGCGGAACGAAAGGATACCGCGCTGTCTTTGTAGTGAATCTCACCTCCGTCTGAGGGGATGACACCAAGAAGGATGCGGATCAGGGTGGACTTCCCTTCACCGTTCAAGCCCAGAAGCCCGTAGACCTTGCCTGTGTTGAGTCTTATGTTCAAATCGCTAAAGACGAGGTGCCGGCCAAACGATTTGCGAAGACCCGTGATCTTGAGAAGCTCGCTCATCTCCCCTCTCCTTCCCCGCGTTTTTCCTGGTTTTTGAGCCGGGATTCGACGATCCTCCTAATCTCGGCGGCATCAAGGCCGAACTTCCGGGCCTCGGAGATGGCCCGGTCAAAAACATCCTCCATCAACCTCACTGTATCCTTCTGGATCAGGGAGGACGAGTTCTCGCTCACAAAACTGGCTTTGCCCTTGCGCGTGCAGATGAGCCCCTCATGCTCCAGCTCACGGTAGGCGCGGGCCACGGTGTTGGGGTTGATCACGAGCTCCGCGGCCAGGTCCCGGATCGAGGGAAGCGCTTCACTTGCCTTGAGCACGCCAAGGGAGATCTCGCTTTTGATCCCCTTTTTGATTTGTTCATAGATCGGGATGAAACCCGAAGTCTCGATCGTAATCATTTGACTATCCTCTGCATTACTGTACTAGTAATATAATACAGCAGGCCCAATTTGTCAAGTGTTTTTTTATATTTTTGGCCCAGGCATCATTTGGACGAAATCAGAAGCAAGTGATAATATAAATCCCTACCGGATGGGGAATCCGCTAGCGCAGGAGAAAAAGATTAAAAGAAGTCCGCTCGGCATTGCGGTCTGTTTGAGTCTGGTCTTCAGCCTGTTTCTCTGGCTGCCCGCCTGCAAGAGGGAGCCTGCCGGGCCGAAGGTTGAGACGATTGACGGCGTCACCTTTGTCCATAATCCAGCCACCCCCCAGCATCCCAAAAGAACCTTGGCTCTAGAAGAAGACTTCACCTTCAAGGAAAAAGACGAAATGGGCGAAATCCGGATCTTCAAGCCCGGCCGGTTCACCGTCGATGCCCAGGACAACGTGTATATCCAAGACGAATCGGACATGGCCATCAAGGTTTTCGATCCTCAGGGAAAGTACCTGCGCACAATAGGGCGCAAGGGCAACGGCCCCGGCGAATTCGAGAATATCGGCTACCTCATCGTGCTCCCGGACGGAAGACTCATGGTCACAGATTATGGGAACCGCCGCACATCCTTTCTCGATACCGAGGGAAAATATCTCTCCAGTTTCCAGTGGAGAAGATCGATGGGCCAGGTCTATTTGGCTTCCGATACCTCGATCACGCTCAGCGAGTATGTCTACAGCGAAGAGAAATCCGAGCTCTGGATCAAGACGGTCGATCAAAGCGGCGAGGAGGTTATAAATTTCGGCCAGTTTACTCAAGCGGAATCAAAAACGTTACGGCAAGGGAACATGATGATGGGGACGACCGTCCCGTGGAGCCCCTCCTCGGTTTTCGCGGGCGACCAGAAGCGCCAGTGGCTCTACCACTGCCTGAATATCAAGTACGTAATCGAAGCCTACGACAGCCGGGGCAAACTTATCCTTAAGATTGACCGGCCTTACGAACCTGTCCCTGTAACGGACGAAGATATAGACAAAATCAAATCGGAGTACGCCGACAGGCCCGACAGCCCATTCGCCAAGTTGATCAAAGAGATGGAAATCCCCAAGGTCAAGACCGTCACTGAACGCATGCTGGTGGACAGCGAAGGGAACCTATGGGTGGAGACGAACGAGGAAAAGAAGAAGCGGGAAGGCGGGGAGAAGGAAAAGAAGCCGGAAGAAAACCCGGTGAGGGCTTACGACATATTCAGCCCCGACGGAGTTTACGAAACCAGGGTTTGGACCGACATCAGGCCGATCCTCTTTGCTTACGGCAAAATGTATCGCTTGGTCGAGGATGAAGAAACAGGCCTGCGCCAGCTCAAGCGCTACCGGGTAATCTGGAAATAGAAATCAGATTTCGTCCGGGCCGACCATCCCGCCCGAGATGATCGAGTTCATAGCTTCGGATACACTCCAGTCCACTTCCCTCACCTGAGACGCATTGAGCATGACAACAAACCCGGAGGTCGGGTTTGGCGCAGTCGGGATGAACACCCGGACCATGTCCTCTCCCTTGTCCTTCTTGTCCCTCAAGGTGGCTGTGACGAACCCGACCGACCAGACCCCCGGCCGGAAATGCTCGACCATGACAACGCGCTTGAAGGCCCCTTTGTCCGGAAGAGCCAAGGCGTCGGCCAGCTGCTTGCCCAAAGTATAAACCGTCTTGATGAGCGGGATGCGCGCCGTGACCAGTTCGACGAGGCCGAAAGCCTTTCGTCCTGCCCAGTTGCTGGCCACCAACCCGAGAAGGTACAGGGAGACAAGGACGAGGAGGATGCCCAGGCCGGGGATCCTGAACCCGAGCCAGCGGTCGAGGAGCTTCGTGATGCGCGTATCGACGGTCAGGTAGAAGAAGCGGATGACGAGATAAGAGAGTCCGATCGGGATGATCGCCAGCAGGCCCCGAAAGACATAGGTTTTCAGGTGTTTAAAAAATCCTCTCATCACTTTTTCTCTCGCCCCATTTTAGCGACGAAGTAGCCGAAGAGAAACCCGACCAGGACGGCCAGAGGAACGAGGATCACCTGGGACATGCCGATCTTCCAGAAATAGACCCGGAAGACGACTTCCTGGGTGTTCTGGACGAGCAGGATGACGATCAGGGCAAGCAGGACGGCCACGACCAGGATTTTCGTTTTCATCACATCCACCTCTTTCGTCTGAAATATATCACCATCAGGAGGCCGATCGCCAGCATTATCCCCACAATGACAAAATACCCCCAACGCCATTCCAGTTCCGGCATGAACTTGAAATTCATCCCGTAGACGCCGGCGAGGAAGGTCAGGGGGATGAAGATCGTGGCGATGATGGTCAGGACCTTCATGACCTGGTTCATCCGGTTGCTGACGCTTGAGAGGTAGATGTCGAGCATCCCGGAGAGCATATCCCGGTAGGTCTCAACCGTGTCGATCACCTGGATCGTATGGTCATAGATGTCCCGGAGAAAAATCCCGGTCGTCTGCTTGATCAGCGGCGACTCGGCCCTCTCCAGCCCGCTGATAACCTCACGAAGCGGCCAGACCGACCGCCGTACGTAGATCATCTCCCTCTTCAAAGCATGCATCTCGTGGAGCGTCTGCTGGTCGGGATCGGTGACCAGCTCTTCCTCGAGGACCTCCACCCGCTCGCCGAGTTTCTCGAGGACGAAAAAGTAGTTATCGACAATGGCGTCGACGAGGGCATAGGCCAGGTAGTCCGGCCCGAGCTTCCGCAGCCGCCCTTTTCCTGTGCGGATGCGGTCCCGCACCGGGTCGAAAACATCCCCCCCGGCGCTCTCCTGGAAGGAAATGACGAAATTGG
>Ga0315277_10007741_pt1 | contig 13893 bp, 6 predicted proteins | sample YL17G05_15_MG_FD_203695 | JGI IMG/M metagenome (GOLD analysis project Ga0315277, IMG submission 203695) | Sediment microbial communities from Yellowstone Lake, YNP, Wyoming, USA - YL17G05_15 | ecosystem: Environmental > Aquatic > Freshwater > Lake > Sediment | place: USA: Wyoming | collected... | reverse complement strand
CGACCCGAACAAGTGCGTGCTGTTCCATTGCAGCAATGTGCCGAAGTCGTTCTTCGCCAGCGAACGGATGGACTACCAGGAGATCATTGCCGGCTCGGTGGGCAAGGAGAACGCCTACGGCACGATCGTCGGCCGCATCAAGGAGGGCCCGGCGACGTTCTGCCGCACGATGACGGACGATACGGACGGCGTCCTTCGCGCCTATGTCGGCGAGGGCCGGTTCACCGATGACCCGCTCGACACCTTCGGCGGCTACGGCGTCATCGAAATCCCCAGTTTGCAGACGCTCCTGAGCTACATTTGCCGAACGGGCTTCGAGCACCACGTTGCGGTCAACCGGTCCGAGACGGCCGATGCGATCGCCGAGGCACTGGGCAATTATCTCGCCTGGGACGTGTACCGGCATCCTTGATTGCGGATTTCGGATTGTGGGTTGCGGATTCGACTCGCGGTGGCAAGGTTCCCGATCCGCAATCGTCAATCCGCAATGAGAGGCCTGCCCCTGTGCAAGACGCGTGCGAAAGATGGCCGACAGGATTACAGAAGAATCATCCGAGCCGCCCCGCGCTGCGGGGGCGCCGTCGGTCCTGCTGTTCATCGAGACCTCGCGCGAGTTTGGCCGGGGTCTGCTCCACGGTATCGCGCGGTACTCGAGGCTGCACGGTCCCTGGCGAGTCTACCGCTGGCCGGGCGCGCTCGACTCATCGCTGCCAGAGTGGAAGCACCTGAAGATCGACGGCGCGATTGTCCGCGACGTCCGGGTGGTCGAGGGCCTGGCCCACTCCGGCCTGCCTGTGATCTTCGCGCAGCACAACAAGGACAGCTACACGCCGTTCCCGGTGATCATCACGGACAGCGCCTCCATCGGCCACATGGCCGCCGAGCACTTTCTGGAGCGCGGCTTCCAGAATTTCGCCTACTGCGGGCTCGACGATTTCGCCTGGTCGAGGGGACGGGCAATGTATTTCGCCCAGCGATTGAAGCACGCAGGCTTCGAGGTCAACCAGTATCGCCGGACGCTTGCGAAGACCGGCCGGGCCGCCCGCAGTGAGCAGAACCGCATCGCCGACTGGCTCCGGTCCCTGCCCAGGCCCGTGGCGGTCATGGGCTGCAACGACGACCGCGCTCTGCAGGTGGTGGAGGCGTGCAAGCTGGCAGACCTCAGCGTGCCCGACGACGTGGCGGTGCTCGGCGTCGATAACGACGTCCTGGTCTGCGACCTGGCCGATCCGCCCATCTCCAGCATCGCGCTGAATACGGAGATCGCCGGGCACGAGGCGGCAAAGCTGCTTGATGACCTGATGAAGGGCGGGCAGATGGCCGGCCAGGAGATCTTCGTCCGGCCCACGCACATCGTGACGCGCATGTCCACGGACATTCTGGCAGTGACCGACCCCGATGTGGCCGCCGCCCTGCGATTCATCCGCCGCAACCCCAATCGGCTGATCCAGGTGGACGACGTTGTCGAAGCGACGAACGTGTCACGCCGCGTCCTGGAGAAGCGGTTCAAGGCGACCCTGCGGCGGTCCGTGCACCAGGAAATCCGCCGCGTCCGCGTCAACGCGATCATCCCGCTGCTCGTCGGCACGGACATGAGTATTACCGAGATCGCCGTGCACTGCGGCTTCGATGGCGTCGAGCACATCTCCCGCTACTTCCGAAAGGAAACCGGCATCAGCCTCCGCGACTACCGAAAACACCACGCCTCGCGATGATTCCCCTCCTGGCTTGTTCTGACGATGGGCCACGAGATTGACCGGCAGCTCGCGTGTGCGACTGATTTTCGTGGGTCTCAATGGCTTCGCAAGGCGAGCGGGGACAGGGACCCCAATCGCGATGCAACGCGATTGGGAACCCACGCTCGCCCTATGCGCAGGGCCGTTCACGCTTTTGTAGGTCGTGCGTCCTCGCACGACTCTTTTCCCTTGGGCCCACAGGTATTGAAAGGCGAGGTTTCTCGTTCGGCCACGAAGATCTCCCCCACGAAATGTGGTCGCACACCAGCCCGCGCTGCGGGGCTTTTGGGCTTGACTTTGCGGAGTGCGGCACTACAATAAATGGCAGAGTCCTCGCGAGTGACGAATGGCTGAGTGTGCCCGGAGTGAGGGAGGTGTGTGGCTGATTCGATGAACCATCTGAGGAGATGCCGGAGCGTGCGGAGGTCAATTTCTGCGCATTTCCGCCCGGCGGGTTGTCTGCCGATGGGCGTGATGCCGCGGACACGACGGGCCTCAATCCATCAAGAGGCATTCATGAGTGGCGCGGTCTTTCTATTTCTGTGACGTAAATGTGGCGTGTGGGTCGGCCGTGCGCTGAGCGGAATGAAGAAGGTGGTTAGCGGAATGAGGAGTGCGGACATGAACAGGACACAGCGGAGCGCGTGGATGGCAGGGGCCCGGCTGGCGGTGGCGGCGACGGTTTTGCTGATCGCTGCTGTCGGCATATCCGGGGCGGGGCAGACAGAACAGGACAAGGATGTGGCCGCACTCTCCGACGGAGAGCGGGGGCAAATGTCTCCCTTCGGACAATTTGTGTCGGGGGAGGTCATCGTCAAGCTGAAGGACGCGCGGCCGGGCGGGATTGGGGCCCTGTCGCAGGACGCGGCTGTGCAAAGGGCTCGGGCAAGCCTCCTGCGCCTCCGGGAGAAATACGGCGTGGAAGACCAGGGGCCGGTATTCAAACGTGTGCGCGACGCGCAGCGATACCACGTATTGAAGACGCGGCGGAATGTCCTAGCCGTCTGTGGGGAGCTCAATGCCGACGCGGACGTGGAATACGCCCAGCCCAATTACATCTATCGGCCCTGCCGGGCGCCGAACGATCCGCAATTTCCCGATCAGTACGCGCACCAGTTGATCCAGATGGAAGATGCGTGGGACATCTGCACCGGCAGCCGGGATGTTGTGGTCGCCGTCATCGGCACTGGAGTGGACGTCAATCATCCGGATTTGAAGGACAACATCTGGGTGAACAAGGCGGAGGTTCCGGACAACAAGATCGATGACGACGGGAATGGATTCGTCGACGATATCCACGGCTGGAATTTCGGCGACTCCGACAACAACGTCGCACCCAGCGTGGACGACTACTATGACATCGTGAGCCATGAGACGCAGGTGGCGGGTGTCATCGCCGCTGTTGGCGACAACGGCAAGGGGGTCAGCGGGGTGAATTGGCAGTGCAGCATCATGGTGCTGCGGCTGAGCCTCGATTACACCACGGAAGAGATCGCTGCCGCCCTGGACTACGCTGCTGCCAACGGGGCCCGAGTGGTCAATATGAGCTTCGGCGGAGACGTCTTCGGTCCCGACGGGGACCAGATCGTCCACACCGCCATCGACAATGCCTATCAGAAGGGCGTCTTGCTGGTCGCCAGCGCGGGGAATTCGGATTCGAGCCGGCCGCATTATCCCGCCGCCTATCCGAACGTCATGGCCGTCTCCTCCACGAACGGCGAAGATCTCAAGACCGGCCACAGCACGTTCGGTCCCTGGGTCGATATCGCCGCCCCCGGCACGGACATTGTCACGACCGATCTCGGCGACGAGTACATCTCCACGGCGGGAACGTCGTTTTCCTCGCCCTACGTGGCGGCCGTGGCGGCCCTGCTGTTTGCCTACCGGCCCGGCCTGACTCACGTGGAGGCCAGGGCCATTCTCGAGAACACGGCCGATCCCGTGGATTACGGCGAGATCGATCCCAACCTGGGCTACCTCGGCACGGGGCGGGTCAACGCCTACCAGGTGCTGCTGGCGGCGGATGAGAAGATGCCGCTGGGCGAGATTGCGGCTCCTAAGCCGAGCCGGACTTTTGCCTCGGACGTCAACGCCGTCGAGCTGTCCATCTTCGTGCACGGCGACTCCTATCAGTTCGACTATCGCCGGTACGGCCAGGGCGACTGGACCGTGATCAGCGACGGAAGCTCTCCCCCGGACTCGAACGGTTTCGTCCGCTTCTCCTGGGCGAATGCGGGAGTGGGCACATACGAATTGTGCCTGCGCGTGACTACCGGCGGGCGCACGCACGTCGACCGCAAGACATTCGGCATCGAGCTGGCGCCGCCCCAGGCCCACTGGCCCAAGCCGGCCGAGCCCGTGGGAGAGTTCGATGTGCCCGAGGACATCTTCATGGGCAGCCCGATCTGCATGGATGTGAACGGCGATGGGAAGAATGAGATCATCCAGTGTTCGGTCGATTACTATGACTACTGGGGCGGCGGGAAAGTGTACCTCTGGGGCGCCGACGGCAACTCGCTGCCCAATTGGCCGGCGGAATTCATGGTGGACGATCCCTATGCGCTGACGAGCTTCTGGCCTTCCAGCGCCGCTGTCGGTGACATCGATGGCGACGGCGACTATGAGGTGGTCGTGGCGTCCGAGTATGACAACGAGCTGCTCGCACTCCACGTGCAGAGCGGGCAGATCGTGGACGGGAACTGGCCCGCCGCGTTTGGCAGTTGGGCCGGCTACGTCTCCGCAGGCCCGACGCTCGCCGACCTCGACGGCGATGGCGACAGTGAGATCCTCGTCGCGCTCGACGCGGAATCGAGCGAGGACGGTGGCCTGTACGCCTTCCAGGGCGACGGCAGTCTGATGTGGCAGCGGCGGTACACGTCGGCAGGTCCGATCAGCGTGGCCGATTTTGACGGCGACGGCGACGTGGAGATCGCGTTGTGCGGGTACGGCCCGGGCCTGAGCCGGCTCTACACGTTCATCCTCGACCACCAGGGCCAGCAGGTCGTCAGGTGGAAGGGCGGCAGCGCGAAGGGTACGGCCGTGGCGGACGTGGACGGCGACGGCAAGCCGGAGCTTGTCTTCTGCACCGAGGAGGAGGTCACAGTCGGCCGAGTCAACGGCAGCACGGTCTGGAAGAAGAAGGTGTTCGACCCGCTGGATGAGGCCGGGAGTCTCAGTGTCGGCGATATGGACGGCGATGGCTACAGCGAGGTCTACGTCGCGACGTACATTGCCGAAACGGACGACTTCGCCTTCACCCGCATCTATGGATTTGATTACAAGGGCCGCGAGCTGGACTCGGCCGGCTTCCCGAAGATCGTCCTGGGTAGTCCGGCCAGGAGCGTTCCGCTGATCGCGGATATCGACGGCGATGGGCAGAGAGAGTTGATCTTCGCTCCGGGCGGCGAGCCGATGATGGCGTGGGAGCCCGATGGCTCAGTCACGCCGGGGTTCCCCACGCTGAATCTGCCCGGCTTCGGCGAAGTCAGCCCGGCGGTGGCTGATCTCGACCAGGACGGCGACGTGGAACTCATGGTGGTTTCTGACTATCGCTTCCACGTCCTCGATCTGCCTGCCCCGTACCGTCCCGATCTGATCGACTGGGGCCAGTCGGGACACGATCCGCAGAATTCGAGATGGGTCTCGGCCTCGCCCAAGCTCGATCCCATATCAGTGCCGACTGAGATTCGTCCCGGCGAGCGACTCCAGGTGCAACTGGCCGCTTCCAACCCCGCAAACTCGAAGTTGCGCTGGTGCGTCGGCAACCTGCCCGAAGGGGCTTATTACGATGCAGAGAGTCTCACGTTCTTCTGGAAGCCGGCGGCGGAGCAGGCGTTCGCGACCTATGGGTTCTCCTTCCTGGTGACGGATGGCATCCGGCAGGATAGCCGCAGCGCGTCCATCCGGGTCGTGCCGGACGCGATCTACTACGCCGACATGGACGCCGATCCCAACTGGCAACTCGATGAAGGCTGGGCCTGGGGCGCCCCGGCCGGCAAAGGCTCCTGGAATGGCGACCCGAACGCCGCACACACCGGGGCCAATGTCATCGGCTATGCCCTCGATGGCGACTATGCCAATAGTATGGCCGAGACGCGCTACGCGACTACCGGCCCGATCAACTGCGAAGGATACAAGAACATCCGCCTGAGTTTCTGGCGCTGGCTGGGCGTCGAATCGCCTTATGACCAGGCCGGCGTGCAGGTCTCGAACGACGGGACCACTTGGGCAGACCTCTGGACCGCAGGCCGATCACACATCTCCGACGACGCGTGGCAGTTCGTGGAGTACGTCGTTCCGCCGGCTCTGGGCGACGGCCAGGCGGCGGTCTACTTCCGCTGGGCCCTCGGACCGACGGACGACTCGGTGGCCTATCCCGGCTGGAATATCGACGACGTCCAGATCACCGGCGACCACGTCCAGTAAATTGCGGATTGTGACGGTTGCGGATTCCGGACCGGACAGACTTCCAGCCCGCAATTGCCCGGAAGTGGCGAGGGCGTCTCGCCCTTGCGTAGCACGGCCATCTTGGCCCCGCCATCAGGCACAAGGGCAGGATGCCCTCGCCACGACACACGATCCACGAAAGAGAACTCGCCATACATCTCTTTGCCGCCTCTGGTCCGCCCTTGAACAAAACGGCCGCTCGGATTATAGTGATAGGGGCCGCTCAGCCGATATTGGCTGTCGAGTGAACCAGGACGCCAACGTAGCTCAATGGTAGAGCTCTGGTTTTGTAAACCAGGGGTTGTGGGTTCGAATCCCACCGTTGGCTTTCAAATTACGTGAGATTGACGCAGGCATGGGTGATCAATTATACTATCGGATAGCAATTCCGTCGTGAGTCAGTAGCCCATGTACTGGCGGCCAAGTCGCTGCCTTCGCCCGGAGTTGGGGGGATGGAGGGCCAGAAATGGTATCAGTCCGATCTCCCCGAACCCTCCGGACAATCCCTTTCCTGATCGCACCGCGCAGGCTGCTCGGCCCGCGGACCCCTTGGAACCGCAGATGCACGCCGATGAACGCGGATGCCGGGAGACCCGGTCTCTCGCAAAGACCGCGAAGATCGCAAAGAAAGAATGAGAAACGAGATAGGGAGACTCTTTGGGAGGGGTTACCTTGGCGCTCTTGGCGGCTTGGCGTGAGGGAATTGAATTTGATCTTGGGTTGACTCGGCATTTGGAGGATTGGAGACCATGAGAACTTTACTTCTAACCTTGACCACGTGTCTGTTAGTCCTGCCTGCCCAGGCCAAATACAGCGGGGGCACGGGAGAGCCGAACGACCCGTACCAGATCGCCACGGCCGCCGATCTGATCGCCCTCGGCGAGACGCCCGAAGATTACGACAAGCACTTCATTCTGACTGCCGACATCGACCTGGACCCCAACCTCCCCGGCCGCAAGGTCTTCGACAAGGCCGTCATCGCGCCGGATACTGATCCTGGAGACTCCTGGGGCGGACCTCTCTTTACGGGGCCTCCATTTGCCGGCGTCCTTGACGGCGATGGCCACGCGATCGACCATCTGACGATCGTCGGCAAAGACTATGTGGGGTTGTTTGGTGAATGTTCTGGCACGGTCAAGAACGCTGCCGTCGTCAATGTCAACATAGCCGGTTCAGGGGAACAGGTGGGCGGGCTGGTGGGCTGCAACAGCGGCACTGTGACCCAGTGCTACAGTACCGGCGTCGTAGACGCCAATACGGACGTGGGCGGGCTAGTGGGATACAACTTCAGCATTGTCACCCAGTGTCACAGCGCCACCGCAGTCAGCGGCGGCAAAGGCGTGGGCGGGCTAGTGGGATACAACTTCAGCATTGTGACTGATTGCTACAGCACATTTGGGGTTATTGGTGGCTGGTACGTCGGCGGGTTGGCAGGATACAACTTCGGTCGCATGATTGACTGCTACAGCACGGGTGCGGTTGGTGGCTGGGCCTATGTCGGCGGGCTCGTAGGGTACAACTACGGTGGCATATTCCGTTGCTACAGCACCGGCTCTGTCGACGCCCCTGGGGATTTTGGCGGACTGGTGGAGCCTTGGAATTCTGGCGGGCTGGCGGGGGATGGTTATGGTGATGTGATCGGCTGTTTCTGGGATACTCAGACCTCCGGACGCGATGTAAGCTGTGGGGGCGCGGGCCAGCCAACGGACGCAATGCAGAATGTGAAAGTGTACCTGGATGCAGGGTGGGACTTCGTCGGGGAAGCACCGAATGGTACCCACGAGATCTGGCAGATGCCGCAGGGGGGTGGCTATCCAGTCCTGTCCGTCTTCAATGGGTATACTCCGCCCAAACTGCAAGGCTCCGGCACCCCTGACCGTCCCTACTTGATATCCGATGCCCGTGAGTTGGGGGCAATAGTCTCTTACAGTCCCGATGCCTCTTATCAGCTTACGGCGTCGATTGACCTTTCCGGCATACGATGGAATAGGACGGTGATCCCTTCGTTTGCAGGTACTTTTGACGGAAATGGTCAAACGATATCCCATCTGACGATTGCTGGTGAGGGTATCCTGGGTCTCTTTGGCCAGTTGGCATCGGGAGCCGAGGTCAAAAACCTGGGGGTAGTAGGGGTCAACATGGCTGGCTCAAGTAGCTACATCGGCGGGCTGGTGGGGTGGGTGGACCACGGGTCCGTGACCCACTGCTACAGCACAGGGGTGATCCAGGCCATCGACTCCTATTATGTCGGCGGACTTGTGGGCTTGAATTCGGGTACTCTGACACAATGCCACAGTATCATCGCAGTCGCTGCAGATGGGTCTCGTGTCGGTGGTCCGGAGACCCTTTTCGGTGGACTAGTGGGATCCAACGAGGGGTCTGTTACCCAGTGTTACAGCGCCGGAACTGTCAATGGCAGGGGCTCTGCAGGCGGCGGGCTGGTGGGGAGAAATGGTTGGTTGGGCTCTGTGACCCACTGCTACAGCACGAGCGCAGTCACTGGTAGTGGGTGCCTGGGCGGGCTCGTCGGACATCACGTCACCGGCTACGTGACCCAATGCTACAGCACAGGTAGTGTTAGTGGAGGTGGTTTGGTAGGCTGGAGCGGCTGCGAGGTAATGGCGTGTATCCCAGTTGTTGCGGGCTCCATGTGGGATATCGAGACCTCCGGCCAGGGCACGAGTGACGGGGGCACAGGCAAGACCACAGCCGAGATGCAGACAGCAAGCACATTCCTGGAAGGCGGGTGGGACTTCGTGGACGAGATAGCCAATGGCACGGAGGACATCTGGTGGATTGACGAAGGCAAGGACTATCCGCGCCTGTGGTGGGAGGCCCACAATTGATGATTGACGATTGATGATTGGAAAACCGCATCGACCGTGGATCGTGAAGCGTGAGGCAGAATACGGATCACGCGGTGCTGGCCACGGGCCACTCGTTCGAGATACCAGCGACGAGATACGAGAGACGTTCTTGAAACCGCTGATGAACGGTGATGAACGCGGATGATAGAGAATCTGGTTTCTCGCAAAGGTCGCCAAGATCGCAAAGAAGAAAAGAGAAATGGGCTGTAGAAGTTCCTCGCGCTCCTTATCTTGGTGTTCCTGGAGTCTTGGCGAGAGCAAGACCATGCGTTCTATCGGCGTTCATCTGGTTTTATCAGCGGTTTCAGAACTGGTCGCGGCGGCTTGGAGGATTTGGGTCCAGGCGCGGAGGAAGTTTTCGGCGCAGATTTTCTTCAGGGCCTCTTCGCTGTAGCCTCGCTTGAGCAGCTCGTAGATCAGGTTGGGGTAGCCGGAGACGTCCTCCAGGCCCTCTGGCACCTGCTCGACGCCGTCGAAGTCGGAGCCGAGGCCGACGTGGTCGATGCCGACCAGCTTCACCACGTGGTCGATGTGATCGGCGACCTGCGAAACGCTCGCCTTGGTGAACTGAGCCTGCTTGAAACGCTGCCTGGTGTAGTTGATTCTCTCTTCGCCTTGCAGGTTGTGGGCTTCGATGTACCGGCGGATTTCCTCGCTGAGTTTCACGAACTCGCGGTTTGTCGTCATGTTGATGAAGATGGAGCCGAAATTGATCTGGATCACGCCGCCTTTGGCCGCCAAGTCGCAGATCATCTCGTTGCTCATATTGCGCTGCCAACCCGGCGTGAAGTGGCGGCAGGCGGAGTGGGTCGCCACCACCGGCGCTTTGGATAGCTCGATGACCTGGTAAAATGTGTCGTCGGAAACGTGCGAGACGTCGATCATCATCCCCAGGCGATTCATCTCCGCGACGACCTGTTTGCCAAAGGGGCTCAAGCCGTGCCATTTCGGACCTTGGTCGAACGAGGAATCGCAGAGGTGATTGTTCTTCGAGTGGCACAGCGTCATGTACCGCACGCCGCGGTCGTAGAAGTATTTAAGATTCTTCAGGTCGTCTTCCAGGGCCGAGCCGTTCTCGATGGCGGGGATAAGCGTGATGCGGCCGCCGAATTGGCTTCGGACCTCCTGCGGCGAAGCGGCCAGGGCGAACTTGTCCGGCCATTTCTGCACGTAGCCCTTGACCTCTTCGATCATCTGGTCGGCCAGCCCGCGGGCGCCACCCTTTTCCTCATACTCGGGCGCGATGTAGGCGACCATGATGGCAGCGTTGAGGCCGCCTTGCCTGGCCCGGACGTAGTCGAACTGTCCCTTCTCCGCACGCACGGAGATGTCGTACCATTTCTTGTGGACCTCCCAGGGCGTGTCCAGGTGCGTGTCGATCAGCAGCAGCTTTTGGGCGAGCTTCTGAGCCCGGCTCTTCAACTCGGCATCGGCGTCGGCCCCGGCGGCCCGCGCATCGTGCAGGCTCAGCGCAATCGGAAGTATTGTCACGAGCGGCAACAGAGTCACCTTTCCCAGATACATGATTTGCATCCAATCTGAAAGACTTGTCTAATTCGGGGATAATATCGTGTGCATGGTCTCCACGCACGACAGGTAGATTCCCTTCGAGTAGTTCTCCAGGACCTGCGCCGCGGAGGTCCTGTCCGTCTCGTACAGTGCGGCGGCCGCCTTCTCGATCGCGGGCTGGCGCGCGACCGCCTCGTGCTCGAGGCGCTCGGCCTGTGCTCTGGCCTTTGCCGCCATCGCGGGCCCTTTGTCATCGACCTTGTCGCGGAAATTGGAGAAGAGCCAGAACGCCTCTTCGAGATCCGTAGTGAATGGGGCCTGGACCCGGCGCTCGAACGCTTCGCTCGTCGGCCTCACGGACTCCGCGCGGTAGCTTGCGGGGAAGTCGGAAATCCCGAAGTGGAACGGAACGTAGAACGACGTCCGCGGCGAGGCGAGGCAGACCCAGTACACCAGTCCAATGGAGGCGGGACGGTCTCTTCTCAACTGGGCCACGAAGCTCGTCTGCGTCCGGCCGCTGCACAGGGCGCAGACGAATGGAGAGTTGCGTACGGCTGGGTCGGTCTCGCTCTCCTTGTCGTGGCGCAGGATGCGCATCACATCCGTGACGCTGAGCCTCTGTCGAGGCACGACGGAGAAAGGCAGTCGCGGCCCGGGCTGCAAAGGCTCGCCGGAGACATACTTCAGTCCGCTCCACTGGCGACCATAGTTGTTGATGTTCGTCGCCGCTTTTGGGCTTGCGTAGGCGGCGGCGAAGTCGAATGGCCCGTCGCCAGTCGGATTGTACCAGCCTCGCGATTTTGCGTACACGCCGATGTCCCGCGAGGCGAGCACGTTCGCGGTGTCGTCGAGAGCGACCTTGCGAATCGTATAACAGTTGGCGACCATGGCGACCTCGCCGTCGGGCACGCGCCGGGCCAGCCAGTGCCTGCCGTTGACGACGCAGCAAAGCCAGCCTTCGTTGGGATCGGCGATGATATACGTCCGGCCAGAACCGATGTAGCCGAACCACTCGACCAGTTGGCCGGCGAGCATGACGCCTTCGCGTGCAGTCCGGGCCCGCTCGGCGACCAGACGGCGAAGCATGTAGCCGATCCCGCCATCCGTCAACTGCGGCTTGTCCTCCCGTGAGGGGCAATTATCCGAACAGACCGTCACACCCCATTCATTGAGGTAGCTATCGGAAAAAGTCTCGCCCGGCATTTCCGACCAGAGGTAGGCCCAGGTCTGCGGGACCTGCTCCAGCGAGCCTCCGTTGCGAAGACTGACGCGCGAGCCCGGCGGGTAGCTCTTGCGGGGCACCTTATAGTGGTTGAGGATCTGCGGGGCCTCGTCATCCTCGTTGTGGCCGACGATGACGCAGCCGTCAGTCGAGGCGCCTTTGCCCACGACGATGGAGAAACACGCCCTGCACGGCGCCGTTGCCAGCATCAAAATCAGAATGATCCCAACAGCCGCGATCACCCGCTGATCTTGATTGAAACCCATGTACTGAATCACACCGTCCCCGGGTGGCATCGTCAAGCGCAGCTCGGCGATGGCCTTCCGTAGACGCGGGCAAGCCATCGCCAAGACCTTCGGTCTTGACGATGCCACCCGATTCCCGGCAGGTATCAGTCGCAACGCCTGAGGGGCGTCGGCCCGCTGACAGAAACTTATCTTCAAATCCTTGTTCATGTACTCAACCTCATTGCTGCAGAGCGGGCGACTTGACGGCCTCTTCACGTATGCCGGCTCGCTTCTGTGCGGGCGCGGTGTTCAGCAGACCTTCCGTGGAGGCCACAAGGACGGCACAGACCGCATCGCCGGTGATATTCACGATGGTCCGGCACATGTCGAGGAACCGGTCGACGCCCAGAATGATGCCGATTCCCTGCAGGGGGACGCCCACGCTGTCGAGGACGATCGCCAGCATGACGATGCCCGCGCCCGGGATGCCCGCCGTCCCGATCGAGGCCAGCGTCGCGGTCAGCACGACCGTCAACTGCTGTTGGAAGCCCAGATCGATCCCATAGATCTGCGCCAGGAACGCGGCGGCGACGCCCTGAAGCAGGGCGGTGCCGTCCATGTTGATTGTCGCGCCCAGCGGCAGCGTGAAACTGCTGATGTGCGCGGGGACGCCTAGGTTCTTCGTCGTGCATTCCATCGTCACGGGCAGCGTGGCATTGCTCGACGACGTGCAAAAACCCACCACCTGGGCAGGCCGGAAGCCTCGAAAGAAGCTCGTCACACTCATCCTCGTAAAGATCTTCAGGACCAAGCCGTAGGTGACGAACAGGTGAACGGCCAGCCCGAGCAGGACCACGGCGCTGTACTTGAGGAGGTTCAGGAGGATGCCGGGGCCGAAGTCGGCGATGACCGCCGCGATCAGCGCGAAGACGCCGTACGGCGCCGTCTTCATGATGACGTGCACCATCTGCACGATGATCTCATTGAGGGCCTTGAAAAAGTCGATCACCGGCTGGCCGCGCTCCGCCGGGATCAGCGTCACGCACACGCCGGCCAGCAGGGCGAAGAAGATGATCTGCAGCATCTGGCCTTCCACCATCGCCTTGATCGGATTCGTCGGGATGATGTTCAGCAGCAGGTCCTTGATGGAAGACTTTTCCCGGCTGGCCTGCACCGGCAGGTCCTTCTGTGCGCCGGCATCGCTGACGAGGTTCTGCCTGGCCTGCTCCGGGAGAGTGGAGCCCGGCCGCACGACGCTGGTGAGCAGCAGGCCGATACTGACGGCGATCGCGGTCGTGCACATGTAGTACGCGATCGTTTTGGCCCCGATTCGGCCAAGGGTCCGGATGTCTTTCAGGCTCGCCGTGCCCACCAGCAGCGACGCAAACACCAGCGGCACGACCACCATGCTGATGAGCCGGATGAACGCACTGCCCACCGGCTTGATGTATGTGACCACGAATGCGGAGAACCCGAAGCGATTGGCGGCGAGGCCGAACGCCGCCCCGAGCACCAGGGCGATCAGGATCTTCGTATACAGTTGCAGTCTGGGCAGCCGCATCATTCGTCCAATTCAGATAGTGTGTTCGACCTAGGATAATAGTAGAAGATACGCCCCCCGTCAAAGGAGAACAGGCACAGCAGCTATTTCGTGTGTGTGACAAAAGGCGATGGCTGAGCCGGGTGGCAGCGGCAAGGCCGAAGGCTTTGCCGATGGCAGATGGGCAAACCATCGGCAAGCTGGCGCTTGCCGCTGCCGCCCACAATCTCATGCTTGGTCTGCCGCGATCTTGTCGTACGCCTGCTATTTGGATTGGACGCAGGCGTGGATCAGGGCGCCGTAGATCGCGTTGCGGTGGGCCAGGTCGGTCATCAGCTCAGGGTGC
>Ga0315277_10007740_pt1 | contig 13894 bp, 10 predicted proteins | sample YL17G05_15_MG_FD_203695 | JGI IMG/M metagenome (GOLD analysis project Ga0315277, IMG submission 203695) | Sediment microbial communities from Yellowstone Lake, YNP, Wyoming, USA - YL17G05_15 | ecosystem: Environmental > Aquatic > Freshwater > Lake > Sediment | place: USA: Wyoming | collected... | reverse complement strand
AACGTCACGCCTCCACCTGATTCGTCATAAAAAACCATGTCTTTCTCTATTTCCTTGATTGTCTCTTCAACACCCATTTCTTTTCCAACAATCGACAGAGCCTCAGAGGGGCACACTTGGGTGCATGTGTCACATCTATCACAACTCTCCCTGTCCAAAGTCACATGTCTAGAAGTAAGCGAAAGAGCCTTTTTTGAACAATTCTTTACGCATTCGCCGCATCCGACACATCTGCTCTCTCTGAAGACCAACTCATGCCTTGAGTTCTGACCCTCAGGATTATGACACCACCAACAACGCAAAGGGCATCCCTTAAGAAATATTGTAGTCCGGATTCCAGGTCCATCATGAATTGCGTATTTTTCGATGTTGAATATCGTGCCCTTTTTCATAGCTGGCTCAGCACACTTCAGAATATTATGGTGCATGCTATAGCTCTTTTCTTTAACCACCTTATGCCTTCTGTATTGAAGCTGGCAATGAAACAGCAGTCTTTGTTCATTTAGATATCCGGAGAAAGAGAGAATTGGCGATGTTGCCACTTTTCTCATGTCAAAATCTAGCCTTGGGTTATTTCTAGGTCTATCAGATGTATCACTTGCTCGGTTGCAGTATGCGAATGAGCAGGTTCTGAGATATTGCTCTGCTGACGAAGCGTCGGTGTTCGCTTGACACACATATCTAATCTGAGCGAATAAGTCACGCAATTGATTCTCGCAGCATTGTTCAGAAAACCTTCAACGTTGACATTGGTTTAAGAGCCGGTTCAGATTATGAACGGAAATTTTAAATTGGCAAGTCAATAATAACTGGGTAATACCTCAGTATTTGATTTATCGATGTATAAGGGATGATTATGAGCACACACGCAGAAGACCTCAAACTCAGGTTAATGACCATAGAGCTTCTCAGAACAGCAAAATACAAGAGAAACATAACCTACCGCGAACTAGCTTCCAAAACAGGCTTACCTGTCACAGTTCTGAGCAGATACGCAAAAGGGCACGTTCTTCCCAACACAGCAAGAGCGAAACAGCTCTGGCGAGTACTAACAAAACTGGTCGGTCTCGAACCAGAGCTACGCAGCCGAATAAAGTTCGACCAAGATGGCTATTTTGATAACACAGAAATCGTAGGCGACTTCAACATTCTCCAGCAAGCAGCAAATCATGCGCTTGCCAATTTTGCAGGAAAACGTGTTACAAAAGTATTGACCGCAGCCGTTGACGGAATCCCGCTGGGAACGATGGTTGCCAATTCCTTGGGCGTGAACCTTGTAGTTGCGAAACGAAACAAGGAAGTCGGAGTAAAGATGTTCCTTGAAGAAACGTACGTGTTGGGCAGGGATTCCGGAGTGACTATGACTCTTTACATTCCGAAAGAGTCAATCAAGAAGCGGGACAGCGTGCTGATAGTGGATGACATGATCAAGACAGGTGACACGCAGGCAGCTCTAGTCAACTTGGTTCGCAAAGCGAAAGCCGAAATATCCGGCGTCTTCTCGCTTGTTGCCGTCGGAGACGGCTGGAAGAGAAAGCTAAAACCCTCAAATGAATGCCCAATAGAAGTCATAACCTACGTTAAAGCTCCCCTAGAGGGAGACACTCACTACTGAGCAGGCTAAAGGCATTTCTTTGCTTTCTTCCATAAACACGGCCTTGCCTAGACACAGTTGTTTCAAGATCTGCAAGAGTGTAACGCTTAATGGCGGCTCAAGCCCAAACTTTTTTCATCGCTTTTCTCTGAAACTCTGTGGCTAGAATCTTGTGCCTTTGTCAGATTTTTCCAAGAGAACTTGGATCTCTGTCTTTCACGGTTTTCCATACGCGCATAGATCATGTGAAAGCGAGAAAACAAATTGATTTGATGATTATGAAAAACCTGCAATAACATGAGTTGAATTTCTAAAAGCTTATTTTGATTCTAATGGTTATAAGAAGATGAATAATTCCACATGGGTCGATTAAGCAATGAAAATTGTTGCCAAAGTAATGTCATCCTTCATGCTAGTCTTCATTTTTTCAGTGGCAAGCGTCTTTGCTGATTCAGTCTTCAAAGTGGGCGTCAAGAGCGGGGACTGGATGAAATTTGATGTTATAGTGACTCCATCTGACGATCTCGCTTCGAAATGGTTCAGAATGGAATTTCTATCAGTGGAAGGAACTGTTGCGTACGTGCGCATGACGACGCATTTGCCAAACGGAACCGATCTTTTCGAAGAGGATTATTTCAATATGTCTTCAACAGATGGTGAAGGGTTATGGCAAGGATACGTTATATCTGCCAACTCGTCAGCGGGAGACAGCGTGTACCTCGGATATGAGGCAAAAATCAACGGTGAAACCACAGGTAGCTATGCTGGTGCTAATAGAACAATAATCTACGTGTCTCTTAGTAGCGACTTGAACTATACCTATTATTGGGATAAAGAGACAGGAGTTCTGACAGAATACGTCTCACTGCAAAACGGTAAAACCGTAAACATAAAGTTGACAAGCACAAACCTCTGGGGACAAGGTCTATCTCTATTTGATCTGTGGCCTTCACTGATCATGATACTTGTGGCGACAGTCGTGGTGTTTGCCGCAGTCTCTATGAGACACAAGAAGCCTACTGCAGGCAAATCCCGTTCAAAATCCAAATCAAAATCTTTTCAAAAGGTTCGCCAGTTTGTTTTTTACCATGAAGTATTTTAGGGGACACGCCAAATCGAATAATCACATTGTTAAAGAATTAATCTGGTGAAAAGGTTGAGCTTAGCTGAACTCGGAAAAAGAACAATTATTCTAAGGCGAAGTCCCGAGCTGGCCGTTTTGACAATTGATCAGAGTAGACTTCCAAATGAAAACATAGTGATCGAAATGCAAAGTTGTGAGGACGTAGCAAAAGCCATTAACACAATGAAAATAAGAGGGGCTCCACTGCTGGGCGCCGCTGCAGGTTACGCTATTGCTCTGAGTGCACACTATTCAAAGGCTAAGAACAGGAGCCAACTGATCCGAGATATTGAAGAGGCCGCAAGAACGATAGAGAGAACGCGTCCAACCGCTGTCAACCTTTTCTGGGCAGTTGACCGCATTCTTGAGAAGGCGAAACGATTCGAAGGAGACGTAAAGAGTCTGAAGGATTTTGTGGTTGATGAGGCGCAAAAGATTGCTGATGAAGATGCCCAAGTAAACCGTCTGTTGGGCAAGAAGGGTGCTGAACTCATCGCTGATGGAGACGTCATCTTAACACATTGCAACGCAGGCGCCTTGGCTACAGTGGAATATGGAACAGCTTTAGGCGTAATCCGAGCGGCTTTTGAACAGGGAAAGAAGATCAAAGTTGTTGCTTCCGAGACTCGTCCAAAACTGCAGGGCGCAAGATTGACGACCTATGAGCTCCAGCGGGACGGAATACCCGTGACGCTGATCACTGACAACATGGTCGGCTATGTCATGTACAAGAGAATGGTTAACAAAGTCATAGTTGGCGCGGACAGAATCGTGCAAGATGCGGTTTTCAACAAGATCGGCACCTATACTGTAGCTGTTCTAGCTAAAGAGCACGGCATTCCATTCTATGTGGCTGCGCCAAAATCGACGTTTGACCTGAAGCGCAAAACGTCAGATGTCACTGTTGAAGAAAGAAACCCTGAAGAAGTCACACACATTGGTTCACAGAGAATAGCTCCTGAAGGAGTAAACGCGTTCAATCCGGCTTTCGACATAACACCTATTGACTATGTCACGGCCATAATTTGCGAAGACGGCATTTTATATAAGGAGGATTTCCGTAAGTTATCCAACGGCTTGAAAGAACGAGAATGAGGAATTACCAGTTGACGGCCCAGATGAACGAAAGAGAACCTAGGGATTTGGATACTCATGAGACAAAGATCAAAGGTCTACTGACCAAGAAAGGAGTCAAGATTCCCAAAAAACAAGATACTGATGAGCTTGCTTCACGCGGATATGGAACACGTGAAGAAGACGAATTCTTCCTTACCTTATGCGAGTCGCTGTACCTATTGGACAAGGCTGTTCTGGAAGTTGAAGACAAGAAAGGCGGCAAAACAGATTTCCAAACCATTCTCCAACACTATGAAAGCGTTGATGAGAACGCTTGGGCGCAATACCTGGTTTACCGGGATCTGAGAAGCCGCGGCTACGTTGTCCGAGAAGGCTTCGGCGCAGGAGTCAATTTTCGAGTCTATGAAAGAGGAGAGTACAGCAAAGACACCGCAAAGTACCTTATCCTCAACATTCAGGAAGGCAAGCCAGTTTCACTTGAAAACCTGAACAACACGTTGCAGCAGTGTCAAAGCCTCAAGAAGGAGCTAATCTTAGCCGCTATGAATCGCAGAGGAGAAATAGTCTATTATTCAGTGTCACAGTTGACCTTTGCATAAAGGGGAACACGAGAATGTCGGAGTTTAAGACGGTCAGAGGGATGAGAGATTTTCTGCCCGAAGAAGCAAAAACGATGCGGTATATTGAGAATACGACTCGGAAAGTGGCTGAGCTTTACGGATTCAAGGAAATAATAACTCCTGTCGTAGAGTCTTACGAGCTTCTGGCCGCGAAATCCGGCGAAGAAGTCCGCTCAAGAATGTTTGCTTTCAAAGACTTGGGAGACCGCCAAATTGCTCTAAGACCCGAGTTTACCGCATCCGTGGCTAGACTTGTCGCAACAACCTTGAGAAACGAACCTCGACCCTTCAGACTGTTCAGCGTGGGCAGCGTCTACAGATATGACGAACCGCAGAAGGGCCGCTACAGAGAGTTTTGGCAGTCTAACTACGAGCTCATGGGTTCAAACAGGGCTGAGGCAGATGCGGAAATACTGATGCTCACGAACAGCCTAATGGAGAAAGCTGGACTGAAAAGTTACGCGTTCAAAGTCGGGCATGTCGGCGTTTTGAGAAGTATGTTCAAGCAAGAGAAACTTAACGAGAAGGCTCAGAACCAGGCTATGCAGTTGATGGATAAGAAACTGTACGATGACGCGTTCAACGTGATCCGAGAAGCTGGCGCTTCAACGCAATGTCTGGATGGACTCAACCAACTAGTGAAGTTGAGGGGAACAGAGATCGTTGACGTCGTGGCGAAGATGAAGGAATGCGTGAAGGATTACGAGCAGTCTATTAATGCTGTGGAGAATCTGAGTGAGATATTAAATCTCGTTTCGCAGTGCGGTTGCAAAATCAATATTATAGTTGATGCAGGCTTCGCAAGAGGGCTCGAATACTACACGGGCATGATCTTTGAGGTATTCGTGCCCGACTTGGATATTGCACTTGGGGGCGGAGGAAGATATGACCGGCTCATTGAGCTTTTCGGAGGTGAATCAACCCCAGCCGTAGGCGTGGCTCACGGGATAGATAGAATAATGCTAGCATTACAGGAACAGAAGGTTAAATCGGCAAAAGGGCCTGAGCGTAGAGTCGTGGTTATTCCAATCAACGAGAAACTCCGGGTTGAAGCCTTGAAATTTGCGTGCATGCTTCGTGAAGCTGGAGTGTCCACTGAAGTTGAGGTTATGGGAAGAAAAATGGCGAAGGCTCTGGAAGACGCTGACAAGAGAGGCATGGATTTTGCGTTGATTGTTGGAGAAAAAGAGCTGAAAGAGGGCGCTGTCGTCATAAAAGACTTGAAGGAGAGAGAGCAAAACACAGTTCAAATCGAGAAAATATTGGAAGCAATCAAGATTCAGTGAAAAGAAGCGTGCAAAAATCCGTCTCGCTATTTTCACGACGGCTGAAATTTGCTCCATAACATGGTTCACGAAAACTGGCAAAAATGATGATTTGTGCTCTACAAGTGGGAAATCCCTCTTAAAGACAGAGTAGTATGTAGATTTTGGGAGTGCATTTGCCAAGATCGCGCGCGCTGCGAGTTCTAAACTTCCCACTTGATCTTTCACCGTAAATTGTTGTTTTAGATGTTTGTCTTCTATCATGGAAATCTTCGTAGACTGTTTTTATACGAGCTTGAAGTATCCATCAGGGAGAAGAAGGCAATACCCAATGACGCTCATCATAGATGATGCAGGTAGTGGAGACCTACTTTTCGGCGTGGTCATAGCTGCATTTCGTGATGAAACCCAAGAATTTAGATATGATCTTATAGGCGTGGAATTTTTCCAGTCCAGCCGTTTCTACCACAAAGAGTATCTATTACAATCTTCAAGGATTGTGTCCGAACTAATCGTTGGATTGAAAATCAAGTCAGGAGAAGAAATTCACATTTGCAGGAGCTACATCTTTGATGTAGCTGTAGACGATTTGCGGAGGACCTACGGTGATGACCGAATTCACAGAATTGAAGTGACTGGCGAGCCACAGAGACTTGCGGAAGTAGCCTACCTCGACGAGATAAGAAACTTGGGTTATGAACCTATAGTTGAACGAGAAGACAAAAGGGCACGAAGCTTCTTTCACATGATGCGCTGGTTGAAAGAAAATCCAGACAGGCTGAGATACGCCAAGACTGGTTGGCCACGCCTGTCAAGATACCGTCTATTCAAATCCTATCATCAAAGCAATATGTACAATGCAGTCTGCACGGATTGCGGAAATGAATGCGAAGTTCCCTTCAAGCCTGACCAAAATAGGCCAGTTTACTGCCAGGCATGTTGGACAACACGGCAACCCTCTCGATAGACACACCAGCTTAGGATTAAGGGATTATACGCGGAATCCTTGGCGTACGCGCCTAGATACCACCCGACCTTTTCTCTGTTGATGAACCCTCAGAAGACCATCCTTCAATCGCCCAAAAGGTCAGAAGATTCGAGGGATTATGAGCGCGTGCTCTTCATAAAAGTGTGTATCCTCATTTGTCGGAACCGCGTTGCCGAGTTCTGAATTCTCTTAAATACTGTGATCCGACTCTAGTACTAGATGAAGTAGGGACTTGAGTGCCAGAGTTTCTTGAGGAATTTGCTTCATCAATTGGCAACAAGAAGGAAGTTCTGAAAGAAAAAATCTTACGGGGCAAACCAAATCCGTTGCAGGACACATTTGGGAAGCATTTTGAACCTTTTTGGAAACCTCTAGAAAACACTGGAGAATTTGCTTCAAACCTCAGCGAGCTTGGCGTGACAGCTGTTGATTCAAGTGTGTACATGAATCCGTTGTCAACGGGTGGCATCTTCTACGTAATAAGGTCTCTTGCTGTTTGCAAGGGCAAAGAGCAGAAAAAGTTGGAGACAAACGTCTTCTTTACAAAATCTGGTCTTCTTGAAGCGCACTACTATATAGGTACAAAAATGGAGATGCTTGAATTCCAAGTAGTAATTGACGCCTTGAGAAGCGGTTTCAAATGTAACGCAATTCTGATAGATGGATCTCTTTACGGAAGAGCCATGCATGTTCCAGTTGAGACAAAAATTGAGGAAGATCGAACAGCTGTCCTTGAATACTTCAAAACATATGTGGAGCTGCTTGATCTTTGCAGAAAGAACGATATCCTTATAGCAGGAGTCAGCAAAGAAAGCAGGGCAACATTCTACCGTAACTTTTTGCTCAAGCTGATTTTCAGCGAAGAACTGGAAAAAGTTGACATCGAGGTTGGAGATAAACGGAGATTGGAAGCTGTCTTTCTGGAAACATTGGATAATGAAAAAACCGCCTTTAGCAAATTTGACAAACTCAAGGTAAAGCATGGATCGAAGTTGGAGTCTGTCGAGCTAGTTTTGACAGAGCTTGCATCGTCTCGACCAGACTACCAGTTGGTAATGAATTTTGCTGGGAAAATAGGTCATACTCAACCGCTAGTGCTTGGGCCGTCAGTAAGGGCAGCAAGCAGAATGCGTCCTTTCAGTTCGGATCCAAAAAAGTATGTTATTAAAAATTTTCCAATCACGACAAGAGAAAAGGGCACGGAATTTGTCGACTGGGCTAGCAAAGTGATTTCAGGCATTCCGAGTTTTCCAAGTTTCATTTCTTTCTATCTTCTGCTGGACGTTAGAGACTCACCGATGAGAATCGACGTGCCCTGTTGGGAACAGCCTCTATCAAAAACGGGATGGCCCAAGCCAATCGATGTGAACCTTCAAGTTTTGCTGAAAATCATGATAAACGGCTATTGTGGCTTGGACGCGTACAATCTCTGGCTTAAGAACGTCGATGAAAGAGTTAAATTGAAAAGGAGAGTAGTAGACGAAATGTATTTTCCATATATGGAAAAACTGTTTCAAAGCAAAATAATTCGCGGAAGGAGTTATAGACGTGTCAGGTTCCCTTAAAGAAGTTGGCGTAATAGTCGGTGAAGCAAGCTCCAACGAGTTTTTCTTCTCTTCCAAGCCTGGTGAGATGCCCTCGCGTTGGGAGTATTTGCTGACGTATTCTGAAGAAGATGTCGATGGAACGCTGAAACAGGTTGAAGTAGTGGCTCAGATTGAGCGCGTTCTTTCTGCTAGCCAAGCTTTGACTAAGGAATTGGACTTCGAAATAATCAAAAAGATAATCGAATCCGGATTAGCTGACAGAAAAGTCTGGGGAAAAGCTCGCGTGCTCGGATACTTGACCGAGACCGGCGATTTGCAGCTGCCAAAGAAAGCAGTCATGCCTGGTAAACCAGTATACATCGCACCGACCGAGTTACTTGAGAAATTCTATTCCTACCCTGCGGAAGAGGCAATCAAGATCGGGAGCCTAATCACTCGCAATGAAGTGCCTGTCAGTCTATCCGTCAAGGGTTTCAGAAGACACTTAGGAATCATAGCTCAGACTGGCTCAGGAAAAACGTACCTTGCCGGCACAATTGCAGACGAATTGTTGAGGAAGGGCGGTACCCTTGTAATATTGGATCCTCACGCTGATTACGTGTTTCTGTCAAGGAACATTGATGGAAAGAGGAACGAGCTTTCAGACAGAATAACTGTTTTTCGAAATCCAGCAAGTACGGGGAGATACAGTGAAGCCGAAGTTGGGAAGATTACACCCTATGAGATATGTTTCTCGGATCTTGACCTGGACGAGGTATGCCTGATCTCAGGGATAAGCGAGCATTACGCCAATATCGTGGCAGGATTGCAGAAAGCCCTAGAGGAGTTGAAGGGTGAAAAGGACACTTTTCAACCGGATGATCTCATAGAGAAGCTTGAGAACGCTGATAAATGGAAAGAACAGAATGTCGAGGCGAAAGTTATCAGTGGCGCAAAGTCCGCTGTGAAATACCTCAGGCGCATGACTAGAATGCAGGTATTCACTAGTGCGTCCACAAGCGTTGGTCAGATGTTGAGGCCGATGCACTTGTCAGTGGTTGATCTCTCAGGCTTGGACGATGAAGTTTCAGACTACATAGCCTCCAGAATACTTTCGGATATCTATGAGAAGATTTCAGATGGAGAATTTGAATATCCTGTCTTTGTCTTCGTGGAAGAAGCGCATCGTTTCATCCCGGTTGACGGTAAGACCTATTCGGGTCCAATAATAAAGAAAATTGCTGCGGAAGGCAGAAAGTTCGGTGTCTTCCTTGTTGTGATAACGCAGCGGCCTTCAAAGATACATTCTGATGCATTAAGCCAATGCAATAGTCAGATCATCATGAGAATAACCAATCCGCAGGATCAGAACGCCATCGCGATGAGTTCAGAGCGGCTTGGCGAGAATTTGTTGAACGATTTGCCTGGACTCAACACGGGCGAGGCCGTGATTGTGGGCGAGATGACTCGTGCTCCAGTGATGGCGAGAATAAAGAAACGAAGAACGCGAGAGGGTGGCAGCGACATTGACATAATGGGCAAAATGAAGGACGCTGTGAAGAAGGCAAAGGACGAAACGGTGGATAACGAAAGTCGGCGTTTGAGAGACGATATAAAAGGATTTGCGGACTCGTTTAAGAAGGAGGAATAGCGTGGTCAGAATAGCTCATATGGCTGACACGCATTTAGGTCATAGACAGTACAATCTTGAAGAAAGAGAGAAAGACATTTACGATGTTCTTGAAGAAATCGGCGAAAAGATCATCGAAGAACATGCCGATATTGTCATTCACAGCGGTGACCTTTTCGATTCACCAAGGCCTACCACACAAGCATACTATGCGTTCAAGAGGCTACTGAGGAGGCTAGATGGAAAGGTCAAGTTCTTTGCGGTGCTTGGCGACCATGATAAACCTAAAATACGCGGCATGCCGCCACACAGGCTTTTCGAGGATCAGATCCAGATACTTGGCATAGGTGGCACAGCTGAGCATCAGTCAATAATGGTTGAAGGCAAGGAAATTCTTGTTGCAGGAATCTCAAACCTAAGCCAAATGTATCGTGCAGTTCTCGCAGAGGAACTGAAGAAGCTTGGAAGCCTCAAGACTAAGTGCGATTGCAGTATTCTCGTGCTTCATGAGGCAATAGACCAGTTCTTTATCGAAGAAGCGTGTGAACTAGCATTGACGGATGTGCCGAAGAACTTCAATTATTATGCCATGGGACATCTTCATTCAAGAATCAAGGCTTCTCATGGTCAAGGCGAATTAGCGTATCCTGGAAGTTCGGAGATTATCCGTAGTGACGAGATTGCTGACTGGAAAAAACAAGGAAAAGGTTTCTACATTGTGGACCTCGATGAAGACGAAGCCAAAGTGACTAACGTCAATCTTGAACGTATCAGGCCTCAGATGGAAATCACATTCAATTATGCGCATCTGAAGAAAGAGTTGGAGACTTTTGTTGAAAGCTTAGCTGGCAGTCAAAAATCGCCAGTTGTTCACGTGTGCGTTGAAGGAAAAAATATCGATAGACAAGCGATTCACCAAAGCTTGAGTGAAGCATTAACCGGCAAAGTGTTGACTTTCAGGCCAACAGTTACCGAAGAGAGTGAGACGAGGTTGCCTGAACTGAAACCTGGCTCTTTCAACGTAAATCAGGTTTTGAGCGATTACTTCAAGAACAAAGAAGTTGCTCAGCTCGCGGTTGAAATGCTGAAGTACTTTAGGCAAGGCGACACGGACGGAGCCAAGAACACCGCTGATGGATACTTCGAAAAAGCCTCCAAAGGAGCAATGCCGCATGATACTGAACAAAGTTAAGCTGAGCAACTTCATTTCGCACAAGAACACTGAACTTGACTTGGGCTATGGCATCAACGTGGTTGTAGGATCCAACGGTGCGGGGAAGACTTCAATTCTGGATGCGATAAGCTTCGCTTTGTTCAGTGACTACAGTAACCGTGGAAGGAAGGAGAACCTGATAAACTCCAAGGCGAACAGGTGCAAGGCTGCCGTCGAGTTTACTGAAGGCGGAGTCAAATATGCCGCTGAATGGTCTATGGACAGAGGCAAGCCGGCGAAAGGAAGCCTATACCGCATACAGAATGGTGATAGAAAGCTTCTGGCTCAGGGCGGATCAAACGCCGTAGTTCCTGAAGTGGAGACGATTCTAGGGATAGACAAGAGCATGTTTCTGCAGTCTATTTACGTGCGTCAAGGCGAAATTGAAGAGCTCGTCACTTCCACATCGGCCGCTAGGAAAGAACTTATTTCAAAGCTTCTCGGAGTGGAAGACCTGCAGAAAGCATGGGAAAGTATCAGATTCGTCATTGACGAATACGAGACAACATCGAGCAGATTGCAAGGAGAATTAACTCAAAGACCAAACGTCGAAGGCGACAAGAAGAAACACCTGGCAACCAAGCAGGAAATGGTCAAACAGATAGGATCCAAACGGAATGAACTGCAGAAGGTCGAAGGAAGAATTGCTGAACTTCAAACGCTTTTGGAACAGTTGAAAGAAAACAGAAAGAGATTCGACAAACTGGATAAGGAGAAAAGCGCGCTCGGGAAGGACATTGAAAACGAGAAGCGAAAACTAGAGAATGAGCAAACTGAACTTGACAGGTCTGTCAAGGCAGAGGAAAAGGTCAAAAGCTTAGAGGGCGACGTTGGCAAACTTCGCTTCTTAGAGGAATACGCAGCTGCGGCATCACAAAAGCGTGAATACGAGTTGCGGCGAGACGGGTTGAAGGAGAAGCTGACCAACCTAGAACGTTTGGAGAAGAGCATGCGGGAAAACGAGGCTGACCATGGGTTCTATTTGGAGAAGGACAATCTTCTGAAAGAAAAATATGGTGAGCGCAAACGGCTTGAGGGCGCTGGCGATGCCTTAAAGAGAGTGTTGAAGCAGGTTCAGCAATTTGAGAAGACCGAACAGAAGAAATCGACGGAGCTGGAGAAGGAGCTTGAAAAATGCGCCAAAATACTCGGCTTACAGGTCACGGTTGAAAACATCGAAACGGTGCTTGAGAGTAAGAGGAAGGAATTCCAAAGCGTTGCGGATGAACTCGGCAGAAAGGTCGACGAAAGCCGAGAAAAAATGGGCGTTCTGGCGAATAAGAAAAAGGAACTTGATGAGAGTCTAACGAAGCTTGATTCATCGGAGACTAGAGTTTCCACGTGCCCCACCTGCGAGACCGAACTGCCGCCGGACCGTGTGTCTCAGTTGCTGGGCAAGTTTCGTTCAGAGAGAACGAAAACAGAGGCTGAGCTGGAGCAGACAGCGACAGGTTTGGAAGAGACTGCGGAAAGCCGAAAGCAGGCGGATGAAAGACTGCAGAAAACTCTTTCGATAGACATTGAGAAGGCCAATGGTCTCAATGGCGAAATGTTGGAAGCGAAAAGCCAGGCACAGGGGCATAGGGTGGAAGCGCAGGAACTTGAAGAACAGGCTAAGGCTCTGGAACAGTTGGACACCGATGTGGCGAGGTTTGAGGCTGAAAAGCAGGGGTATGCAGAAGCTTATCACGAGTTTGAATCTGCGAAGCGTGAACTTGCGAAACTGCCGTCTCGCGAACAGATTAACGGTCAGATGACACCGATCCTGGAAGCTTTAGAAGCTGTCTGTAAGCGGCTGAAAGAGGCTGTGCTGAATCTTGGTTATGGGCCTGAAGAACCGGACAAGGAACTTGTCGCATTGAGGCTGAAGAAACAGGAGTATGACCAGAGTTTCCCAGTTGCACGACGCAAGTCAGAACATGAAGCAAATTTGGCGGTAACAAGACGGGACTTGACGGGTAAGGAACAGAAGCTGGGAGAAACTGTTGACGCGTTAGAGAAGCTTGGGTATAATGAAGAAGACCATTTGCGGAGACAAAGTGATTTCGACGCTGCGAAGGGCGAAAGAAGCAATTTGAAGGAGGAGATTGCGGGGCTGGCTGCGCAGGAGAAAGACGCTGAGGCGGGGGCTTTAGAATGCGACAGAAAACTGGAGGCGCTTAAGGATAAGGAGAAGGAAAAGCAGACTGTTGATGTTTTCATTAGGCTTTTGAATAAGATTAGGACTGCTTATGGCAAGGATGGCGTTCAGAAAATGATTAGGGCTAGGGCAAGGCCTTTGCTTGAGAGAGCCACGCGGGATCTTTTTGAAAGGTTCAATCTAGCCTATTCCGACATTAAAATCGATGATGACTACAACATCGCAGTTCTAGGGCCTAGCGGAGAACAGCAGATTGATCAGATAAGCGGCGGAGAACGCGTCGCCTTGGCCATCGCGCTCAGACTGGCCATAGCACAGGTGTTGTCAGGAAGGATTGAGACCATTATAATGGACGAGCCTACAACCCATTTAGACGAGGAAAGACGGAAGGAATTGGTGAATATTCTGAGCTCCTTTTTCAGGGAAGGCGGCAGGATAATACCTCAAATGCTGATAATCACTCATCATCCTGAAATCGTGGACGTGGCAGACGTGATTTACACGATAAGAAAGGAAGAGGGTTACTCAATCGCTGAATCAGGGTCACCTATGAGGGAGACCGCGTGAAGGCCCAGATTGACGAAAAACGCGTACCAGAGTATTTTGCCTGCGAGGACACACAAACCGGTCAGGAAAGGCGACATCTGCCGAAGTCTTAAACCAAGCCCAGTTTTTGTTTCCTGCGATATAACATCAGTGGCGAAAGACAATTCAAGCG
>Ga0315277_10007738_pt1 | contig 13896 bp, 10 predicted proteins | sample YL17G05_15_MG_FD_203695 | JGI IMG/M metagenome (GOLD analysis project Ga0315277, IMG submission 203695) | Sediment microbial communities from Yellowstone Lake, YNP, Wyoming, USA - YL17G05_15 | ecosystem: Environmental > Aquatic > Freshwater > Lake > Sediment | place: USA: Wyoming | collected... | reverse complement strand
TGGCCCTGGGCATCGTGGACATCTTCCTCGCCCGAGGGCTGCGCATCTTCGGTCCCACCCGCGGCGCCGCGCTGCTCGAAAGCAGCAAGGTCTGGTGCAAGGAGTTGCTCGCCAAGTACGGTATCCCCGCCGCTTGCTTCGCCACCTTCGACATCCCTAGTGAAGCAATCGCTTACCTGGATACGCAGGACTTCCCGGTGGTGGTGAAGGCCGACGGGCTCGCCGCCGGCAAGGGCGTCACGGTGGCGCGTACCCCTGAGGAGGCGGAGCAGGCCATCCGCCAGGCGATGGTTGAGAGGACGTTCGGCGACTCCGGCAAGCGTGTTGTCATCGAGGAGTTCCTGGTGGGCAGAGAAGTCTCCGTGATGGCCATCTGTGACGGCGAGAACCTGTTCCCTCTCCCCTTCTCACAGGATCACAAGCAGGTGTTCGACGACGACCAGGGGCCGAACACCGGCGGCATGGGCGCCTTCTCGCCGGTGCCTTTCATCACCGACGACCTCGCCGAGGAAGCCATCGAGACTATCATGCGGCCCGCCCTCGAGGCGATGGGCACAGAGGGCAGACCCTATACCGGCTGCCTGTACGGCGGTCTGATGCTGACCGATGATGGTCTGAAGGCGCTGGAGTTCAACTGCCGGTTCGGCGACCCGGAGAGCCAGGCGGTGCTGCCTCGCCTGGACGCCGACCTGGTGGAGCTGCTGGAGGCTGCGGTGGCCGGCGAGCTGCCCGAGGAAGCGCCGCCTTCCCACTCCCGCGCCGCGGTGTGTGTGGTGATGGCCTCCGGCGGGTACCCGGGCGAGTACGAGACCGGCAAGCTCGTCTACGGCCTCGACGCGGCGGAGGCGATGCCGGAGGTGGCGGTGTTCCACGCCGCCACCAAGAAGACCAACGAAGGCCTGGTCACCGCCGGAGGGCGGGTGCTGGGGGTGACGGGCCTCGGCGACACCCTCCCCGAGGCGGTCTCGGCCGCCTACCGCGGGGCGGGGGCGATCAGCTTCGACGGCGCCCACTTCCGCCGCGACATCGGACGCCGGAGGCAGTAGTCTCTTATCAGTTGTTTTCTGAGCAGCTTGTACAGACGAATATCCGCAACGGCACTCACCGCAGAGGAGCGAACGGTGGCCGGGTGAACCGCCATGGCTGCCCGCCGCAGGCTTACCCGCCTCTGGAGGGCTTGCCCGCCCCTGGCGGGCGGGCGACTCTGCCCTTTGCGTCCTTTGCGGCTTTGCGGTGAAGGCCGTTTGCCGTCGGATCTTGGTTCCGGCCACGCCGGGTTAGGAGAAGGCGATGCAGGACCGCATCAAGGTTTTCACAGGCAACGGCAACCCCCAGTTGGCCCAGGAGATCTGCAATCACCTCGGCATCCCGCTGGGCCAGGCGGAGATCTCCCGCTTCTCCAACGAGAACATCTTCGTGCAGATTCTCGAGAACGTGCGCGAGCGCGATGTCTTTGTCGTCCAGCCGCTTTCTAGCCCGGTAAGCGAGAACCTGGTCGAACTCCTGGTCATGCTGGACGCGCTGAAGAGCGCCTCCGCCCAGCGCATCACCGCGGTCATCCCCTATTACTCCTACGCCCGCTCCGACAAGAAGGACATGCCCCGCATCTCCATCGCCGGCCGCCTGATCGCGGATCTGCTCGTCACCGCGGGGGCCAACCGCCTGCTTACCATGACCCTGCACTCCGAGCAGGTGCAGGGGTTCTTCCGCTGCCAGGCCGACCACTTGCTCGCCGTTCCCATCCTCTGCGATCACTTCAGATCCCTCAACCTCAGCAACTGCGTCGCCCTGGCCACGGATGCCGGTTCCGCGAGGCGGGCCGGTCAGTATGCCACTCGCCTGAACATCCCCCTCGCCTTCATTGACAAGCGCCGCGTCAGCGACGAGGAGGTGGAGGTCCGGGCGGTGGTCGGCGACATCAGCGGAAAGAACATCCTCTTTTTCGACGACGAAATCGCCCGCGGCACCTCCCTCTTGGAGGCGATGAAGCTCCTGCGCGACTTCGATGTGGGCGATGTGTATGTCGGCGCCACCCACGGGGTGCTCACCGGCGACGCCGTCAAGCGCCTGAACGCCTCCCCCATTCGCCAGGTGGTGATCACCAATACGGTTCCTCTGCCGCCAGAGAAACGGTCCCCCAAGATCGTCCAGTTGTCTGTCGCCCCTCTCTTCGGCGAGGCGATTCGGCGCATCCACACCGGGGAATCGGTGAGCGAGATATTCGAGTAATTGTAGGGCGGGCGAGCCTACTCCCGCCGATGAGAAGGGATAGCTTGCTATGAGAAAGGCTGCGCACCCCGTCGTCCTCATCGTCATGGGCAGTGAATCCGACCGCGCCAAGGTCCAGCCCGCGGCCGACGAGCTCGACCGCCTCGGCCTACCCTACGAATGGCTGGTCGCCTCCGCCCACCGTACCCCGGAGAAGGTAGCGACTCTCGCCCGGGATGCTCGCGGCCGGGGGATCAAGGTCATCATCGCCGCCGCCGGCGGCGCCGCTCACCTCGCCGGCGTGATCGCCGCGCACACCACGCTTCCCGTGATCGGCATTCCCATTCTTTCCAGCACCCTGAACGGCCTCGACGCCCTCCTCGCCACCGTTCAAATGCCCAGCGGCGTCCCCGTCGCGACGGTCGCCGTAGACGGCGCGCGAAACGCCGCCATCCTCGCCGCCGAGATCATCGCGGTACGTGACCCGGAGGTGGCAGAGAAGCTGGAGGGAATGAGGAGGGAGATGGTCTTGTAGGGCGGGTATGTCGGACGCCCGCCGGCAGCAGGCGGACGCATGCCCGCCGAGAAGGGGCTTCGGCAGTAGAACTACCGAAGCAACGGGAACGGGAACCACCGGCCGTTCCGTGCGAAGCACGGCAAAATCTGTGTTCATCCGCGTTCATCGGCGGATGAGGCCGTTCTGGAGACCATCATGATTGACCGCTACTCGTACCCTCAGATGCGCTCCCTCTGGGAGCAGGAGAACCGCTATCGGAAGTGGCTGGAGGTCGAGCTGCTCGTCGTGGAGGGGTGGGCCGCCATCGGCCGCCTCCCGAAGCAGGCGGCGGAGGCGCTGCGCAGACATGGCGACCGGCTGCTGGCGAAGGACTATGACTTCGGCGCCATCGTGCAGCGCACCCTCGAACTCGAAGGCGATGTGCCCGGATTCGAGCCCAAGGCCGGCCAGCCCGTCATCCGCCACGATCTGATCGCCTTCCTCACCGCCATCTCCGAACACCTGGGCGAGGAAAAGCGCTACCTCCACTTCGGCATCACCTCCTACGATACTGAGGATACCGCCACTTGCTTGCTGCTCAGGGAATCGTGCGACCTGATCGAGAAGGACATGCAGGCCCTTTGCGAGGCGATCCGCGAGCGCGCCCGCGAGCACAAGTGGACCCCCATGATCGGCCGCACCCACGGGGTGCATGCGGAGCCGATCACCTTCGGGCTCAAGCTCGCCGTGTGGCTGGCCGAGATGGAGCGCAACATCGAGCGCCTCGGGCAGGCGCGCAAGAGCGTGAGCGTTGGCATGGCCTCCGGGCCGGTCGGCAGCTACGGCACGGTGGACCCGCGGGTCGAGGAGTATGTGTGCAAGGAGCTGGGCATGGAGGTTCCCAAGGCCACCAGCCAGATCGTCCAGCGCGACCGCCACGCCCACTATATCACCACTCTCGCCATCATCGCCGGGTCCCTGGAGCGCTTCGCCACCGAGATCCGCAACCTCCAGCGCACCGAGATCCTGGAGGTCGAGGAACCGTTCCGCAAGGGCCAGCGCGGCTCCTCAGCGATGCCTCACAAGCGCAACCCCATGACCTGCGAGCGGATCACCGGGCTGGCGCGCATCGTCCGTTCCTATGTCACCCCCGCGCTCGAGGACATGGCCCAGTGGCACGAGCGCGACCTCACCAACTCCAGCGTCGAGCGCATCATCCTCCCCGACTCCAGCGTGCTCATTGACTACATGCTGCGCAAGTTCACCGACGTGGTCAAGGGCATGGTTGTGTACGCCGATCGCATGAAGGCCAACCTGGAGATGCTCAAGGGATTGATCTGCTCCGAGCACGTCATGCTTGCCCTCGTTGACAAGGGGATGCCCAAGGACGACGCCTACCGCACCGTGCAAGCGGTTGCCATGCACGCATGGGACCAGCGCGGCGACTTCCGAGAGCTGATCGCCGCCAACGATGAGGTCAAATCCCGCCTCAGCGCCGACGAACTCGCCGCCTGCTTCGATTACGAGGAGCACCTGAAGCGGGTCGAGACCGCCTACAAACGGCTTGGTTTGTAGGGCGGGCGTGCCCACGCCCGCCTGCGGTAGGACATCGCCGCCGCGGTTGACAACCCCTCCCCATCCTCCTAGAATCCCTGTTGGGCAGGAGCTTCGGGGACAGGCACGTACATCGTGCCTGTCCCCAGAGAATAACGATCAAAGGGGGTCAAACTCCATGGTCCGAGTGGGAGTTGCTGGTCTGGGTTTCATGGGCGGGACGCATGCCCAGTGTCACGCCGCGCTGCCGAATGCCAAGCTGGCGGCGGTGGCCGATCCGGAGAGGGATCGCCGGGAGAAGTTCGCCGAGCTGTATGGGGCGAAGCCGTATGCCAGCCTGGAGGAGATGCTCACCTCTGACATTGACATGGTGGACATCACCATGCCCACCTACCTCCACAGGGAGGCGGTGCTGGCTGCCGCCGCCGCGAAGAAGCACATTCTCTGTGAGAAGCCGATGGCCCTCAACGCCGCCCAGTGCGATGAGATGATCGCGGCGGTGAAGAAGGCGGGCGTGAAGTTCATGGTGGCGCACGTGATCCGCTTCTGGCCCGAGTACGTGGTCATCAAGGAGATCCTGGACTCCGGCCGGCTGGGGAAGGTCAAGTGGGCGAGCGCCAGCCGCGTCTCCCCGCCTCCGACCTGGTCGTGGAAGGAGTGGCTGTTCGATCCCAAGCTCAGCGGCGGGGCGGTGTTGGACCTGCACATCCACGACCTCGACTTCCTCGCCTGGATCCTGGGCAAGCCGAAGATGCTCTCGACGGCAGGGGTAAAGACCAAGCGCGGCGGCCTCGACACCGCTTTCACCACTATGACCGGGCACGCCAAAGGCGGGGTGAGCTTCGCCGAAGGCTGTCTCGAAATGGCCGAGGGCCAGCCGTTCACGATGGGCTTGCGGATCAACCTGGAGGGCGGCAGCATCGAGTTCAGCTCTCGCTTGACGCCCAGCCTGCTGGTGGCGCCGGCCGGGGGCGGGGTCGAGCATCCCCATGTCCCCCAGCCTGAGGTGCCTTCCGTGGGCTCCGCGGGCAGCGCCGGCAACATCTCCGCGCTCGGCGGGTACTTCGTGGAGGTCAAGTACTTCGTGGACTGCGTGGCGGAGAACAAGACCCCCGATGTGGTGACCCCGGAAGAGGCGAAGTACGCGGTGGATCTGTGCCTGGCCGCCACCTCCTCTGCGGACACGGGGCAGGCCGTCCCAGGCTAGTACTCAGTTGACGAAGTCTTGGCCTCGCCGCAGAACCGCGAGGGAAGCAGAAGGATTGGTTCTTGCCCGCCCGCCGTGTGGCGGGCAGAACAGATTCTCTTTGCGTCCTCTGCGTGGCTAAACCGCTTTGGCGGCCGCCATCCCGGCCCACTCCTGTGGGCTTAGGGACCTTTGCGGTGAGACCATCTCTTGTTGGGCAGGAGCAAGCTCCTGCCCCTATGTTTCGGGCGTGGCTAGCTCTCTTCGCCGAGAGAGCTGATCGCGGCCCTCAGCTCGTCGAGCCTGTCTCGCCAGTCCTTGGACTGCTCGGTCGCCGCCTGCTGCACCTTGGCAAGGGCGTCCTTGACAGCCTGAACATCACCGTGCAGCCTCGCAGGCGCCACCTGCTCGATCAGCGCGACGGTGGCGGCAAGCTGGCCGAGCCTGATGCTTGCGTCGCCCCAGTTGCTCTTCAGCAGGGCGTCGTCTACAGACTTCGCCTCACTGCCGGCCTGTTCCACGGCGTAGTCGAGCGCGATCAGCAGCCGCGACTCCGCCTCTTTCTGCATCTGCGCGCCGCGTCTGATCTTGGCGCTCCCGATGGCGATCATGATCAACCCGATCACCACTGCGATGAGGATACCGACCAGGGCTACCTTCCAGCCCGAGCCGCCGGACGTCTGCTGGGGCTTCTCGCTCATCTGGCTGCCTCCTGAGGTGGGGTGGCGAGAGGATTCGCCGGCAGCTGGCGCCTACCTGCCATTTCCCTGCTCGTGGTTGGACGGGAATCGCTCCATTGGGCGAGAGGATGTCCTCGCCCGACAACGTATGGCCTTATGGGGGAGATCAAGTAGGAGTGATGGAATGGCGAGCAAAGTGTACTTCGCATCCGCCAAGGTGAAGCGGTTGTCGGCAGACGACACGCTTCCCGCCAAGTTCCGGCGGATGCTGGGCAAGCTGGACCTGAAGGGGATGTTCGACGATCGCCGGGTGGCGATCAAGATGCACGTCGGCGGCCATCTGGGCTACACCACCATCCACCCGCTGTTCGTGCGGTTCCTGGTGCAGGCGGTCAAGGACGCCGGAGGATGGCCGTTCGTGACAGATGGCTCCTTCTCGGTGCCCGCGGCGGTGGCGCGGGGCTACACCGCGGAGGTGCTGGGGGCGCCGATCTACCCGGTGGCGGGAGCTCACGACAAGTACTTCCACACCAAGCGCGTCGGCTATCGCTCGCTGAAGAAGGTGGAGGTGGCCGGCAACATCGCCGACGCGCCGGCGATGATCGTGCTCAGCCATGCCAAGGGCCATGGCCAGTGCGGCTTCGGCGGGGCGATCAAGAACATCGCCATGGGATGCGTCACCGAGCGCACCCGCGGCTGGATTCACGGGCTGATGGACACCGAGTTCAGCTGGGACGCCAAGGCCTGCCGCCACTGCCACATCTGCGCGGACAACTGCCCGGGCGAGGCAATCACCTTCAAGGGCAAGGAGTTCCGCTGGTTCGATCACCACTGCCGCTACTGCATGCACTGCGTGGACTCGTGCCCGGTGCGCGCCATCACCATTCGTCGGGAGGGCTGGAAGTACTTCCAGCAGGGGATGGCGCGCACGGTGAAGACCGTGCTCGACACCTTCGAGAAGAACCGCGTGCTCTACATCACCATGCTGATGGACATCACCCCCCTCTGCGACTGCTGGGGCTTCACCACCCCTTCGCTGGTGCCCGATGTCGGGATCATGGCCTCCACCGACATCGTGGCGGTCGAGCAGGCGACTCTGGATTCCATCAAGCTCGAGAACTACATCCCAGGGTCGCTGCCCGAGCAAGTCAAGATGGGCGATGATGGTCACCTTCTCGAGCGCATCTGGGGCAAAGACCCCTACGTGCAGGTGGACGCCGCCGCGAAGCTGGGATTGGGGAGCAGGAAGTATGAGTTGCGGGAGGTCAGATAGCGGCGCCGCCGATTGAGTCGGGGACAGGCACGTACGTCGTGCCTGTCCCCAGGAAAGACACATCTCTGTCTGCTTGAGATGTGATGGCGTATACAAGACGGCCACAATGCTCCACGTGGAACATTTTTAGGGTGGCCTAAAACACATTAGTGTATGCGGCGAGGAGCATCGCCGCCGCCTGTGCAGGGGCACGGAATCCCCCTTCGCCAGAGGCTTCGGTGGACAAGTGCTGTGCCCCTACCGGCCCCTGAGCACCCTCCCCGGTCGCCGGTTCCTGTGCTCCTCCCCCTCCACCTCCACCACCCCGTTCACGATCACGTACTTCACTCCCTCCGCGCACCGTTGCGGCTGCTGGTAGGTGGCGCGGTCAGCGATGGTGTTCGGATCGAAGACGCAGATGTCGGCGGCCAGGCCGGGGGCGAGGAGACCGCGATCCTCGAGGCCGAGCTTCGCGGCCGGCTGGCTGGTCATCTTGCGGACCGCCGCCTCCAGCGTGAGCGCCTTCTCTTCTCGCACATAGTGGCCCAGCACGCGGGCGAAGGTTCCATAGGTGCGGGGATGTGGATGGCCCTTGCCGAGAAGACCATAGGGCGCCAGGGAGGCCGCGTCCGAGCCGATCATGCCCACAGGATGCGCTACCACCCGCCTCACATCCTCCTCACACATGCCGAACCCTACCATGCTCACCCGGCCCTGCTCGGCGAGCAGGAGTCCGACCACAATTTCCTCCGGCTCTCGTCCTTGCTCAGTGGCGATCTGAGCTACAGTCATGCCCTGGAGCGAGCGCCTCTCCTCGCTCTCCACTGACGCGATCATCCTTCGCTCCCAGCGGCCCGGGTCTGCGGCGGCGTTCTCGGTCATGAACCCCCTGATCGTCGCCCGCGTCTCCGGGTCTGTCAGGCGAGCCAGCAGCGCCTCGGTGCCGCCCTCCCGCGCCCAGGCGGGCAGGAGCTGCCCCAGCCCGGTGTTCCAGGCGGTGTAGGGGTAGCAGTCGTAGCTCACCTCCACGCCGCGCTCTCTCGCTTGCTCGATGGCTTCCAACGCCTGCTCGGTCTTGCCCCAGTTGCGCGTGCCTTCAGCTTTCAGGTGGGCGATCTGCACCGCCACCCCGGCCTCCCGGCCGATGCGCACCGCCTCCTCAATCGCTTCGAGGAGCTTGTCGGACTCGCTGCGGATGTGGCTGAAGTAGATGCCGTCTGCCTGCGACATTGCCCGGGCGAGGGCGATCACCTCATCTGTGTCTGCCCACATGCCGGGCGCGTAGACCAGGCCGGTGGAGATCCCGAACGCCCCCTCCTCCATCGCCCGCGCCACCTCGCGCTGCATTGCCGCAAGCTCGTCTACCGTCGGCGCCCGCCCCTCCTCCCCCATCACCGCGCTCCTGATGGCGCCGTGACCTACGACGGGGGCGACGTTGACCGATGTCGCGGACCGGCGCAGCGCCTCCAGATACTCGCCGAAGCTCCCCCAGGTCCACTCCACCTCCCGCCCCCAGGCGCCCGCGTCCTTGCGGATCTCCTCCCGCCTCTCCTCCGGGGCGGGGGCGGGCGACCATCCGCACATGCCGATCACTTCGGTGGTCACGCCCTGCCGGATCTTGCTCTCTGCCCGGCCATTGATGAGGAGGGCGAGGTCCGAGTGGGAGTGCATGTCAATGAACCCGGGCGCCACCACCAGGCCGGCAGCCTCCAGGATGGTGTCGGCGGCCCACTCGGCCAGGTCGCCCACCGCGGCAATGCGGTCGCCGGCGACGGCCACATCCATCTTGCGAGGCGGCGCGCCTGAGCCGTCAACCACTACGCCTCCCCGGATCAGGATCGTCCCGTGCTTCTGAGCTTGTGTCATGCCAACTTCCCTGTGCGCTGCATGCGCAGGCGATATGATGGAGCCATCGCCTACCTTTCCTGGCGGGCACGGCGCTCTCCTCTGCCGCGGGAAATCTCAGGCGTCAGAGTAGGTTGTGCGCGTATCGCACAGAGCATGTGTGAGCCGCGCAACATCCGACCTCGGCGCTGCGTTGACGCTGGAGGAGAGATACTGCTAGCGTCTCCATCAGCGTGGTCACGACACCTCTGACCAGGGGTGAGAGCGATGGGAAAGGTACGCTTCAGCATTCAGGCGCCGAAGGCGAAGACGGTCCGCCTGGCAGGGGACTTCACCGACTGGGAGGCATCACCGCTGACCATGCGCAGGAGCAAGGCGGAGAGCGCCACGTTTCTCACTTCCGTGACGCTGCCGCCGGGCACCTACGAGTATAAGTTCATTGTTGACGGAACATGGGTCGAGGACCCGTCCGCTGAACGGATGTCGAACCCGTTCGGCACCAGCAACTCCGTGGTCACAGTAGCCCCATAGCGTAAGCGATGCAACCTGCTGCAAGGTCCCTCTCAGCGCGGGCCTAAAGCACTGGGCGCCCCCGACAGGGGGCGCCCAGTGCTTGTCGTTAGCCCACCGAAGGCGGGCGCCCGGACTGCCGGAGTGTGACCCTTTCCTTCTGGCCGCGGCGAGGCACCGCCCTATTTGTCATCCTGAGGCAAAGCCGAAGGATCACGCCGTTCCTATGGGTACGGCAACGGCGAGATTCTTCGCGTCGTCCGCCTTAGGCGGACTCCCTCAGAATGACAGATTGGGAGCTGAACCAGAAACCTGGGGTCACACCCAGCCGCAGGTCCGCCTTCTCCTCGACCTCGTCTGCTGCTATAATGCCAGGGCAGCGGAAGCCAGGCGGGCTTCCCTATCGGGAGTGAGCGGGTGACCAGGAAGCTGCGGATCGCGATTGCGGGAACCGGGTTCGGGGCGAGGTACGCGATCGGCCTGCAGGCCCATCCGGAGGTGGAGATCGTGGGGGTCTTCAGTCGGCGGGCGGAGCGAGCCGCGGCGATGGCGGAGGAGTTCGCCATCCCCTTCTGGACTCGGGACTACGATGACCTGCTCCACCTTCCTCGGCTCGATGCAGTGGCGGTGGTCACCCCCAACAGCACTCACGCCGGGTACGTTCAGGCCGCCCTCCGCGCCGGCAAGCACGTCATCTGCGACAAGCCGTTGGCGCTGAATGGTGAGGAGAGCGCCTACCTCCTCCAGCAGGCGGAGGCGCGCGGGCTCAGGCACGTCACTTTCGTCCCCTACCGCTTCTCGCCCGCCTCCGTCGCCATGAAGCAGGCGATAGCCGATGGCCGACTCGGCCGCATCATCGGCCTGCGGGCAGCCTGGGGAGTGGACCTGAAGGCCGAGCCGCTTCGGTGGCGGTTCCAGCGCAAGCTCTCCGGCCCCGGGGTGGTGGCCGACCTGGGCGCGCACATCTTCGATCTGATGATGTGGTGGGCGGGGCCGGTGCGCCGGGCCTTGGGGCGCTGCCGCACCTTCGTGCGGGAGCGACCGGCCGAGGCCGGCGGGCTGATGAAGCCCGTGGACGTGCCCGACGAGTGCTACGCGCTGATGGAATTCAAGGAGGCCGGCGTCGGCAGCGCCAACCTGAGCTGGAACGTGAAGCGCGACCAGCACCTCGAGGTCGAGGGCGAGCGAGGCACACTGGTCTATGATTCGCCCTCCCTGCTGCAGTGGCTGGAGGGGAAGGGGCCGTTCGGCCCGCGGGTGACCTTTGTGGCTTCCTCCGCCTCCGGGCGGAAGAGCGAGGTCGCCCTCCCCGGGAAGGAGCAGTTCGCGGCCCCTGACCAGGCGCTCGCCAGCATGTTCGCCGACATCGTCTCCTATCTGCAAGGCGGTGAGAAGCCGAGTTCTGTGGCCACCTTCGCCGATGGCGCCAGCGTGCTGAGGATAATGGACGCGGTTGTCAACTCCGATGCCGCGGGCTCCTGGATGGAAGTCCCCTCTCCTGCTGCGAGCGAGTGACCAGGCACTGGAAGGACCCCTCCGCCCCCTCGCCGAACCACTCCCCCTGAACTCATACCCCACCGCTAACGGAGAAGCGCCAACGCTGATGCTGTACGACATCAAACCGCGTGTTGCCCCACCACTAGACGATGAGTTCCGGCCCGGCGTCTTGTTCGGCCAGGCCTTCCTCGCAGACGCAGAGGAGTCGGGCAAGGCCGTGCCCCTGGTGATCGGCACGGAGCAGGCGGACGGGACTCGCTACCTGTTCAGGACCCAAGTGCTGCCCCCCGGTCATCCGAAGGCGGAGGCGAATCTGAAGTATGCGGAGCGCGCGGTCAGGTTCTTGCTCTGGCAGCGCGGCGGCTACAAGGCCTACATCGGAGGCCCTCGCAGCATCGGCGAGTTTATCCAGCAGGCCTACACCCCCAACGGTCTGCGGGCCTTCGACTACGACTTCTGGCCGCAGGTGTATGAGAAGCCGTTTGAGGTGGAGATCACCCACCCCGACAAAGTGCCGCCGCCCAACGAGGGCGCCATCCCGCTGGGCCGCCACCTGGAGGGCCACCGCATCGGCTTCGACCTCGGCGCCAGCGACCGGAAGGTCAGCGCGGTGGTGAACGGCGAGGCGATTTTCAGCGAAGAGGTGCAGTGGGACCCCCGCAACCAGAAGGACCCCACTTATCACTACCACGAGATCATGTCCGGCCTCCACCTAGCGGCCGCTCGTATGCCACGGGTGGATGCGATTGGCGGCAGCGCGGCGGGGATCGTCATCAACAACCGGGCGCGGATTGCTTCTCTCTTCCGCGCAGTGCCGAAGGAGATCTTCGACGAGAGGGTCGGGGGCCTGTATCCGCGCATCGCCGGGGAATGGGGCGTGCCCTTCGAGGTGATCAACGACGGGGAGGTGACGGCGCTCGCCGGCTCCATGTCCCTGGGCGTGAACGCCATCCTCGGCATCGCCCTCGGCTCCAGCGAGGCCGGAGGCTATGTGAACCGCGACGGCAACGTCACCAAGTGGCTGGACGAGCTGGCGTTTGCTCCCATTGACTACGCCCCCGGCGCTCCCGCGGACGAATGGTCCGGCGACCTCGGCTGCGGCGCTCAGTATCTATCCCAACAAGCGGTGTTCCGATTGGCCCCGGCGGCAGGCATCGCTATTGACCAGTCGCTCAGCGCTGCCGACCAGCTCGAGTTCGTCCACGACCTGCACTCCAAAGGCGATGCGCGCGCCCGGCTCATCTTCGAGACCATCGGCGTCTACCTCGGCTACGCGGTCGCCCACTATCGCACCTACTACGACCTCAGCCACGTCCTCATTCTCGGCCGCGTCACCTCCGGCGAGGCCGGCAGCGTGATCATGAAGCGCTGCCGCGAGGTGCTCGAAACCGAGTTCCCGGAGATGGCGAAGGCCGTCTCGGTGAACCTTCCTGACGAGAAATCGCGCCGCGTCGGCCAGTCCGTCGCCGCGGCGAGCCTGCCGGCGCTCTCGTAGGGCGCGCCGTGGGGCACGCCCCTAGTGGTCAGTGAATCAAAAGATGATCTCACCGCAAAGGCGCAGAGGACGCAAAGGAGGTTTCTTTTGCCCGCCTCTGGCGGGCAGTCCTCGGTCTCTTTGCTTCTGGGGCAGGAGCAAGCCGCCTTCGCCAAGGCTTCGGCGCCCAAGGCTCCCGCCCAACAGACAGCGTGCCCCGTCAAGGCCCTTTCTGTCTCAGGATTCGCAGCACGTCTCCGTATGCCACCACCACCGCCAGACACAGGAATAGCACCAGCCCCACCAGGTGGACAATCGCCTCTTTGCGCTTATCGAACGGCTTGCGACGGATGCTCTCGATGCCCACGATCACCAGCCGGCTGCCGTCCAGCGCAGGAAGCGGGAGCAAGTTGATGAACCCGACCGCGACCGTAAACAGGGCGAAGGTCCACAGGAAATCCGTCCAGCCTTCCTTCGCCTGATGGTAAAGCATGTCGGCCATGCCCACCGGTCCCATCACGTCCGCAGGAACAGTCCTCATGAACACGCCGATCATGCCGGCGATCTGCACGTGAACCATGTCGTAGATGAAGAGGAACCCCTCCTTCACAGATTCGCCCACCCTCATGGGCCTGACCTTGTACCCAAACCCGATGCCGATACGGCCGACCTTGATCTGCCTGGTTCTGAGCCCCCGGACCTCGAATCCCGTCTCCGCGCGGGGGACAACCCGCACGCTCATCCGCTTTCCGCGGCGCGCGATCTCCAGGATGATTGCCTTGCCAGGATTAGCCTCGATCGCCTTCCGGATCTCCGGCACCCGTAGCCCTGCCCGCCCGTTCGCACCGAGGATGCGGTCTCCGGGCAGCAGCCCCGCTTGCTGGGCCGGCGACTTCTCCATCACCTTGCCTATGTAGTTCTGGGCGACCGGCATCCCGATCACCGTTCCCATGAACACGAAGATCCCCACCGCCAGCAGGAAGTTCATCAGCGATCCCAGCGACAGCACCGCCGCCTGCGCCGCTCTCGGCTTCTTCCCGAACCCCTGCGGGTGGTCGTCGTCGGGTTCCATGCCGGCGATCCGCACATAGCTGAGGAAGGGCCACAGCCGGAACGAATACTGGGTGTCCCCGCGCTTGAGCCAGAACAGCAGCGGCCGCCCGAACCCGATGGAGAACTCGTACACCGTCATCC
>Ga0315277_10007735_pt1 | contig 13897 bp, 11 predicted proteins | sample YL17G05_15_MG_FD_203695 | JGI IMG/M metagenome (GOLD analysis project Ga0315277, IMG submission 203695) | Sediment microbial communities from Yellowstone Lake, YNP, Wyoming, USA - YL17G05_15 | ecosystem: Environmental > Aquatic > Freshwater > Lake > Sediment | place: USA: Wyoming | collected... | reverse complement strand
AATTACCGGGCACCCCAGAGTCAATGGATTGTAGCCGTTTTTATATGCATGCTCGAGGTAGAAGTATGCGGGAAGCCTCGCGGCGTCGGTCACGAAAGGCTTGGCGCCGATGCGCTTCAGTTCGTCCACAACCTCCCTTACAAACAAGGGAGGGATTGTACGGTGCGCGCCAGGATTGCCGAAATGCATCTTCACGGCAACCATATCACCTTCGGCAAACCGCGAGCCGAAATCCAGCTTTTGAATGATGGCCTGAAGCTTTCCCTGGAGCGAGCGCGCCGTATCCCAATAATACGCCCTTGCTGTTGCATAAAAGAGTTCAGCTACTTCATTTCGAGCCATAACTCACCCTTAACATATTTAATGGCGATTATTGTAGCAGAAGAATTACCATGATGAATGTCGGGATATAAGAAAAGGATAGATAATCGGGTACTGGATATCCTATGAAGGATCTTGTTTATCCGTGAAACCTTCGAGTATCTTCGGGAAATATTCAATTGAATCAACGCTCATCATATGTATGCCTGAGGTGATGCCCTTAAGCTGTTCAATCGTCTCACGCGCAAGGGCAACACCTTCATGTATGGGGTCTGAAGCGCTACGGACCCTGTGGAATACATCATCTGGCAAGTGGATGCCGGGTACTTTATATTTGAGTATCTCAGCCGTTTTGTGCGATGTAAGCGGGAGTACGCCTGCCAAGACAAAGCATTTAAGACCCTTGAAGCCGGAGACGAAATCAGCGAACCGTTTCACATCATAAACCGGCTGGGTCTGGAAGAATATCGCCCCCTGGTCAACTTTTTTCTTAGCCTTGATAAGTTCAAGCTCGGCGAGGTGGCTGAAGGGATTGAGTGCTCCGCCGAGGTTCATTTCCTTGGGCGTTTTGTTTAGTTTATTGCCCACCATATCGGTTCCCTCTTTGAGCATATTGGCAACGTGAATCCCCTGCGTGGAATCGATATCGAACACGCCCTCAGCGTCGGGATGATTGCCGCATAGCGGATGATCACCGGAGACAATCAGGAAATTTCGTATGCCCAATAAATATGCCGACAGCAACTCCGATTGAAACGCGAGGCGGTTGCGGTCGCGCAATGTCACCTGCACTACGCTCTCCATGCCGGTGTCCTCGAGGAGGTGGCATATGCCGACAGGGCCTGTTTTCATGCTTGAGCGCTGGCAGTCGGTGACGTTGAACGCGTCGCCATATGGCCGAACCATGTCGGCTTCTTCCCAAAAACGTTTCATGCCGACGCCGCGCGGGGGATTGAGCTCGATGGTTACCGCGAATCTACCTTCCGTCATTTTCGCGATGAAGCCCATCAATCCTCCTCACGCGTTACGGTATACTTGCGCGGATGATGCGTGAATGTCTTGGGCGGGGAATAGGTGCGGAATATGGCCAACTCTACGCCGAGTTCCTTGCTCCGCTCATATATCTGCGACCAGCCGCATGGGGTCTCGCTATCCTTGTCGCACTTGCCGTCAACAGTGCCGCCGCATGGGCCGTTTACAAGCGATTTCGAGCAGCGGTAGCGGGGGCAGATACCGGCGGTCATGTGCAGCACGCAGTTGCCGCACAGCCGGCAATATTCGGTGATATTCGGCCCGATTTGCACGCTGCCCGCGAATACGGTGTCGAGGGCGGGGTAGGCCATAACATTGGCGAATTCCCCGAGCATCTGGGTGCCGGTGCCGCAGGTAAGGGAAAGTATGATTTCGAACTTCAGGTCACCGATTTTCCTGAAGCCGTCGCGTATTGCCGCGAGCTGGCATGGGCCTTCGAATACATATGAACCCGCGACGAGGTAGCCATTGACCCGCAGCTTCTTGACCATATCAGCGACCGCCTGCTCGTCGCCCGTCTTGCAATGGGCCGCGCAGATGGAGCATCCGGCGACGAGTATCTTCTTCCCATGTGGCAGGAATTTCGTTATCTCGGAGAAAGGCTTTTTCTTTGTAACTATCATAAAGCATCAGCTCAGATTTATCACTTTATTATGATTATAGCATAAATATGCACTTAGATAAAGGGCAACTCAATAAAGGCAGTTGCATAAACCAATTTTACCACCAATTCTCTCATTGTAGCGCAGGCGTCCCGCCTGCATGATTAAATGAATCCGAAAACCATGCAGGCGAGACGCCCGCACCGCAAAAATTTCATTGGCGGAATATGGTTCAATTCTCCGCGTGGCACATCCAGCGTTCGAAGTCGTATTCCCAGGAAATGTAATCTTTACCGGTGAAATAAAGAGCAAGCTCGTATTCAGCGCTGTCAGGCGAGTCGCTGGCGTGAATAAGGTTCATAGTAAGGTCGCGTCCGAAGTCGCCTCGTATTGTTCCGGGAGGGGCCTGGCGTCCGTCTGTGGGGCCGACGAGTTTGCGCACAAGCTCTATAGCCCCCTTCCCCTCAACCGCAAGGGCCATAACAGGGCCGGATGTGATATAGCGGGTGAGCTTCTCATAGAACGGCTTACCCTTGTGGACGGCATAATGCTTGCCGGCTAATGCATCATCTATTATTAGAAACCGGCAGGCAATGATGTTCAGGCCCACATTTTCGAAACGGGAGATGATAGTGCCGATTAAGCCGCGCTGCACACCGTCGGGTTTTATTAGAACGAGAGTACGCTCTTTACTGTTACCCATGACTCGTACCTCCGCAAATCATGCAGGCGGGACGCCTGCACCACAACGAATGCTTTCTTGTTCAAAGATAAGACGACCGGATTTACCTGAACAGAACCGATACGCTTGACCCGGTGTGAATATTCTCAATCGCTTTAGCGAAAAGCTTCGCGACGCTCAGCACGACAATCTTCTTCTTATCGCAGTGTTCCTTTATCGGGACGGTGTTTGTCACGATGACCTCTTCGAGGTCGCTTTCGGCCAAACGCTTGGCGGCGCCTTTGCTGAATACCGGATGCGTAGCGGCTGCGTAAACTTTCTTCGCGCCGAATTTCCTGCAGGCTCCAAGCGCTTTGATAATGCTGCCGCCGGAGTTTATCTCGTCATCCACGAGTACGCATGGCCGCCCTTTAACATCGCCGATGATGTTATGAACGGTAATCCCCTTGCCGGTTTTATCTCGCACTTTATCGACAATGGCAATGTCACATCCAAGCCTGTCGGCATATTCGCGCGCCCTGCGAGCGCCGCCTGCATCGGGGCTTACAATGGTCAGGTCGGGGATTTTCTTGCTGCGAAGGTAGTCGCATATTATCGGCGCTGCCAACAACTGGTCGACTGGTATGTTGAAAAATCCCTGTATCTGCTCGGCATGCAAATCCATGCAGATGAGGCGATCCACGCCAGCCGCTTCGAGCAAGCGCGCCACGAGGCTCGCGGTGATGGCGATGCGGGGCATATCCTTCTTGTCGGAACGCGCATAGGCATAATACGGCATCACGAGGTTAATACGCCTCGCGCTTGCACGACGCATTGCGTCGATCATTATCAGGGCTTCCATGAGGTTATCATTGACCGGCGTAATGGATGTCTGCACGGCGAAGCAATCCACCTCGCGTACATTCTCAAAAATCTGGACGAAGGTGTTATCGTTGGCGAATGTCTTGGTCTCACTCTTTCCAAGCTCGCAGTTAAGGTGCTTGCAAATTTCCTTGGCAAGGGCCTGGCTTGCGGTACCCGAGAATATTTTCATTGCATCCGGCATTTGTTGCTCCTGGCAAGTAACATTTTAACACGGGTGAATATATACCCTTTGGGGGGGTCATTTCAAGTGCCTTTATCTTATCTCGCACAAACCCTGCAATGCAGCTTCGATACGTTCGCGTTCAATAGCCCCATGGCGTATGATTTGCGGATTCCGCGAGGTGAGGTCGACAATGGTGGATGGTTGGTGGTAGCGATTGGTTTCACCGAGGATTATCACATCAACCTTATCGGTAAAATATGCAATCATTTCTTCTTCATTGGGGGTTTCTTCCGCGCTGATATTAGCGCTGGTCACTGCAAGCGGCAGCGGAAGGGCCCGGAGCAGGCCGAGGGCGACTTCATGGGAGGGTATCCGCACCGCCACTGAACGACGTCCTGCCGTAACTGTTGTATCTATCACCGTATTTTTCGGAAGCACCATCGTAAGCGGCCCCGGCCAGAAATACTCGGCAAGGCGCTCGAAACGCTCATCAAGCCCAATGGTGATGTCATAAACTCTGGCTTTGCTGCCGACCATAACCGGCAACGGGTTTGATGATGGGCGCTCTTTTATTTGATAGATATGTTCAACAGCACCAAGCATATCGGCACGCGCCGCCAACCCATAGACCGTTTCAGTGGGGAAAATGACGACCCCGGCATTATCCAATGCCCCCTGCATAAGGCGGATTGCTTCGGGAAGCCCGGTTTCATCAACATGGGCGATTTCGGCCACTATCAATCCTCCCCCTTCGTCGGGGGAATTCGCGGCGCTTTCAGGCTGAGCGCCTTGATGCAAGTTGATTTCATATCGCCATCGCGGACTATCTCCACTTCGCATTCGGGGCAGACGGATTGGGCTATGGCGATGACCATCGGAAGGCACACGCTTTTGCATGGGATAATTCCGCGCGATGTGAAATATTTATGCATGGGACATTTCGGATGATGAAAGACATATTTGCCGCCTTTTTTTTCCATGCGATATTTAACCCCTGCGGTATTGCATCCTATCCTCCAAGCGTCCACGGCATCCCCTATTGCGCTCCCGAATTTAAACGCATCGCGGACTTCGCCCGCAAGCTTGACACCGACATCGCGTGCAGCCGATTCGACCTTTCGCCTGAATTCATCATCGGTTTCCATATTCCCCTGTTTCGCCAGGGAATCGAGGAAAGACAAATAGATACGGTATGAAGCATCCGCCCTTAGCCAGGGGGGAATCCATCGGCATGCTATCCATCTCATAAAAGACATCAGTAATTCCTGCTTCCCTTTGCCCTTTTATCCAACAATAATATAAAAACAATCCCAATCACAAATGACAAAGAAGCCAATATCAGGCCAAGGCGTTCAAGACGGGGATCATAGAAAAGGGTTGCTTTCTTCGTACCGGGGGAGATATCCGGAACTTTCATGAATCCTTCGTCCGACTGCTGGACTTTATATGCCTGTGGATTGCCGTCGAGGCGATAGCGCCAGCCCGGGTAATATGTTTCGGCGACTTTCAAATCAGCAGCCTGATTGGCGTCAATTGTTATATCAATACATTCCGGGCTGATGCGATGCATCTCGCATGTGCCGTTGGTTATTGTGCATTCGGGATAGGAGACATCGGTGGTATATAATTCAAGGCAACCGGCGGTTTCTCTTGCGCCGACCGGTTCGATTAACGGGTTATGGATGACTCTCCCCGCACCCGTCTCACGAAGCAACCCGTCCGGGGCTTCACCGGCGTTGTTAATCAGCCGCCTGCTGCGTTTTACACCCTTGGGGATATATTTGGAAAATTCATCGACAAAGCTTTTCAGGACGAGACTGTCGTATCCTTGGACGAGGCGCAACCGTGGATATATGTTGATATTTGATGACAGGAACGATGTGCCGGTTGCGTTATAATAGCGCGGTTTGTCAAGGCCATAATTGCCAGTCGATCCGGAATTATGGCATTTAAGGCCAAGCGAGTTTTCAGGGCCATAGAATGTCACCCAGCGTCTCATAGGCGGAAGCAAATTTATTGCAAGGACGATCAGCAGCGCCGACGCGAAAAACTTGGTCCTGCGCTTATACATCTGCAACAATATGGCGATAAGAATAAGCACCTCGGAGAAAAGGAACACAATGTAGTTCGGTATGAAATTCTCAGGTTCTCGCCTGAGCAGTATCACCGGGTAAGGGATCAGGGCTATCAAAGCCCCCACAATAACGATGAGGATTACCTGAAGGCGCGATGGTTTCTTGATGATTTTAAGTAAGTGGTCGATTGATAATCCGAGGGCAAAAATAAAACAGAAGAAAAATAGGGGAAAGGGTTGTACGGGCGACAGCCCGAAGCCGGGGATGAAACGCTGTGCTGCGTGGAACAGCGGCGTGGAGAAAGAAATAAGCGCCGCGATAATAGAAGAACCGAAGAAGAAGCGGTATGCCCGGTTATTCCATTGGCCATAAAGCGGGAGGGGTAACAGGAACGGAACAGCGCCGAGGTAAAGGTTCCCGAGATTCTGCGCAAATGTGTGAACGTTCGTGCGGCTTACCGACGGGAATAGAAGGCTCTGATAAATCATCATCCCAAGGTGGGCAAACATGAAGTGTGCATGGGCGGATATGTCGCCCATAATCGGCGGCCTCGATGAAAGCAAGTAGAATTGCACTGTGGGAATTATCTGGGCCAGCGAAAATGATAGGCCCAATATTGCCCCGCATATTATTTTGTATAACCCCACTTTCCTGTTTGTGTTCCCCGAATTCTGCGGGTATAGATATTCAAAAATCACAAGCGCAATACCGAAGTATAAAAAGTGAATAGTAAACACGGGGTAACCTGATGAAATGAGGCAGCTAAGGCATACTCCCAGGTAAATCGCATAGAGCCACCTTCCGCCCCGCATAAGCTTGACGGCAAAAAGCAGGCCCAGGGGCATCAGGGCCAATGTAAGCGCCAACGGGGGCATCATCATTATCGTCGGCGGCGTATATTTGAATAACAGGATGAAAGCGGCTGCACCTGCGGCTATGGGTGAGACTCTATATGCTTTCATCAAATAATATGACCCGATTCCCATCAGGAGAAAATGCAGGAAAGCGAGCGCCGTCAAAACAGTTACCGCCGGAAGAATAAGGCTCAATATAAGCCGCGGGATATATGTAAGCTGGTTCAGACTGTTGGCGAAAAAGGGTGTACCACAAAGGTTGTAGGGGTTCCAGAATGGGATATGCCCCTGTTTAAGCCGTTCGCAGGTATAGTCATTCCAGGGCTGATATTCAAGGTTGACATCGGCGCCGATGGGAAACGTGGTGTCATAGCTGACCGTATAACCCAGCTCTTCATTTGTGAACATATCGTCCGGGAACGGCATCATTATTCGATCGGCGTGGAATCCCGGCATGAACAGCCACAGGCTTAAAATCAGGAGCGAGCCGAAATATATCAAGTCGGCTTTTTCATAATCAAAAAGTTTTACGATGTTCTTTCCCACTGATTTAATTAAGAGCAACCCCGGCTTTTCGTTGTTATACCCCTGCTTTCCGTGTTAACTCGTCTATAGCGGTATCCTCCCGCCAACCAGGTCAGCGTGACGAGAACCGCAAAGGCGCTTGCAAATACACCTATGTAAAATTCAACCGGCTCATATCTCATCACTATTTCCTTCGCCCCTTCGGGGATATCAACCCTCCGCATCCAACCGTGATACGGCGCCACATCGGTGCGCTTCCCATCGACCCAGGCATTCCATCCAACCGCATAAGTATCCCTGACTATAACATAACCTGCTTGGTTATTCCCGCCCACATCGATGCGTATCGCGTTCGGCCCTTCAACTTTGTAATCCAGCGCGACGGCTTCGCTCATGAAGCCGCCTTGCCTGATAAAATGAGCTCTTGGTATGTCCCTCTTCGCATATAGTTTGACGCCACCCGGCGCAGCGGCATATAAGCCCCAGCCAAAGCCCTCCGGCTTCGGGCCTTCCGGACCGGCGAGAAGGAGACCGATGGAATATTCCTCAAGGAGGTCGGCGCCGATACGCCGATCCCCCTTGAGCTTAAGCATTTCCCGCCCGCGAATAAACTCAAAGCCGTTGCGCGTCGCTTCATCATAGAATTTTTTCAACACCAATGAGTCATACCCGCCTGCGTCCTCGATTCCCCAGAGGATGCTCATATTCGGCGGCAGATCCTGCTGCCAGTCGGAACGGTATATACGCAGGTTTGAGGAGCGAAGGTTTCTCAGGTAATTTTCATAAAATGGATTTTTGAAAAGCTCGGCAAGGGGACGATTGCCCCGGAAGTTTATGAACCACGGGACGATGATGAGCAATGATATGACTGCCACCGCACCTGCCGGTACGAGTCCTACCCCTTTCCTATTTGGGAAACCGACAATGCGTAACAGTACAAAGCACAACAATAAAGCGCAGGTCAGGAGATAAAATATTGCCGTTTTATCAGGGCTATGCCTGAATTGAAAGAAGCAAACGACGAGGAAAATCAACACTGCCACGGCAAATGCCCATAGAAGCTTTTTCCGGTGGGATATGTCTGCCTGCAATACATGATGCACCCCATAAGCGGAAAGTACCGCTCCCCCGAAGAATATCGGCACCACGGGCGGATGCGGAGTGATGCCCCATAGGGGGAGGAATCTGGAGATGACTACAAACAAGTCCTGAATCATGCCCAGCAGAATGCATATCCCAGCCCAGAAGAAAATGTATTTGACCCGTGAATCGGCTTTTATGGCGGCAAATGGCAAAAGAAGGAACGGTACGAGCCCTATGTAATGATAACCTATCTTAAAAGCCCCTGACTGACGTGGCAGCACATGGTTCAAAAGATATGGCGGTGAGAAAATGGGCACCAACAATTCGCCGACCTCGGGCTTGAACCTTGCGCTTTCCAAGGCAAAGAAGAGGGTCGGCAGATTCTGTACGGCGCTTATGACCGCACCAATCAAGACGGCAGCGGTAAATCTCCCGAGCGTTGATAGCCGTTTCCCTGCCTGCCCGACGAAGAGGATATAGAAGATAATGAAATACAGGCCATGTACAACGAAAATCGGATACCCTTCCATAAACCAGAAGCCCATGAACAACGCCAACCAGGCAACACTGCGAGGCCCGGAGATTCCCTGCAACCATCCCTCGACAAAGAACAAAACGGCCGGAAGCCCTACAATTGCAGCGGGCCACGGGGGGTAGAAGGGAATGAATATACCTGAAGAGCAGAAGACCATAGCGCCGATAATTGCCGGGATGCCATCCAGCCTGATGCGGCGCAGGTAAAAATACATGAAAATTGATCCGATAAGGAAATGAATGAAACTGATAAGATACGCCGACAATTCATACGGCATAAGAAACCCGATGGCGATTGGCGGATAGAATGGGCTTAGCAGATGATTGGCTATGAACGGCGTACCGCAGAACTGGAAGCGGTTCCATAGCGGCAATTCCCCCTGCGCAATGGAATCCTGCATGTATTTCTGCCAGGGGAGATATTCCTGCAGGTAGTCATAATTCGCCCCTTTGGTTGGCGGGCCGGTTGCCGAATCGTTCCACGGCGCCCACCAGGTGAAATTTAGAGGTATTGGCTTAAGCCATCCCGTAAAAAACGGCAAGTGCAGGATGACGGCGAAAAGGATGATAATGCTTATATGACTAACCGTACGGCGCAACGGAAATCCTTTCCAAGATGACCAATCAAGTATATCAAAAACAGGGGTCTGGATTATTGATAAAAAATGATCCCTTGGAGCGCGGGTTTCCAGCCCCGCGGGACGCGGGGTCGAGGGTAGCCGCGCTCCCTAAAGAAATCCAGGGGCCCTGCAGCTCTCAGACCTGCGATACCCGGTCAAACTGGCGACATCCGACACTTCCTTCTTTTCCAATTCACCAGTTGTGTATAATATGATATGCTAATATATTAACATTTACGGGTGAGGTTGCTGCTCTATGGAAAAGCTCATACATTTATTCGACAAGATGGTGGTTAAGGGAGCCAGCGATTTGCACCTTCAAGTAGGCGCAAACCCCTATTACAGGGTGCTGGGGCTATTAGGCCCGGATGAAGGTGAGCCTCCCATCACCATGGACTTCATGCACCAGGCGATAGATTACCTCCTCATACCTTTCGACAGGGACCGGTTCGACAAGAACCTCTGCGTCGACTTCGCGCATGTCCTTGAACGTGTGGGACGCCTGCGATGTTCGGTATATCACCAGTCCGATAAAATAGGCGCTGCATTCCGGTTGATACCCGAGCACCTTCCCACTTTCGAGGAACTCGGTTTGCCCGAGATTGTACGCACCATCGCGAAATTCCCCCGCGGCCTCGTGCTGGTTGTAGGCCCCACCGGCTCGGGCAAGACGACCACCCTTGCCACGATGTTGAATTACATCAACCACACCCGCTCCGAACATATCCTCACGCTTGAAGACCCGATTGAATACAAGCACAGGAATATACTCAGCCTGATAGACCAGCGTGAAGTGGGCCGCGACTGCGTAAGTTTCCACGACGGCATCCGCGAGGGTCTGCGCCAGGACCCCGATGTCGTCCTCGTGGGCGAGATGCGCGACCTCGAAACCACCTCTATGGCGCTTACCGCCGCTGAAACCGGCCACTTGGTTTTGGCCACTTTGCACACTTCCGGTGCCGCCGATACCATCAACCGTATCATCGACATCTACCCCCCCGCGCAGCAGCCGCAGATACGTACCCAGCTTTCAATCTGTCTGAGGGCCGTTATAAGCCAGGTGCTCGTTCGAACCAAGGATGCGAGGTCCCGGCGCGCGCTGTTTGAGGTCATGATGATGACCAACGCCGTGCGAAACCTTATCCGCGAAAATAAAGTGTTCCAAATTGACCTCGTCCTCCAGTCCGGCAAGCAGCAGGGTATGGTCACCCTTGAGCACAGCATCAAGGAAGCCATCCAATTCGGTTGGATTGACAAAGATAAAGGCGTTGAGCTTGCCAACGACCCCGATGACCTGCTCGAATTTCTCCTCGAAGCCGACGCCGAGGCCCTCGCGCGGGACCGCGAGAAACGGGAGAAAGCCACCATCGCCGCAAGGGAGGCCCAACGTCGCGAGGAAGTGGTCGCCGCTTCCGCCGGTTATGGCAGCCAGCCACTTACAACTTCCCAGCCCATCACCTTCGGCAAACAACAATCCAAGGAAGCCGACGACTGGGTCCGCGCGCAGGAAGAATGGAAGCGTAAGCAGCTGGATAAGATGAAGAGGAGATAGGACTACCTTCTCCAATTCGCCTTGATGTTATTCTTCGTGTTTTTGCAAATTGTTCCCGACACATTCCTTTTTTGTGTTCTGCACAACTTCCCGATACACTGAAATTTTAGAAGGATCAAACCAGCGACAAAAAAAAAGCCGCACGTTCCTCATGACCGTGCGGCTTGCATCTGACCAATACCAAACCCCTTATGGCGATACAGTCACATAGAAGTAGTCGTAGAGTGCTACGGTCGCTGAATCGGATGCTGCCGCTATAACCCGCACCTTATACTGCCCCGGAGGCGCACCTGTTTTGTTACCTAAGATCATACGCCAGGTGTTGCCGGAATATTTAGCGAATTGCGTGAACTGCTCGCCTGTGATCGCAGTTGCCACAAGGGTTACCTTATTGGCATTATTCTGCCAATCATAAACATCCACGAAGAGCTCCACCTGTGACCCGATGGTGGAATGCAGGACGCCGTTCTGGATGAAGTTATCAATGGTGTAGGGCTCAAGGCAGTTGTCAGGCCACGATGCATCGATGGTGAAGATGATGAGCGGAATGTCCACCGTGTCCGGCAACCATATCAACGCCTTGCGCATATGCTCGGCGCCAATTGCGAATTTCCTGAACTCGACATCCTTGGCATAAGCAAGGAACGGGTTAAGGGTATCGCCGCCGGGGTAATCCCACAGCTTTGTCCAGTCGTCCGAGTTGGTGAGCTTATAGCCCGCGTTGCTTGTCTGCATTATCACGCGTACATCATACACATCCTTCTTAAAATGGTTTCTCAATGTGACATCCACATCCAGGATCTTTGTGTCGTGGTTAATCCCGTGGACATCAATAAGGATGCAATCATAACAAACCGGGGGCAAGACTAAGTCCGTTACATTGTAATGAGCCTGGGCAAGTCGAACCGGCTGTATATCGGCCCTTAGAGTTACCGGGTCGACCGAGAGCGCCCATGTACCCAAAATTCCCCTTCCCGAATCCCCTGCATTAAGCCCCGCTTCTTTCGGCTCCTCATTCGGGAGATTGGGAGCCTGGCTCATACCGGAGCAACCGGTTACCGCTGCGATAAGCAACAATAACAATAGAATCACTTTCGTTCTCATCTTTCTGACTCTCCTTATCATAATTTCTGCCCCTCAAGGTTGTTCCTTGGGCGACAGCAAAATATCCGTAATAAAATACTGATCACCCTGCTTAATTATAGATGCTGTTTTGGGGAAATACTTCTAAATGCAAACAATATTTACCCTCTATTTCCATACTCGGGACCCCCACTACAAAGCCTATCTGACAAATATTCCAATAATAACTACATCGAGATTTATGTATATTTATCATATTTAATACAACCCATTCAGCCTTTACCTCCAAATCTAAGAGCCCGTTTTCCGAACGGGCATGCACGTTTGAAAATTAACAAAAGCACACTCCAAAAACCTCCGCCATTTGCCCCAGGCATCATTTTCCCTTATATTTTCCTAACCTATGTTCGACCGACTCACGGAAAAGCTGCAGGCGGCGTTCAGGAATTTGTCCGGACGGGGCAAGCTCAATGAAGCCGCTGTTGATGAGGGGATGCGGGAGATACGTCTCGCGCTTCTTGATGCCGATGTCAACTTCCGCGCCGTGAAGGACTTCCTCGACAAAGTACGGGAGAAAGCCGTCGGGGAAGAAGTCCTGCAGAGCCTCACTCCCGGACAGCAAGTGGTCAAGGTCGTACGCGACGAACTCATCGACTTCCTCGGCGGGACGATTGTCGAGCCGCGCATCACAAAGGGCAAGCTTAACGAAATAATGCTCGTCGGCCTCCAGGGTTCGGGCAAAACATCGATGTGCGCCAAAATAGGGCTGATGTACAGGAAGCGCGGCTTCACCCCGTTGCTTGTGGCCCTTGATGTTTACCGCCCCGCGGCCATTCAGCAGTTGCATGTCATCGGCGACAGGGCGCGTATCGATGTCTTCTCGATGGAGGGTACGCAGGATGTAGAGCATATTATGCGACAAGGTCGCCTCAAAGCTAAGGAGCGCGGAGCCGACCTGCTCATTTACGACACTGCAGGACGTACGCATATCGACGAAGGGATGATGGATGAGGTCCGCCGTCTCAAGGCCCTTCTTCCATCCGGGGCGGAAGTGCTGCTCGTAATTGATTCGATGACCGGCCAGGATGCGGTGAATATAGCGAAGAACTTCAACGATACCGTCGGGATTACCGGCGCAGTATTGACCAAGCTCGATGGCGACGCGCGCGGCGGCGCGGCGATAAGCGTGCGGCATATCACCGGCGTGCCGATTGTCTTCGCCGGGGTAGGGGAAGATTTACAGGGCATTGAAGTCTTTCACCCCGACCGTATGGCCGGGCGTATCCTCGGCATGGGCGATGTCCTCAGCCTCGTTGAGAAAGTTGAACAGGAAATCGAGGAAAAAGATGCGCTGGATATGCAGCGTAAAATCCTCGAGAAAAAATTCAACTTCGAGGATTTTTATAACCAGTTTCAGCAACTGAAAAAACTCGGGCCGTTGCAGAGCCTTGTGGGGATGATACCCGGCATGGGGGGCGTCGCGAAGCAATTGGATAATATCGACCCAAAGAAATTCGCCCACCTCGAGGCGATGATCCTGAGCATGACGCCGGATGAGCGTCGCAGTCCGGAAATACTCAACCGTTCGCGCAAGGAACGTATCGCCCGCGGCGCAGGTGTGGAAACCAACGATGTCAACGCCCTTTGCAAGCAGTTCGATGAAGCCAAGGTGATGATAGAGCAACTCACCGGGGGCCAGATGCGATTCAAGCGTCCTGCCGGCGGTATAAGAGGGCCGAAAAAAAAGGAACGTAAGAAGGATAAAGGCGGCAGGCGGCGCAGGAAATAAATATGCAAACCTTATTTTACACCCCGGTATGAATTTATGTCAAACCAAAGTAGAAATGTCCCCTTTTTGGCAAAGTAGAAATGTCCCCTGAAGTGGTACGTATTATTTGATTCCTCCA
>Ga0315277_10007733_pt1 | contig 13900 bp, 8 predicted proteins | sample YL17G05_15_MG_FD_203695 | JGI IMG/M metagenome (GOLD analysis project Ga0315277, IMG submission 203695) | Sediment microbial communities from Yellowstone Lake, YNP, Wyoming, USA - YL17G05_15 | ecosystem: Environmental > Aquatic > Freshwater > Lake > Sediment | place: USA: Wyoming | collected... | reverse complement strand
GTGACGCACGTTCCGCAGCCGACAATGAGAACGCGCTTGTATGGCTCAACCATCGCTTTCAACTCGCGAATGTCTTTTCGATTGGCAACAATCATAATGTCACTCCTTACTCACAGGCTGAAGGTCCGCGCCACCTTTTTGCCGCAGTGGGCTGGGTCCGAGACGGCGCAACCGCTCGGTCATCTCGCGGATGATTTCCGCAAATCGCGGTCCCTCGGCCGACGAAAGATTATACATTTCGAGTCGCTCGCGGCCCAGGCCGATTTCGTCGAGCAACTGTTTGGCTCGCTCGACTCGTTTGCGCGCGCGCAAATTGCCTTCGAGAAAATGGCAGCCGCCTTCGAGGCAACCGGCGACCATGACGCCGTCCACTCCCCATTCAAACGCCCGCAAAACGTGCGTGATCTCGACTTTGCCCGTACACGGCACACGAACCACCCGCACATTGGGCGGATAGTGCAAGCGCAACACGCCGGCCAGATCGGCCGCCGCATAGGCGCAGTAGTGGCAACAAAACGCCAGGATCAAAGGTTCCGAACCGTTGGTTCCCATGTTACTCTTTCTCGTTCCTGGAATCTTGCGGGTGGGACAAGTTGGCAACCTGTCCTACGAGTTCGCCTTCGCCGCCACCGTGGCGCGTCCAGCGAATCGGAGCAATGCCTTCACCCGATTCCTCTGCGCTCGCCGCCATTCGCTCGTGGGGCGGCACGTTCAACAATTCGACAATCCCCGCCAGAACCTGCGCGTCCGTATAATGGCGCAACTGAATCGCCAGCGCGGGACATTCGGCCGCGCAAATGCCGCAACCCATGCACACCGCCGGCTGGACCTCGGCCTTGTTGTCGGCGCCGACGCGTGGCGCCATATAGGGGCAGATCGAATAGCAGGTCATACAGCCGACGCACTTGTCGGGGTCCACCCAGGCGATCTGGCCGCCGACGGACATCCGCTTGTGCGACAGAATGGAGGCGGCGCGGGCCGCCGTGGCCTGGGCCTGGGCGATTGTTTCATTGATGAATTTCGGCGCGTGGGCCGTGCCGCAAAGGAAAATTCCCTCGCTGGCGAAGTCCACCGGGCGCAGTTTCATGTGCGCTTCGAGGAAAAAGCCGTCGGCATTGAGCGGAATGCGCAACAGCGTTGACAACTGCTCGCGATCGGCGCGGGGGACCATCGGCGCTGCCAGAGCAAGCAGGTCGGCGTCGAGTTCCATCGGTCGGCTCAACGCCGGCTCGAATGCCGAAACGTGCAGCCGTCCGCCATCTCCGACGCTCATTTGGGGCGGACGGTCTTCGTCGTAGCGGACAAACAAGACGCCTTGTTCGCGCGCCCGGCGATAATAGATTTCGCGGAAACCATACGTTCGCATGTCGCGATAGAAGACGACGATGCGCGATTTGGGATAGCGCTTCCGAAGCGATAGAGCGTTCTTGACCGCCGCGGCGCAGCACACGCGGCTGCAATAGGGCCGCTCGGCGGTTCGTTGCTCGACGCACTGGATCATGGCGATCGTCGGTGCGTCGGGCAGATTGAGATCGCCGCGCGAAAGCCGCCCTTCCAGTTCGAGCTGTGTCAGGACGCACGGGCTTTGGCCATAACCGAATGACGATGGTTTGTGTTCGGTTGCGCCTGTGGCAACGATCAAGACGCCATGTTCGATCTTCTCGGCCGCATCAGCGCCATCACGCTTCAATTCACTTGTGAAGTTGCCGACAAAGCCCGAAAGCCGCGCGACGGTTGTTTGAAGACGGACGTTGATTCGCGGCTCGGTCTCGGCGCGCTTGATCAGGCCGCGCAGGAATTGCTGAACGTCGCCGCCTTCTTGCAGCATGTGAATGTCGTTCAGCGTTCCGCCCAGCCGGTCGCTTTGCTCGATCACATTGACGGAAAAGCCTTGTTCGGCTAACGAAAGAGCGGCTGTCAGGCCCGCCAATCCACCGCCAACGATGAGCGCGCCCTGCCGCACGGCAATCGTTTCTTCCTGCAAAGGCGAAAGATTGGCCGCGCGCGCCACGGCCATTCGCACCAGATCAACCGCTTTGGCGTTGGCGGCGTCGGGCCGGTCGGCATGAACCCACGAGCACTGGTCGCGGATATTGGCCATTTCGAGCAAGCACGGATTCAAGCCGGCTTCGCGCAGCGTGTCGCGGAAAGTCGGTTCGTGTGTTCGCGGCGTGCATGAAGCGACGACGACGCGATTGAGACGGTGCTCGGCGATCTTCTCGCGCATCTGCGCCTGAGCGTCGTCGGCGCAGGCATAGAGGGTATGCTCGGCATAGGCGACGCCCGGCAGTTTCTGCGCGCGCTCGACGACTTTCTCGACGTCAATGACCGACGCAATGTTGCTGCCGCAATGGCAGACGAAAACGCCGATGCGCGACGGTTCGCCTTTCACGTCCCGTTCGGGCGGATAGACTTTCGTGCGGAGCAGCGAACCGCGCGCGGACGCCAGAAGCGCCATGGCCTCGGCCGCTGCTCCGCTCGCCTGGACCACCGAGTCCGGAATATCCTTGGGTTCCTCGAACGTGCCCGCGACGAAAACGCCGGCGACCGACGTGCGCACCGGCGCGAGCCGGTCGGTCGCCGCAAACGCCCACTCGTTGAGCCGAATGCCCAGTCGCTCGGCCTGTTCGAGCAACCGCGCGCTCGGCTCGAGGGCCGTCGAGAGAATGACGAGATCAAATTCTTCTTCGACGCGTTTCATCGCCGCGTCCACATAGGCGACGCGAAGCGCGTGGGCGACGGGCATCGGGAACATGCGCGAGGGAATCGCCCGAATATAGCGGACGCCCATGCTCTTTGCGCGCTCGCAATAGCGGTCGAAATCCTTGCCGAATGCCCGCAGGTCAATATAGAAAATCGTCACCTCAACGTCGGGCTCGTGCTCCTTGACCAGGATGGCTTGCTTCGTCGAGGCCATGCAGCAGACCGAGGAGCAATAGTCGTTGCCGCACGTTGTGTCGCGCGATCCCACGCATTGGATGAAAGCGATGCGGCGCGGTTTCTCCAAATCTGACGGCCGCCGCAAAGCCCCGAGCGTCGGCCCCGAGGCCGAAAGCATCCGCTCGAACTGCAAGCCGGCGATGACGTTCGGATAGTGACCGAAGCCGAATTCGCCTTTGATCTTGGCGTCAAACGCATCGAAACCGGGCGCCAGGATGATGGCGCCGACCTCGACGTCGAATTGTTCGTCGCGCTGGTTGTGCTCGATGGCGTTCCGTTTGCAGGCGCGCACGCATTCCATACACTCCGAGCACAAGCCGCAGTTCAGACAGCGCGCGGCCTCGCGCTTGGCCAATTCTTCATTATAGCCCGAATGGGTAAGCGCCATGCGCTCATTCCGCGCCACGCCGCCGTCGGCCAGCATCTGCTCGAACCGCACGCGATCCTGCTCGTTCCATTGCGGACGCCTGGGTCCCGCCTCGCCGGAGACAAGTTTCGGTTCGGGCAACGTTTCGCCGGAGAGATAGCGAATCATCGCGTCGGCGGCGCGGCGTCCGGCGGCGATTGCCTCGACAAGCGTGCCGGCCCCGACGACCACGTCGCCGCCGGCAAAAACGCCCGGCCGGCTGGTTTGCATCGTCTCGGGATCAATCTCGATCGTGCTCCATTTCGAGACGCGCACCGCCGCAGCGCCGGCGGCCTCGCCGGTTCTTTTTTGTAGATACGAAGTGTCGGGCGTCTGACCGATCGCGATGAGGACCGTGTCAAACGGCAGAACGTATTCCGAGCCTTCAATCGGGATCGGGCGTCGCCGACCGCTTGAATCCTTGTCATCCGAGAGGCGCATGCGGATACATTCGACACCCGTCACGCGCCCGTTGCTTCCGATAATCTTGGTCGGCTGTGTCAGGAAAACGACTTTGATGCCTTCGTGAATAGCCTCGGCGACTTCGAGCGGGTCGGCGGGCATTTCGTGTCGCGTGCGCCGATAGAGAATAGACACCTCGGCAGCCCCCAAACGCTTGGCCATGCGCGCGACGTCCACCGCGGCATTACCGCCGCCGACGACGGCCACGCGCTTTCCCAATGCGACGGGCTCGCTCAAATTGGCGCGCCGAATGAAATCCAAACCGACCCGGACGCCTTCGAGATTCTCGCCCTGGATGCCCATGCGATTGCCGATATAGGCGCCGGTGGCGACGAAAACGGCGCGATAGCCTTCACCCGAAAGCCCCTCGAGGGTAATGTTTTCGCCCAACTTCATGCCGGTTTGGATTTCGACGCCGAGAGAGCGGATCGCCTCGATCTCGGCGTCCATGATCCGCCGCGGCAAACGAAACTCAGGAATGCCCAGGCGCAACATGCCGCCGACAACGTCGCTGGCTTCGAAAACGGTCACGCCGTAACCGGCGCGCGCCAGACGGTCGGCCGCCGCCAGTCCCGCCGGTCCGGCGCCGATGATCGCCACACGCTCGTTGCGTCGCTCGATTTGCACCGGTTTGGGCGTCCAGCCGATTTCAGCCGCTTTCTCAACCGCGAAACGCTTGAGCGCTCGAATCGCAATGGGATCATCATAGCGACCGCGCTCACAGACGGACTCGCACGGGTGGTGACAGACGTAGCCGCAAATCGAAGGAAACGGGTTGGTCTCGCGGATGAGTTCCATCGCCTCGCGATATTTGCCGGCGTGAATCAGCGAAATGTAGCCTTGCGCGTTTTGTCCCAGCGGGCAGGCCATCCGGCACGGCGGGCGTTGCTGCTTTTCGATTGCCACAACATTGGGAACTGATTGCGCATAGGGACGATCAATCGCCTTGTGTCGTCCGATGCGGCAGTCGAGCAGCCCCTTGAGTTCGACGGGACATGCCGGAATGCAATCGCCGCAACCATTGCATTCTTTTTCATTCACGAAGCGCGGGCGGCGCCGAAGCGTGACCGTGAAGTGGCCCGCTTCGCCCTTGACCGACTCGATCTCGGTCAGCGTATGCAGGTCAATATTGATGTCGCGCGCGCACTGAACGAGTTGGGGCGAGAGAATGCACGTGGCGCAGTCACCCGTGGGAAACGTCTTGTCCAACTTGGCCATTGCGCCGCCGATGCTGGGCGCCGACTCGGCCAGATGGACGCGAAAACCGGCCGCCGAGAGATCGAGCGATGCCTGGATGCCCGCGATGCCGCCGCCGCACACCAGAACGGCTCCGACCGGAGACGGCGCCGAATGTTGAGTGCTGAGTGCTGAGTGCTGAGTGCTGAGTTTATCCATCACGCGATTCTCTCACTGCTTCTTGTGTTTCCGATTCTGCCTTCTGCCTCCAGCCTTCCCAAACGCCCACAAGGGGCTAAGCTACGGGCATTCCGACCTTTTCGAGAACGGCGCGCGGGCTGACGACCAACTTGCCCAGGCCGAGCGCTTTCGGGTCGAGGCCGAACGCCAGACCGAGCAGTTGCGTGAAATAGAAAACCGGCAGTGTCAGGTCGCGCCCGGCAGCCCGCGCGCTTTCGCGCTGACGAAGATCGAGATTCGACTGACAAAGCGGACAGGCCACGGCGACGCAGTCGGCGCCGGCGCGCTCGGCCATTTCCAAAATGCCAAACGCGAGCCGCCGCATCACGTCGGGCGATGTGAGCGAGAGTCCCGCTCCGCAACATTCGACTTTTGCCGGCCAGTCCACGGGTTCGGCGCCAACAGCCCTGATGAGGCGATCGAGCGCCGTGGGATGCTCCGGATCATCAAAGGCCACGATTTTTGGCGGCCGCGTGAGCAGGCAGCCATAGTAGGCCGCCACCTTCAGTCCGGTCAGCGGCCGTTCGACGTAGTCGCGGATCAGATCGAGGCCGAGGTCGTTCACAAGCACATCCAGAAGGTGGCGGACGCGCACGGTGCCGCGATAGGGCTGCCCGATGACCTCATCTACGCGCTGGCGGACGTCGCCCTCGCGCGCCATTTCCTCGTTGGCCGCCCGCAAGCGGCTGTAGCACGCCGCGCAGGTCGTCACGACGTCGCATTCCATCGGCTCGGCCTTGAGCAAATTGAGGGTCGGAAGCGCCACCGCCAGCGTCGAGTTGGTTGCATGGCCGGGCGACGACCCGCAACAGACCCAGCCCGGGATTTCCTCGAGCTCGATACCCAATCGCTCGCAAACGGCCTCGGTGGACTTGCGGAAGTCGCGCGCCGTCGAATCGAGAGAACATCCTGGAAAAAATGCGTATTTCACCGGGTCATCCTTTTCGGAGGTTGGAGGCGAGAGGTTGGAAGTGAGAAATTTTAACCTCCAACGTCTAACCTCTCACTTCTGTTTCTCGGTGCGTTCAAAAACCTCGCGCACGGCTGCGCAATCGGCGCCCTTTGGCGGCAATAGCGCGATTTTCCCTTTTGCCAACATCGTCGGAAGCTTTTCGACGTCTCGCAGGAACGCGCCGCTTCGCATTTTGAAGCGCAGCAGCATTCCCATTTCATAGACGCGCCCATATTGGCGCACGCTTTTCAGAAACGCCTCATTGAAGATCGCCTCGGGCGTTGCCGCCGGCGCTGCGCCCTCGACGATCGCCCGCCGCCGCAACACATCCATCACTTGGGCCAGATCAATTCCCATCGGACAGCGCGCCGTGCAGGCCGCACAGGTCACGCACAGCCAGATTGCCCGCGACGACAATACTTCCCTCGCTTCGCCCAGCAGAATCAGCCGAATGATCTGACTGGGCAGCCAATCGCTGGCGAAAGCGATCGGGCAGCCGCTTGCGCATTTTTGGCACTGGTAACACAGGCTGATCTGTGTTTCGGGCCGCCGCTCCAGTTCCTCGATCAACGATTCTTTCAGTTTATCGTCCACTTCAGCCATTACGTTTCCCTTCCGCCTTTCTTTCACTCACTCAAGCCGTCCGCTTCGGCTTCGGCTACGGCAGCAGCGGCCGGCATGACCTTGCGATAGACTTCACGCGGCCGTCGTCGCTCGCCGTCCACGACGAGCAGATCGCGCTCAATGGAAATGCCGAACAGCCTTTCGTTCTCTTCGAGATAGGGAAGGATCAACCGCCAATCCGCGCCGTTCAATTCGGCAAACTTGCCGCCGTTCAATTGGGTTTCGACCAACTGGCGGCGCGGATCGCGCACGTAGATCGCTCCGCCCGAAGCGAGCGAAAACAGATTGCTGCCCGGGTAGGGGAGCGGCTGCTCGCGCAAACGCCCCTGGGCGTCGAACGCCATGCCGTTGAGGACGACGAAACCGCCGCCTTCGAGCGGATTGCCCGCCATGAATGATTCGGCGAGAAAGTCCAGACACGTCCCGTTGATCACCACGCGCGGCCGGCCGACCGCGTTGATCAATGGGCGGCCCGCCGCATTGCCGAGCACGTAGATTTCGCCGCCCTTTGCGCCGTAAAGGAACGTCTGTCCCACGTCGCCATGAATGACCAACTTGCCCGCTTTGGCAATCTGGCCCACCTGGTCCTGCGTGTTGGCGTGAACGTGAAGTTCCAGGCCGTCAATGCCCGAAGCGGTGTAGTCGCCCGGGTTGTCGTAAAGATCGAGGCGGACATCTCGTGTGGCCGGGCCGAATCCGCAACCATGGAATCGCTGTCCGCGAATTGCATACGAAATGCATCGTCGCCACCCAAGCCGATAGGCCGCGACGAGCAAAGCCGCGTCACTTTCGTCGCCTTCGGCGGGAAAACCGCGCGCATCCACCACCAGAATCTGCTCGCCCGCCATCGGAGCGCGCAACGTTGCCCGATGCTTCACCGTGATCCGCCGATAGCGGCTCGTTCCGCCGTCGCTCAGCAACGGCGCGTTGTCGAACAGGCGGTGGAGCGCCGACCGAACGACGTGGAGAACCCAACTGCGCTTCTTGTCGCCGGTGTCATAGCGGCGGTCGTTGGCCAGCGTCAGCGCCTCGATGGCGGTCTGTCGGCGCGCGTCGTCGGTCGCCAGAGCGACCACAAGATCGGCCAGCCACCGCAGACGATCATAACCTGTGCTCGAAAGGCTTTCGGTCAACAGCCTGAAGATTGCCCAGACATCGCCCTGGCCGAGAGGCCCCCCAACCCGCTCGCGCTCGGTAGCGGCCTGGGCCGGTGGTGTAACCGCCGTCCGAATGTCGCAAACGATCTGTCCGGCCGGCGGCGAAACAACCCGTCCAAACTTGTCGGTGCAAACGAGCGGCAACGCGATTTCTGATCGCGGATTTTGGATTGCGGGTTGCGGATTCTGGGGGACCGGAAGGGTTTGGTCTCGCGCGCCGTTTTCGCGCGAGATGGTGAACATGAAAGCGCCGCCGTCCGTATGGCTGCCGCCGCGCGCGTTCCAATACAGATCGGCTACCGGACAGAAACGCGGATCCTCGGCCGCCAGACTGTGCAACGTCGCATCAATGGCCTGTTTCTCCGAGCAGATCAGGCCGACCGAGACATCGCCTTGCTGGAGAGCGAACACTTGGGGCCGCAGCATCGCGGTGTCGGTGATCCCCAATAATTGAAACTGGCGGGTCTCAGGCAGACTGCGCGCAATGATGAAAAACCACGGACCATCGGGCGAGCCGTGGATGTGTGTGGCCTGGATTTGCCGGTAGATGCGCTGCTTCTCTTCGGGCAACCGGTCAAAATCCAATTCCGTCGTCGGCGCCATCGCCTCGATGATATACTCGACCGGGTATTGATAGACGCGACTCCACAGATCGAACAGCAGAACCGACACCTCGGTGTCGGTCAGGAACTGCGGCCGGATGTTGCGCTGCGCCAGGTATTCGGTCACCGACAGATAGTTGGCGAAGTCGCCGTTGTGGACCAGCGCTTCGTTCAGGCCGATGAACGGGTGCGCGCCGCCGGGATGCCAGACGCGTCCCTTGGTGGGATAGCGCTGGTGGGCGATCCAGACGTGCGCCCGCGTGTTTTCCATGCAGTAGAACTGAACGACTTGTTCGGCATAGCCGACGATCTTAAGAATCAGCAGGTTGCGGCCATGCGAAAGGACGAACGCCTGCTTCTCGCCGAGCGAGGCGTAGAAGCGTTGGTTGAGCCGAAACGAATTTTGATACACGAACTCGTCTTCGATCTGGCGCGGCGTCAGCGCATCGAGTTTGTTGTCGCGCGCGAATTGCTCGAGGACGTGGGGCTTGACCCGCACGAAATAGCGCATGACATCGGGCGGGCGCGGGGCCAGGTCGGCGATGTCGCGATAGTCGCCGACCGTCGGCACCATCGTCTCCTGGTCCACCGTGAAATAGGGTTGAATGAACTCGCGCTCAATCGGGCGGCGCGCCGCAGAATCGAGCAGCGCGATCTGAAGGATATAGTTCTCGTCGAGGATTCGGCGCGAGACGCCGTGTTGCTCGGGCACCAGTCCGACCGCCGCAATGCCGCCGCCCTTGCCGTTGCCGCGATTGCGCATTTGGATCGAAGGCTCATAGATGTGGCGGCCGCGCACCGGAATGTTGCACGCAAAGCCGGTCACGCCGCAGCCGCCTTCGGCTTCGAGCGATTGTTGCGAGAGCGAAAAAGACTCACAATCCTCGGCCAGGCGGCGACGCGATTGTAGCAAGGCATCCACGCGGTTCATTGCTCGATCTCCGAACAGCAAAGCGGTGTCGTGCCACCGCACTCCAAATTCATTGCTTGGCCTCCGAGCCTTCGTAATCCAGATGAACCAGCAGATCGGTCCGACCGCGCAGATCGCCGATCGAAGGCAGCCCCAACCGCCACAGAATGGCGATCAATCGCTCGCGCCAGGCATTATACATGTTGATCAGGCGTTGGCCCGCCCAGTCGAGCGGCATCGTTTCGACCAGCTCGGGGTCGGTGGTCGCGATGCCGCGCGCGCAGCCGCGTCCGCTCTCGCAATTGGCGCACCGAATGCAGCCGAGCGCGACCATTTCGGCCGTGCCGATGACCGCCGCGTCGGCGCCCAGCGCAATCACCTTGGCCACGTCGTCGGGGGTTCGCAGTCCGCCGCTGGCGACGACCGTGATTTCGTCGCGAATCCCCTCGGCGAGCAGAAACTGGTGAACGCGCGGAATGGCATATTCAATCGGCATTGCGATGTTTTTCTTCGCAATGTCCGGCGCAGCGCCGGTCCCGCCATAGCTGCCGTCGAGATGAACGATATGAGCGCCCGCATAATAACTTCCAACCGCGACCATGTCCACGTCGGTCGGTGTCGAAACCTTGACGGAAAGCAGCGCCCGCGGATTGATGTGGGCGATCCAATCCAAATGCTTTTTGTGGTCTTCGACCGAATAGACGCTGTGGAAAGGAAAGGGCGAAAAGAGCGGATAGCCGACGACGGCCTCGCGCATTGCCGCGACGGCCGGCGTCACCTTGTCGGCCAGCAGGTGCCCGCCCAATCCGGGTTTCGCGCCTTGCGCGTATTTGAATTCAATGATCGGCGCTCGGTGGATGGTCTCCTCGCGCACGCCGAACAGCCCCGTTGCCACTTGCGTGATGACGTGTCGCGCATAAGGAATCAACGGGTCGGGATAGCCGCCTTCGCCGGTGCAGGTGAAGGTATCCCAGGCCTCCCCGGCGCGCGCTTTGGCCAGCATCGTGTGCAGGCTGACCGAGCCAAAAGACATTCCGCCGCCGTAGAACGGCACGCCGATGGACAGCGGTGGCCGGCCGTTGCCGCGGTGGTTCAGCAAAACGCGCGTCGAAATGTCGTCCTTGCGCAAGTGGGACAGGTTGTTAACCTGTCGCCCTTCTTTCTGTTCATTTGACAGGTTGGCAACCTGTCCGACGGTATCCGGAAAGCGAAAGCGCATTCGATCGAAGCCACCGCCCGATTCCCCAATCGCCGACTCGAGGTGGGGACCCGGCATATGCCCCGTCTCGGCTTCCCACCACGTGGCCACAATCAAATCCGCGGTCCAGCGCCAGTCGCCCAACGTCTCAAAGACGGGATTGACCGAGAGAGTCAATGCGCGGACCGGACACGCCTCGATGCAATAGTGGTTGGTCTCGCGGCACGAAAACCCGATGCAGCGATAGTCGCGCGGACGCGGCATCTGGCGGCTGCCTCGGCTCAGCAAGTGAACGCCGTAAGGACACAGTTCCTCACAGCGTCCGCACCGTATGCAAGCCGCCGAGCGATAGACGCGGAACTTGCCGATCTCGTTGCGATAGCGCGGCGGCGCGGGTCGAATCTCCGGCCCCGCCTGTCGTTCAACTTCCACTGGTGCGGTCGAAACGCTCATAAGTGTTTTCCTATGTCGGATAGGTTGGGAACCTATCTTGCCTTGGTTCGCACCTACAAGACAGGTTGACAACCCATCCTATTTCTTCTTTCCAAAAAGGGGCGCGAAAATCTCGCGCTCCAGATCATCAAGAAACATGGCGCGTCCGGCCTCGCCGCGAAGCCGCCGGACCTCCCGCATGCCCATCGCACCCATCACTTCGAGCAATTGCAAATGCCACGCCGAGACCAAATTGGTCATCCGCGCGACCGCATAGTCGCAATCGATCGCCTGCAACTCCACCGGACAGGTTTCGCCGTTCTCACACGCCCGGCACAGACGACACTCCAAGGCGATAATCAGCGGCAGATTGATCGCCACCATGTCGGCGCCGCAAATGATCGCCTTGGCCATGTGTTCCGCCAGAGCGATCCCTCCGGTCGAGATCAACGTCACTTCGTCGCGCAGCCGCAGTTCGAGCAGATGCTTGTGAATTTCGCGCAGGACGGTGCGGGCGTGCCGCGGACGCGCGCCGTTTTGTTCACGCCCGTGCGCGTCAAACGCGATGTGGACGACTTCCGTCCCTGCCTTGGCCAACTCGCCGATTCGCGCCGCACTCTCCGGCGTGGCCTCGATGCGGATGGCCACAATCGCATCGGGGTTGACTGCCCGAATTCGCGCAACCGTTTCTGCGACTCGATTGCTATCGCGAATTTCCACCATTTGCGCCGCGCTGATGAGGTTCTCGTTCAAACGGCCTGTGGCATCCGACAGCAGTGGAACAATCGAGCGCTGAATCTTGAGTGCTGAGTCCTGAGTGCTGAGTCCTGAGTGCTGAGTTGAAAGCCACTCCTCGGGTACGATGGCGCGAAGGCCCGTTCGCGAGGCCGCTTCAATCACTGTCGCATAGAGTCGTTCGCTCGCCCATGGGGCGGGCAAGCAATCGAAGAGAATCGGCAGAGGCGATTCGATAAATGGCGGCGGCGACGAAATCAACTGCCCGTCGTCGAACCGCAGAAACGGCGCCTTGCGACCGATGTCCACGAGCGTGCTGATATACTCGCGTCCATGAATGCCGTCGCGCGTGGGCCGCACGATTTCCGACATGTCGGTCCACATCGCGTCGAAACCGCGTCCGGCAAATCGTCCCCGATAGCCCGCTCCCGAAACCGGAATGTGTCCCGTCTCGGCCTGGAACCAGGTCGCCACAATCACGTCGGGAGTATAGTATTCGTCGCCCAATCGCTCATAGTCGGGATTGACGATGCGCGTGAGCAATCCCTTGGTGCAATTCTGGACGCAGTTCAGGCAGCCTTTGCACTGATAGAGATAGTCGAGAAAACTGCGCTCGGCTTTTAGATAGTCCGTTTCATTGCGATAGAGATCATAGACGCAGGCGCGCTTGACGCAGTTGTGGCAACCCGCGCAATCCTCGCGCCACTCCACAATGCCCAAGCGCCCAACCGGCCGAAATCGCGGCGGCGCATTCTTGGTATGAATATGATACCGCTCAGGCATTTGTAGCTATTCCATTTCGAGTTTCGAGTTTCAAGTTTCAGGTTTCCCGTTCAGCCTTTTGCCTTCAGCCTTCATCCTTTCTTCAGTTCCGCCCGCTCGATTACCTCGACCGCCGCGGCCATGTCGCCTTCGGTCATCAGGCAGAAGCCGCGGACGCCATCGAGCGCGCGCAAGCGACCGATCAGCTCAACGGCAACGGCGACGGCCTCGCTTTTTTGCTTCTCGGACGCGACCGATTCGAGTCGCTTGATCACGGCGTCGGGAATCTCGACGCCCGGCACTTTCTCGCGCATCTCGCGCGCTTTCGCCGCCGAGGGTGGAACCAGAATCCCCGCCAGAATCGCGGTCTTGGCCGCGCTGCCCGATTGTTTCAGCGATCCAAGCCATTGCCCGAACGCATCGGCATCGAACACCGGCTGCGTGACGATGAAATTGGCGCCGGCCTGGACTTTTTTGGCCATCCGCATCGTCTGCATCTCGGCCGGATCGGCTTTCGGGCTGGCCGTGGCTCCGAGGCAGAGGTCGCATGGGCCGATCGTGCGCCCCTCTTCGAACAGAACGCCTTCGCGTCTTGCGCGATTCAGGACCGACAGCAATTGCACCGAATCGAGATCGAACACGTTGCGCGAGGCCCGCTCGCGTCCGAGCGTCTGGTGGTCGCCAGACGTGCAAAGAAAATTGCGCAGCCCCAGCGCGCAGGCGCCCAGCACGTCGGACATCAGTGCGATTCGATTGCGGTCGCGCGTGGTCACGTGGACAATCGGCTCGGCGCCTTCGGCGCGCAAAAGTGCGGCCGTGGCCACCGCCGACATCATGATCTCCATGCGGTTGTCCACAACGCCCACGGCGTCCACCTTGCCGCGCAGTTGGGCGGCCGCTGCTTTGACCGCCTCGGCGTCGGGACGCGACGGCGGCAGATATTCGGCCACCACGACCAACCGTCCTTCGCGCAAAATCCGCTGCAACTGTCCTGTTTCGCTCGTCATTTCGACTTTACCTTTTTCCGCAGGATAGGTTGGCAACTATCGAAACTCTCCGCCGATCTCCCAATCACTGAATTGACAGGCTGCTCACCTATTCCACCACTGCGACCGGATTCTCGGGCAGGGCGCTGAGACACGCCACCGCCTGCTCGATCAGACCCGGCACGTCGCGCCCTTCGGCTCCCGCCGCGGCGTGCAGGAGAATCAAACGCTCGTGGCCCAGACCGATTTCGTCAAGCAATTGCCCGACGTGGCGCACTCTCACCTGTGCCCGGTAGTTTCCTTCTGACAATCGGCACT
>Ga0315277_10007732_pt1 | contig 13901 bp, 6 predicted proteins | sample YL17G05_15_MG_FD_203695 | JGI IMG/M metagenome (GOLD analysis project Ga0315277, IMG submission 203695) | Sediment microbial communities from Yellowstone Lake, YNP, Wyoming, USA - YL17G05_15 | ecosystem: Environmental > Aquatic > Freshwater > Lake > Sediment | place: USA: Wyoming | collected... | reverse complement strand
CAGAAAGACAACGTGGTTGGAGACGACGTGGTTGCTTCGCTACGCTGCGCAAACCACGGCACCCGCCAGGAAAGAGACAGAGAAACAACGTGGTTGCTCCGCTGCGCTGCGCAAGCCACGGCACCCCGCTACGCTGCGCAAACCACGGCACCCGGCACGTGGTTGCTTCGCTACGCTGCGCAAACCACGGCACCCCGCTACGCTGCGCAAACCACGGCACCCTTTTCGCACGTGGTTGCTTCGCTGCGCTGCGCAAACCACGGCACCCGGCGCAAACCACGGCACCCGGCCCTACTCCTTCGGCCAGTCGATCTTGTCGTACCCCGGGTACACCACCGACGCGCCGTCATCGTAGTGCCACACAACGTCGGTCCACGTCCACGGGCGAACGGTGAACTTCAGCGCATTGTCCGCCGTGACTCGCGTAGCCCCGCCGGCGACGGGCGACTCGGCCGCCTTCACTGTGACCTCCACCGGCTCGCCCTGGCGGAGGTCCTTGAACTCGATCCAGTCCGGAGGGCGGTGCGCGTCGCGGAATCTCCTGGCATACCGGGCGACGGCCGCGGTCTGCTCATCGACCTTCTTGATGTCCGTCGCGTTGTAGAGCTGGTACAGGCGGTGCAACTGCCGGGGCTTGGCCAGGTCCTCGTTGCCCCATATCACGCTGCACTGGTACATCCACGGGTAGTGCTCGTCGCCCGGGCCGGTCAGCGTGACGTTGCCGCCCTTCCATCCCAGCGTGCACTCCCCGTGGTTCTTGATGCCCAGGTGGTGCATGCTCCGGAACATCCGCCACCAGTACGGCTGGCAGGCGACGGCGGAGTCGGTCGTCCCAGCCAGCATCGGGGCATAGTCCACGCCTTGAAGCCCCGCGAACCCGCCGTCCATCAGGACGAAGTCAAAGCCGAGCTTCTTGCTCATCACCAGCGTCGGCCACATGACGCGGTCCCACCAGGCGCTGGCCATGCTCATGGGGACCCACTGGTAATGCGTGTTGGACGGCCAGCTTCCGTCGCGGCGCCTTCTCACCCAATCGGTGTTCTGGCGGAAGATGGGGATGCCCCGCTCCTTCAGGAGCGCCACGACGTCCGGGTACTTGCAGGAGTTGTACCCGTAGTACGTCTCGGCCGTGGGCATTCGCCGGCTCAGGGCGCTGACGATGCTGGTCTTGACCACCTCAGGCCGGTACCAGAAGCCGCAGACCATCCCGGCGGCGCGGAGCTTCCCGCAGCCGGCGTTGATCTGCGGGTTGCAGTCGTGGTTCTCGTCCAGCCGGTAGGCGTCGTCCACGGTGTACGGCACGGCGTGCCAGAAGTCGTGGAAGATGTAGAACCCGTCAAACCCCTTGTCCTTGAGCCTGGCGATCTGCTTTTCCGCGTGTGCGACCGGCCCGCCGTCGCGCTGGATCGCGCCGAGCGTGCCATCGACCGTGGTGGCGGCCAGCGTGTCCTGCACGCCCATCCGGCGCGACACGTCGCCGTATGCCTCGAAGCGGGCGTTGACGTATCGCTGCGGAAGCGGCTGGGACGTGTCGGGGGCGTAGAGGTACTCCACCGTGTCCACGGTGGTCCGCTTGCCGGCGACGGCCATGTCCCAGGCGAGGTTCGGCCAGACGCCGTCGGCGCCCTGCTCGACGTAGGTGCTGGAGTTATTCGTGCAGTGGTAGTAGAGGCTGCGTGCGGCGATGGTCAGGCTGCCTGTGCCCCACTCGTAGAAGATCAGCGGGCTGGACTGGAGGCAGTCCTGGTTGGGGTGGTACCCGTACCCGCGGCGGGGCGGCTTGGGTCCCTGGAACAGGACCGCGAGGTTCTTGTCGCCGGAGAAGTCCACCACCTCGCACCCCGGGCGGCGGAACCCGCTGCTGTAGCTCACCACGGCCTTCCGCGAACCGTTCGGGCCCAGGCCGTTGTTCAGCATCACCTGGTATCCGTGCTTCAGCGCGCTGGGCATCTCCACCTCCACCAGCCGCGCCAGGCCGTGATACTTGCACCCGTGCCGGTCCCGCTCGATGGGCCACCAGGTCTCCCACACCTGGACGTAAATCCATGCGCGGTATCCCATCGCCGACAGCGGCTGCCAGTAGTGGAACGTGACGCGGTCTCCGTCGATCTGCGGCGGGAACCATCGCGGTTGGGCGTCGTGGTTGTACCTGCTCAGCGGGAGGGTCATCGGGTCGGTGATATACGGGTGCTTGGTGCCGAACTGGGCGTCGCGATAGTCCGCGTTCAGCGGCTGGATTGGGGCGTGGGCCGCCTCCTCGACCGGCGTCTTGTCGTCCTTCAGTCCCAGGGGGGGAATGATGGTCGGCAGCCCGCGGTCGTCGAACTTCCCGATGTCCAGCCCGTTGCCGAAGGGCAGGGGATAGACCAGGTGCGCCCCGTCGCGTGTCTTCCAGTCCACAGGGCGGAAGCCGTCATAGACCAGCTCCTGGCCGTCGGGGAAGACGACCTTGGCCGAGGTCGGACCGATGAGGACGTCCTTGAACTCGCCGAACGAGAGCGTGTCGCCCGGCTTGGTCTCGGTCTTGGTCTTCACGAACGGCTTGAGGTGGACGATCTTCGCCGCGCCCACGGCCCGCGGTGTGACGGTGGCAGTGTTGCCGGGCGGGGTCTGGTTTCCATCCTTCAGGACGCCCACCACTGCGAAGGCGTACTCCGTGCCGTTCTTGAGGCCGGCAACCACCAGGCTCGGCTCCGTGAGCGGGTCCTTGCCGACCGTGCCTTTCTCCGGCTTGAGCTGGAGCACCTTCCAGCCGACGACGCGATCGTCCTCCAACTGGAGGTTCCACCGCAGGTACGCCCTGCCGTCGCCCGCGTCGGCGCAGAGGGCCGTGGGGCCGAGCACCGGCAGCGGCGGCAGCTTGAGATTATCCTCGGTCATCGTTCGCACTCCTTGAGGGGAACCGGAGGAGCAGCCCGAAACGGCGCCGACCAGACACGCGCACGCTAACAGCAAACCAACCCTAAGCCTGCACTCGCAACCTGCGCTCTTTGGAGACATTCCTACGCTCCTGACGCGAGAACTTGGGTCCCACGGCTGCCTTGTCTGCACCCGTGCGATGATTCGCGACGAGATCCACTGACTCACGGCTGCAAACGACGCAGTTGTGGCACCGGCCCCGGCGCCGATGATATCCGCTTGCCTGGGTGTCACGGGCTTGCCGTTCCGCGACGTTTCCGCGTTCCGCTCTACCTCCCGGTCGCCCGGATCAGCGCATCCACCGCCTTTGCGGCGTCATCACCGTCCGCCGCGACGTGCAGCTTCTGCCGGACGACCCTGAACTCTCGCTTGACGGGGCGGATGATGAACTCCCGGTTCCAGTATCCGCCGCCGACCTGTCGCCCATTTGAGTCGATCAGCGCGTATCGCCGCGACAGGGCGATCACCGCCCGCCCCTTTCCCGGCCAGGCGTAACTGGTGGTGAAGGGCAAGTGCCCCCCGTACGTGTTGCCCCAGTTCCAGTACGAGCCGTGCAGGGCCAGGTCGTTGTTGGTCCACTCGCTGCCGATGAAGATCAGGACCTTGTCGTATTCCTTGACGTTCTGGTCGCCGCGGGGGTCCTTCTCGACGACTGCCGCCTGCTCGATGCCCTGCGCGTCGATGCCGAACGTCTCGCGGAGGAACGCCGCCAGCTTCTCCGCGGCGGGCCTGTTGCCCGCGTCACCATAGCTGATGAGGACCGTCTCCTTCCTCCCAGGTTCCAGTCCCGCTTGCGGCTTGGCGGGCTTACCACCAGGTGTAACCGGGAGGGGAACCGGTTTTCCCAGTGCCTCCAACCACGCGCGAATCTCCTTCTCGTTCAGGATGACGACCGGTGGAGGCGGTGTTCCTCCAGCGAGCGCCTTGCACCGGGCGAGCACGTCTTCCTTGTCTCGACCTGGGAACGGGTCCTGGCCGAAGAGGTCCACCTTGGGCGTCTCGCTGTACGCGAGCATCATGATGTGCCCGCTGGGCAGCGAAACCGTGAGACTCACGCCGTCCTTGTCCCGCTCGAAGCCCACCGGCACGTCGCGGCCGACGTCCCAGATTGCCTGAATCCGTGGGTTGTTGATGCGGCACTTGTACGTCCGCTGCGAGAGCAAGATGTTCACCGTCCCCCGCGGGCCGATGTAGTGCACCTCGCGAGTGGAGATGCCCAGGTACTTCGTCGCGACGCCCTCGCGATGCCGCGGGTAGAACCGGATGGCCAAGTCCGGCGTTTCTCGCTCCAGCACGGTCTCATGGTCCGCGCGCGGGTCGCCTACCGTCCGAACGTAGAACCAGTCGTTGGGGTCCTGGGAGAAACCCTTCAGCACGCTCAACCCCAGGGCCTGCGCCTCCTTACCCTTGAACCGCTGCACCTCGGCGTACTCCACGCCATAATCGGGACGATATCCCAGGTCGTCCACGATGAACTTCCGCAGCCAGGCGGTGCGGGCCACGAGCTGCGGCTCGCGGGCGAACGCGGTGTAGGTGCGGTAGAAGGCGACGCTGGTCCGGTCCGCCTCGACCGCCTCCCGGCCGAAGGGATAGCCCATCACCACCGCCTTGCCCTTGCCGTGCGGATGAACCGTGATGGCGGGAAAGCCCTTCTCGTAAGAGGCCAGCACCTTTGTCTCCGGCGAGGTGATGTCAAGGGCCTCGAAGGCGGGCCTGCGCGTCGTGCTCTGCGCCCACCCGCCGCTGTAGATTCCCCGGGGGATCGTGACCGTCAGGGGCGTGTCCCTGACCGGTTCGCTGACGGTTCCCTCCAGGCCCACGCCGAGCATCTTGGCCAGGGCCGACTCCTTGACGGCTCGGCCGTGGATGTCCAGCTTTCCGGGGATGGTCGAGCAGATCAGCGTACCCCCGCCGGCGACCCATTTTTCGATCTGGGCGGCGAGCTTCTCGTCCATCGCCCGCGCGTCGGGCAGGATAAGCACTTCCAGGCCCATGCCCTTGAGCTTGCCCTCGCGGACACAGTGCTCGTCGATCCGCGTGTAAGGCAACTTTGCTGCGTGCAGGAGCCAGTCCCAGCCGAGGTACTCGTAGTAGATCGGTCCGTCGAACAGGTCGAACGTCGAGCGCGGCAGGAGCAGGCCGATCCGCTCCGGCTGCGGGGCGGTGTTGGCGACCGTCGGGCCGAGCTGGTAGATGAGGCGGTTCGTCAGCCAGTGATTCGTGATCCCGTGCCAGCCGAGCTGGTAGTCCAGGTATCCGTGGGCGACCCAGGCGTAGAAATACCGCAGCAGGTTGCCCGGGTCGCGGAAGTTGATCCAGAGGTAATCCCGGAAGAGGCTTTCGATGCTGTCGCTTGGCCGCGTGCCGAAGCCCGGCGGGCCGACGCTGCGGATCATGAACGGCAGGCGATCGTTGTGCGGTCCGACTCCGGAGAACTGCGCCATGTCGTCGGCGAGGAAGCCGCCCCATTTCCTCTCCCCCTTCCCGGCGATCCCGTCGTGATCGCCCATCTGTCGCATCTCGGCGATGATGAGCTTGTCGCCGAACGCCTGCTCCACCAGCTTGCGCTTGACCGCAAGGTACTCCTGCACCCACGCCCGGCGGAAATGGAGGTAGTCGATCTTGATGACGGGCGGATAGTCAAACGGCAGCCGCCACTCGTAACCGTCCTGGTAGTCGTCGCCGAGCGCCTGGCGGATCGCCTCGACGGTCATGCGGTTGATCTCGCCGCCGTCCTGCGTCGCGGGGTCCTTCGGCCGGTACTTGTTCATCAGGAAACCGCCCCAGTCCCGTGCGGCTGTCCTGCGCGCCAGGAGGAACTCGACCAGATCGTCGTTCTTGATGAACTGCCGGTTCGGTGTCCCGCTCACGACCAGTTCGTCAGGAACGAGCGCCTCCTCAAAGGACTTGTGGTTAGTGCCCGCGGCCTTGTTGAACGCGTCGATCTTCTTGTACTTCTGGGAGAGGAACTTCTGCCACTGGACCTTCAGGAACTCCTTCCACGGATCGGCCGCCTTGGGCTCCAGGCTCCTGAAGGGAACCGGCATCTCGTCGAAGGACTTGTACTGCGTGCCTGCCGCCCGGTTCAGGCCCGCGATATCACCGTACCGGTCCATCATGAACTTCTGCCAGCGAGCGCGGGTATGGGCGGAGTAGTCCACCTCCTCCGGCAGTTCGGCGGAATCGCCCATCTCCAGGTGCACCGCGAGGATGGTGTCGTACAGCCCCTCCTTCTTGAGGTCCTCGGCCATTGCCTTGAGATACTCACCGTATGCCCTTGCCGTCGCGGCACTGAAAAGCTGGACGCCGCCCCAGGGCAGCATCTGCCCGGAGTCATCGCGCGTGATGAGCGAGAAATTGGCGTCACCGGCCAGGTGCGCGGGAAGCGGGGGGGCATACAGCGTCCAGATCCAGGACTCCTGTTTGCGCAGGACCGTCTCGCCGGGCAGCATCTTGTGAAGCGTGGGCAGCTCCAGGAGGAACTTGCCCCCGCGGTCCTTGACCATGCGGATGGTGCGATTCAGGCCGGTCCAGTCGTACTGCCCGGGTCCCGTGCAGTTGTGCCCCCACGCGCCAATCTGTTTCTCCGGGCTGAAGAAGACCTCACCCGCGGCGCGAAGCTTAGGCGCCACGTAAGGGGGTTCCAGCGAAAGGTTCTTCGCCCACCAGGATGCCGGCGAATTCGGATCCGGCTCCAGCGGCAGGCGGACGCCCGTCTTGACCCCCGCTTTGCGCCAAGCCTCGCGCTGGGCGTCTTGCCAGGGGATGCCCGCGATCCGTTGGGAAGAGATGCCCTTTGCGGACGCCAGGTCCGTCAGCTCCTTCCCTAGCGAAGCCTTCAGCGCCGCCGCGTCGGCGGAGTAAGCAAGCACTTCCTTTGCCGCCAAGGCCAGCTCGTTCCGCCAAAATTTCACCTCATCGGCCAACTGCGGTTCGTCGCGCGTATCCCGGCCGAAGCGGACGCCCTGAATGCCGTGGTCGATGCAGTAGAGCTTCTCGAAGACCTTGGTTCCGCGCTTGGCAATCGCCTCGGCCTGCCCGCGCCGGTCATCTTTGGTCCAGGGGCGCAGGTATGCGCTATAGGCCCGGCAGGCGAGGGCGTCATCCCACGCCGCCCCCAGGGCCATCCGGACCGATTCGCAATCCTCCGTCAGGGCGGTGACGGCCTGGTTCTGATACTCCGGCAGGACATCCGCCGGCACACCGACGGGTCGAACCGGCGCTGCGGTGCAGGAGGTCCCGACAAGCAGCCCTCCCGCCGCCAGCAGGCAGAACAGCGCGTGCGCCGGCTTTGCCATTTCCGACTCCTTCATCGCTTCCTGCGCGACGTGCGAACGAGCATGGGCATCATCGTGGCGCCCGGCCTGCAAGTCAATGCGGTCCCGCGCGCCGCCCCCGGGCTTTCCGGAGGGTGCATAAGCGTTTGGCGGGGCGTAGGAAGTTGGTCGTTCCGTCCCCGCCGGCCCGTGTGGGCAACCTGGCGCAGGGGTGCACAGACCGGCAGACGTCAAACACCCCGGGCAGGCGCCGTGTAGACGAGAAACACCCCGGGCAGGCGCCGTGTAGACGGGAAAACCCCGGCCAAGCGCCGTGTAGACGGGAAAACCCCGGGGAGGCGCCGTGTAGCAGGCCACGGCTTCAGCCGCCGTGTAGCAGGCCACGGCTTCAGCCGCCGTGTAGCAGGCCACGGCTTCAGCCGCCGTGTAGCAGGCCACGGCTTCAGCCGTGGTGCCGCGAGCCCCTCACCCCCGTCCCCTCCCCCCGCGGGCAAGGTCCAGGTTTGGCCGAAGGCGTCGAGACCGCGGGGGGAGGGGCAGGGGAGGGGGGTGCCGAAAACCACCGCTGAAGCGGTGGCCTGTTACACGACCGGAACATGGGAATCAGTTGGGCCCTTGGGGTTGGCCCGAACAAGGGCGTCCAGAGGGTTTCCACCAAGAAGCTTATACACCCCTTTCCGGAGGACTGCTTGACGGGGTCGGGCGCGGGGCCTATCTTGGCAGGAACTCCCTTGCCGCACAGGGAACAGTAGGAGAATGCCATGGACATCGTCAGCCTGCCCAGAGTCAGCACAATCGTTCTGGCTGTCTTCGTGATGAGCTTTGCCGGATACCGCGCTGCGGCTGCGGACGCCGCCAGGACGCTGGTGGTCGAAGCCGGCAAACACGCCCGCGCAGGCGTGCCAATGAGCGTCGCGATCACCGACGGCGCGGCCAAGGCGAAGATGAGGGACGGGGCGAAGGAAATCCCCTGCCAGGTGGCCGAGGGAAAGCTATGGTGGATACTCGACGAGCTCGCCGCCGGTGCGACCAGGACGTATGCGGTCGAATTCGGCGCCGAAAGCTCCGCGGACGCCAAGTCCGCCGCAGGCGAGACTCGCCGTGGCGAGGCCGTCGAGCTGAAGCAGACCAAGGAGACGATCGACGTCACGATCGACGGCAAGCCTTTCACCACGTATCACTTCACCAACCCCAAGATCGGCGCGCAGCAGTTGCGCCGGCCGTACTTCTGGCCCGTCCTCGGGCCCGACCAGGCTGAGATGACGCGCCCCTGGCCGTGCACCGACGCGAACCTCCCGGCCAACGTCCAGAAAGACCACCCGCACCACACGAGCCTGTGGGTGGCCTACGGTGAGGTCAACGGCGTCGATAACTGGTCGAACGGGGACAAGGCCGGGTGGCAGGTTCACAAGGAGTTCCAGGCCGTTGCGAGCGGGCCCGTCGTCGGGTACTTCCGCCAGGCGCTCGATTGGACGGCCGCCGACAAGAAACCCAACCTCGCCGAGGTGCGGACCGTTCGCATCTACCGGCTCGCCCACACGGGGCGCGTGATCGACCTTGAGGTCGCCCTTCAGGCGAAGTACGGGAAGGTGATCTTCGGTGACACCAAGGAGGGCGGCATCGTCTCGACGCGGATGCGGAGCGAGTTCGTCTCGGAGAAGAACCTCCCTGGCCGCCTGGTCAACGCGCAAGGGCTGGCCGGCGCGGCGGCGTGGGGAAAGCGGTCCGAGTGGTGCGATTGCTCCGGGCCCGTTGAGGGCAGGAAACTCGGCTACGCCGTCTTCGAGACGCCGGGAAACCTGCGATTCCCCACCTGGTGGCACGCGCGGACGTACGGGCTGCTCTCGGCCAACCCCTTCGGCACATCGAGTTTCGAGAAAGGCGCGCAGAAAGGCGACTACACCCTCGAGGCCGACAAGGAACTGACTTTGCGGTACCGCCTCTACTTCCACGCCGGAGACGAGAAGGAAGGCAACGTGGCCGCACGGTACGCCGACTACGCCGACCCGCCGAAGGCGACGTGGAAGTAGGGCGGTATTCTAAGCCTCGGCGCCACGGCTACGTCGTCTGAAGCCGCGAAAGACGCCGGCACTTCCGCACACGACGCAGCAGTGGCACCCGTCGCTACAGGATTGACGGACGACCGAGCCAACCGAGGAGCCGAGAATGTCTGGTGGCGGCGAATTGAGGCCGGAGGGGACGGGCGTGACCGGCTGGACCTGGTATCGGAGCCTGAGCAGGTACCACTGGTTCGTCCTGATCGTGGCGTCCCTGGGCTGGCTGTTCGACACGATGGACCAGCAGTTGTTCATCATCGCTCGCAAGCCGGCGATGGCAGAGCTGCTGGGAAGGAGCATCCTCGACCCGGAGATCGACCGCTTCAGCGGGTATGCCACGACCATCTTCATGCTCGGTTGGGCGACGGGGGGGCTGGTCTTCGGCATGTTGGGCGACCGCTGGGGACGAGCCAAGACGATGCTGGTGACGATCATCGTCTATTCCGCCTTCACCGGCCTGTCGGCCCTGTCGGTCACCTGGTGGGACTTCTCGATCTACCGGTTCCTGACGGGCATGGGGGTAGGGGGCGAGTTCGCCGCGGGGGCATCGCTGGTCGCCGAGGTCATGCCCGCACGCGCCAGGCCATACGCGCTGGGGTTCCTCCAGGCCCTTTCCGCGATCGGGAACATGACGGCTGCCTGCATCAGTTTCGCCCTTCCGCCGAAGGCGCAGATTCACGGTGTAGTGGGCTGGCGGCTGATGTTCCTGGTGGGCATCGTGCCGTCGATCCTGGTCATCTTCGTCCGGCGGCGACTGAAGGAACCGGAAAGCTGGGTTCGCGCCAAGGAGGCCCGCGCCTCAGGTCCCGTCGGCCGGCAGACGGTCCAGGCCTGCATGCCCCCGGCAGGTGGGCAGGCGCTGGGGCGGATCGGGGACCTTTTCCGCGACCGTCGCTGGCGGCGCAACACCTTGGTCGGGGTCACGCTGGCCCTGGCGGGTATCATGGGCCTGTGGGGGGTCGGCTTCTGGATGTCCGAACTTGTCCGCGTCGTCGTCCCGCCCGATGGCCCCCAGGACTGGTACGTCAGCCTGGCGAGCTTGCTCCAAAATGCCGGGGCGTTCTTTGGGATCTACGTCTTCAGCATCCTGACCGGCGCCGTCGGGCGCCGGCCAGCGTTTGCCCTGTCCTTCATCGTGGGCCTGGCGGCGGTAGTGGGCGTGTTCGGCTTCATGACCGAACGGAGCCAGATCTGGTGGATGGCCCCGATGCTGGGCTTTGCCACGCTGATGGTCTTCGGGGGGTACAGCATCTACTTCCCGGAGCTCTTTCCCACGCGCCTGCGGTCCACCGGCACAGGTTTCTGCTACAACACCGCGCGATACTTGGCGGCCGCCGCACCGTTCACGCTGGGGACGCTCACCAGCGCCTTCGCCTCCTCCCAGGGCAGCGTCCGGGCCGCCCAGAAGCTGTCCGACTTCTCACTGCTCAGCTCCCTGGGCAGCGTGGACAACCCGCTCCGATATGCCGCCATCGTGGTCGCGTGCATCTATGTCATCGGGTTGCTCGCCCTGCCTTTCGCAGTCGAGACGAAGGGCAAGCCCCTGCCGGAGTGAGGGACTCCTGACGGTAAGCCCAGCGCTGGATTGTAGATTGCAGATTGCAGATTGTAGATTGCAGATTGTAGATTGCAGATTGTGGATTGAGAATTGCAGATTCACGATTACAGATCGAAAATTGCAGATTGAGGGTTCAAGATTGAAAACCGCGGATTGTAGAATTCGGATCGGTGCGCCCGTTCGAGAACGCAACCCCATGCAATGGAGATGGGCAGTCCGTCCGATCAATCCGCGAACTACAATCCGGTATCCCCAGTCCGCAATGTGCAATCCCCGATCTGCAATGTGCAATCCGTAATCTGCAATCTACAATCTGCAATCTACAATCTGCAATCTACAATCTGCAATCTACAATCTGCAATCCGAGGCTCGCCTTCCCCGCCGCGGGGTCAGACGGCCTTGTCGGGGATGTCGAACGGCTTGCGCGGCGGGCGGGTCAGCAGGGCGTCCGCCTCCGGATCGTTGAGGAACTTCTCCGGGCCCGGGTCGAACTGAAGCGCCCGCCCGAGGCGGCATTGCATTTCGTCGAGTTTCAAGCCGCGGTTCTTCGCCAGGTGCTCCTGGAGCCGGTCCCAGGCTGCGTTGGCGTAGTCGTTCTTGCCGAAGGGGTTCTTCGCGACCTCCTTCCAGGCCACGTCCTTTCCGAGCCGCCACGAGATGTTGCCGAGGTGGCAGATGGCCGAGGAGTAACGACCCTCGAGATACGGGGCGTTGAGGTCCTCGTTCTTGCGGCTGCGGCAGGCGGCGATGAAGTTGCCGAAGTGTCCCTTGCCGGGGCCGAGCTTGCCCTCGATCTTCGGCATCTCGCCGGGCTTGTCGCTGCCCTTGGGGTAGAACGTGGAGCCGTTCACCACGGTGCCGGCCTCATAGACGAAATCGTTGGAGACCCTGGCGGTTTTGCCTTCGCCGGGGCCGGCGGTGCCCGCGCCCTCGGTCTCGCCCGCGGGCCCGGCGCTCGCCGGCTTGGTCGTGCTCTTGCTCCTGCCGCCCACCAGCCCGCAGACCTCCATGACCGCGATGGTCCCCCCGTAGTCGTACACGGTCAGTTGCGTGTTGGGGGTCTGGCCCTGGTCCTTGTACCCGAAGCGCCCGCCGATGCTGAAGACGGTCGTCGGATAGGTCGAACCGGGGATCGCCCACCGGCAGATGTCCGTCTGGTGCACGCCCTGGTTGCCGATCTCACCGTTGCCGAAGTCCCAGAACCAGTGCCAGTTGTAGTGGACTATATTGGCATGGTAGGCCTGCTTCGGCGCCGGGCCCAGCCAGAGGTCGAAGTCCAGTTCCGGGGGCGGGTCGGCAACGTCCTTGAACCCGATGCTGCTTCGAGTCTTGGAGGCGAACCCGTGGCTGAAGAGGAGCTTGCCGAGCTTGCCGGACTTGGTCAGCTCGACGATCCTCGCCCAGTTCGCGCTGCTGCGGCTCTGCGTACCGTGCTGGACGATCTGCTTGGACTTGGCGATGATATCGGACGCGATGCGCCCCTCGAAGACGTTGTGGGAGCAGGGCTTCTCGACGTACACGTCCTTGCCCGCCTGGACGGCCCAGATGGTCATCAGCGTGTGCCAGTGGTTGGGCGTGGCGATCGAGATGGCGTCGAGCTCCTTGTCCTCCAGCGCCTTGCGGATGTCCTGGGTGGATTTCGGCTTTGAGCCGCGGGCCTTCTCGACCCGGGCCACCCCTCCGGCGAGCACCTTGCTGTCCACGTCGATCAGCCAGCAGAGGTCCACGTCCTTCATGCCCAGGTACTCGGACATGTGATTGCTCCCGCGCCCCTTGAACCCGGCCACCCCGACGCGGACGGTGTTGTTCACCGCGTAGGCACGCGCGGAGAACCGCGCGCCGGGGATGATCACCGTCGCAGCCGCCGCCAACGAGCCCTTCAGGAACGTCCGTCGATTCATCTTCATCATGCTCGTGTCCTCTGAGAATCCGACGCTACTTGAATTTCCCAGCCGACCGGTTACGATACGCGCGCCATATACCCGGCCACCTAGCAAAGGGAACTGTCATGTTAAACGACCTGACGCGAAGAAAGTTGCTCGAAAGCGGGCTTGCCGTCGCCGCCGGTGCGTTGGTCGGCGGCGCGCTGGGGCGCACCTGGCCACTCGAGGCCGCCGAAGCCGCCCCGGCGGAGAAGTCGAGAATCCACCTGGGCCTGGTGACCTACATGGTAGGCGCACAGATGGACCTGCCGACCCTGATCGACGCATGTGAGAAGTCCGGCATGGAAGGCGTCGAACTGCGGACCAGCCACAAGCACGGCGTCGAGCCGGCCCTCGACGCCGATGGTCGGGCCAAGGTCAAGGCGACTTTCGCCAAGACCAAGGTCCGCCTCGTCATGCTCGGCTCGACGTGCGAGTTCCACTCGCCCGACCCGGCCGTCGTGAAGAAGAACATCGAGCAGACCAAGGAGTTCGTGAAGCTCGCCGCCGACGTCGGTTCCTTGGGCGTGAAGGTCCGCCCCAACGGCCTGCCGAAGGAGGTGCCCGTCGAGAAGACCCTCCGCCAGATCGGCGAGTCCATCGCGCAGTGCGGGGAATTCGCCAAGGAGAAGGGCATCGTGATCGCCGTTGAGATGCACGGCGCTCCTTCCGATGCCGCCAGCATGGCCAAGATCATGGAGGCCTGCAAGCACCCCAGCGTCGGCCTGTGCTGGAACTCCAACGGCGGCGACGCCAAGGGCGGCTCGGTGAAGGAGAGCTTCGAGCTGGTCAAGAAGTGGATCGTGCATTGCCACGTCAGGGACCTGACAAAGAAGGACTACCCCTGGAAAGAGCTGATGACGCTGCTGAAGGGGATCAACTACGTCGGGTACACGATGCTGGAGACCTCGACGAAGGACGATCCTGTCGAGTTCCTCAAGGCCCAGAGGGCGGCGTGGGATGCGCTGGTGCAGTAGGGCCAGGCCAAGGGACCCCCGGACGTGCGTGGTGACTGATTGCGGCGCCGTGTGCACCCGCAGACCAATTGCTGATTGCACATCACTACTGTCCGGTTAGAACTCGAATAACGACAATTGGTTACGATCATGGGTCATATTGGTCGTAGTGCATTCGTGCGAAAAGGCCTGCAAAATCGAGGTTTTCTCGA
>Ga0315277_10007731_pt1 | contig 13901 bp, 9 predicted proteins | sample YL17G05_15_MG_FD_203695 | JGI IMG/M metagenome (GOLD analysis project Ga0315277, IMG submission 203695) | Sediment microbial communities from Yellowstone Lake, YNP, Wyoming, USA - YL17G05_15 | ecosystem: Environmental > Aquatic > Freshwater > Lake > Sediment | place: USA: Wyoming | collected... | reverse complement strand
ACCGGCTCAACCTGACAATGGACCAGATCAACTACGTGCTGGAACTATCCCCAAAGTCAGCCCGCCGCACCGAACGCATTAACGAAATCAAGGCGAGGTTCCCGGACCGTGAGGAGCAGATTACCAAGGCCCTGGCTTTGTATGATGAGTATCGGCCTTTCCGGGGCCGGCTCGACGACCCGAGCGACCTGAAACGCATGCTCAAGGGCGCCGGCATTCTGGACTTCCGGATTCTGCCGACCCGTGGCCGGACAGAACTGAGCCAGAGCGAAATCGACCGATATACGCAGGCCCTGGCTGAAAAGGGACCCAAGGATGCATCCGACAGCAGCTACGTCTGGGTGGAGATCGAGGACTACAAGGAGTGGCACGACCAGTCGACGATCAATGCTCCGTTCGGGGACAAATGGTACGTCCTGGCCAGCAACAAACCCAATGAGACGATGCTCCACGCCTCATCCGGCAAGGAGTGGAAGCTGGACAACTCGTATCCCACCACTGACGAGATGGGCAAGAGAGCCATCGGATTCCACCTCGACGTCCGCGGCGGCAATCTCTTCTGGAACATCACAAGCAAGAACGGCGGCCGGCCCCTGGCCATCCTGCTCGACGGCATCGCCATCTCCGCCCCGCAGATCAATCCCGAGCATCCGATCGGGCAGAGCGGCATCATCATGGGCACCTTCTCTCAGACGGAAGTTGCCGACATGGTGAACAAGCTCAACGCCGGCTCGCTGCCCGCCCGGTTGATCGAGCAGCCGATCTCGGAACGGGTCATTGGACCGTCCATCGGTGCGGACAACCTGAAGAAGGGAATCACATCGGGCATCGTCGGCCTGGTTCTGGTCGTCTCCTTCATGATCGTGTACTACTTCATCGGCGGATCGATTGCCGACGTGGCGTTGCTGCTGAACATCCTGTTCACGCTGGCCATCATGGCGGGACTTCGATCCACGTTCACCCTGCCCGGCATCGCCGGCTTCATCCTGACGATCGGCATGAGCGTCGATGCCAACGTGCTGATCTTCGAGAGAGTCCGCGAGGAGCAGGAGCGCGGGGCGGGCATCGCCACCGCCATCAAGAACGGCTACGCACGGGCGTTCAGTGCCATTTTTGACTCGAACCTGACGACGATCCTCACGGCGGCCATCCTCTACTACGTCGCGTCGGAAGACGTGAAAGGCTTTGCCATCGTGCTGATGCTCGGTATCGCGTCCAGCATGTTCACGGCGATCGTCGTCACCCGCGTGGTCTTCGACATCCTGATCTCCAAGCGGCTCCTCAAGAATCGGCTGATGATGCTCCGGCTGATTCGCACGCCGAACATCAACTGGATGGGCCTGCGACCCGTGTTCTACACGATCTCGGCCATCCTCGTCTTCGGCGGCCTCATCCTGTTCTTCACCCGCGACAAATCCAAGTACGATATCGAGCTGACCGGCGGCACCAGCGTCCAGATCAACCTGAAAGAGGGAGTATCGCTCACTCGCCAGCAGGTCGAGGACCGTGTCGTAGCGAAGGCCGGGCAGAATAACGATCTGAAGTCCGTGAGCGTCTACAGCGTGGGCGAGCCGATCCCACAGGATTCCGGCGGCGAGAAGGTCTACAAGGAGTATGAGATCACCACGCCGGCCACGAACACGCTGCAGGCGACCGTCACGTTTGCCCGGGGCAGCACGCAAACGGTGGATACCGTCAGAGCCGCCCTCCGGAAGGCCGTCTCAGAACAGCGGCATGACGTGGGCGCCTTCGACATCGTCCCCAACGGGGATAACTCCTTCGTCCTCACTACCGACCGCGTGAATCCTCCGGCGGTCCAGGCCGTGCTCAAGACGGCCTTCCCGGACGCGAATGTCCCCGAGCCCAAGGTCAACGAGGTCGTCACTCAGGCGATCCGGCAGGCATTCGAAGGGGAGCTGGAGATTCAGCAGAATCTCCGGCCGACGATCGGCGCCGTCGAGAAGGTCACCGAGCAGACGCTGACGACCTATCCCGAACTGGCTCAATACATCGGTGGAATCCGGATGGATGTCACCCTCGAGCGGCCCGCCACGCTGCAGGAAATCGACCAGCGGCTGAAGGACCTGCGGTTCCGGCCGGATACCCAGGACCTGGCGTGGTATCCCTACATGGTCTTCGGTCCGGGCATGAAAGCCATGGAAGCCGGCCAGCCACCGGTGAACACGTTCACCTTCGTCAGCACGGAGCCCGAAGCCGGGTTGCGTCAGATCACCCCGGAGGAATGGGCCAAATTCGTCGATAACGAAAAGGCGAGAATCCTGCAAGCCACGCAGCGGGAAACGTCCCTTCCTCGCGTGACCCAGATCGATCCGTTCATGGGCGCCGAGGCGCGAACGCGGGCCATCATCTCCATCGTGCTGTCGCTGGCCGCCATTGTGGCGTATATTTGGCTGCGATTCGGCACGCTGCGGTTTGGCCTTGCCGCCATCATCGCCCTGTTCCACGACGTTTCGACCGCGCTGGGCGCCATTGCGGCCTCGAAGTTCCTGGCAACGACCTTCATTGGCGGGGCGTTGCTCATTGGCGATTTCCGGATCAACGGCACAGTCATCGCCGCCATCCTGACGCTGCTGGGCTACTCCCTGAACGACACCATCGTCGTGTTCGACCGAATCCGCGAGAACCGGCGCAAAGTGCAACTGACGGCGCAATCGATTACGAACAGCATCAACCAGACGTTGTCGCGAACCCTGATCACCGGCGTTACGACGATGATGGTGGTGCTCGTGATGTACATCTTCGGCGGCCCAGGCCTCAGAGGCTTCAACTTCGTGATCTTCCTCGGCCTGGTGGTCGGTACGTACTCGTCGATCGCCATCGCCGCCCCGCTGCTGCTGGTCGGCAGGAAATCGGAACGAGAGAGCGAGAAGCTGGCCGCCTGAGAAGAAGAAAGAATTGGAACGATGGAATGCTGGAATGATGGGTGGACCGGTCTGCCCGTCATTCCAGTATTCTGTCTCCGCATCCGCAATGGACGGCTGACTATGGGCAAGGACTACAAGACGGGACTTGTCGCAGGCCTGATCCTGGCGGTGATCGCCCTGATCTGGGTGGCGACCCGGCCGAGCCTGGGTCCGGAGGCCAGGATGATGCGATCGGCGAAGGCGGCCCCACAGAACGCCGAATCGGACACCGCAAGTCCCGCAGCGACTGCGGATCACGGATCGCCGATTGCGGATTCAGGTCCCGGCGGCAATCCGAAATCCGAAATCGTAAATCCGCAATCGAAGCCGCCGGGGCCGACGCAGAATCTATCGGCGTATGAGCTGCCCGAGAAGATCAAGACGACCCGATTTCACTTCGTCCGCAAAGAGGAAACCCTGTCCATCATCTCGCAACAATACTACGGCACGCCCAACAACTGGCGAAAGATCCTCGACGCGAACAAAAATGCTGTCAAGGATGCCAACAAGATCCAGCCGGGAACGAAGCTGATCATCCCCGATTAGCGCCGCATCATTGTTCGCCGGTGGTCAGGCTTGCGGCGTCGCGGTCAACAAGCCAGGTGATTTTGTCCAGGGCGGGCCACAATATGTGAATCGGATATTTCACCTCGTCCGGCTCGCCGGTCAGCACATCTTTCAGCGTCTGCGCCTTCTCCCGGCCGGACACCAGCACGACCAGACGCCTGGCCGCCAGCAACACCGGATGCGTCAGCGTCACACGGTTGAGCGTATCGTCCAGCATATATACGGCACAGACCAGCTCATCGACATCGAACGGCGCGTAAGTGTTCGGGAACAGCGATCCTGTGTGGCCGTCTACCCCCATGCCCAGGACGACCAGGTCGAACTCCGGCTTTTCGCTTTCCTGCAGGCCGAACACTCTGCGGATCGTCTTCTCATACGAGCGTGCGGCGGCCCGGATGTCCTTGTACCGGGTCGGGATCTGATGCACGTGATCCTGCGGGATGTTGACCCTGGCCAAAAACGTATCGGCCGCCAACTTATAGTTGCTGTGCGGCGAGTCGGGCGGCACATACCGCTCATCCACCCAGAACACGTGCACTTTGTCCCAGGCCAGGGCCCGCGCATCCGGGTCCTCGCCTAGTCGCTCGAAGAATCGTTTCGGCGTGTGCCCGCCGGAGATCGCCACGTGAAAGCCGCCGTGCAATTCGATTGCCTCATGAGCGGCAGAGACAAAGAACTGTACGGCCTGGCCCGCAAGGTCCTCGGCATCGGACGCGATCTGGATGTTCGGCTCGTGCTTCGTAATCGTTTCCATATCTCACCGCCCCTTTCGTGAAGCCCCGCCCCTCTCATGCTTCACGTCCCGTCGCTGCCCCGGGTGCATAGGAAATCCACAAACCGGTTTCCCTGCATCATATACGCCCGATTTTCATTCTGCCGAATACGGCGTCTAAGTAATATCCTGTATTTCCCACAAGAAGGCTTTGATCCCCTCCGCGCCAAGCGTCTGTCGCATGGCGCGGACGCATTCCATGGCGGCCCGGGCCTTGTCGTCATCAACCACCGCCAGGGTCGCGGAATTCACTCCCGGCCACACCTCGGTATTGAGGTGGGGCTCGCTGCGATGCCCCCGCCCGACGACGTCCGTGAATCGGGTATAGGCGTCGATGCCGACGGACTTCAACAGCTCATTGACATCCACGTCGATGGCCGCACTGTGTACGATCAGGACCGCCTTCACGATTCTCCCCTATTTCGCATCCGTAGTTTTCACACCCTCGAACAGGCTGTACAAGGTCGGCATCAGGACGAGGGTGATCAACGTGCTGAGCGTCATGCCGCCGATGCTGGCGATGGCGAACGGGCCCCAGACCTCCGAGCCCGATCCCCGCGAGATGGTCAGCGGCGCCAGGCCCAGCAGCGTCGTAAGCGTCGTGCTCAGAATCGGCCGCAGCCGGCTGCGACCCCCTTCCACGATCGCCGCCAGTGCATCGTAGCCGCGATGACGGAGAATCCCGATGTAACTGATCAGCACGATCCCATTGTTGACCACGAGACCCACCAGCAGAATCAGCGCGATGAACGTCACGATGCTCATGGGAATCCCGGTCAACGCCAGCACCATGGTCACGCCGACGATGCCGAACGGCACGGACAGAAAGATGATGAACGGGTCGCGATACGACTCGAATTGCGAGGCCATGACCATGTAGACCAGAACCATGCCCAGCCCCACCGCGATGATCAGCAGCCGGAACGCCTCCTGCCTCTGCTCCTCTGCTCCCGCGATTTTGTAGCTGAATCCTGGCGGCGCCGGAATCTTCGCGAGGGCGGCCCGAACCTCCGTCGCCACCGAGCCGAGGTCACGTCCGCGAATCTGGCCGGAGACCGTGATGTAGCGGGCCTGGTCCTTGCGCTCGATCCGGCTGGGGCCGTACCCCTGCTCGATCTCGGCGACATTCGCCAGGCAGACCTGACCGCCCACCGGCGTGTTCACGTAAACGTCCCGCAGGTCCTGAATCCGCTCCCGATCCTCCGGCCGCAGCCGAATCTCGACGTCGTATTCATCTCCGGCTTCGCGGTACCTCGTGGCCGTCGTCCCGGCAAACAGGGTTTCCACGGCTTTGCCGATCGTGCGGACATCCAGTCCCAGCCTGGAGGCTTTCTCGCGATCCACGATCACCTTGACCTCCGGCTTCTCCTCCTTCCGGCTGACGGTAACGTCCTCAACGCCCCGGATGCAGGAGACCGCCTTTTCCACCCGCGCGGCGTATTGCGTTGCCTGATCCATGTCGTGGCCGTATAACTCGATCGACAGCACGCCGCCCGTGCCAAAGATCATCTCCTCGAACGGGTCGCGAATCCCGTAACGGATCACCGTGCCGGGAATCCGGTCGGTGATCGGGCGCAGCCGCTCGATGAGCTGCTTAGGCGACGCGTCGCGCTTCTCCTTGGCCACCAGCTTGATGAACAGTGTTCCCGTGTATGTCTCCATGCCACCGAGCAACAGCTCAGCGCCGGCTTCCTCGACGACGCCCCACCGCACGTAGACGTCCTGGCTCTCCGGCACGTGCCTGCTCACGATCTTGTCGATCTGCCGGCCCACGAGCCCCGCCCGCTCGTACCGTGTCCCCACCGGCAGCTCGAACTCCGCCGCCATCTGGTTCTGGTCCTCCTGCGGGAAGAACTCACGCCCGACGAACATGGTCAGGCTCAGGCACCAGAGGAAGATCAGCACGCACGTGACGAGCACGGTCTTGCGATTGCGGAGCGACCACATCAGGAACCGGACGTATCCGCTCTCCAGCCGGGTCAGGACCTTTTCGCCCCCGCGGTAGAACCAGCCGAGAGCCGCCTCGCCGCCCGCCTCGTCGCTCTTGAGAAACTTCGAGCACAGCATCGGCACGAGCATCAGCGACGTCAGCAGCGAAGCGATGAGCGACATCGTCACGATCATCGCGAACTGCCCGAACAGGATCTCCGTGATACCGCCGACGAACATGACCGGCACGAAGATGGCAATCGTCGTCAGCGTCGAGGCGATGACCGCCACGCCCACCTCATTCGTGCCATGGATGGCGCTTTCCCGCAGCCGCTGCCCCTTTTTGCGATGCCGGTGGATGTTGTCGACGACGACAATCGCCGCATCCACGACCTCGCCCACAGCGATCGCCAGGGCCGCCAGGCTCGTCGTGTTGATCGTGTACCCCGCCACGTACATCAACAGGAAGGTGATGACGAGTGAGGTCGGGACGGAGGTCGCCACGATCAGGCTCGCCCGCAGGCTGCCCACGAAGAACAGGATTACGAAGAAGACGAACAGAATCGCCCACAGGACATTGTCGCGCAAATTGTCTATTGAGGCCAGGATGAACTCGGAATTGTCGATGACGACCCTGGCCTCCACGTCCGGCGGCAGGTCTTTGGCGATTTCCTGGAGCTTGGCGCGTACGGCCCGGGCGACGTCGACGGTGTTGCCGCCGCTCTGCTTTTGAATCATCACGGCCATGGCCCGCTTGCCGTTGAGCCGAACGTCGTAGCTCCGCTCCTTGAAGAAGTCCCGGACTTCGGCAATGTCTTTCAGCTTGACGGGGACTCCGTCCGGGGCCGCGATGATGACCTCGCCGATCTCCTCGGGGCTGGCGAACTCCTCCGGCGTCCGCACGAGGAAATCCTTGTAGCCGCTCCGGATGTTGCCGCCCGGCACGCTGATGTTCTGCGAGGCCAGGATCGGCACGAGCTGCCCGATCGACAGGTTCAGGGAGGCCAGCCGGTCGCGATCCACCTCCACGCGGACCTGCCGCTCCAGACCTCCGTGCACGGCGGCCGAGGCCACCCCGTCGACCCGCTTGAGCGGATCGGCGATCCGGTCCTCCACGATCTTCTCCAGACGCGAGTAGCTGTCCTCCGCCGTAATCCCGATGATCATGACCGGGAACATGTCGATGTCGAACTTGAAGACGACGGGAGTCTCCGCCTCGTCCGGCAGATTCTCCTTGACCATGTCGAGCTTCTCGCGCACCTCGTTGGCTGCCTCCGTGATGTCCTCGCCCCAGTCGAACTTCAACGTGACGGAGGACACGCCTTCTTTGGAGACCGACAGCACCTGATCGACGCCGGAGATCGTGCTGAGGATGTCCTCCAGCGGCTTGGTGATGAGCGTCTCGATCTCCTCCGGCCCGGCCCCCTCGTAGAGCGTCACGATGGAAATGGCCGGGATCTCCAGCGCGGGCAGAAGGTCGATGCCCAGCAGCGTCAGCGACGTCAGACCCAGCACGACCATCGCGACGAAGATCATCAGGGTCGTCACGGGCCTGTTGACGGAGAATTGTGCCAGCCTCATTGAATGTCCTCGAGCCGCACGACCTCGACGCGGATGCCGTCGGCGAGCCGGTGCATGCCGTTGACGACGAGATTGGCGCCGCTGGGCAGGCCATCGGTAATCTCACATCGCGTCGCGTCCGTCAGTCCGACTCCCACGACGCATTTTTTCGCAAGGCCGTTCTCAACGACATACACGTACGGCGGATCGATCTTGCCGCCGAGAATGACGTCGCGGGGAATGACGACCACATTGTCCCTGTGGTCGAGGATCAGCCTGACGCGGGCGAACATGCCTGGGCGAACCTGCAAATCGTCATTCTGGACTCGGATCTCGACCTCGATCGTATGCGTCTTCTCGTCAAGGGCGGGGTAGACGGAATACACCTCGGCATCGATCTCGCGGCCCTTGAACGCATCGAGGCCGATCTTCACGGGCATGCCCTGCTGGACTTGCGGCAAGTACCGTTCCGGCACTGCCGCCAGGACTTTCACGGTCTTGATGTCCGCCAGGCTGACGAGGCGCTGCCCCTGAGCAACCAGGTTGCCTTCGTCGATGTGCCTGGCCGTGACGACGCCGTCGATGGGAGCGATGATCGTGGACTCGCGCAGCGAGATCTGTGCCAGATCGAGGTTTGCCCTGCCCAGGTTCAGGCCCGCCGCGGCCATCTCGGCGGCCGTCTTCGCCTGATCCCGCGCCTGTTCCGTGACGGAGCCGCCCTCAAACAACCCGACCACCCGCTTGCTCTCGCGCTCGGCCTCCTCCAGTTGCACCTGCCTGGCCTTGACCTCGGCCTCTGCGGCCGCCACCTGCGCCAGGTGCACATCGTGGTCGATCACAGCCAGCGGCTGACCCCGCGTCAGAGACAGACCGACCTCGACCGGCCGGCGGCTCCCATCGGGCATCTGCACCGACAGAGACTCGACCCGGCCGGCCACCTTCGAGGCCACCTCCACACGCTTGTTGGCCACGATCCAGCCCGTCAGCTCCACCGTCTGCTCGATCGATCCCGTGCCGACCGGCTCGACTTCCACGGGCACGACCCGCTCGGCGACCGGCGCCGCCGGCGGCGTGCGCATGAATCCGAGCCAAGCCGTGACAAGCACCGCGGCAATCGCCGTCATCCAGTACAATGTGCGGTTAACCATTCGCATCGTGCTCGCTCCTGTCCACGGCCTGCACCTGCGACCCATCAGCCGCCGCCCCGCTGGCGATCGTGCCCATCGCTCTTTGCAGCGCAAGCTTCGCGGCGACGTGGGAGTAGATCGCCTGATAGTAATTCACGCGCGCGGTGGTCAGCGCCGCCTGTGCGTCGGTTACCTCCACCTGCGTGTTGACGCCCTGCTGGTAGCCGACCTCCGCCAGGCGCAGCCCTTCCGTCGCCCGCGTCAGATTCAACTGCTGCGACTGCACGAATTCCTCCGCGTTCTCCATGCTCAGCAGCGCCTGGGTCAGCTCGTACAGGGCCGTCTCCTCCGTGTCCACCAGGTCGATCTGCGCCTGCCTGAGCCGTGCCTTCTGCTGAATCACGTCGCCCTCGCGCTGGAACCCGTCGAAAATCGGCCACATCCCCTGGACGCCCGCCTGCCAGGCGTCGCCCCACTTGTTGCTGGCAGATACGGAGTGAGGGTCGGGCTTGGCCCACGTGTTGTTGAAGAAGCCGCTGACGTTGGGCAGATAGCGGCTGCGCGCGATCTGAAGCTGCTCCCGCTGCTGGCGGATCTGGTACTCCTGCCGGTACAGGTCGGGCCGGTTCGTAAACGCCGTCTTGACCGCCTCCTCCATCGGGACGCGCTGCGGCGTGAACACAAATTCGTCGGAGAGCGTGAAATCGCTGTCCTGCGAGATGCCCATGATCTTGATCAGGTTGGCCCGGGCAATGTTGATCGCGTTCTTGCTGCGGATCAGATCGGCCTCGAAATTGGACAACTCCACCTGCGCCCGCAGGACGTCGAAGTTCGATGCCACGCCGCCCGCGAGTTTCTGCTGAACGTTCTCCAGATGCACCTTGGCGGAGCGTACGGCATCCGTGCTCACTTCCACCAGATGCTGGCTCAGCAGCAGTTCGTAATAGGCAGTTTCGGCCGAGTACACAACGTCCTGCACGACGGCTCGAATCACCTGGTCAGTGAGCAGAGACAGCAGCCGGACGGCCTGCACCCTCGCCGAAATCGCCCCGCCCGCATAGATCGGCTGCGCGACGCTGAGAACGGCGGAGTAATTATCCAGATTGCCGAATTGGATCGTGTTCGTGCCCGTCGGTGTGGGAATGGTGAGCGAGCTGACTTCATCCTTTCGCAGGTACTGGCCGGACAGCCCGACGTTCGGCAGGTACGCAGCGCGGGCGCTCAGATTCGCACCGTATGCAATATTCCGCTCCTCCGCCGTCCGCTGCAGCATCTTGTTGTGAGCCAGCGTCAGCTTGATGCAATCCTCGACGCTGAGCTTGCCGCTGATTCGCGGCTGCGAGTCATTCTCGCGGCTCTCGCGGCCCTCCCACTGCCGGTACGCCGCCTCTCTCGACAGGCCGACGTCGCGGCGATACTCCTCGCGGCTCGTGCACCCGCCGAGGAGCAGCGACCAGGCAGTCACCAGTGCAGGAAACCAGCATGCAACTGTCCATGGCTTCATACTCACCCCCATTCACGGTTCACTTGGCCTTTTCCGGCTTTTCCCGCGCCACTCGCTTTTCCGAGCTTTTGCCGGCGGTCCAGTCGCCCCCCAGGGCCAGATGCAGATTGACTCGGGTGATCCATATCTGCCCTTTCAGGATCGCCAATACTTCCTCTGCGGTCCGGAGCTGCCGCTGCGCCTCCAGGACCGTCAGGATGTTCTCGACGCCCTGTGCATAGCGCTGCTGCGCCAGCTCCTCTCCTGCCTGGGCTTCGCGGACCCGCAGCACGGCATGCTTGAGCTGCTCCTGCAGCAGTTGCTCGGCGACCAGCGAGTCCTCGACCTCGCGCATGGCCGTCAGCACGACTCCGGCGTACACCGCTGCCAGCTCGGAGAAACGAGCCTTCGATGCCCTGATCTGGGCACGGAGCCGGCCGCCCTGAAAGATCGGGGCCGAGACGCTCATGATCGTCGAGTAAATCTCCGACTGAGTGCTGGGCTTCCAGATGTCGTTCCAGGTCGTGCCGCTGAAACCGTAGCTGCCGGTCAGCGCCAAATCGGGGAACAGTTGAGCGATGCTGATGCCCACCTGCTCGTTGGCGACCATCAACTGGAACTCGGCCGCCCTCACGTCGGGCCGGCGGTCCAGCAATGCGGCCGGAACGCCCACCGGGACGGCCTCCAACTCCGGCAGATCGGGCAGGGTCGTGGGCAATGACGGCGATGCACCAGGCGGCTGGGCCAGAAGCACATCCAGAGCGTTCGCTGTCGTGGCAAGCGACAGTCTCAAGGCCGGCTCCTGCGCCAGGGCCGTCTCCAGGTTGGTGCGAGCCAGTCGCACGGCCACCGGCCCGATCAGTCCCTCGTTGTATCGCCGCTCCGTGATCTCGACGGTCCGCTCCCAACTCTTGACGTTCGCCCGCGCAATGCTGAGCCGCCGCTCCAATGTCGCGATATTGACCCTCGCCTGGATCACGCTGGCGACCACGGAATTCGTCACCGCCTGCTGCGACGCACTGCTCGCCAGCAGATTCTCCCAGGCGGCACGCTGCGCGCGGCGGAGCTTGCCGAACAAATCCAGAAGATAGGTGACGGAGATGCTCTGGGACCACGTTGTGGTGACGGGGCTGAACGCGCTGCCCAGCTCGTCGAACGGCGGAGGCAACTCCATGTCACCGCTGCCAAAGTTGAAGAACCGCTTGCTTCGATCTCCCATCAGGTTGTAGGACGCAGCGGGCCAAAGCTGCCCCCTCGCCTGGCCCAGGGCCGCCTGCGCCTGGAGCACGCGGGCCGCGCCCGCCTTCAGGTCGTAGTTGTGCTCCAATGCCTTTGTCACAAGGTCGGCCGTGGTCGGGTCGCCGAAACGCTTCCACCACTCGTCGGGCTTGTTGACATCATTGACTTCCACCGGCGGCTGCGGTGCATGTGCGAAAGTCTTGGCCTGATCGGCGGCCGTTTCCGGCCTCTTGTACTTCGGACCCATCATGCATCCGGCCAACGGCCCCACAATGGCCAGCCCCAGACACAACCTCCAACCCACACGGAAATGCACTTTCATTATTCTCCTGCTCCATTCTGATAGGCGCGAATCCCCGCGGCGGAGAATCGCACAATATGCTCCACGGACTCGCTCAGGTCCAGCTTCGGCAACTCAGGATGATCGCCCTGCTCAAACATGCCTTTGGCAATCACAGTCTGAATGAGTTGCCCAACGATCGACAGGATCACCAGGCGGACCTGTCTATCCGTCAGCCAGGGGCAAATCCGCTGCAGAGCCTGTCCCAATGCGCCCATGACCGGCACAATCATCTCCTTGAGAAACATCTCCGGCGGAAGATGCGGATCGACCATCTCCCTGGCCATGAGGCTCAAAAACCGATCGCTGTGACCGCCGTCGACCAGCGGCTCGACAAACGCATTCGCGTAGGAGGTCAAAAGGTGCTCCAGTCGCGGCTGATCGCCTGCGGACATGACCTTCTCGATGCTGGCCAGCCGGATATCTCGCATCTGCGTCAGACGCCGACGCCAGACCTGCACGTAGAGATTGTCTTTGCCTCCGAAGTAGTAGTTGACCGAGGCGATGTTGCAGTCGGCGGCGGCCGCAATGTCCCGAACGCTCGTCTCGTTGAACCCGCGATTGCAGAAAAGGTCCTCCGCTGTTTCCATCAACCGGTCCTGGACCCCTTTTTCACCCGAGCCGTTTTGCCCACCCTGCCTTGGTGCCGCCATGGCCTATCTCCAAACAGACGTTTAATACATCAGTTTAAAACACCCGTTTGAAAAGTCAAGCCGATTTGTAATTTGCCCGAAATTGCGCCAAAAACCATTGACAGTACCGCCGTACGGCGGCTATATTGGCTTTTTTGCAGACTTCGGGGCCGTAGCTCAATTGGCTAGAGCATCGGACTGTCGATCCGAAGGTTGAGGGTTCGAGCCCCTTCGGCCTCGTTCAAAAACCGCGTTCTCGCTACCGTCAACGCGGTTTTTTTTATGCGCGTGATTGGGCGAATGTGTCTGTCAGTGGCGTCAGTGTACTTCGTTGTGGTTCCCGATTGTCTCTCCCGTCCAGATAATGGACAAAGGCAGCGCCATGTCGATGGTGGCTGCAGCGTCGGTGGGATATGCCGCATCGACCGGTCCATCATCGCCGGGACGAATCGTCACCACACGCGGCCGGTAGAATGGCGGCTGGCTCAGGATTCTCTCGGCGTCCTGAATGTCGGATTCCGAGGGGATCGACAGCATGATGAAACCCACCACGCAGATCGTGCCGGTGACGGGGTCCTCGGCGATGTCGGTGATGTGGCCCATGTCACGAATCTCGATCTCATGCGGGCGACTCAGGTCCTGGGAAGGTAGCACGTACAGCTTGACGCTGTTGGCGTCCGGCGGATTCTCACAGGAGGCCAGGTACACCCTGGAGGCATCGGACGAGACGCACAGTCCCGTCGGGGCGGTGATCTGGATCTGGAGGACCTGGAGCTCACAGGGCGGCCGTGCGAGTTGGCCGTCGTTGCCGTAGACCCACAGGATATCGCTGCTGTTGTCGCGACAGCAATTGAGCACGTAGACATTGCCGGCTCGATCCACTTCCACTTCCCGCAACTGAGTGAGGTCGCGGTTATCGCCGGGATCGGGCGGATCGTCGTAGAGATGCTCGATACTGTAGCCCGGGCCCTGACCCGTATCCGTCAACTTGAGCCTGGCGGCGGCCACATAGGACTTGCCCGCCGCCGGCTTAACTACTACCGGCACCACGTACACGCGGCCCTGGGCATCGAAGGCGGCGTCGAGCAGAGGCCGGCTCCAGGAGCCATCCTCGGTCTGCTGCAAGCCGATGTACACCGTCGCAGGCCCTTCGCAGCGAGCCTCCCAGTCAATCGGGATACTGCCCGGGGCCACGATCGGCTTTTTGGAGACTGTAGCAACGTTACAGAGCATAGTTACCCCGTTTCGCGTTGTTGATGGAGGGTGACGATGGTTTGGCAGCGGGCGGGAGCGTGTAGGTCCCGCTGCATGTCCAAGGCAATGCGACG